>ERZ773043.2319-NODE-2319-length-10040-cov-4.317977_pt1 | contig 10040 bp, 4 predicted proteins | sample MGYA00580636_ERZ773043 | MGnify/ENA primary metagenome ERZ773043 (study PRJEB29015, sample SAMEA2737992) | human oral metagenome | biome: human oral; feature: human-associated habitat; material: dental | place: China | collected 2065 ... | reverse complement strand
ACTTGGTTCGTGAAGTTGCTGGTGACCAGATTGCTCGTCGTGTTGTGCTTTTGAGTGATCAAGCCTTTGGTCTTGAAAATGTCAAAGAAGTGGCCCTTGGTTGTGGCGGTGTCTTGAATGATATTTACCGTGTCTTCCCATACATCGTTTATGCCCAACTCTTTGCCCTATTGACTTCACTCAAGGTAGAAAATAAACCAGATACACCGTCTCCTACAGGTACCGTAAACCGTGTGGTACAAGGTGTTATCATTCACGAATATCAAAAGTAAGACAGTGTTTATGAATTCTTGACAAGAGGATTTGTAAATTATCAGATAAACCATAGATTGTCAGTACGCTTTCTATGGTTTGTTTGCTTGAGAGAAATAGTAAAAGGAGAAGAGAATGAAAGCATACACAGAGCGTGTATTTGGAAATGTTGAGGGCAAGGATGTCTTGGCCTATCGCTTTGAGACAGACGGTGACTACCAGCTTGAGGTTATGACTTATGGTGCGACCATCTTGCGCTATGTCACACCTGACAAGGCTGGAAATTTTGCCAATGTTATTTTGGGATTTGATGATTTTGATAGCTATGTAGGCAATAGTCCCAAGCATGGAGCTAGCGTAGGTCCTGTGGCAGGACGTATTGCAGGTGCGACTTTTGAGCTAAATGGTAAGACTTATGATCTTGAAGTCAACAATGCTAGCAACTGCAACCACAGTGGCTCAACAGGTTGGGATTCCAGCTTGTTTGAACTAGTTGAGGTGAGCGACCATGGCTTGACCCTCTACACAGAGCGTACAGATGGGACAGGCGGATTTCCTGGTAACCTCAAAATCTGGATCAGTTACCACTTGGAAGAAACTGGAGCCTATGAAATCAGCTATAAAGTAACAACCGATCAGGATACGCTGGTCAATCCAACCAACCACAGTTATTTCAACTTGTCTGGTGATTTCACACAGAAAATTGATCGCCATGTCTTCCAACTAAACACAGAGGGAATTTATCCAATTGCGCCCGATGGTGTTCCTGCCAAAACTCCAGATGCTAATCGTGATGTAGTGAAACACATTTATAATGGTGTCTTGTTGAAGGATATCTTTGCAGAAGAAGACGAACAAATCCAGCTAGTATCTGGTTTGGATCACCCATTTGCCCTTCCTGCAGGCCATGACAATGCTGGTTTCCTTTATGATCAAAATTCAGGTCGCTTCCTGCTTTTCAAGACAGAGGCCCCTTGCTTTGTGGTCTACACAGCAAACTTTGTGGATGAGAGTGTCATCATCGGAGGCCAGCCAATGGTGCAACACAATGGGATTGCCCTTGAAGCGCAAGCTTTACCAGATGCCATTCACAGTGACCTCAAAGACCAAGTCATTCTTAAAGCCGGTCAAACCTTTACAAGCAAGACACGTTATGAGCTTGTTGTGAAATAAAAATTTAGAAATATGATAGGTGTTCCAGAAGTTAGGTATCTAATTTTAGGAATGCCTTTTATTATTCCCTTATTTGCATATCTATCCCTAGAATCTTTTAAAAAGTTGATGTATAATGGGAAGAGTTGTATATTTTGCTATAAATTAATATGCTAATTTAAAAATGTAAAAAGAGGGGAATATGAATTTCAAAACTAGTGGAGAAAAAAGACAGAATTTCTCATTGAGAAAATTGGCAGTTGGCCTTGTATCTGTAGCAGTTGCGTGTTTCTTTTTGATGGGAACTGGCCTACAGACTGTATCTGCCCAAGAATCTCATGCCGTTAATTATACTTATGTTTTAGAGTCGGATTTGACTGATGAAGAGAAGACTCTCTTAGTTACATCCCTACCACAAGTAGCGGAAGAAACAGATGCTACCTACTATCTTGTTTATCGAGCAAATCAAGTACTACCCAACACAGGAGCTAGCTCTTCTCTAGGAACTGCTACCTTAGTGGTAGGCCTTAGTTTATTGGTTGTAGTAGTTCTTAAGGGACGTGATGGCAAGAGTAAGATTAGTCGATTCTTGTTAGTAACCAGTCTAGGAAGCCAGTTGCTGTCTCCAACTGTCCTTGCCTTGACTAGCGAAACACTAGCTGCTTATAACACTCAACTATCGGTTCAGGCAGGAGATGCCTTGCCAGCTCCGGTTGATATTCCTGGTTATACATACATTGGATATGTGAAAAATAAAGTAGACGTTGTTAAGCAATCAGATAAACAGAAGGCGCATGACAGCAAGTCTAACTTAGAAAATGTAGATAGCTCAACGATAGAGGAACAACAAGGAGGAACACCTTCTCCTATAGAGTCTCAACTACAAAAAAATAATGAAACTGTAGTGCAAGCAAAGGGGAGCCAAGAGCCGGGTCATGAGGGCGATGCCCTAGTTCAACCCGTTCAACCGACTTATACAGAACCCGTTAGCACCCAAGGTACACAAGAGCCCGGCCATGAAGGCGAATCCCTTGTTCAATCAGAACTACCAGTTTACACAGGTCCTCAGGAGGGAGCTCCAGTTGAGCCAACAGTGCCAGAGTCTACAGAAGTTGTTAGCAGTAAGGGCACGCAAGAGCCCGGCCATGAGGGTGAAGCCTTAGTTCAACCCGTTCAGCCATCTTACACAGCTCCAATTAGTATCCAAGGTACGCAAGAGCCCAGTCATGAGGGCGAGGCTCTAGTTCAACCAGTTCAACCAGCCTACACAGCATCGATCAGTACTCAAGGCACACAAGAGTCAGGTCATGATGGTGAGGCTCTAGTTCAACCCGTTCAACCAGCGTATACAGATCCAATCAGCACTCAAGGTACCCAAGAGTCGGGTCACGAGGGTGAGGCTGCTGTAGTAGAGACTCTTCCTGAACTGCCTTTGACAAGCAATCATCGTACAGTAACAGAAACCATTCCTCATGAAACTGAAGAAATTGAAGATGCGACTATCTTAAAAAATCATCGAGAAATTGCTCAGGAAGGAAAAGCCGGTTTACGGACAATCGAGTATGAAGATTATCTCGTAGATGGTAAGGTGGAAGCTAGCAAGGAAATCTCACGTACAGAAGTAGAACCAACCAAAGAGATTGTCAAGGTTGGTAGTCTTGTTAAAACCAAACCAACAGTTGAAATTACTAATCTGGTTAAAGATGAGAGCAAAAAAGCTGTAGCAGTCACCTATCACTTAGATGACCAAACGTCTGCTTTTGTTAAGGCCAAGGCTCAAATTTTTCAAAATGGAATACTAATTAAAGAAGTGGATTTGAAAGACTTATCCGTTCAGCAAACGATTGATGGTTTGGACTACTATACTCCTTATACAATTAAGACTTACTTGACCTATAATCTAGGTCAATCTGATCAGGAAAATACAGAAGTATCAACGAAAGATTTTCAATTGGACTATAAGAAAATTGAAATCAAAGATGTGGATGAAGTGGGGCTCTATGGTAAGGAAGATGGTCACTACCGTCGCTATCTGAATTTATCAGAAGTACCAAGTGATTTGTCACCTTATTTTGTCAAAGTCAAATCAGATAAGATGAAAGAAATGTTGCTACCAGTGAGCTCTATTAAGGAAACAGAGGATGGGAAGTACAAGGTAACCGTTGCCTTCAATGAACTGGTTCAAGAGAAAGATTCAGCATACAAGGATAACTATAGCTTCACAGTTGATAAGCAAAAGATTGCCAAGGACGGTGTCTATACTTCCTTCAAGAAACTGATTGCTGCCATGCAAGGTAATCTCGCTGGAACCTTTAAACTTGGAGCTGATATGACAGCTGATGAAGTGGCCTTAGCAAAGGGACAAACCAGCTATGTGACAGGCACTTTCACTGGTAATCTTATCGGTGCGAGTGATGGGAAGCCGTTTGCGATTTATGATCTTAAGACAGCCTTGTTTGATAATTTGACCAAGGCTACTGTGAAAGATATTGATTTTAAAGCAGTATCGATTAAGAGTCAAGAAGATACAGCCAGCCTAGCAAAAGTGGCTACTAACAGCCAGATTAGTAATGTAGCTGTAGAAGGTCAATTGACAGGTAGCAAGTCAGTTGCAGGTTTGGTAGCCAAGGCTCAAGATACAGAAATAAGCAATAGTTCATTTACAGGTAGCATTCAGGCTAAGCATGCGGATACCTCTTCTTACTATGTAGGAGGTATAGCAGGGCTTCTATCTGGTAATAAGGCTAAGATTGATAAGGTCGCAGTTGATGCAAGTATTTCGAGCAATGCCCGCAATAATGACCAATTTGCGGGAGGTATTGTAGGGAAAGTTCAAAGTGGTGCTTTGGTTTCTCATGCATTAGCAAGTGGAAACATCCTCAATACGACAACCTATCCTCGCGTCGGAGGTATAGCAGGTTCTACATGGCAAAATGGCCGTATCCATCATGTTGTCAGCATGGTTAATACTGGAGATGGTTATGCCATCACAGGAGACCAGTACAGGGGCGCGGACATCAAAGATGCTAGCACTGTTGTTGAGAACAAGAAGGCCGATCTCTATGGAATCCCAATCACCCAAGACCAGGTTAGAGAAAAGGTCCAGTCTTATGGGATGACAGTGACACTAAACGATACAGGTCAAACACTCAAGGTCAATCAGCACAGTGTGGACTATACTCAGTTAAGCCAAGGTCAAGCTAGTCGAAAAGTTGCTTATCACAATATCGAGAAATTGATGCCTTTCTATAACAAAGAGTTAGTGGTTCACTATGGAAATCAAGTTGATCCTACTGATAAGCTTTATACTACAGAACTGCTGGATGTTGTACCAATGAAGGACAATGACATCATCACAGATATTCAGGCCAATAAAGTAGCTATCAATAAACTGATGTTGCATTTTGCTGACAATACAATCAGTTATCTAGATGTCACCTACAAAGAAAACTTCAAAAATACACAAATTGCAGAGTACAGCGTAGCAGGTAAAAACTTTATCTTTACACCAGAGGCCTTTTTATCTGACTATACGAAAGTGACTGATCGGGTCCTAGCAGATTTGCAAGGGGTCGAATATGACTCAGCAGCCATGAGAAGAGTTCTGGGTATTGAGGCAGATGCGTCGCTTGATTCGCTATATTTGGACAAAGAATTTGAAAAAGTTAAATCCAATATCGGCGAACATCTCCGTAAAGTGCTAGCCATGGACAAGTCTATTAATACGATGGGAGATAGTGTAGCAACCTACATCAGCGAGAAAATCAAGAACAACAAGGAAGCTTTCTTGCTTGGTTTGACTTACCTCAATCGCTGGTACAATATCAACTACGATCACATCAACACCAAGGACCTCAATACCTATAAGTTTGACTTTGATGGCAATAGCACAGCTTCAACCTTGGATACCATCATTGCCCTAGGTCAGAGCGGTATGGAAAATCTCAAAGCATCAAATAATATAAGTGCCTATGAAACAACACTAGCTGCTGCAAAAGGTCGCAAGACAGTGACGGATTTACTAGAGTCTTACAGAAAACTCTTCCTACCAACTAAAACCAATAATGAATGGTTGAAGACAAATACCAAGGCCTATATCGTAGAGAGTAAGTCAGCGATTCCAGAAGTGCGTGCTAAACAAGAGTCAGCTACACCAGATAGTAACTATACACTGGGAGTCTATGACCGTATTACGGCACCAAGTTGGAAATTAAAAAACATGCTCCTACCGCTATTAACATTGCCAGAAGAAGATGTTTATGTGATTTCAAATCTTTCTACCTTGGCCTTTGGTGGTTACGAACGTTACCGTGACCGTATCAATAATACAGTCTTATCAGGAGAGGAATTGCGTCAGTATGTCCGTGCTAAGGTCGACCAGTCGGCTGAATGGCAACGAGACCACTACGATATCTGGTACCACCTCCTTTCACCAGAATACAAAGAAAAACTCTTCCGTTCAGTCATGGTGTCAGATGGCTTTGGTATGAAAGATAGCAATAGCAAGTATTACTGGGCTACCCTGTCTGATAAGGCCATTGATTCTATCCGCAACTTCTTTGGACCAACTGGTAAGTGGTATGGGGAAAGTAAAGGAGCTGGAGCCTATGCCAACGGTTCTGAGGTCCACTATGTCAGCGACCGCTTGTTAGATAAATACGGAACATCTGTCTATACCCATGAAATGGTTCACAATTCTGACGGACATATTTACTTTGAAGGTAAAGGTCGTCGTGAAGGATTGGGAGCAGAGTTGTATGCCCTAGGATTGTTACAATCTGCTGACAGTCTAGATAAGGATGCTATTGTCTTGAATACTCTCTATAAAGGGGATAAGGATTCACTAACTCGCTTGCATACTTATGACCCGACAAGCCGCTTCACATCAGCTGCAGCCTTGCAAGAGTATGTGCACGGTATGTATGATGTCTTGTACACCTTGGATGCTATGGAAGCCAATGCCATTTTAACTAAGTCTAATGATGTCAAGAAAAAATGGTTTAGAAAAATAGAGAATTTCTACATTGAGGACAAGTACCATAAACAAACTCATGCTGGAAACTCTGTTCGCCCATTGACAGATGCTGAAGTAAGTAAACTAACTAGTCTGGATGCCTTGATTGACAATGATATTATCAACCGTCGGGCTTATCGTGATAAGAGTGACTATACTCGTAATGGCTATCATATTATCAGCATGTTCTCACCGATTTATGCTGCCCTCAGCAATCCAAAGGGTGCGCCTGGTGACATCATGTTTAGAAAGACAGCCTACGAATTGTTGGCAGAAAAAGGTTATCAAGATGGGTTCTTACCATATGTATCCAACCAATATGCAGAAGAAGCTAAACGAAACGGGGACATTACCTATTCAGATTGGCTTAGGAAAGATGTGGGACTCATTACTGATAGCCTCGTATTGAAAAATGTCTTTGCCAACCAATACGCTTCATGGTCTGATTTCAAGAAGGATATGTTTAATCAACGTATTCGTAAGCAAGATCAGTTGAAACCAATCACCATTCAGTACGAACTTGGTGTACCAAACAGCAGCAAGGAAATTACAATTAGTTCAGCTGCCCAAATGCAAGAACTGATCAATCAAGCAGTAGCAAAAGATGTGGCTAACATTGACCGTACGACAAGCCATGCACCTGCAAGTTGGGTCCACTTGTTAAAACAAAAAATCTACAATGCCTACCTACGTAGCACAGATGATTTCAGAGAATCGATTTATAAGTAATAAGAAAACTCCCCCAAGCTATCCTGTCTAAGCCAGTCTACCTTGCAGATGGTCAGTCTTTGTGATAGAATAGCATAAAGTCCTTTTGAGGGGGAACTTGCTAGGAAATCCCCAAGCATTGTAACGGATGAACTACCCTCACCTTTTTGTGAGGGTGGTTTTTCTTTTCCTTTCTGACTCTGGTGGGGAATGCCTATACAGGTAGGTCCTATCTCTGGTTTGCCCAGTGTGGCATCTTTCTAGCCATTCCGCTGGCTCATCGCTACTTTTTGCCCCTCTATCAAAAGGGAAACTACGAGACAGCCTATCATCTTTTAGAGGACAAGTTTCAATCGGCGGGCATTCGTTCACTGGCTTCAGGGCTTTTCATCCTCTACCAGTTGGGGCGAATAGCAGTGGTGACCTACTTGTTGTCGCAGGCCTTAGAGCCCTTTATCCCTATCAATCCGCTGGTCTTGTCAGCTTTACTCCTTATCTTGACGGTCTATTATCTGGCAAGGGGTGGTCTCTTGGTTGTACTTTGGACGGACTTCTTTCAGGGTTTGGTCCTACTAGCTATACTAGCCCTATTTCTACCAAGAATTGCCCAATCTGGCTTAGCCATGAATAGCAGTCAACAGCTATCTCACTTTGCAGAGAAACTGGATGGGCAGACGGTCTTGATCTTAGTTGCAGGAGCAGGCTTTAGTAGCTTATTCTCCTACGTCTCTTCGCAGGATATCGTTCAACGTTTTAACAGCAAAATGGGACGTCGGAAAATTGGGAAAATCTTATGGTTTCAGGGACTCTTGTCCTTTGGGATTGCCAGTTTACTCTATCTGATTGGTTGCTTGATTCGTCAGGAAAATTTCGCTACCACATCGACTAATCCTGTTCTCATCGCTTACGCTCGGGAAGGTCTGGCACCTTGGTTTGGTGGTTTTATCATGCTGGCTCTCTTGGCAGCAGGCCAATCCACAGTTTCATCCAGTATGAATGCAATCGTGACCTGCTTAAAGTTGGATTTTGCCTGGTCAAAGATTCGCTGGTCGCCAAGCCTCCTATCCTTTGTTTTAGCAGGTCTGTCCTGGCTCCTCTGCCTCTTACTCATGAATGCAGAAATCTACTCCATCTATGAGTGGATTAACGGCTTTATGGGCCTGACACTAGGTGTGATAGGTGGTTTGTACCTCTTAGTCCTACTCCTCAAAAAACCGAGTTTGCAACTAGCCAAAATCTATCTGGTCTTTAGTCTAGGAGCATTGGTTCTCTATCATTACAGTGGCCTTTTTCCCAACCCCAATCCCTGGTTAAATAGCATCATCACCACCCTATCTGCCCTTTTTATCTCAATTCTAGGAAGACTATATGAAAGCAAAATCTAAACCCATAGCCGTCATTTTAATCCGTTCGGGTTCACGCGGCTTAGTGGATAAAAATATCAAACCGCTTGCAGGTAAACCCTTGGTTTTCTATACCATAGAAGTCGCTTTAGCCTCCAAGCTATTTAGTGACATCTGGGTTTCCTCAGATTCACTAGCCTATCTAGAACTCTGTCGTCAAGCCTATCCAGAGATTCGTTGTGTCCATAGACCAAAAGAACTGGCCCTCTCGACAACCTCTAGCTTAGAGACCTTACGAGACTTTTTGCAGCCCTTTGAGGAAGACCAGGTCTTTGTGAATCTACAGGTGACCTCGCCCCTGAGAGAGGTGGAGCACCTCATCGAGTCCTACCAACTCTATTGTCAGTCTGGCGCCGACCATTTGATTTCCTGTGTCAAGGCGGATAAGAGTCGTAGTCTTTACTTGCAGTTGGCGGAGTCGTCATTTATCTGTCCGCCTCAGGTTTCCAAGCACTATGCTCGGCAAAAAGAGCCTGTCTATTATTATCCTAACGGTAGTATCTGGATTTCTCGTAAGGATCTTTACCTGAGAGATGAGACCTTTTACACAGATAAGACAGTTGCCTATGAAATGCCCAAACTCTATTCTTATGATATCGACGATGCCTTGGATTTTGAAGTCGTTGAGACCTTGCTACACCATCATCACCTAGGAGAATCAAAGAGATGAAACACCTCATCATTGCCACAACGCCCTTGCAGGCCAAGATTGCCCAGCATATCAAGGGACTCTATCCTAATCAGGATTTTGTCAGCCTTTATGTCAGTCCTGTCAAAAATGCCCGACAGGAGCATTATGCTAAAGATTTCGACCATGTTCACTATCCTCAGACGGCAGAGGACTTGGATCAGATTTGTCAGGAGCTGGCGGGAGACTATGACACCATCTTTTATGCTAGTTTTGATAATAGCTTGATTCTGGACTTGGTTGCTAGTTCGACCTACCAGCACCTCATGAGTTTTGATGATGGCTATGCGGATATTTACCCCTTGGGAATGTATGCTTGGCCTCTCAAATCCAGTCAGGTTGGCTCTTTGGGCTTGACCAGAGATGACTTGATTGAGCGGACGGAAAAGCACTATACCCTCTATCGCAGTGACTACCATGTCGTAGCTAGAGAAAAGCTGGTTTATCTGGAGCATTTTTTTGACCTACCTCAAGCACCCGTTTCAAACGGTAAGACTGTCAAGGTCTTGCTGGGGCAAAAGTTCTCTGAAGAGGACGACCAAATCTCCATCCGCTTTATTAGTACCTATGCCAAGGCCTTGGCCATTGACCTCTATCTTCCCCATCCCAAGGAAACCTTCACTATCCCAAACGTGACCTACTTGGAAACGGAGCTGATTTTTGAAGATGTCCTTGCCCAACTCTTTCAAGAATACGAGTTCGTTCATGTCTATCATTTTACTTCATCAGTCAGCCTTCACTTAAAAGATCTGCCACATGTAACCATCACAGGCATTTCCCTCCCCTATTATGAGGACCGTCAAAAAGAATTGCGCCGATTAGG
>ERZ773043.2316-NODE-2316-length-10043-cov-8.666700_pt1 | contig 10043 bp, 10 predicted proteins | sample MGYA00580636_ERZ773043 | MGnify/ENA primary metagenome ERZ773043 (study PRJEB29015, sample SAMEA2737992) | human oral metagenome | biome: human oral; feature: human-associated habitat; material: dental | place: China | collected 2065 ... | reverse complement strand
GACAATGATCAGTCGGGGCACACCGCTCCGCTTCGCTGCTTCGAGGATGCGCGGATAGTTCGTCTCGATCAGCCGTTTGATGTCGGGGTTAGCCCATCCGGGATTGTAGGCTGAGATAATGGCGTCCTTGCCACGTGCCAGGTCGGCCACCTTTTCCACATCGGCTACGTCAGCTTCTACTGCCTCTACTTGGGAGCTCTTAGGGAGCTTGGCAGCGTTACGTACGACAGCCGTCACGTGGTGGCCGCGCTCTACCAGTTCGTTGAGGACGGCCGATCCAACGAATCCCGTCGCTCCGATTAAAATCACATTTGCCATAATCTGGTTGTCCTTTCTCTTTTTATAGGGTTACTGTGTCTGAGCCTCTGATTGGCGGTGCGAAGCCGTCTCTCTTTGACGAGGCAAAGGTGCCCGTGTTTGTCGGGCTGTGAAAAAAGGCACCGGAAGGTGCGTCAGTTACCGGGAGGTAAGAATTGGGGCGGAATCAGTGGGGCGATTTTGAAGATTAACCGAGATTAACGAGGGGGCTTGGCGTCGACTGTTCGCGCCTCTACCTTTGTCCGCCCATAGCATCCACCAAACGTATGATCGACATTAAAACGAATTACCCCAATTGTCCCATCCGGCATGTCATTAGTCGCTTCGGCGACAAGTGGTCTATCCTCGTTCTTTGGACGTTGCACGACTGCCCGGGGGGCGTCCTCCGCTTCAGCGAGCTGAGCCGGAGCATGGCCGACTGCTCGCAAAAAATGCTCGCAGCGACGCTCAAGAACTTGGAGCGCAGCCGCCTGATTCGTCGTGTGGTTTATCCCGAGGTGCCACCCCGGGTGGAGTATTCGCTTACGGAGACTGGGCGCTCGCTTATTCCGGTGCTGGCGACGCTGATCGAGTGGGCCGAGCGACACTTCGGCGAGGTGACCGGCGCGGTGTCGTAAAACGAACAGTACCGCGGGCTTACCGTCGTCCCGAGGGCAGAGAAAAAGGGTATCCCTCTCCAGAAAAGGAGGTGGATACCCTTTTTACGTTCCTGCCAGCAGGAGGTCGGTGCGTCGATTGGTCAGAAGCGCGAGCTGGCTCCGCCGCCGCCGCTCGAACCGCCGCCCCAGGAGCCTCCGCCCCCGCCACTGCTTCCGCCGCCAAACGAGAAGCCTCCGCCTAAGCCGCCACCGAACGAGCTGCCGCTGCTTGAGCCGCCGCTCCACCTGTCCGGTGTCCGCTTAAAGACTTTCTCGGCCTTCACCCGTCCGCAATTGCGACAGACATAATGGTAGACCTTGAGTGTGCCGTTCGTTCTCGGCTTCTTGATCGGGTAGCCCTTCTCCTGATAGAAGCGACCGACAGCGCCGCAGCCTTCGCACCGGATCTGGGGCCTCAATTGTTTCCGGAGAATGAGCTTGAGTAGGAAGTAGAGCAGCGCTATCGGCGTTTGGCAGAGGAATAGGCCGGAAAAGACCGCGGCGATGTTATGCCCCCAAGCGATCTGCTTGAACTCGGAGAAGTCTTTGACCGTCCGGGCGGCGCGCCACTGTTTGCGGAGCATCCCACCGAACCCGAGCAGCCCGAGCGCCCACCAGATGGAGCAGACAAAGGCCGCGAGGGTGTTGCTTTTCTTCTCCTCCTCCGCCTCGAGGGTCGATTCGTTGCTGAGTGCCTTGCGCACCTCCTCGAGGCCGGCCAAGAGTCCTTCGCCATACCGGCCCTCCTTCATGGGCGGGATCATGCGACGCTTCTGGATCAGCATGCAGAGGCCGTCGGGCAGCTCGCCCTCGAGACCATAGCCGGTCTCGAAAGTGATCTCGCGGAGGTCTTCGCGGGTCACGAGCTGGATCAAGAGGCCACGGTTCGTCTCCTTGTCACCTATGCCCCAGGTGTTGAAAAGCTCGTTGGCAAATTCGCGGGCTGAGCTGTACTTCTCCACGTCATAGGCCGGGATGACGACGATGGCGATCTCCACCGAGAGCGAATCGCGGAGCTGACCGAGGCGGCGGTTGAGGGCGGCCTCGTCGTCGTCGGGGATGGCGTCGTTCGGGTCGGAGACGAAGCGCGTACTGTCGATGAGTTGCACGTTCGGCACGTCCTCCACGCTGTAAACGTCTCTCGTCTGGGCCGATAGGCCGACGGAGAGCCAGCTCACGATCCAGACAACGAGCCCCTGGTATAGCCTTCTCGCGGTCATCCCTTTGCGGCGTTAGAAGCTGACGTTGGGCGCTTTCTCCGACTCCTTGTCGGCCTCAAAATAGGCGCGGCGTTGGAAGCCAAAGGCTTGCGCAAAGAAGTTGTTGGGGAAGTGGCGGATGTAGCCGTTGTAAACGTTCACCAATTCGTTGAACCGTTTCCTCTCCACCGCAATGCGGTTTTCGGTTCCCTCGAGCTGAGACTGGAGCATGAGGAAGTTCTCGTTCGCCTTCAGCTCCGGGTAGCTCTCCGATACCGCCATGAGGCGACCTAAGGCGGAGGAGAGTTCGCCTTGCGCTGCGGAAAAGCGTTTCAGCGCGGCCTCGTCGAGGTGATTGGGGTCGACGGTGATCTGGGTGGCCTTGGCGCGCGCCTCAATGACGGCGGTGAGCGTAGCCTGCTCATGGGCGGCGTAGCCCTTGACCGTGTTGACGAGGTTGGGGATCAGATCCGCGCGCCGTTGGTACTGGTTTTCGACCTGTCCCCAGGCGCCTTGCACGTTCTCGTCGAGCTGAACCATTCTGTTGTAAGTACCCGCGAAAAAAGCGTAGAGCCCGATGAGCACTACGGCCACGATGGCGATCCGAAAGGCGGGCTTACGGATGATGGATGAAGATTTTGTTTCCATTTCTTTAAGCTATTAGTGGTTGAGATGTTGTTTTATCGGCCTCAAAGATACACTCTTTGAGACGATTCCCCGCGTCGCGGCCATTCGCTCCGAGCCACGTGTAGAGGGTAAAAAACAATCGGCCACTCCCTCCGCCCGATGAGGGGCGGCTTCGGGAGCGACCGATCCAAATAGGACAAATCAGTACGCTAAGTCTCTATCACTGTTTATTTAGCTGCGTCGCGGAGCAGGGCCACCAGTCGGGCGGCGTGATCGTCGGCCTTGCGCTCCAACTCCTTGGCCTGTTCCGGATCATTGCGGAGCGCATAGGAGACTCCGTAGGTGATGACCGCCGGATCGACGAGCGTCATGCCGGTCATGCCGACCGTAGCCTGCGTGGCGGGCATGAGCACGTCTTCTAAGAAGCCGTTGGGTCGGCCTTCGCGGGCGTAGACCTCGGCCGGAGCGCCGGTGGTGACGGATAGGATGAGCTTTTTACCTTGCAGCGCCTTGCCATTCGTGCCGTGCGAGAAGCCGTGAATAAACACCTCCTCCTCCCAGCGCTGCAGCAGCGACGGTTTGGCGAACCAAAAGAGGGGGAATTGCCAGACGATCACGTCGGCGTCGACCACCTTCTTCTGCTCCGCCGCCGTGTCGATGCGGAAGTTAGGATAATGCTCGCTCAGCGAGTCAATAGTCACTTCAGGCAGCTCTCGCTTCACCACCTCAAGGATGCGACGGTTCACCACGGAGCCGCGCTGGATGTCGGTATGTCCCGACACGATCAATATTTTCTTCATATCTGTTTAGTAAGTAGTTAGTGGGCTTCGCCCCGGTAGTTATGCGCCTCTGGCGCGGTAGTTAAGCGTAGTCAGTAGGCTACGCCTCGGGTAGGCACGCACCGTCGGCACAGTGATTTCGAACCGCCTCCGAACGGCGCGAGGAATTGACACGTCAAGGCGTGCATCTTTCGGCCTGTTACCTCAAAAAGTCGTCGCTGATTACTTTCGGTCGGCCCTTTCTGCCCACAAAAGTAGGCCGAAGCGTCGTATCCATCGGCGGGCATTCTGTATCCTTATTCTCTTTTATGGTTTACTCGGCAGAAAAGGTCTGAACCGTTCGCGTTATACCTTTCGCCGCCTATCCTTCCGCCAAAAAATCCTCCCTTTTTTCGTCCTCCTTGTCGATGAATCTACGATTGTCCGATACAATAGGTAATACCTACCCAAGGAAACCTTATCTTTTTCCGGAAATGTAGGGGCGTATTGCATACGCCCTACCAAACGCCCCGCAAGGGGCGAAAGGGTAGACGATAAACGCGCAAGGGGCGTATGCAATACGCCCCTACATGGGTACCTATCTGATAACCGATTAAACATGGAGAAAAGAAATACGGATTCCTCACCTTTTCCCAAAACATAACCCCACGCCAACCCTTCAAATCCGATTTTTCTGCCGGCAGGGTAGGGGCATATTGCATACGCCCTACCAAACGCCCCGCAAGGGGCGAAGGGGTAGACGATAGACGCGCAGGGGGCGTATGCTTTTGCGCCCTACCCGGGTACTCATCTGATAACCGATTAGACATGGTGAAATGGAATACGTATTCATCCGCCATTGTCCAAGACAATGGAAAACACCTACCAAAGGAAATCTCCTCTTTTTCCAGCAATGTAGGGGAGTATTGCATACGCCCCACCAAACGCCCCGCAAGGGGCGAAAGGGTAGACGATAAACGTGCAAGGGGCGTATTCAATACGCCCCTACACGGGTACCTATCTGATAACCGATTAGACATGGAGGAATGAAATACGTATTGATCCGCCATTGTCCGAGACAATAGAAAATACCTACCCGAGGAAACCTTATCTTTTTCCGGAAATGTAGGGGCATATTGCATACGCCCTACCAAACGCCCTGTAAAGGGCGAATGGGTAGACGTTGAATCTATATGGGGCGTATTCAATACGCCCCTACATGGGTACCTATCTGATAACCGATTAAACATGGAGAAATGAAATACGGATTCGTCTCTGATTGTCCGAGACAATAGATAACACCTACCCGAGGAATCTGCGATTATCCGAGACATGGCGAAAAGGAACACGTATTCATCTCCGATTGTCTGAGACAATGGGAAATACCTGGCCGAGGAATCCTTGGTTGTCTCTATCAATAATAACCCTCAAGTCTTGGGAGTTAACGTTGTCCGAGACAATAGTAACCCTCAATTTTTAGACGGAACGTTCGTCTGCGCGATCATAGTTTCGAAAGTTGGGAGTGAACGTTGTCTCAAGCAATCATAGCTCATAAGGTTCGGAATGAATGTTGCCTCGGAAAACCATAGCTCGCAACGTTAGGTGTGAATATTGTCTGAAACAATCGTAGCTCAATGGGGGTGGAGGTTAACGTTGTCCGTGGCAATCAGAGGTGGATGGGCTTGGAAGTGAATGAAAAGCGTTACATTTGCGGAGTGAATGAGGAGGTAAATACGAAAACCATAAACATCCTTAGATAATGGCACGAGAGAGGCTCTACATGCGCCGCTGGAACTACGAGCGCGATCAGGAAGTCCCCGAAGAAAAGCGACGACGGCGCGCGGGTGGACGAACCCTTGCCGTACGGCCACAGTTTCCGCTGGATGAGATCTATATCACGCTCTTTTCCGAGCAACGCGTCTACGCGCCTGACGGTACCATCCACTACGAACCCATCCCACAGCGCGCGGCGGATACAGGCGTGGAGCTGCTCGACGATCTCCGGCGGATGCTGAGCGAGGGAAAAAGCAACCTGAAGACTTTTGGCGAGGGTTACGGCCTGACGCCCAGCGATGTCAACGGCTTGGTGCTGGCCCTGACCGGTATGGAGGCCATCACCTTCCGGATAGCTTGGCAGATGCGGAGGGTGGACGAGCTACTGCGGTACACCGACCTCTCCATCGAGGAGGTGGCCCGACAGAGCGGCGTGGGATCGACTACCAACCTCTTCTATGCCTGCCACCGCGACTTCCACTGCTCTCCCTCACAACGCCGTCGCCATTTGCGCCAAGCGAACGACCTCGGGCGCTACCGATAAGCCCCATCCGCACGGCTTTTGGCACCTCGGTCTAACTTTGATTCACGATTTTTTCCCCCGACCACTTATACAACATGTCTACAACAAACGAACTCTCGGCCCTTGGCGCAGAGGCGCTCTTGGAGCGCGACCTGGCGCATTGGCCCATGGCCCGACAGAACTACGAGGCCCTCAACGACGTACGCATCCGCACAGTGCGCTTCGGCGCATTCCGCATCGACGTCCAGTTTAACCCGGCTCGCATCGTCTCGTCCGGCGCCCGCACCGACGCGGCCTCCATCAGCCAGCGACCCTGCTTCCTCTGCGACGCCAATCGGCCGCCGGAGCAGGACGCCCTGCCCTGCCTCGACGACCGTTACCTGCTCCTGGTCAACCCTTTCCCCATCTTCCGCCGCCATTACACCATCGTCGAGCGCACACACACGCCTCAGTCGATCGCCGGCGGACGGATGGCCGACTTCCTCGAGCTTGCGCGGCAGCTGAGCGGACTCACCCTGCTCTACAACGGCCCCAGCTGCGGCGCTTCCGCACCGGATCACCTCCATTTTCAGGTCGTCACCCGCGGGCAGATGCCCCTCGACACGGAGGTCGACAGCCTGCACGCCACGCTGCTGATTCGCTCGCCGGAGGCCACCCTCAGCCGCATCCTTGGCTGCCTGCGCCCCCTCTTAGTCATCCGCGCACGGACGGCGGAGGCTGCCGAGGCCCTCTTCGGGCGCGTCGTCCGCGCATTGCCCCGGACCTCCCCGGACGAGGAGCCCATGATGAACCTCACGGCCCGCTACGAGGCCGGGGAGTGGGTCGTGATCGTCATGCCCCGCCGTCGCCACCGGCCTTGGGAGCCCGGCGAGGGCATCCTGACGGCTCCCGGCGCTGCCGACATGGGCGGCCTCTTCATATCGGTCCGCACCGAAGACTTTGAGGCCACCGACGCTGAGACGCTCCGCGCTGTCTACCGCGCCGTTTGCCCCTCGGACGAGGCCATCCGAGCTCTCCGATTCGATAAGTAAACCATGACTGTGCCATTGGGGCACGCCTCGAGGAGGTATCTCCCGTTGTCTCAGCGGCCAGTTCATATCACGTATTAATATCTAACCAATCCAAATATGAAGCAGTTTTTCAAGATGATGTTTGCGTCGACGCTGGGCTTTATCCTGGCTTCGATCATAGTCAGCGCCATCCTGTTTGTCACAATGATAGGCATGGTGGCCGGGCTCAGCAAAAGCTCCGCGGCAGCGGTAGGTCCGAAGGCGGGGGAGAGCGTATTCAAGATTACACTGGCGGGTGAGATCCCCGAGACCACGCCCGAGAACCCGTTTTCGGCTCTGGTCAGCGGCAACGACGACGCGCTGTCCATGCACGACCTCGTGGCTGCTATACGCAACGCCAAAGAACAGGAGACCGTGAAGGGTATCTACTTAGACCTGGGCGCTTTTTCGAGCGGCGTGGTCACGCTCGATGCCGTACGCCGCGCGCTGGCCGACTTTAAGGAGAGTGGCAAGTTCGTCGTCGCCTATGCCGATCGCTATACCCAGGGGGGCTATTACTTAGCCTCCATAGCCGACAAAGTTTTCCTCAATCCCGAGGGGATGCTCTCGCTGAACGGCCTCTCTTCGCAGACCACCTTTGTCAAAGGGGCGCTGGAAAAAATCGGTGTAGAGATGATGATCTTCCGAGTGGGCACCTATAAAGGCGCCGTCGAACAGTTCATGACCGACAAGCTCAGCGACGCCAACAGGGAGCAAATCACGGCCTACCAGCGCACCATCTGGGGCAACATTACCCGCTCCATCGCCAAGAGCCGCAAGATCACGGCCGACGATGTGAATCGCTTTGCCGACGAAGGCGGCGCCCTGCTCGACGCCCGTAAGGCGGTGGCATACAAACTCGTCGACGAACTGAAATATCGCCGCGAGGTGGAGCAGTACCTCATGGATCGCACCGGCCAGAAGGGTGACAAGCTGAAGGCAACCAGCGTTGCTGCGCTCAAGGGCGCCAAGAAGAAGGAGAAGGAATATCGCAACAAGATCGCCGTGGTCTATGCCGAGGGCGAAATCGTGGAAAGCCTGCCCGGGGGCTTCAGTGCCGGCGAGGCAGCCATCACGGAGCGCCTCAATGACGACTTGAAGAAGCTGGAGGGCGACGACGACGTGAAGGCCGTCGTGCTCCGCGTCAACTCGCCCGGCGGCAGCGCCTACGTTTCCGAACAGATCTGGAAGGCAGTGAGCGATCTGAAGAAAAAAAAGCCGGTCATCGTCTCGATGGGCAGCGTCGCAGCTTCGGGGGGCTATTACATCTCCGCCTGCGCCAGTAAGATCGTGGCAGAGCCGAACACCATCACCGGCTCCATCGGCATCTTCGGCATTTTCCCCAATGCCACGGGCCTCTATAAGAAGGTGGCCCTGACGACCGACGTGGTCAAGACGAACCGTTACGCAGATATGCTGGATCCTTCGCGTCCCATGACCGAGGACGAGAAAGCGCTCATGCAGGCCTTCGTTAACCGGGGGTACGAAACCTTCCTCACCCGCTGCGCCGACGGACGGGGCAAGAGCAAAGCCGACATCGACTCGATCGCTCAGGGACGCGTCTGGACGGGGGAACAAGCCCTCAAGATCGGTCTCGTGGATGAGCTGGGGGGACTCGAGCGCGCCATTGAATTAGCCGGAGAGCAGGCCAAGATCATCAACTATAACGTGATCGAGGTGACCTCCAAGAGCGACTTCCTGCGCGATCTGCTCGAAAAACAGGTGGGGCGCATCAAGATGTCTATCCTGAAGGATGCCCTCGGCGAGGACTACGAATATGTCAAGGCCCTCCGCACGGCCCATCCGACCTACGGCGTGCAAGCGCGCATGCTTTACACGCCCAATAATCTCTGACACAACCCGATGAAATCAAACAAAACAAACAAGCAATACCCCGTAGCATGGCCCTTAGCGCTGTGCTACGGGTTGGGCGTGCGCCTGCGTAACCTCTGCTTTGGTCTGGGGATCCTTCCCTCGGAGACCTACCCGATAGCCGTCATCAGCGTCGGCAATCTCTCGGCCGGGGGGGCGGGAAAGACGCCGCTCGTGGAATATCTCGTCCGCCTGCTCTCGCCGCGCTATCGTGTGGCGGTGCTCAGCCGGGGGTACCGAAGGAAAACGAAGGGCTACGTTTTGGCCAGCGCCTCGAGCACGGCGCGAGAGATCGGCGACGAGCCCAGCCAGATCAAGCGCAAATACCCATCCGTCACCGTGGCCGTCGATGGCCACCGTCGGCGGGGCATGCGTCGCCTCCTGGCCCTGCCTGAGGCGGAGCGGCCGCAGGTGGTCGTGCTCGACGACGCTTTTCAGCACCGCTACGTCCGCCCCTCGCTCTCCATTTTAGTCACCGATAGCCACCGCCTCTTCACCCGCGACCGTCTGCTGCCCGTGGGTACCCTCCGCGAGCCCCGCTCCGGTGTCCGCCGTGCCGATATGGTGGTGGTCACCAAGTGTGATCCCGCCATGAAGCCCATTGAGAGTCGGATCATCGAGGATGAGCTGCGGATCGACATCAGTCGCCCGCGCTTCTTCACCTCCATCGCTTACCGGCGGCTCGAGGGCGTCTGGCCCGAGGAGTGCCCCGCCCGCGAACTGTCGTCTTTGGGGGCCGACACAGACGTGCTGCTCATCGCTGGCATCGCCGACCCGTCCCCCCTGATCGAAGAGCTCCGCCGGCACACCGAGCAGGTGGTCGCCCTGACCTTCCCCGACCATCACACGTTCCATCGCACGGACATCGACAAGATCCGCGCCGCCCTCAAGAAGCAACGGCCAGAGACCCTCATCCTCTGCACCGAAAAGGACGCCGAGCGGCTGCGCACGACGCCCCTCTTCCCCGCTGAGTGGCACGCCCGCACCTATGCCCTGCCGATAGAGGCCACGTTTCTCTTCGGCGCCTCGTCACGCTTCGATGAATTTGTCATCCGCCACGTAGAAACCATAGAGAAGAGCCATATCCTTAGGCGGTAACGCACAAAATGGAGAGCAAGCGGGGCAACACGTCCAGTCTGCGCTGAATTTTTTAGAGGGTACTTCGTCGTGTCTCTCGTTGCGTCGCTCGTTTTTCCGTCCCCTTGGTACCATTCATTTTTAGCTTCTTATTTTTTGTCTCACATGAAAGATCTCTCCCCCCGCACCGAAATCGCCACGCTGGGCGA
>ERZ773043.2314-NODE-2314-length-10049-cov-7.096758_pt1 | contig 10049 bp, 7 predicted proteins | sample MGYA00580636_ERZ773043 | MGnify/ENA primary metagenome ERZ773043 (study PRJEB29015, sample SAMEA2737992) | human oral metagenome | biome: human oral; feature: human-associated habitat; material: dental | place: China | collected 2065 ... | reverse complement strand
CTTGTGGTGGTTCAGATAAAGAAAAAACAGAAGCAGTGCCTGAAGCTCAAAAATCAAATGAGTTAGTAATTTATTCACCAAATGCTGATGATGAAGTAAATAAAATAATTCCAGCTTTTGAAGAAGCTACTGGAATAAAAGTTATTTTACAATCAATGGGAAGTGGAGATGTTCTTGCTAGAATTTCTGCTGAAAAAGAAAATCCTCAAGCAGATATTAACTGGGGAGCTATAAGTATGGGTGTACTTGCAACTACTCCTGATTTATGGGAAAGTTACACTTCTGAAAATGAAAAAAATGTTCCTGATGCTTATAAAAATACTACTGGTTTCTTTACAAACTACAAATTAGATGGTAGTGCAGCATTACTTGTAAATAAAGATGTATTTAAAAAGTTAGGACTAGACCCTGATAAATTTACTGGATATAAAGATTTATTATGGCCTGAATTAAAAGGTAAAATTGCTATGGGAGATCCAACAGCAAGTAGTAGTGCAATAGCTGAACTTACAAATATGTTACTTGTTATGGGAGAAAAACCTTATGATGAAAAGGCTTGGGAATTTGTTGAAAAATTTATTGCTCAATTAGATGGAACTATCTTATCTTCATCTTCTCAAATCTATAAAGCTACTGCTGATGGAGAATATGCAGTAGGAGTTACTTATGAAAATCCAGCTGTAACATTACTTCAAGATGGAGCTACTAATTTGAAACTTGTTTATCCAGAAGAAGGTTCTGTATGGTTACCAGGAGCTGCTGCAATAGTTAAAAATGCACCTCATATGGAAAATGCTAAAAAGTTTATAGATTTCTTAATTTCAGATGAAGGACAAAAAGTTGTTGCTGAAACTTCAACAAGACCAGTAAATACTTCTATTAAAAATACAAGTGAATTTATAAAACCATTTGATGAAATTAAAGTTGCCTATGAAGATATTCCTTACTGTGCAGAACACAGAAAAGAATGGCAAGAAAGATGGACTAATATATTAACAAAATAGTTAGGAGAAAATTAATGAGTGTAAACATAAAAATAGAAAATGCTCAAAAAAGATATGGAGATAATATCATAATTGAAAATTTATCTCTTGATATAAAACAAGGGGAGTTTTTTACTCTCCTTGGACCTTCTGGTTGTGGAAAAACTACTTTATTAAGAATGATAGCAGGTTTTAATTCTATTGAAAAGGGAGATTTTTATTTTAATGAAAAAAGAATAAATGATTTAGATCCTGCAAAAAGAAATATTGGAATGGTATTTCAAAACTATGCTATTTTTCCACATTTAACTGTTGAGCAAAATGTAGAGTTTGGTTTAAAAAATAGAAAAGTTTCTAAAGAAGAAATGAAAGTAGAAACAGATAAATTTTTAAAACTTATGCAAATTGATGAATATAGAGATAGAATGCCTGAAAGATTGTCAGGAGGGCAACAACAAAGAGTTGCCTTAGCAAGAGCTTTGGTTATAAAACCTGATGTCTTATTGATGGATGAGCCTTTAAGTAACTTAGATGCCAAATTAAGAGTTGAAATGAGAACAGCTATAAAAGAAATTCAAAATAGTATTGGAATTACAACTGTATATGTAACTCACGATCAAGAAGAAGCTATGGCTGTTAGTGATAGAATTGCAGTTATGAAAGATGGTGAAATTCAACATTTAGGGCAACCAAAAGATATTTATCAAAGACCAGCTAATTTATTTGTTGCAACTTTTATAGGTAAAACAAATGTATTAAATGGAAATCTAAATGGTTCAATTTTAAAAGTGGCTGGAAAATATGATGTAACCTTAAATAATATAAAAGATAAAAATATTAAAGGAAATGTTGTTATTTCAATAAGACCAGAAGAATTTGTAATTGATGAAAGTCAAACAAAAGATGGAATAAAAGCCTTTATAGATAGTAGTGTATTTTTAGGTTTAAACACTCATTATTTTGCTCATTTAGAAAGTGGAGAAAAAATTGAAATAGTTCAAGAATCTAAAATTGATAGCATAATTCCAAAAGGTACAGAAGTTTATTTGAAAATAAAACAAGATAAAATAAATGTTTTCACAGAAGATGGTTCTAAAAATATTTTAGATGGTGTTAATAATGATATAGGTGTTGCTTATGCTAAGTAAGAAAAAAGATATATGGATAGTAATTTCATTATGTGTTTTAGCATTTTATATAGTATTTATGATTTTTCCTTTGGGAATTTTATTTAAAAACGCAGTTATTGAAAATAATGGAAGTTTTACTTTTGCTTATTTTACAAAATTTTTAAGTAAAAACTATTATTTTTCTACTATATTTAATTCCTTTAAAGTTAGCTTGGCTGCAACAGCTTTAACTTTAATAATAGGAACACCTTTGGCATATTTCTATAATATGTATAAAATAAAAGGGAAAACTTTTTTACAAATTATAATAATATTATGTAGTATGTCTGCCCCATTTATTGGAGCTTATTCTTGGATTTTATTATTAGGAAGAAATGGATTAATTACTAATACAATTAGAAACCTAATAGGTTTTAATGTTCCTAGTATATATGGATTTGGAGGAATTTTACTTGTTTTGTGTATGCAACTTTATCCTTTAGTCTTCTTATATGTTTCAGGAGCTTTAAGAAATATTGATAATTCATTATTAGAAGCTAGTGAAAATATGGGTTGCACAGGAGCAAGAAGATTTTTTAAAATAATTATTCCTTTGTGTATTCCAACAATATTAGCTGCTGCTCTTATGGTATTTATGAGAGCTTTTGCAGATTTTGGAACTCCTTTATTTATTGGAGAAGGATATAGAACTTTCCCAGTTGAAATTTATAATCAGTTTATGAATGAAACTGGTTCTGATAAAAATTTTGCATCAGCAGTAAGTATTATTGCAATTATAATAACATCTTTAATTTTCTTATTACAAAGATATATAAATGGAAAATATAAATTTACTATGAATGCTCTTCATCCTATTGAAGCAAAAGAAGTGAAAGGTGTAAAATCTATTTTAATTCATTTATATTGTTATTTAATAGTTTTTATTTCTTATGCTCCACAACTTTATGTAATTTATACATCTTTCCAAAATACATCTGGAAAACTTTTTACAAAAGGATATTCTTTAAAAAGTTATACAGAAGCATTTAGCAAAGTTGGGAATGCTATACAAAATACATTTTTTATTGGTGGACTTGCATTAATTTTAATTATTGTTATTTCCATTTTAATTGCATATCTTGTTGTAAGAAGAAACAATTTTATGAACAGGACAATAGATACTTTATCTATGGTACCTTATGTTATTCCTGGTTCAGTTGTGGGAATAGCCTTGGTAAGTGCTTTTAATAAAAAACCTTTTGTTTTAGTTGGAACATTCTTAATAATGGTGATATCCTTAATTATAAGAAGAAATGCCTATACTATAAGATCTTCTGTTGCTATACTTCAACAAATTCCTATTTCTATTGAAGAGGCAGCAATTAGTTTAGGAGCTTCTCGTATGAAATCATTTTTTAAGATAACAACCCCTATGATGATGAATGGTATTATTTCTGGTGCTCTTTTAAGTTGGATAACAATTATCACAGAACTTTCTTCAAGTATAATTTTATATAATTATAAGACAATTACATTGACATTACAAATATATGTTTATGTATCAAGAGGAAGTTATGGAATAGCTGCTGCTATGTCAGCAATTTTAACTTTGATGACTGTTATTTCACTATTAATATTTATGAGAGTATCTAAAAATAAAAATGTTATGATGTAAAAATTTAAAAATCTCTTTTAGCTTAATGAAGTTTGAAACTAAAAGAGATTTTTTTATTTATAGATTTTCTACAAAATGCCAACCTGTTTCAATAATTTTTTCTACATTTGTATATTGAGTTTTCCATCCCAATAATTTTTGTGCTTTTTTTGAAGAAGCAATGACACAAGCAGGATCACCTTTTCTTCTACCTGTTATTTTGTATGAAATTTTTTTACAAGTTACTTTTCTAGCTGCTTCAACAGTTTCCAATACAGAAAAACCATTTCCATTACCAAGATTAAAAATGTTACTTTCATTTTTAAATAGTAATTTCAAAGATAAAACATGAGCTTTTACTAAATCTACTACATGAATATAATCTCTGATTCCAGTGCCATCTTTTGTTGGAAAATCATCACCAAAAACTTCTAAAACTCTATTTGAATCTTTTGCAGCTTGTAAAGTCAAAGTTATAAGTGATGTTACTCCCTCTCCTTTTTGACCAATAGGATATTTTTCATGTGCCCCTGCAACATTAAAATATCTAAAAATGGAATAATTTAATCCATAGGCTTTAGCACAATCTAAAATAATTCTTTCTGACATTAATTTGCTTGCACCATAAGGATTAATAGGAATTGTTGAATGTTTTTCATCAATAGGTTGATCTTCTATAATTTCTCCATAGACTGCTGCTGTTGAAGAAAAAATTATATTTTTTACATTATGTTTTACCATTGATTGTATTAAACACATAGTTGTATAGGTATTATTAAAATAATACTTATTAGGATTATCTACACTTTCTGGAACTCTAATATAACCAGCAAAATGCATAACAGCCTCTATTTTATTTTCTTGAAATATTCTTGACATTAATTCAAAATCTTGCACATTCCCTTGATAAAATTTTGCTCTTTTATCAACAAATTCTTTAAATCCATTCTCTAATGTATCAATGACTACAACATCATAATTATTATCTAACAACTCAACAACAGCATGCGAACCAATATATCCTGCGCCCCCTGTAACTAGTATAGTTTGCATTACTAAATTCCTCCTCGTATAATAATGTTGTAGTTAATTACTAACTACATATATATTTTTAAATCTCATTTTTTATGAGATAATTAACCTAACAGATAGAGGTTGTAGTTTCCCTCCTTGAAGTTTTATCTTCCTTACTTAGACTGACACCTCTTCTTTACATCACATATACGTATGAGCTGGATAGTACATGTTACTGCATATCTAACGAGGTTGTATGATTTAAAGTTTGAGGTCTTCTCTATCTGATTTCTTTTTAGTAGGTGATTTTATGTTTTACATTGGTATTGATATCGCAAAACACAATCACGAAGTTTCCATTATTGATGATAATGGAAAAGCTTTAGGTAAAAGTTTTTCTATTAGTAATTCTCAAAAAGGTGTTGATAAGTTTAATACTTATCTTGATTCTTTTAATATTACTTCTGAAAATTGTGTAATTGGTATGGAATCTACTGGTCATTACTGGATTAATCTTTTCTCATTTTTAGTTAATTTAAAATTTAATGTCTTCGTTATCAACCCCATTCAATCAGATGCTTTCAGAAAAATGTATATTAGAAAGACTAAAAATGATTCTAAAGACTCATATATTATTGCTCAGATTATGCGATTTGGAGAGTACTCCTCATCTAACATTTCTGATGAAAATATATTTGCTTTAAGACAACTATCAAGATATCACACATCTCTTGTTGATGAATGTTCTAGTTGGAAAAGAAAAATTATTAGTATTTTAGATCAAGTATTTCCAGAATATTCAAATTTATTTTCAGATACATTTGGAGTTACTTCTAAGGAACTTTTATCTAAATACCCTTTACCTGAAAATATGTTAGAATTATCAACTGAAGAGCTAACAAATCTTTTAAATAAAGCAAGTAAAGGTAGACTTGGAAATGAAAAAGCTCAAGAAATAAAAGAATCTGCTAAAAATTCCTTTGGTGTATCTTTTGCAAAACAAACTTTTTCATTTCAGATAAAACAAATTATTAATCAAATTTCTTTCATAGAATCTCAATTGAAAGAACTTGATAATGAAATATCAAATATGTTGAAAGAACTAAACTCTGAAATAACTACTATAACAGGTATAGGAGATGTTTTAGGCGCTTGTATTCTTTCAGAAATTGGAGATATCTCAAGATTTGAAAAAGCTTCACAGCTAGTTGCTTTTGCAGGACTAGATGTAGCAGTTAAACAATCTGGAGAATTTACAGGAACAGAAATGAAAATAACTAAGCGAGGTTCTCCATATTTACGGAGAGCTATATGGTTAGCTGCAACAGTTGCTAGTTTTAAAGATCCTGCATTATCCATTTATTACAAGAGTTTAATAGCTAGGGGTAAAAAACATTTAACAGCAATAGGTGCAATATCAAGAAAAATGTGCAATATTATTTTTTCTGTACTTAAGAATAAGAAACCATATACTCCAAATATTTGATAAAATCTAGTATAGAAGCTATTTAGACCTAAATTAACCTAGGTCTTTTTGTGCTACAAATTAAAATAAATTTAGAAAAAAATTAACTTTTTAAAAAATTTACTTGACATTTGATAGCTGGTCTATTTAAATTTAAAAAACAGCTCATCAAATAAATATAGCATTAGTTATTTATATTCTCCCTAAGCTACCCCAATAATAATGAACTGTTTTTTATGTAGATTAATTCTCTATATTTCTCTTATATGTATATTTTGACTTCTATCTGGTCCAACAGATACAACAGATATAGGGCAAGCTAAAATCTCTTGTACTCTTTCCAAATATTTTCTACAATTTACTGGTAAATCTTCATATTTTTTGATTTGAGTTATATCTTCATCCCAACCATCAAGCTCTTCATATATAGGTATAGCTCTATCCAAAGATTGTGTATCAGCAGGGACATATTCATGAATTTTTCCATCTATTTCATAAGCAGTACAGATTTTTAATTTCCCTAGTCCACTCAAAACATCTATTTTAGTCATAACTATATCAGTTAAACCATTTATTTCAGTTGCATATCTTCCTACAACTAAATCAAGCCAACCACATCTTCTTGGTCTACCAGTAACAGCTCCATATTCTCCACCAATTCCTCTGATTTTATCTCCAAATTCACCTTTAATTTCAGTTACAAATGGACCTTCTCCAACTCTTGTTGTATAGGCTTTCATTACTCCTATTCCTTTATCAATCTTTCTAGGAGAAATTCCTGCTCCTGTTGTAACTCCTCCAAGTGTAGGAGATGATGAAGTAACATAAGGATAAGTTCCATAGTTGATATCAAGCATCATAGCTTGTGCTCCTTCAAAAAGTACAAGTTTATTTTCATCTAATGCTTTATTTACTATTGGAATAGTATCAACTATTCTATGTTTTATTTTTTCAGCATATCCTTTGTATTCTTCAAAAATCTTATCAAAATCAAGTGGTTCTAAACCATAAATTTTTGTAAATATTTCATTTTTTTCTTTCAAATTATATCTTAGTTTTTCTTCAAATTGTTTTAAATCAAGTAAATCAGCCATTCTTATACCATCTCTTGAAATTTTATCAGCATAACAAGGTCCAATTCCTTTTTTAGTTGTTCCAATTTTTATTCTATCTTCAACACTTTCTCTTATTTTATCCATTTCAATGTGATAAGGCATAATAACATGTGCTCTATCACTTATAATTACATGGTCTGTCTTAGCACCTCTTTTTTCTATTCTATCTATTTCTTCTAGGAAAACTTTAGGGTCAACAACAACACCTGGTCCAATTACACAAGTACCAGCTTGAAGAACACCAGATGGTAAAAGTTGTAGAACAAATTTTTCTCCATTTACTACAACTGTGTGACCTGCATTATTCCCACCTTGAAATCTTACTACATAATCAGCTTTTTCTGATAAAACATCAATAATTTTACCTTTTCCTTCATCTCCCCATTGAGTACCTACTACAACATAACCAGCCATTTTCTCCTCCTAAACTATTTTCTTAATTTCAATATAATTTATATTTTTATTATGTTTATGTAAAAATAATTGCTCAAACTCTGTTTTTATATTATTTTCTGCTTTTTCTGAATTATGTAAATCAGAAGTATGATAAATTACTTCATAATTATCCAAAGTTTTTACCAACTCTAAAACATCACTATAATACATATCATGGTCAGTTTTAAAGTATAACATTCCATCTTTTTTCATAATCTTATCCAAAGTTTTAAATAATCTTTCTTGGATAATTCTATTCTTTTCTGTTCCTTCCCAAGGGTCTGGGAAATTTATATACATTTCAGATATTTCATTATCAGCTAAGAAATCTTCCAATTCTTCCCCTCTTTTTCTAAGGAAAACTACATTTTTTATATTTCTTTTTTTACATTTTTGAGCAGCTAATACTAATCTTTTAAATCTCAATTCTAAGCCAATAAAGTTTTTATTAGGATTTCTCTCTGCAAGTTGATACATAAAATTTCCACTTCCAGTACCTATTTCTACTGCTATTGGATTAGAATTTCCAAAGTATTCACTCCATTTTGATTTCTTTTCTTTCATTACATCATTATCATACATTATGTATTCAGGATAATCAAGTAATTTATACATATAAATATTATAATTTGATTTCTCTGAATGGAAAAAATGCTTCCATAAATCTTTTGCTTCTTCTTTTATATTATTCATAATTAAATTTTCCTTTTTCACAATATTTAATGCTATTAGTCTATTTTCTTCAAAAAAAGAATTAATTTCTTCATCTGAATTTTTTTCATTTTCAATAGTTTCTATTGCTTTTACAAATTCTTCAACATTTTCAACTTGAAAACCTATTTTTCTTCTTAAAATTTCTTTTGCAATATCCACAACATTTTGAGTATATTTTCCAAAGATAACTGCCTTTCTATAAAATAATGGTTCAAGTAAATTATGTCCTCCAATATTTACCAAAGTTCCTCCAACAAAGGCAATATCAGAAATAGAGTATAGTTTTCTAAGAACTCCCATTTTATCTACTAAGATTATATCTTCTTTTCCTGTTGAAACCTTATTCTCTAAATCACTATATTTTACATAAGTTAAATTATTTTCTTTTATTAGTTCTTCTATTTTAGGCAGTCTATCTAAATGTCTTGGAACTATTATTAAAACATAGTTTTTTAATTTTTTAAAGACATCTAAAATTATTTCATCTTCACCTGTTCTTGTGCTACCTGCAACAAAAACTTTTCTATCTCCTATATTTAAAAACTTTCTATATTCTTCTTTTTCAATATCAGAATATTTTTCAAGAGATATACTAAATTTTAAATTCCCTACATTTTCAGTTTTATTCCCATCAGCACCTAAACTTATAATTCTTTCTTTATCTATTTCTGATTGCATATAGAAAAAATCTATTTTTTGCAACATAGATTTTAATAAAAATTTAAGTTTCTTATATCTTGGATAGCTTCTATCTGATATTCTACCATTTACAACTATAATTCTTGAATTTTTCTCATTAACTTCATTTATAAGATTAGGCCAAAGCTCTGTTTCTACAAGAACTAAAAGTTTTAATTTTATTTTATTTAAAATTTCATCTATTTTCTTTTTATCATCTACTGGAAAATATATAACTTTTATCTTTTTCTTATCAGAATATTTTTTCACAGCATTTTCATAACCTGTATCAGTGAAAACTGAAATTAATATATTCTTCCTAGAAATTGAATAGAATTTTTTAACTAAGTCTTCTGATAGGTTAACTTCCCCAACTGATGAACAATGTATCCATATATATTCTTCATCTTTTAAATCTGAAAAATCTTGATTTAACCTTTTATTTATAAATGTTTTCATCTTCTCTTTCATAAAAGGTTTATATAAGGTTAAAGCTATTTTTCTTAATAAATTATACATAAATTTCCCTCATTATTTTGTATATTTTTTTAATTGGCTTTTATGGATATAGCCATAATTATAGGCAGTAAATTCTATATAATACCAATCTCCTACCTCATTTAATTTTGTTACATATTCCCCATTACTCAATACATCAACTAATTCTGAATCCACCATTGGTCTATATCTTATATTTGCATAACCATCTTTTGAGGACACAACAAACCTTTCGGCTAAACTTGTTAAGGATAAAATTAAAAACATCAAAAACAACAAAATTTTTTTCATAGCAAGTACCTCTTAATTTATATTCTTTTCAATTTCTTTTGATATAAAGTTTATTACATCTTCTATTGTTAAATTTGTAGTATCCAACTCAAT
>ERZ773043.2313-NODE-2313-length-10054-cov-36.704670_pt1 | contig 10054 bp, 9 predicted proteins | sample MGYA00580636_ERZ773043 | MGnify/ENA primary metagenome ERZ773043 (study PRJEB29015, sample SAMEA2737992) | human oral metagenome | biome: human oral; feature: human-associated habitat; material: dental | place: China | collected 2065 ... | reverse complement strand
TGCGGCGCGCGCGTCTGACTGCCCGGACGGTCGCGATCAAGGTCCGCTTCGCCGATTTCACGACCATCACCCGCAGCACGACTTTCGCCAGGCCGACCGATCTGGCGGCAGACCTCTACGCGGGCGCCAAACATCTCTTCGATTCGATCGCCGTCTCCGACGAGGGGCTGCGCCTCCTGGGCCTGCGCGCCGAGCAGACAGTCGATCCGCGCGAGGGCGTACAGCTGGCTCTGGGCGCGGATTCCGACGGCGAAGCCTGGGCTTTCGGCGGTCAAGCGGACGAGGGCATGCATCAGGCGTTTGGCGTGAATCCGCGTCTTGAACGGGCTGAGGCGGCGCTCGACCGCATTCGCGACAAGTTCGGCCCGTCATTCGCCGGTCCGGGAAGCCTCATCGGCGTCGACAAGGAGAGGCGCCGCGAAGCTGACAAGGAGAGGCGCCGCGAAAACGGGGGAGGCGTATGAAACGCAGGAAACCGGTAAAACCGAGCAAGCCGCGAGAACGGGGAAGGTCGCGTTCACCCGGAGGTGAATGGACTCCGTCGCCCCAGAAACTATGACATCGTGGTGGTCCACATGACTTTTGCCGCTCGTGCCTTCGGGATATTCTTGACGGGTACGCCGACGACAGAGGAGAACCCATGGCCCTTTCCGAATACGAACGGAAGATGTTGGAAGAGCTGGAAGCCCAGCTGTCTGACGAGGATCCCGGGTTCGCCGACACCCTCAAGCCCAAGCCGTCGCCGAAGGCGGCTGCCCGCCAGGTGTCGATTCGCCATCTCGTCCTTGGCCTTCTCGTCGTTTTTGGAGGCATCGCCGTCCTCACGCTTGGCGTCTCGGCCGAGATGGAGATCGTCGGGCTCCTCGGGATCGTCGTCATGTTCCTCGGAACGTGGTACATGACGGTCGGCGTCAAGTCCTTCCCCGTCGAAAAGGCGGAGAACGGCGATCCCGGGCCGAAGAGGCCAAAGGCTCCTCGCTCAAGCCGTTTCCAAGACTTTATGGCCAAGCAGGCCGAGGAGTGGGAGAAGCGCCGCCGCCGCTAGGGCGCGCGCAAGCGTGGAATGACTGGCAACCGCCAAAGGACTTGGTGACCAAAGACCCCGCGACGTCGAGCGGGCCTCTCGCGTTGACCGGCCGTGATTCGCCCCGGCATGGCAGCGGCCGAACGGTTGAACGCCTCAGCTGCGGCTGAAGGCTTCCCGACTGGATGCCTTGGAGACTTCCCGTCGGATTAGACGCGCTCTTGCCGTCTTGTCGAGCGTGCAATGCGGCCGCCTTGTTCGTGTGGCATCGGCATGCTGGACCGCATCGACGCGATCCGCTGCGGCGCTCCCATGCGCCTTCCACTTCGCTCCACCGCGTCGCCGTGCCATGCTCCACGCCGTCGCCCCGCCATGCTCCCACGCCTGTTCTGCGCTCGCCAGCCGGTTCGTCTTGTTTTGCACGGTAAGGTCGCTCCCCTTCGCGGACGTGCCTCCGTCGTGCCTCCATTCCGCTCCACGGGTTGTCTCCGCTTCGCTCCACGGGGGGGACCTCCATTCCGCTCCACGGGGCTGCCTCCGCTTTGCTCCACGGGTTGTCTCCGCTTTGCTCCACGGGGGCACCTCCATTCCGCTCCACGGGGCTGCCTCCGCTTTGCTCCACGGGGCTGCCTCCGCTTTGCTCCACGGGTCGGCTCCACTTCGCTCCACAGGTGCGACGAAGCCCGGAAAACAGCCGATTTGAGGCGTCGTTCTCCGTCTCCAGGCGGAGAGCTTCAACAAAAATGTGAGGCGATGGGTACAGTTGCCCTCCACCGTGGTTTTGCCTTGATGCGTATGATCTTCTTCGACAAAACACCCCCATGGGACCCTTGCTTGTGGGGGGAAGTGGAGTAAAGTGGTGGCCAGCGTCGAGAGGGAGGTGGACGCGGTGTTTCTGGGCACATACGAGCCAAAGCTCGATGACAAGGGTCGTCTGATCCTGCCCGCGAAGTTCCGCGACCAGCTCCAGCGCGGGTTGGTCATCACCAGGGGACAGGAGCATTGCCTGTTCGTCTTCACCATCGAGGAGTTCGAGGAGTTTCAAACGAAGCTTCATCAAGCTCCCCTCACCTCTAAGGAGGCTCGCGATTATCAACGTGTGCTCTTTTCCGGCGCTAATGACCAAGTGCCGGACAAGCAGGGGCGGATCTCCATTCCCTCGAATCTGCGCAAGTACGCCGGATTGGAGCGCGACCTGGCCGTGATCGGCTCAGGGAGCAGGATCGAGATCTGGGACCTGACGGCATGGAATGAGTACCTGAACACGCAGGAAGCCGCCTTCGCCGACCGCGAAGACGAGGTCATTCCTGGCCTGTTCTGACCGGCCGAGGGCTTTCTCGCTCGTCTGAGGCAGTTCCCCAGCTTCAGAAAGGCGAAGAAAGCCGCCGGTCGGTCTGACTCGACCGCACAAAGGCAGCCGCCGCAGCGGCCGTATACGCCGCAAGGCACAGAGAGGAGTTTCGCATGGCGTCGAACACGACGAGCAAAGCCGGACCTCCTCGCGCTGGCGGCAATGCCCTGCACATGCCGGTGCTGCTCGAGGAATGCGTGAACCTCCTCGGGCCCGCGTTGACGGCTGAGGCCCCCGTGATGATCGACGCGACGCTCGGAATGGGAGGGCACTCGTTCGCCTTCCTGGAGCGCTTCGCCAACCTGACGGTCGTGGGCATCGACCGGGACCCGGAGGCCATTGAGCTGGCCGGCGAACGCTTGGCGCCCTTCGGCAAGCGTTTCGTACCCGTCCGTGCGACGTACGACGATGTGTTCGACGTCGCCGCCGAGTATGGGCGCGCCGGGCGGGCAGACGCCGTGCTGATGGACCTCGGCGTCTCCTCGCTCCAGCTGGACGACGAGGACCGAGGGTTCTCCTACTCCGGCGACGGCCCCTTGGACATGCGAATGGACAAGACTGGCGGCCCGACGGCCGCGGACGTTTTGGCCTCCGCTGACAAGGCCGAGCTGACGCGGATCCTGCGCGAATACGGCGAAGAGAGGTTTGCCTCGCGCATCGCCGCCAGGATCCTCGCGGCCCGCGCCGAGGAGCCGATCGAGCGCACCGGCCAGCTTGCCGACATCGTCCGCGACGCGATCCCTGCGCCGGCCAGGCGCACGGGAGGCAACCCGTGCAAACGAACCTTTCAGGCGCTTCGAATCGCCGTCAACGACGAGCTTGTCCTCCTCGGGCGCGCCATCCCGCGCGCCATCGAGGCGATTGCGGTTGGAGGCCGCATCGCCGTCGAGTCGTACCAATCGCTGGAGGACAGGATCGTCAAGCGTGAGATGGCGAAAGGGGCGACGTCCTCGACGCCGGCGGGCCTGCCCGTCGAACTCGACGACCGCGCCCCGTACCTCCGCCTGCTTACCCGCGGCGCCGTCAAAGCCGACGCCGCGGAGCTGCAGGCCAATCCGCGCAGCGCATCGGTGCGCCTCAGGGCCGCCGAGAGGCTGCGCGAAACCCCGCACACCGCATAAACCAGCAACTACACGAGGAAAGAACCGATGAGTGCAATCCCCGCCACCACTGTGCCCCGGCGCGCCGCCCGCCCCGTCGTTTCCGGGGTTCCCGGCTTGAAACTTGTTCCGGCCCCGGCGTCGGCGCGAGGCTTCTTCGGCGTCGTCATCGTCTGCGCACTGCTTCTCGTCGGCGCCTTGGGCATCGCTTTCGCCCTCAACACGCAGATGGTCGACACGGCTTACGAGATCCAGTCGGTGCAGAGGGAACTCAACGTTGCCACGGCAAAAGAGGCCACGCTCGCCGATCGAGTCGTCTCCGCCTCCACCCCGCAGAAGCTGACCGCCAAGGCCGAGCAACTAGGATTGGTTCCAGCAACGAGCGTCCTCCACTTGGACCTCACGACTGGGGCCGTCAAGAAGCCCTCGGAGCCGCAAGGGAAGTAGATGTCGTCTTCTGCCACCGACAATGAGTCGGAGGGGCGTGGCGCGGGTCGTCCGCGCCGCGCTGCCTTTTCTCGGTACATTCGTCGACTGAGGGAGTACCACTCGTCGTTGCCTTTGGCGGCCAGACGCCTGCACTCGCTTGCCGTCGCCTTCGTCGTGTGCGCACTGGTTTTGGGCATTCGGCTCGCCGACCTACAAGGCGTCAGATCCGCCTCCCTCGCGGAGGCCGCCTCGGGTTTCAGAACGAGGACGTACACGCTGCACGCCAAGCGCGGAGACATCGTCGATTCGAAGGGGTCGGTGCTGGCGACGTCTATCGAGCGGTACAACATCGGCGTCAACCAGAAGGCCATCGCCCAGTACAAGCGCTACGACAAGGACGGCAATCTCATCGGATCCGGCGCCGCGGCGGCGGCCGAACAGCTCGCGCCGCTGCTCAAGATGGACCGGGCCGAGCTGGGCGGCCTCCTCCTGGGCGGCGAGGAGAAGAAGTCCTTCGCATACGTCAAGAAGGACGTTTCCCCGGATCTTTGGCGCAAGGTCAACGCGCTGCGCATCACGGGGATCGAGCCCGAGCAGTACATGAAACGCGAATACCCCAACGGCGCGGTCGCCGGAAACGTGCTCGGCTACACGGGCCAGGTTGAGAACGAGCCCGGCCAGATCAAGGGCCAAGCCGGAATCGAGAAGTCGCAGGAGGCCGCGCTCGCAGGAAAAAACGGCTCCCTCACGGTCGAAGTCGCCGGGGGAGGCGCGGTTTTGCCCAACGGCAAGCGCAAGGAGGCGGCCGCGAAGAACGGCTCGACCGTCAAGCTGACGATCGACCGCGACCTGCAGAACCAACTCATGAAGGCCGTCGACGATTCGGTCAAGGCCAACAACGCCGAGTGGGGCGCGGCCGTCGTCGTCGAGATTGGAACCGGAAGGATCCTCGCCCTCGTGGATTCCGGCTCCCCCAATCCGGCGAGCCTCGGTTCGACGGCGTCCTCGAATTGGGGGTCGCGGGCGGTGCAGGCGCCCGTCGAGCCCGGATCGACAGGCAAGCTCATCACGTTCTCCGGCTCGATCGACCAGAAGAAAGTCACGCCCGAGAGCGTTTTCACCGTTCCGTACTCGATCACGATGCCCAACGGCGAGAAGGTCCACGACAACGATTCGCACGGCACTGAAAAGATGACGGTGGCCGGGATCCTCGCGAAGTCCTACAACACGGGCCTCATTCAGATCGGCGACAAAGTGAGCGACGCCAAGCGCTATGACTACATGAAGAAGTTCGGCATCGGCTCAAAGACGGGCATCGAGCTGCCCGCGGAGTCCCGCGGGAAGCTCACGCAGCCGAGCGCCTGGGGCCCCAGAGGGCGCTACACGACGATGTTCGGCCAGGGATGGTCGGCCACCACCGTTCAACTCGGCCAGATGGTGGCGACGATCGGCAACGGGGGAGTGAAGGTTCCGCTGCACATCGTCGAGTCCGTCGTCGACGCCGACGGAAACGAGAAGCCCGTCGCGCCGGAGAAGAAACAGCGCGTGATCTCGGCAGACTCGGCGGCGACGATGCTGAAGATGATGCAGGCCGTCACCGACAAGGATTCGACCGGCTATCTCGCCAGGGTCGAGGGATACAACGTCGCGGGAAAGACGGGGACCGCGCAGGTGCCCGACGCCAACGGCAAGCTCACCAAGCGAGTCGGCACATTCGTGGGGGTCCTTCCGGCGGACAAGCCCCAGATAGCCGTGGCGGTCACCGTCTTCAACGGCAAGGGGGCCGGGTACGGCGGCGAGGTGGCCGCTCCGGTATTCTCTAATGTCGCACACTTTGCGGTACGGCAGCTGGGGATCGCGCCTTCCACCGAGCCCCTGTTCAAGTACCCGTGGTACGAGCGTCAGATAGGCAAGAATGACTGACTATACGAGACAGACCGGGCTTCTCACGCGGCTCGACGCGCTCGCGGCGGCCGTCGGGGCGACGGTCGACGTCGGCGACGGAGGGTCCGAGGCCCGCAGCGCAGCGGTTGAATCCGTCACGTCCGACAGCAGACAGGCGCGGCCGGGCGATCTGTTCGCGGCCACTCCGGGCGAGAAAGCCCACGGCGCCGTTTTCGCCGCCTCGGCGATCGAAGCCGGCGCGAGCGCCGTGCTCACCGACGCCGAGGGGCTCGAGATCCTTCGCGGCGCCCCCGGCGGGCGCTCCGTCCCCGTCCTCGTCGTCGACGATCCGCGCGCCGCCGTTGGAAAGGCGGCCGCCTTGATCCTCGGCGAACCCGCCGCCGGCCTCGATTCATACGCCGTTACGGGAACCAACGGCAAGACGACGACGGCCTACATGGTCGAATCGATACTCTGCGCCCTCGGGCGCAAACCCGGGCTCATCGGCACAGTCGAGATCCGCCTGGCGGGAATGAGCGTGCCTGCGCGCTTGACGACGCCCATGCCCGACGAGCTCCAAAGCTACCTAGCCTTCCACCGCCGCGGGGGAGGGACCGACGTCGTCATGGAGACTTCCAGCCACGCCCTCGTCCAGGGCCGCAGCGACCCGGTGACGTTCACGGTGGCCGGGTTCACGAATCTCACCCAAGACCACCTCGATTTCCACGGCACGATGGAGGCGTACTACCAGGCCAAGGCGAGTCTCTTCACCCCAGAGAGGGCTCGCAACGCCGTCGTCTCAGTCGACGGCGAATACGGCCGCCGCCTCCTCGCGGAATGCGCGCCGAGGCTCGAAGGGGAGGTCGCCGCCCTCGCCGTCGGCTCCGATCTGCCGGATCTGCCCAACGGCGTCGTGGGATGGAAGGCCGTTCACCGGGGCGGGTCGAGCTTCGTCCTCGAATCGACCGACGGGCGCAGGCTGGCAACGAGCACCTCCCTTCCGGGGGAGTTCAATGTCGCCAACGCCGCGCTCGCGGCCGTCATGGCCATGACGGCCGGGTACGCCCCCGACGAGCTCGCGCGCGCCCTGCCCGAAGGAATCAACCCCGCGGTGCCGGGCCGCATGGAGGTGCTCAACGCCCGCCCGCGCGTCATCGTCGACTTCGCCCACAACACGGAGGCGCTCGTCAACGCCATGAAGGCTCTGCGCCCCTCGACCGAGGGCAGGCTCGTCGTGCTCACGGGGTCGGCCGGGGACCGCGACAAGGGCAAGCGCCCGGCCATGGGGGCCGCCGTCGCCCGCTACGGCGACCTCGTCTACATCACGGACGACGACCCTCACGACGAGGATCCCGCCGTCATCAGAGCGGCCGTCATCGAGGGAACGCGCGGCTTCGACACCCCGGTCGTCGAAATCGCGGACCGGTCCCAAGCTATAGACGCCGCAATCGCGCAAGCCTCCGAGCGGGATACCATTCTCCTTGCGGGGCGCGGCCACGAAACCATTCAGGAGGTGGCGGGCGTTCCGATCGAACTCGACGACCGAGTCGAGGCGCGGCGCGCCCTACGCAAGCGCGCCCGCGTCCACGACGGTGAGGAGAAAGCATGATACCGGTGACGCTCGCGCAAGTCGTTGCCGATTGCAATGCGACGACGGCGGGCGAGACTCCCCCCGACGTCGCACGAGAACAGATTTCGTCGCTGACGGCTGACACGCGGACCGTCAGCGGCGGCGAGGTCTTCGCGGCCATCAAGGGCGCGCGGGTCGACGGCGCCGAGCTCGCCGGAGCCGCGCTGTCGGCGGGCGCACGGGCCGTCGTCACATCCGACCCTTCCACCGCGGTCGCCTCGGGCGCCGACCCGGCTCGCGTCATCGTCGTCGACGACGTCGAAAAGGCGATCGGCGCTTTGGCGCGCGCGAACCTTCGGAGGGCGAGGGCCGAAGGGAACCCCGACCTCAAGGTCGTGGCCGTGACGGGATCGGTCGGCAAGACCACCGTCAAGGATCTGCTGGCCTCTCTGGTGGAAAGCAGGGGGCCGGTCATCGCCCCTCCGGGGTCCTTCAACAACGAGTTGGGGCTTCCGATCACGGTTCTGCGGACGGACGCCGGCACAGCCACACTGGTGCTCGAAATGGGCGCTGACCGCATCGGCAACATCGACTACCTCACGTCGATCGCGCCCCCGGACGCCTCGGCCGTCCTGATCGTCGCCCGCGCGCACCTGGGCGAATTCGGCGGCATCGACAACGTCGGGCGCGCCAAGTCCGAGCTTGTGACCGGCACCCGCGAAGGCGGCGCCGTCGTTCTCAACGCCGACGATCCGCGGGTCGCGGCCATGGCCGGGCTCGCGCACGGACCGGTTCTCACCTTCTCGGCGCGCGGCGAGGGCGACGTCGCAGCCCGAAACATCGACGTCGGCGCGGACGGACGCGCATCCTTCACGCTCGTCACGCCGGAGGGCGAGGCGGACGTCAAGCTCAGACTCGTCGGCGAACACCACGTGGCGAACGCCCTCGCCGCGGCGGCGCTCGCCCATTCGCTGGGGATTGCAACGGCGCAGATCGCCTCGACCCTCAGCGCCGTCGGCGCCGCAAGCCCCCATCGCATGGACGTCTTCGAGGCGGGCGCCGCGACGGTCATCGACGACTCGTACAATGCCAACCCAGACTCCATGCGCGCAGGACTGGCGGCCCTGGAACGGCTCGGACGCGGACGGCGCAAGGTCGCCGTGCTCGGCGAAATGCTCGAGCTCGGCGAGGCCTCTGCGCCCGAGCACGAGGCGATCGGCAAAGCCGCCGCCCAGGCTGGCGTCGCCTCCCTCGTCGCCGTCGGCGAGGAGGCCCGGCCCCTCGCATCGGCCGCCGAGGCCGAAGGGGTGGACGCAACGTGGGTCGCCGGGCCCGAAGGCGCGCTGAGGGAGCTAGACGCCGCCTTGGCCGCCGGTGACGTAGTGTTGGTGAAAGGATCGAACGGTTCGGGGGTCTGGAAGGTCGCCGACTCCCTGAGGGAGGAGAAGAAGTAGTGCTGTCGATACTCATCGCGGGCGGCATCTCGCTTTTCGTCACCCTCGTGGGCACGCCGTTCTTCATCAAGATACTCGTGGCCCGGCAATACGGGCAGTTCATCCGCCAAGACGGGCCGACGAGCCACCAAATCAAACGCGGAACGCCCACCATGGGCGGCGTCATGATCATCGTCGGCACCCTCCTCGGATACTTCGTCGCGAATCTCGCGACGGGCCGCTCTCCCAACGCCTCGGGCCTGCTCCTCCTGTACCTCACGGTCGGCCTTGGCTTCATCGGCTTCCTCGACGATTTCGCCAAGATCAGGAAGAAGCAGTCTCTGGGGCTGACCCCGTGGGCGAAAATAATCGGCCAGGCCTTCGTGGGGATCAGCTTCGCCGTCATGGCCCTGCGCTTCCGCAACTCTGAGAACAGAACTCCCGCGACCCTGCGAATTTCCATTCTGCGCGACACGAACATCGACCTGGCCTTCCTCGGCGCCGGAGTCGGAATCGTGCTCTTCGTCGTCTGGGCCAACTTCCTCATCACGGCGTGGTCCAACGCGGTCAACCTCACGGACGGCCTCGACGGGCTCGCCGCGGGGGCGTCGATGATCGCATTCGGCGCATACGCGACGATCACCATGTGGCAGTCGAACCAGGTTTGCCACGGGGTCCTCGGCCAGGCGCCCGGCTGCTACGACGTTCGCGACCCCAGAGACCTCGCCATCGTCTGCGCCGCCATCGTGGGCTCCTGTTTCGGCTTCCTGTGGTGGAACACATCGCCCGCGAAGATCTTCATGGGTGACACCGGGTCCCTCGCCCTCGGAGGCGCCTTCGCCGGCATCTCCATCCTCACTCGCACCGAGATCCTCGCCGTTCTCATCGGCGGCCTCTACCTCATCGAGGTGGGCTCGGCGACGCTCCAGATGGGCTTCTACAAGATCACCAGGAAACGGATATTCCGCATGGCCCCGCTTCACCACCACTTCGAGCTCAAAGGCTGGAAGGAAGTGACCGTGGTCGTGCGCTTCTGGATCATCGAGGCGCTCCTCATGCTCATGGCGGTCGGCATGTTCTACGCCGAATGGCTGGCGCACCAGTGAGCGTCGAAATCCCCGGGGCGGCCGAGCTCGCCGGCGCGAGGGTGGCAGTGGTCGGCCTCGGCAAGTCCGGCACGGCCTGCCTCCAGGCGCTCGCGGATGCGACCGAGGCCGTCGTCTCCGCGTGGGACGCAAACGAGAGCGCCCTGGAAAATGCCGG
>ERZ773043.2312-NODE-2312-length-10056-cov-3.654035_pt1 | contig 10056 bp, 8 predicted proteins | sample MGYA00580636_ERZ773043 | MGnify/ENA primary metagenome ERZ773043 (study PRJEB29015, sample SAMEA2737992) | human oral metagenome | biome: human oral; feature: human-associated habitat; material: dental | place: China | collected 2065 ... | reverse complement strand
GAAAATCCAACTTAGAAACAATAATTTTTTTGTCTTAATTTATGGGTTCATTATAGCTGAATCAAAACCACAGGAAAAAGAAATCATGATCAACATCGTAATGAACTTCTTAACATGGTAAATTATATTCCCTTAAAACATTTACGCAGATAGAAAAAAGCCAGCAGAATTTACAATCTGTTGGCTTAATTATTTACTCTTAAAAGTGGCTTACCACTTTTTTTCTTATAAAAAAGTACTTCAAAAATACTTCAGCTAACCACTTGAACCCTTAGAATAATAAGTATTATCAATGGTTCCGATGAGTGCTTAGGCTACTCCAACTCTTCTTTTTCTACTGTTCATTGTATTCAAAAGCGTTCAAAATACAGGTTTTTCGTTTGTTGTGTACTGGGAAATTTGTTCAATTTAAGCTCATTATTAGATTTTTTTACCCATCCCAGTCCCAGTTCCAACTGTTTTGTACAAGCTAATTATTCTTTATTTCATCACACCATTTGTCCAATTCTTCTCTAATATCACCAATATGTGCAATTACATGCATATCATTAAGTAAATACATAAAGCAAAGTATATCTTTTGCAGTTCTAACTTTTTCATAATCTGAAATAACTGTAAAAAAATCCAATCTACCACTACGTATTTCTTCCTCTTTATGACTTCCACCATGTAAAATCAGTCGATACATCAGATTTCTGAAATAATTTTGATATCCGATATCCAATTTATTAATAATATTTCTGTCTGTTGAAACTTCTACTATACCCTTTTTATATTCAAATGTAGAAAAAGCTTCCAATACTTGTCTCATAATATTTCCAATCAATATACTATTATCAGAACATCCTTCAATAGAATAATCATAAATCATTTTCATCATTTCCGTATATTCGTGTCTCTTTTTATATTGGAACTCCATCAAGTTACATTTCTTTAATTCAAATAAGTTAAATACTGTTCTATTTTTCCCATAAGTATCATTAAATTCATTTTGAAGTTCCTCAAGTATCTTTTCTATATCAAAAAAGGTCAACAAATCATGCGTTAATATAATTGCTTTTGAATTTAAATTCCCATTAAGAAATTATGATAGCTTTACTTTTAAAAATGATAAAATCCCTATTTTATTCTCAAAATCATAGCTTGATACCGGATCATCAATTATAATTAAACATTCATCTTTAAAAGCATTTTTATCGTCTTTTCCCTGAAGCATACTTGCAAAAAAATAACAAAGACCAATTATATTTCTTTCGCCAACAGAAATATTAGATGGCAAAACTGGTTTTCCATTAGATAATAACTTATATTTGTCATTTTCAACAATTATTTCTAATCTTCCTTTAGAAAAGAAAATGTATTTTAATCCCTTGTTTATCAAGTCAACAGCTATATCTATATTCTTTCGCTCAGCTTCTAATCTTTTACACAATGACAATTTCTCATCCACTAATTTATTAGCATCTTGCTCTTCGATTGATAGTTTTTCATACTCACTATATTGGGCAAGGTATCTATTATAATCATCCACAATATCATAATATGCAATTTCATTGTTAATAGAAACTAACCTATCAATAATTGGTTTTGTATTAACTATGTTCTTATTGTACTCGTCCCTTTCTTTATCAAGATTTTTTAATGATTTTTCTAATTCAATAAGCAAAAAGGTAATATCTATAATATCATCATAAATACAAGTGTACGGTGAATTAATTTTTTTCTGAATTACACTATTATTTTCTTGTATGCTACTATTTATTTTATTCAATAACTCAGAACTTTCCATGCAAGAGTTTAATTTTATAAACGGTGTAAAATCAAAATTTATTTCCTCTAATAAAAATCCTGAAAGCTTTCTACAATGTTCCTTAACAAAATCCGACAAAATACTTTGAATTTTAGCCACCAAATCAACTTTATAATCATCTGAAATATCTTGTAAACAAAATGGGCAGTATTGAACTTTATCGTTGCCAAAATAGTCAAGCTGTTTTTGAAGAAAATCTTTTTCTCCAGTTTCAACTAATTTGAGTAAATACTTTTCTCTTTCACTTAAAAGAGGCTTCTCCATAGTTTCTTCTAATAATTTGCTTATTGCACTATAGTTAAAATTTATATACGCATCAGGAATTTTTATAATTTCCTCTATTATTTTTCCAGAACCTTGTTTAGCTTTTTCCAGTTCTCGCATTTGTTCTTCAAAATCAATAAATAGTTCTGATCTTGATTTAGATGCAGTAATATTCACAAATTCTAAATATTTATCTTTTGGAACATTAGCGTTTCTACGCAATTCTTTTATTCTCCGTTCTCTACCCGCCCATCCATCATCATTTTTTAAAGTCATACACATTTTTTCTTTATAATAATATGGTGATTTAAGGTTTGTAAAATCCTTATACTCCTCTATTTTTTGTTTAATTTCAACTTGATTATCTTTTGCTTCAGATAACTGTTCTGTTGCTTGCTCAATTTTAACTGTCAAATCCGCTTTTTCACCTAGCATTATAATTGAGCCTAACCCTTCCTCTTGTATTTTGACTTTGTCATTTACAAAATCTTCATTAAACACAAAAATAACCTTATCTCCAGAATCATTTATTGAAATTTCATGTGAATCATTATCATATAAACTTGCAGTTTCAATATTTAAAATATCTTCCCCTTTTACTTTTTTGAAGGCATTAGAAATAGTACTCTTACCGGATCCATTTCTTCCATAAACCAATGCCACTTTTGCAACTTTATCGTTAGGACTATTAAACAATTTTAACTCTGTCTGATTTACAAAATTAGCACCTTTTAGTTTTATACCTTTTATTTGCTCTAACACAAAACACCTCCACTTTGCTTGTTTTTGCTATAGTAAAAATATCTCTTCTATAAAAAATATATTTGTCTATCTATTACCTTTATCCTTTACTATTTTGTTAATGAAATAATCATCTTCATGAATTTTAATATCTTTGAAAAACGCTCTTTTTTCACCTTTTGAAAGGCTACTGCTAATCATCTTTAAAATTTGCCTTTCTTCCCATTTATCTGCACGATAATAATAATCTCTAATTTCAAGTAATTCTCCTCTAGAGAGCTTTCCATCTAAAGATTCCAATAATGCTCTTCCAATATAATCTCCCGAATTTCTCTTCAAATTTCTAAATGAATTTAACAAAATTTCTTTATTTTCAAGTAAATGAGTCGAATATATCCTTACTAGATATACTTGAATATATTCTGGCACGTCCACATTTGTCATCCATTCTTCAAAATCATTTTGAATTTTAACTAAATCATCCTTACTGATACCTTCGCATTTTATTACAGAATCAATAAAATATGGTATGAATTGAGGAAACTTTTTTAATATATTAGGAAGTTCCGTCAATCTTCTATATTCTTCTTTTGCAATTATAGTACGTATAATTGCTGTAATTGTTTTTTCTTCAATCAACATACTGTTATTAGCATCATTAATAAGTTTATCCAAATCGTTCTTTTTTAATTTTTCAATTTCTATATTAGATAATTTTCTAAATTTACTGGGAATAAGACCTGAATAACCTCTTATTATTTTAGGAAGATTGGGATGCTCATCATCAACTTCGTCAAAAGTAACATCATTTTGAGCATTATCCACATCATTACTAAGATTTTGTTTGTTATAGCTGGAAATATCTTTGACTTTAGTTTTTTGAGTATTCAAAAACATACCTTCCTTGCTTAATTTCAATGTTAGTAAAGCAAGATTACTATGAGCTTCGAATGCATTTTTAGCAAAAATCCTATAATCATCCACAAATCGGCAGAAGTCAATTCCTTTTGAGATAAGATAATTATCAACTTCGATTAAAGCAACCTCTGCAAGTATCCTTGAAGCATTAGAACCAACAGGTAACCCATAAGAATCTCTATTTGCCCAGTATAGTAATAATTCATTTATTAAAGAAATTATACTCTCATCAATTTTTGAATTAGATCTTAGGATAGATTCAATTCTATGAATATTCAATCTGTCATAAAAATTCGATATATCACACTCCACTACAACTTTATTTTTAGTATATTTGCTTTTTTCTAAGGTTCTTTGTCTAAAAGCAGTGTAATGAAATTTGCTATCAAAAAGTTTGCCTTTAAAACTCCCAAATCTATAGGAAAAGACTCTATCTTTGCTCTTGTTTATTCTCATTTTTTCTATTTCGTCGGCGATACTAATTACCAATGTTAAATATACAATTTCATCGTAAATGTCAATTAAAGCACATTTCCTATAATCTGACAAACTCTTCTTTGGTACCAATACATGCCCTAATTTATGAACCTTTAATTCTGAAAAACTATTTTTTTGAATAGAAGAGCAAACCATACTGCATAGTTCTTCTCTCACATCCTCATCTTTTAAATAATCAATTTCAAAAGCCCGATTAAACAATTCTACATCTGTCGTACCTTCATACAATATATTATCTATGGCTCTAAAACATGCTTTCCGTAATATTTCTTTCTTTAACATATATTTCTAAAACACCTCCTCAAGCAATATCCAACTATCATCATTCATATCATCCACATATTCTGTGTTATTCAAATATAGCTCATCATTTTTATCTCTAACAAACCCAAACTTATAGCCGTGCTTATCCGCAAATTGTTTAAATGCCTCAAATTTATTTTCTATCTGAACATCAATATTTTTGCTTTGCCCCTGTTTTTCTCCTCCCTTTGTTTCAATTAGCCATATTGTTTCATCTTTAAGCCGCACAATATAGTCCGGATAAAATAGTCTTTGTTTATCAAAATTCGTTCCGTAAACAATTGATAAATATTGCTGTCCGGTGTCTCCGTTCTTATAAACATATTTCACATTTTCATTCTTCTCACAATACTTCTCAAACAATCTTTCTGATGTAGAGCGAAAATCATCCGTAATCATAGAAGTGTTATAACCTTTATATACATTGCTTTCGAACTCTTTTACATATCTTTCAAAAGGAACATATCGATAATGTTCTTCCAGTGGAATTTTAAATTCTTCCGTCTTATTCTCAAGAAACATGAGTTGATCCTGTCTTTGTCCTGAAAATTCAATAAAAACATTTTTCAAAAGATCCGCATTATTGATAATAAAGGCATAATACTCTCTCAAAGTCAGATTCAATAGCTTATACCTATTATTTCCAAAACCTTTCAAAAACAATGTTTTCAAAATCTGACCAGTTTTGTTATACGCAAGTCCCACATGTTTCTTTATAGCATCAACATTGTGTTGAAGTTCAATACCATGCGTATGTGTATTAACTTCGATTGACATCGCATTATAATTAGCAACTTCTTCTCTCACTTCCATTAAAGTAGTATATTTACCGGTTAAATATCGTCTTGAAAGTGCTGTTCCAAAAATAAACCCGTTAGTCTCCAATAGTTTTACATTATCAGCCTTTGTATTGGAAAGGTAGTATTTCTCCTTAAAAAACTCATAAACTCTGTTTCTAATAGCTTGCTCATCAATATAGCTGCCGTCAAGATTCCTTGTCTCTTTAACAAGCTTTATCTTCTTGGGTTCCTCTTTTAGAAATACTCTCTGTGTCTCAAAACCATTGCCAGCTTTAATTACTTCAAGTTTATATTTCTCATCAAATGTATAGAGATATGAGCAATCTAAAATTTCTTTTCCATAGTGTTTTGCTTTTGGCATACGTCTTAAACGACCAAGAGTCTGAATTTCAAAAGTTTCACTCATGTTTTCGCGAAGCTTAACGAGTATCTTTGCACGTGGGCAATCCCATCCTGTAGCAAGGGCTTGTTTGAACAAAAGAAATACCGGAGTGGCATTTGATTTTGTTATACTATCCTTATCATTAGTTCCAATATTAATCTTTCCTAATTTCTTTGATTTTCTTTCTTTGTCTTCCTTATTCTCAGCAGAGAAGCAACTTGCAAGCATTTTATTTTCATAGCTATAACCCATTGAGTTAAGCTTTTCTTCTACATGCTCAATAAGGTCATCATTCAAATTAGGGAATTGAACTAACACAAGAGGTCTAACATCTTCATTTTCTTCGATATATGTTTTCGCAATTTTCTTTCTTACCTCATCTGCTTTTTCTAAAAGAATATCAGTTTCATGAGTAACATTTTCTACTTCTACTATGTCAAGTCCATCATTGATATACATAAATCTTGTAATCAGTCCTTCATTTATTACATCAGTTTCTGGAATTTCATAAAATTCTCCAACAACTCTTTTATTCGGGGTTGCCGATACACGAATTTCATATTTTGCATTGATGCTTGAAATAATATCATCAGCTTTTGATGTATTATTTTGATGTTCTTCATCAATAATTACAATAAAATTCAGATTGCGATTATGTGCTTCACTAATTCTTTCAAAAAGATTTTTTCTTTCGCTATCTCTTATAGCTGTATTATCTTTTTTTGTAATCGTCTCCCAGTTAATGAAGTAAGTTGTCGCACTTTCAAATCCCGTATTCAAAATATCAAAAACATTGCCAGTCTTTAGAGTTGGAGTAAAGCGTTCCATCTTTTCTTTCGATTGCTCTTCAAGTTCTCCCTTTCCTGGACAGAACCAACAAATTACACTATCCTTGTGAAAATCAAGATATTTTTCAATATAGGCTACCAAAATAATCGTCTTGCCGGAGCCTGTCGGACTCTGCATCACAATCTTAGGTTTGGAATTACTGTCAGTTGTTTTGCTAAATAAGAAGTCAACGGCATCTTCTTGAAAATTTTTAAGTTTAATATCTATCATAGCTCGCCAACCTCCTTTAGCTCTTCTCTAAAATAATATTCTGGAATTTCAATGATACTAACTCTCTTCTCATCAAGTATTCTTTGACTGCTTCGGGATAAGAAAATACCTGAACGCACAAATAATTTTCCATCATTTTCAATTTTGGATATACTCTCATCTAATTCATCTTCATCATTAAGGACGATATATTTTTCACCATCCAGCTCGATAGCATATTCCAGCTCAATCAACTCTCTAATATGTTCCATCATCTTCTCTGAGATACTTTCCTCATCATCAGAGAATTTTGGTATAAACTCCGTCTTATAGTATTTCAAATTATTCGGTAAATCCTCTTGAATATTCTTAAGCCTTTGATAGGTAACTTCTTCACAAATATTATTTTCGTTGTTAGTGCAAAGAATATATTTTCTATGCCCACCATCTTCTTTGTTAAGTTGCATAACTGCATGACCTGTAGTACCACTACCCGCAAAGAAGTCGAGAACTGTTATATCTTTTGCAGAAACAGTTGAAATTAATGTAAGTAAAAATTTTATAGACTTTGGATAACTAAAAACTTTTTTGTCAAATATAGTTTTTAATTCACTATCACCTTCCGTAGTACCACCAAAATCCATAGTCATACTTCTTGGTGTTTTTCCATTTACATTTAAGTATTGCTTAAATTGCACACTCCATTCTCCATTTTTCTTCTTTGTGATTCTAATTTTCCCCTCATTATATTCTCTTAAAAATCTTTCTTCAGATCTAATCCAACCATTATGAATTTTACTTCCGTCTGGTGCAATTATGTCATACACAATCGGATTCTTTAATCCCGGTCTTGCAAATGTATCCCAAAAATATCTACCATTCTCATCAATTTCCTTATATCTTTTTAAATAATCTTCACTATGCTTAATGTTCATAGGACTAACAACCTTAATGTTTTTTGAATAACATTCGCAGTACTCATGTTCTTTAACTATGAACTTACTATCATTTCCACCACCAACTTTTGATTGCTTTATATATTCTCCAATAAAATTATCCTCACCGAAAATATTATCGCACAGTAATTTTAATTGAGCTTGTTCGTTATCATCAATACTAATAAAGATAACTCCCTCATCACTTAGAAGCTCTCTTGCAATGTTAAGTCTCTTTTCCATAAATGATAACCTCTTACTGTGAGCATATCCATCGGTTTTATCTACAAAGCAGTCATCATAAATAAAATCTTTATTTCCCGTATTATACGGCGGATCTATATAGATAACATCAATCTTACCTTTATGTGTCTTCTCTAAGAGTTTTAATGAATGAAGATTATCCCCCTCAAGCAAAAAATTATATGTTCCATTTTCATTTGCCGTAATTTTTCTTCTCTCATCTTCTACAAAGATTGGAATATGATGTTCCAGCATTTCATCGACTTTTTCAGAGTGTTCTTCCCATACAAGACCATATTTCTTTTCATTAAGAGCATTTTCAATCTCTGTAATAGCACGTATATTTTCATCATCGTTATTGATTTCTTTTAATTTTTTAAGATAATCAAGCATTTTTTCACGCTTGATTTTAGATAAATTCGCCATACACTACCTCACTTTATTTACCAGACTTTGAATCAAGTCCTTATCCTCTATCTTTGTAATTCCAAAACTCTTTTTACCTGCATCTTTTATTGAAGCTCCAATATGATAAACCTCTGTTTTATCTATGATTAAAAATCTATCATGAAAATCCGTATTCGTTTTTAGTGACAATTTTGGATATTGAGCATTAAATTTCGTTATATCTTTAGCTGATAAACTTCCCTTTCCTGCTGTAGCAATGACAACATCCACACCTTGATTTTTCTTACACAGAATATTCAGGGCATTTACATCTACATAATTATCAATTAGGATTATTTCTTTCTTAGCCTTTTCCATAAGCCCTACAATAAAGCTAAATGCATCATATATTTGCCCCTTAAAGAAAATATTTTGTTTTACTTCTGTGTTCGCTCCTATGTAGTCAAACACTTCTTCCAGCTTCTTATCGGTTTCCAATTGTTTTAACTCAACTCTGTCAAGACGAGCAAACATTTCTCTATTAGAAAACAAAAAGTTTCGCATTTCTACAAAGCTATTCATGATTTTAACGCTTACTTCTACAGCTATATCGCTTTTAAGTACCGCCGAAAGCATTGCAATGCCCTGCTCTGTAAAAACATACGGCATATATCTTCTGCCACCATGAGCATTGTCTTCACTTGAGGTCGCATTTTGCGACCTCAAGTGATTGTATTCTTCTGACGTTAAGCGAAACATAAATTCAGAAGGAAATCTATTTTTATTTCTTCTGACTTGTTCATTTAATCTTTTGGTTGTAACCTGATATAAAGTAGCCAAGTCACTATCTACCATTACCTGTTTACCTCTAAATGTATAAATCATATTCTGTATTTCTCTATTATCAACAATGACAAGATTTTTATCTTCTGTCATAAATACCTCCATCTTTTAGAACTTGAGATTCCATTTTGCCACCTCAAGTTTTGTTTATTTCTTTTGCTCTATAATTGAAACCATATCTCCAAAATCAACACCTAATTTGGTTCCGATACGATATAAAACATCCATGCTAACAAACTCTCCTCTGCCCATTTTAGATATAGTTGCAGGAGATAATTCACAAGCATTCGCCAAATCTTTTTTATTCATATTTTTATCTATTAAGATTTTCCACAATCCATTATAACTGACTTTCATATTTTCACTCCTTAATTATAAGTTTATGAAGTTATTTTATAAATATAATAACATTTTTATCCCTATTTTAAAAGTGTTAAATTTAGAGACTAATAATGTTAAAATTCTGCTAAATCACTTACGCCTCTTTAGCAAGAACGAATGTATAGCCCCTTGCTCTTTTGAGAACTTTTCGATAGATTTTTTCATATCATCAATATCGCTTTTATAAATTACTCCTGTTTGATTTACTCTCTTGGCAATCTGATTTAATTTATTTGTGGCAGCGAATAATGTTCCGTATAAATCTCTCAAAGGCTTCAAGTCAACTTCATAAATTTCCTTTTCCAAAACTGTTTTTCGTATAAAGTGGCTCATGCTTTTTGCTCCACTTTCTTCCTTTTTCCTTTCAAATAATTCTTTTTCTTTATCTGTTAAATCAAATCTCAGCCTTACATTTCTTTTTCTATTTTCCATCTTAAATATCCTCCTTCTATTAAATTTGGAGTGGTAGCATTTAAGTAGAGTTGGTAAACTCACCAAATCTATGGTATTATT
>ERZ773043.2311-NODE-2311-length-10056-cov-6.187381_pt1 | contig 10056 bp, 5 predicted proteins | sample MGYA00580636_ERZ773043 | MGnify/ENA primary metagenome ERZ773043 (study PRJEB29015, sample SAMEA2737992) | human oral metagenome | biome: human oral; feature: human-associated habitat; material: dental | place: China | collected 2065 ... | reverse complement strand
CTGAATTTCAGAAGGCTTTACCAGTATTAGAAAAAATTAAAGAAGCAGGCTTTGAAGCCTATTTTGTTGGGGGCTCTGTTCGAGATGCCCTCCTCAATCGCCCTATCCATGATGTGGATATTGCGACCTCTTCTTATCCAGAGGAAACCAAGAAAATCTTTTCAAGAACTGTAGATATCGGAATTGAGCATGGAACAGTCTTGGTCTTAGATAGCGATGAAGAGTATGAAGTAACTACCTTTCGGACGGAGGATGTCTATGTGGACTATCGCAGACCGAGTGCGGTTTCTTTTGTGCGTTCGCTAGAAGAGGACCTCAAGCGTCGTGATTTCACAGTCAACGCCTTTGCCTTGGATGAAACAGGCGAAATCGTTGACTTGTTCCATGGCTTAGAGGATCTGGAAAACCAAGTCTTGCGAGCAGTTGGGGAGCCTAGTGAACGTTTCAATGAAGATGCTCTACGTATTATGCGTGGTTTCCGTTTTCAGGCCAGTCTTGGTTTTGAACTTGAGCAAGAAACATTTGAAGCGATGAAATCCTTGACTCCACTCTTGGAGAAGATTTCTGTGGAGCGTACCTTTGTTGAGTTTGATAAACTCTTGCTGGCTCCTTGTTGGCGGGTTGGATTGTCTTCCATGATTGAGAGTCAAGCTTATGATTACCTCCCTGATATGGCAGACAGTCGAGAAAAGCTTCAAAGATTGTTTGATTTGGAGACTGATTTCACTTTTGAATCTTCTGAGCAAGCCTGGGCGGCTCTCTTGTGGGTACTAGAAATTGAGGATGCTCAACCATTTTTGAAGCATTGGAAGACCTCACGCCAGTTTGCCAAGCAGGTTCAGGATTTGCTGACTATTTTGGCTCTGCGAGAAGAAGGAGACTTGAGCAAGCGCGATTGTTACCGCTTTGACTTGGATTCCCTTTTACAAGCTGAAAGGCTTCGTCAGGCCCAAGGAAAAGAAGTCAACCCCCAGCTTATCACAGAAACTTACCAGAGTTTGACCATCTATGATAAGAAAGAAATCCAGATTAACGGTGGTATTTTAATCAAGGAATATGGTTACCAGCCAGGTCCAGATTTGGGAGATATTTTAACAGAGATTGAGTTTGCCATTGTCGATGGTGACTTGGAGAATGACCGTGATGCCATTCATACTTACCTGAGGGAGAAAAAATGAGTGATTTTATCGTTGAAAAACTAAGCAAATCCGTTGGTGACAAGACCGTTTTTAAGGATATTTCTTTTATTATCCATGATTTGGACAGGATTGGTCTGATTGGTGTCAATGGAACGGGTAAGACCACCCTTTTAGATGTTCTATCAGGTGTTTCAGGCTTTGATGGGGATGTCAGTCCTTTTTCAGCTAAAAATGATTATCAGATTGGCTATTTGACCCAGGATCCAGAGTTCGATGATAGCAAGACAGTTTTGGATACGGTTCTGTCCAGCGACCTCAAGGAAATCCAGTTGATTCGTGAGTATGAACTCCTCATGCTCAACTACAGTGAGGACAAGCAGGCTCATTTGGAACGGGTCATGGCAGAGATGGATTCTCTCCAAGCCTGGGAAATTGAAAGCCAGGTCAAGACCGTTCTCAGCAAACTTGGGATTCAGGACTTATCTACTCCTGTTGGAGAATTGTCAGGTGGTCTAAGAAGACGTGTTCAGTTGGCGCAAGTTCTTCTTGGAAACCACGATCTCTTGCTTTTGGACGAGCCAACCAACCATTTGGACATTGCGACCATTGAGTGGCTGACCCTTTTTTTGAAAAATTCCAAGAAGACCGTTCTCTTTATCACCCACGATCGCTATTTCCTAGATGCACTGTCAACGCGTATTTTCGAGTTGGACCGAGCAGGCTTGACCGAGTATCAGGGTAATTATCAGGACTATGTTCGCCTCAAGGCTGAACAAGATGAGCGCGACGCTGCTCTCCTTCATAAGAAAGAACAACTCTATAAGCAAGAATTGGCTTGGATGCGCAGACAACCGCAGGCACGTGCGACCAAGCAACAAGCCCGTATCAATCGTTTCCATGACTTGAAAAAAGAAGTTTCAGGTAGTAGTACTGAGACAGACTTGACCATGAACTTTGAGACCAGTCGGATTGGGAAGAAGGTCATCGAGTTTAAAGATGTTTCCTTCGCCTATGAGAACAAGCCTATTCTGCAAGATTTTAATCTCTTGGTGCAAGCTAAAGACCGTATCGGAATCGTTGGGGACAACGGTGTCGGGAAGTCAACTCTGCTTAATTTCATCGCAGGAATTCTTGAGCCGACTGAAGGTCAAGTTATCATTGGTGAGACGGTTCGCATCGCCTATTTCTCTCAACAAATCGAAGGCTTAGACGAGAGCAAGCGCGTTATCAATTACCTGCAGGAAGTAGCAGAAGAGGTCAAGACTAGCGGTGGGTCTACAACTTCTATCGCTGAGTTGCTAGAGCAGTTCCTCTTCCCACGTTCGACGCATGGAACCTTGATTGAGAAATTGTCTGGTGGCGAGAAAAAACGTCTTTATCTCCTCAAATTACTCTTGGAAAAACCAAATGTTCTTCTCTTGGACGAGCCGACCAATGACCTAGATATTGCGACTTTGACAGTCTTGGAGAATTTCTTGCAGGGATTTGCAGGACCTGTATTGACAGTTAGCCACGACCGTTATTTCCTGGATAAGGTAGCGACCAAGATTCTCGCTTTTGAAGATGGCAAGATTCGTCCTTTCTTTGGTCATTATACCGACTATCTTGATGAAAAAAACTTTGAAACAGAGATGGTCAATCAAGTACAAAAGGCCGAAAAGGAGAAAGTGGTCAAAATCCGTGAAGACAAGAAACGCATGACCTACCAAGAAAAGCAGGAGTGGGCAAGCATTGAAGGCGATATTGAAGCCTTGGAAAATCGTATCGCAGCCATTGAAGAAGAAATGCAGGCAAATGGCTCTGACTTTGGTAAACTGGCTACCCTCCAAAAAGAACTGGATGAGAAAAACGAAGAACTTCTTGAAAAATACGAACGCTATGAATACCTAAGTGACTTTGATAGTTAGAAGAATAGAAAAATCCTGTCGTAGTGACAGGATTTTTCTATTCTTTTTTGGTTTCCTGGTGAAAGACATTTTGCCAAGTCTCATGGCGACGCCAGATACTAGTGTGGACGATGCCATCTAACTCATAGCAAATGAGCTTGGTTTTCTGACTAATGGAAGTGATTTGAATATCCTTAATAGCAGCACTAAGTTCTTTTTCAGACTTATAAGCCTCTTTGTCCATCTGCTCTCCATCTTGACGGATATAGAGAAAGTCCTCAGCAAGGAGTTCTTCTAGCTGATTTCCTTGGTCAATCAATTGCTCGCGCATGAGTAGTTTTTTATAGACATTGTCCAAAATTTCGTCCTCAGGTATAGGAGCAGGTTCGATATGGATATCGGTGTCAAATACTCCAAAACGCTCTTCTAGCATGGATTCGACCTGGTCTGCAATTTCGTGACTTTCATAGACTGATAAATCAGGATTCATCTCCAGCGTGATATCAAGGTAGATATTGCTACCATAGGTACGCCCTCTTTGGGACTTGACCTTACTAATCTTTGGAATTTCCATGATAGCCTTTTGGTAGTCTTCTAGTAGCCGGTCATCAAAACCATCTGAAAGACTGAAGGAAGATTCGATAAAGATATCATAGGCTGTCTTTAAGATAAAGAAAGTGATGATGATAGCGACTAATTTATCCACAATCGGATAATTAAAACTGCTGGCTAGGATGGCAATGGAAGTACCAAGCGAGGTGACTGCATCGGAAAGATTATCCTTAGCAGCTGCCCTTAGAGCTTTGGATTTGGATTTCTTACTGAGGCGTGTGTTATAGAGATAAACGACAAACATAACCGCTGCAGAAATGATTCCTAGGAATGCTCCTAGAGGATCGATAATCGTTTGTTCCCGACTGAGGATTTTCTGAATGGTATCCCGAAGCACATCAAAGCCAACGTAGAACATGATGATGGAAGTAATCAAGCTAGCCAAATCTTCAATCTTCCAGTGACCAAAGCGATGGTCACGGTCTGCGGGCTGGCGAGCCATCCGAATGCCAATCAGAAGAGCAACATTTCCGATAATATCGGATACGTTGTTGAAACCATCTGCTACTAAACTGGAAGAATGTAGGAGGTGGCCAGTCGCTAATTTTGCCGTAGACAAGAGGAGGTAGGTCGAAATGCTGATAATGGCACCACGTTCCGCCAACTTGAGATTTGACATGGATTGGTTCATCGGACTTCCTTTCTAGTGCTGAGATTCTGTTTTCATTATACTGGTTTTCAAAGGAAAATTCAAACGATATAGGTTTACAAGATTGGGGGTGAGCTAGTTTTTTAGAAGGAAATGTGGTAGAATTGAAGGGTAATATTTATTTGAAAGAGAGCTTGTAATGATAAATAAAAATATGGTCAATAGGCTACTTAGCTTAAGTTTTTTATTTTTGCCATTTTTATTTTTTTATCTCTATATATCATTTAGAGGTTTTGAATATCCTGTTGTAGATGATATCATGGTGAACCAAACTATATTATCTGGAGAGAATATGTTATTACCTTATATGGGAATTCTATTATCTTCAGGTTTAGCTTTACTACAACAAATTTTTACAAATTGGAATATTTATTTTTGTTTTTTAGTTAGTATTTATTGTATTAGTTTTGGCGTCTATGCTATCTTTTTTTATAAGAAAAAACTGTATCTTCTGCTTCCGATAGTGTTTTTAGCCCAATTGATACTTATTAAATATTTTTCTTTTTCCGTTATCGCATATTTATCAGCTACAGCAGCAACTTTTTTACTATTTGACAAAAGGTACATTTTTGGACTATCACTATTGTTCGTTGGTTTATCTATTCGACCTCAAATTATATCGAGCCTTGTTTTATTGTTATTCCCTTTTCTGCTTTTTGAGTGGATATCTTCGAAAAAAAGAAAAGAAATTGTTTTATTATTTAGCGTCATTTTACTGATTTTTGCTTCTAATAAACTATATACACTAGGGAAAGCTGATGTACAGGAGTATTTGACATGGAATGCCCTAAGTACGAATTTGAGAGATTATCCTGCTATTGATTATCAAAGACATGCGAATGAATATAAAGCTTTGGGAGTAAGTGAGAATGATTTGAATGTCTCCACCTACTGGTTATTTGCTGAAAAAAAAGCCCTTAACAATACTCTTTTAACAAACATCCAGTCTGTTCGTTCCCTTTCAGAGAAATACTCGTTTAATCTGCCTCAGATGATATCAGATTTTTTTAAGAATAGTATCCTGACAACCTTCTCTATAATACTGATTAGTTGGTTTTTGATTTTTAAGCCTAAGAAGCTATACGGATGGTTTTTACCGATTTCCCCATTACTTTTAATTGGAGCTCTCTTTGTTAGACAGAGGGTAGTAGAGCGCGTATATATCCCTCTAATAGTATGTTTCTTATTAGTATTTCTTTTCTATGCTCGATCATTTTATGAAAAAAGACGTTTATTTGATAAGAGGAAGGTGTTCCTTAGCATACAAATAATGGGGATACTAGTAGGGGCAGCATGGATAAATCAGCTTGGACAAGAACTGTATTGGTTTCCCTATATTCAATCGTCAGTAGTCTCAGAGTACCAAAATCTTGTACAGAGGAATTCGGATAAACTTATTGTTTTCGGTGGATATGGCACTTTGGTATCATCTCAGCCTACATTATCAACTTTTAAATTAAGAACCAATCAGTTAGTGACAAATACGACAACATTAGGAAATTGGCAGACTTTTTCTCCACATTATTATCAACAAATGAGGAGATACGGAGTTGAAGAACCTGATAATCTGTTGTCTTCTGCAATCAACAATCAGAATATTCTCTTCTTTTGGTCGACTTCCTCAGGGAATATGGATAGTGTTAAAAAAATCATGAAAGAACATTATCAGAAGGATGTTTACTTTGAGGAGGTTGAATCTGTAACTTCAGATATGAGCGTTTATCGATTAAAATTAGGAACAGGAGGATAGTATGAAGAACCGAATTGGTTACATAGATATGTCTAAAGGTTTAGCGATTATATTAGTTATCATTGGACATAGTAGCTTCGTTCCAAATAATGCTAAGTTGCTTCTCTATTCATTCCACATACCGTTGTTCTTTTTCTTATCTGGTTTTACTTTGAATGTTAGAAAATACGAAACCTTTTCAGGCTATTGTTTAAATAAGGTAAAGAGTTTAGTTATTCCTTTTTTCTTGCTGAATAGTTTTGTTTTTCTGTTTCAACTTTTTGTCATGTACCCTGATCAAGTTCTGAGTTTCAATATTCTTCATTTTACAAAACAGTTACTGATTTCAGATCGTTTGCATATTTATTTTCAATTATGGTTTTTGAATGTGATGTTTTTGGCTCATGTTTTCAGTTATTTTATTTTAAAGAGAAAATGGAATTTGGCTCAGTGGATAATAATAATCTTATCTCTCTTGGTTTTAGTCTATATCGGACAGAAGGTATATGAGAGGGAGTATTATTTAATTTGGAATATTGATTTAGTTCCTGTTGCTCTGATTTTCATCTTGCTGGGAGTATGGACTAAGAATAATTTACATCAATTAGAAAAGTATTTTTCGATTTACTTTTTACCGATTGGACTTATTCTTACCAATTATAGTAGTAAACTAAACTATCGAGTGAGTGGCCATCAAATTGTTGATTTGTATTATCAGCAAATTGGGAATCATTTCTTATTTTACTTGGCAGCTATTTCAGGAATTTGGAGTGTTCTTATATTTTTTAAAACAATTCCAGAGAGTTCCATTTTGAAATCAATCGGACAAAAAACGTTGATTTATTATGGAATACATTCGCCGATAGTTCTGGTGTTAGTAGAAAAATTAGTTAAAGAATTGTCTACTAAATATACTGGAATTTTTGTTAATCAATATATAATAACAGTTTTTGTAGCTTTATTGACAATTTTGGGCTGCGAATTGATAGTCAGGGTGTTTAGAGGAACCAACTTTCCTTTTGGGATAAAAATATTAGGAGAAAAAGATGAGTAGACACAAGCCAATTTTATATATCGTTGTTCCATGTTACAACGAAGAACAAGTCTTACCACATACTAATCCAATGTTTGTTGAAAAAATTAAGCAACTAGTAAAGAAAGAAGAAATCCATCCCCATAGTAAAGTTATGTATGTCAATGATGGTAGTAAGGATCGGACTTGGGAACTGATAGAAAGTTATGCTAAAACCATCCCTTCTGTAGTTGGTGTGTCACAAAGTCGTAACAGGGGGCATCAAAGTAGTGTCCTTGCAGGTATGTATGAGGCTATTCAGTTTGCTGATATAGTCATTACCATTGATGCTGATGGACAAGATGATATTAACTGCATGGACAAGATGGTTTCGGAGTATAAAAGTGGTTCTGAAATTGTCTACGGTGTACGTGATAACCGTGATACGGATTCTACTTTTAAACGAATTACAGCTGAAGGTTTTTATAAAGTGCTACGCCTATTTGGAGCAGAAGTTGTTTTTAATCATGCCGACTATCGATTGGTTTCTAAAAGATTCTTGAAGGAATTAGAAAAATTTACTGAAGTCAATCTTTTTCTTCGTGGTTTAATGCCTTTAGTTGGCTTTAAATATTCTTACGTTTCATATAAGCGTCATGAACGAATTGCTGGTGAAAGTCACTATCCACTATCAAAAATGCTTGGTTTGGCTATGGATGGTATTACTAGTTTATCCATAAAGCCAATTAGGTTGATTACAAGTCTGGGAGTTCTGACATCACTCTTTAGTTTTTTATTGATTATTTGGGTTGTATGGAGTAAGTTTGCTGGTACAGTCGTGGCTGGATGGGCAAGCACCTATGCAATAGTTAGCCTACTTGGTGGAGTTCAATTGATTAGTTTGGGCGTAATTGGTGAATATGTTGGAAAGATTTATCTGGAAACAAAACGCCGTCCTAGATACATTATCAGTGAACGTACTTTTGATCCAGATAGTGTTTCATCGGATTTTAATTCTTGAAAACTTTTCAAAATTTGATATAATAGTACTACTCAAGGGAGTAGCTGGCAGAAACCTGTGATAGTGTCGTCATTCCGAATTGTGTACTGCAAAGTATACCTTCCGGCCCTATCTTAAACAGCGAGACTTGTTATGATTAACAGGTCTCTTTTTGTTTGTCATAAAACCAAAAGAGAGCTTGTTTTGCACACAATGTCAAGGAGGAGACACATGTCAAAAGAACAAAAACGCCAAGCGTTTTATACTCAAAGTCCTGAAGAGGTATTGAAGTCAGTTGAAGCAACTGAGCAAGGTCTTTCGTCAAGCGAAGCGCAGAAACGCCTAGTTGAATATGGACGCAATGAACTGGAAGAGGGTGAGAAAAAATCTCTCCTAGTCAAGTTTATTGAGCAATTTAAGGATTTGATGATTATCATCCTGATTGCTGCAGCTATCTTATCAGTCATAACTTCTGGTGGGGAAGATATTGCAGATGCCATCATTATCCTAGCCGTGGTTATCATCAACGCTGCCTTTGGTGTTTACCAAGAAGGAAAAGCAGAAGAAGCCATCGAAGCCCTCAAGTCTATGTCTAGTCCAGCTGCTCGCGTTATTCGTGATGGACACATGGCAGAGATTGATTCCAAAGAATTGGTGCCAGGAGATATCGTTGCCCTTGAAGCAGGTGATGTGGTTCCAGCAGACCTACGTTTGCTAGAAGCTAATTCTCTTAAAATCGAAGAAGCAGCCTTGACAGGTGAGTCTGTTCCAGTTGAAAAAGACTTGACAGTCGAGCTCGCTGCAGATGCTGGTATTGGTGACCGTGTCAATATGGCCTTCCAAAACTCAAACGTGACTTATGGTCGTGGTCTTGGTGTTGTTGTCAATACAGGTATGTATACTGAAGTGGGTCATATCGCTGGCATGCTCCAAGATGCTGATGAGACAGACACACCACTCAAACAAAACTTAAACAACCTTTCTAAGGTCTTGACCTATGCAATTTTGGTCATTGCTTTGGTTACTTTTGTAGTTGGAGTCTTCATTCAAGGTAAAGATCCACTTGGTGAGTTGATGACCTCTGTTGCGCTTGCTGTTGCAGCCATTCCAGAAGGACTCCCAGCTATCGTGACGATCGTTCTTGCCCTTGGTACTCAAGTTTTGGCCAAAAGAAATTCTATCGTTCGTAAGTTGCCAGCAGTTGAAACGCTTGGTTCAACAGAAATCATCGCTTCTGATAAGACTGGTACGCTTACCATGAACAAGATGACCGTCGAGAAAGTCTTCTATGACGCAGTCCTACATGACTCAGCTGATGACATTGAACTTGGCTTGGACATGCCACTACTTCGTTCAGTTGTCTTGGCCAACGATACCAAGATTGATGCGGAAGGAAACCTGATTGGGGATCCGACCGAAACAGCCTTCATCCAGTATGCCTTGGACAAGGGTTACGATGTTAAAGGGTTCTTAGAGAAATATCCTCGTGTTGCTGAGTTGCCATTTGACTCAGATCGTAAGCTCATGTCAACAGTTCATCCATTGCCAGATGGCAAATTCCTCGTGGCAGTCAAAGGGGCTCCAGATCAACTCTTGAAACGTTGTGTTGCTCGTGATAAAGCTGGCGATGTCGCTCCGATTGATAATCAAGTCAATGACTTAATTCACACAAACAACTCTGAAATGGCTCACCAAGCCTTGCGTGTTCTTGCGGGTGCTTATAAGATTATCGATAGTATTCCAGAAAACTTGACTTCTGAAGAACTGGAAAACAACTTAATCTTTACTGGTTTGATTGGGATGATTGACCCTGAACGTGCCGAAGCGGCAGAAGCCGTTCGTGTCGCTAAAGAAGCGGGAATCCGTCCAATCATGATCACTGGTGACCACCAAGACACAGCAGAAGCTATTGCCAAACGTTTGGGAATCATTGATGAAAATGATTCGGAAGACCATGTCTTGACTGGTGCTGAACTCAACGAACTTTCTGATGAAGAATTTGAAAAAGTCGTTGGTCAATACTCTGTTT
>ERZ773043.2310-NODE-2310-length-10058-cov-3.132060_pt1 | contig 10058 bp, 7 predicted proteins | sample MGYA00580636_ERZ773043 | MGnify/ENA primary metagenome ERZ773043 (study PRJEB29015, sample SAMEA2737992) | human oral metagenome | biome: human oral; feature: human-associated habitat; material: dental | place: China | collected 2065 ... | reverse complement strand
GGTACCCCGGCGCACACCCGGCCATCATCGACCACGGTCTGTGGGGCAAGGTGCATGAACTGCTGGCCAAGGACGGGCACGCCCGGTCGGTGGAAACCAAGATCAGGTCGCGCACCGATGCCTTGCTGCGCGGCCTACTGTACGCGCCGACCGGCGAGCGGATGTACCCGACCTACTCGCGCAAAAACGGGCGCAAGTACCGCTACTACGTATCGAAGTCGGAAGTGCGCTATGGCGCTGGCGGCAAGACCTACGAACGCATCCCGGCTGACGAAGTAGAGGCTGCGGCCGTCGCACAAATCAAATCCGTGCTGGCCAGCCCCGAGGCGATCACGGCGGTCTGCCAGTTCATCCAGCGCAACGGCGCACAGATCACCGAGGACGTCGCGGTGATGGCAATGCACCGCCTGGGCGATGTGTGGGAGCGGCTCTACCCGGCAGAGCGCCACCGCATCGTCAACCTGATGGTCGAGCGCGTGGATCTCGTCCCCGGTGGCCTGAAAGTGAGTTGGCGCGAGCTGGGCTGGAAGGCGCTGATCGGTGAATTTGCCCCGGACAGCATCGGCGCAGAACTGGTCGAGGTGGAGGCGCAATGAACAATTCCGGCCCCCTCGAAACCTTTGTGCCGCTGGTGTTCAAGCGCCGGGGTATCCGGCGTCTGGCCGACACCGGCGCGGCAGCGCACGACCCGACCCTCATTGAGGCAGTGGCGCGGGCTTTCCACTGGCAGCACCTGCTGGACGCGGGTGAGTTTGAGAGCGGTTCGGCCATTGCGCGGACCGAGGGTCTGCACCACAGCACCGTCAATGAACTGCTGCGCCTGACCCTGCTGGCCCCCGACATCGTCGAACAACTGCTCGCAGGTCGCCAACCCCGGCGACTCACGCTGATCTGGTTTCAGCGCAACCCTATTCCGGTCGACTGGCAGCAGCAGCGCCAGATCATCCAGTCCTTCGCGTAGGAGACAGCACATGGCCAAGAAAGACATCGGCAAATTCACCGGCGAAGCCGTCACCTTCCAGATCCCCAATCCGGCTGGCGGGGTGAAGATGGAGACGTTCATTCCGTGGACGCTGGTCAAGCGCGGTGTGCGCCGCAAGATCATCACGCCACTCGACACGCCACAGGCGTTCGCGGATGAGTCTGCGCAGGAGCGCGAAGCCCGAATCGCAGCACAGGACAGCGCCTTGGTGCGGGCGCTGGGGCTGGCGCACCATTGGCAGCGCCTTCTCGACGACGGGCGCTTTACCTCGATGACCGAGATCGCGCAGGCCGAAGGACTCAACCCCGGGCGGGTCAGCATCATTGCACGGCTGGTGCATCTGGCTCCGGACATTGTCGAGTCCTGTCTGACCGCAGACAGCGGAATCGCGCTGGAGCACCTGATCCGCAGCGGCAGCCTGCCGCTGGATTGGCAACAGCAACGCAAGATGATCCAGGCCAAAAGCTGATGACCAGCACCCTCACCACGCGCCGCCTCCGGGCGGTTTTTTTACGCCCGTTGCATTCTCGGTCGCATCGCCTCCAGCAGACGAAAAACGCAACCGGACGCGCGCAAACCCGCGTTTTTGCAGGGCTTGGGGCGTTTTTCGGTAAAGAGCCGGACAGAGAACAGAGAGAGAAAACGGGGCCGAACGGCCCGGAAATGGGTGCCGTCAGAAGGATGCCGCTAAAGAGGCCAGCGCCCGGAACTGCGCCAACACTGGCGCTGCGGGCAGAAAAAAACCCAACCGATAAGGGTTGGGTTTTCAGGTATTGGTGGAGGCGGGGGGATTTGAACCCCCGTCCGCGAACACGCAACTTTCGGTACTACATGTTTAGGCTCGTTTTTAATTTAATGGGCGTGCAGCCAACGGCCAGGCAACCCGCACACGATTCCGCTAAATTTGACTGCCTAGCGGCGGACGCGCTAAACAGCGGTTCTGTAAAAATGCCACTCAATTTGAACGTACAGACACATTCAAGTGAGCGTCAGCGGGAATTAAGCCGCTAAAGCGTAGTTGTCGTCGTTTGCAACTATTAGGTTGAAAGGGTTTTACGAGGTTCTTTCATCCTCGACATGCACCTGGAGCCTTGTCATCCCCGTCGAATCCAGGAACGCCCCCAAGTGCCGCGCATTATATCTACTGTCGCCCGAAAAATCCAGCCACAATTCACCATCGTTTTTTGTCGGCGAGAGGCGTAGAATTTGCATTTTTGCAATGGAAGTTTGACATGATTGCCTGGATTGATGCACAGCGGGCGGGGCTGTTCGCCCGCCAATACTGGTTACGCAACGTGATTGCGGGAATTATTGTCGGCGTGGTCGCGCTGCCACTGTCGATGGCTTTTGCCATTGCCACCGGCGTCAAACCGGAACAGGGTATTTATACCGCCATTGTCGCCGGGATAGTGGTTTCCGTCTGCGGCGGTTCGCGCGTGCAGATTGCCGGGCCGACTGGCGCTTTTATTGCCATTCTTGCCGGCATTACCGCAACCTATGGTATCAATGGCTTGCAGGTAGCGACTTTTTTGGCGGGCGTCATGTTGCTGTTGATGGGCTTATTCCGTCTCGGCGCGATGATTCGTTTTATTCCGATGCCGGTCATTCTTGGTTTTACCGCGGGCATTGGTGTGGTCATTTGGGTTGGGCAATGGTCGGCCTTTTTTGGACTGCCCAAAGCAGAAGGCGCACATTTTTATGAGCAATTATGGTCGCTCCTGCGCAATTTGCCACATTTGCATCCGGCAACGACTGCTTTGGCGCTGCTTTCACTTGCCTTGCTGATTATTGTTCCCAAGGTTGCACTTTTACGCCGCATTCCATCGCCCATGTGGGTCTTGATTGTCGCCACCACTTTGCAAGCTGTTTTTCAGTTTGACGGGGTAAAAACCATTGGTACGGCATTCGGCGGTATTCCTACCGGTTTGCCGCATTTCGCCCTGCCGCGTTTTGCCTGGACAGATATTGCGACTTTAATGTTGCCCGCCTTTACCATTGCCATGTTAGGCGCGATTGAATCGCTGCTTTCTGCGGTTGTCGCCGATGGCATGGCAGGCACGCGCCACCATTCCAATCAGGAATTGGTCGGGCAGGGGCTTGCCAATATGCTGTCGCCGTTATTCGGCGGTTTTGCCGCGACGGGAGCGATTGCGCGTACCGCGACCAATATCCGTCAAGGCGGTAACAGCCCGCTTGCCGGAATTATTCATGCCATTACGCTGGCTTTGGTGTTGTTAGTTGCAGCCCCACTTGCCGCCAATATTCCGCTGGCGGCTTTGGCGGCGATTCTTTTTCAGGTTGCCTGGAATATGAGTGAACCAAAACGCTGCATCAATATGCTGCGCCGTGCGCCGCGTGCGGATAATGCGCTGTTCTTGATTACTTTCTTTTTGACGGTACTGGTTGATTTGGTGGTCGCGGTTAATATTGGCGTTATTCTCGCCACCTTGCATTTTTTGGGACAGATGGCGAAAGCAGTCGAGGTCAAAAAAGGTGAGCAAAGCAGCGATGCGGAAGCCTTGCCGGATGATGTACAGATGTTCGTTGTCAATGGCCCGTTCTTTTTTGGCGCGATGGAGAAATTCGAGCAGACTTTGGCAGATATCAATACGCAACCGCGCGCCGTTATTTTGCGGATGCGGTGGGTGCCTTATATTGATATGACCGGCATTTTGACGCTGGAACGGGTTATCGGTGATTTTCAGAAGCGCGGTATCCGCGTTATGGTTTCCGGAGCGAATGAGCAAGTGCGCGCGGGATTAAGCCGCAGCGGCGTGCTGGATTTGCTTGGCGAAGGGAATTTTGTCCGCGATTTTGCCGCCGCGGTGGAAACGTTACGGCAATAAGAAAAGCCCCTCATCGAGGGGCTTTTTTCATGGCGTCATTTCCGTCTTCTTAATAATGTCCGGGTATTTGTTCGTGACATCTTCAGAGGTGAAGCGATGCACGCGAGAGATAATGTCTTTCAGCGGTTCACCGACGCTCCGACTGAATCCCTGTATTTGCAAATCGCCCAACGATTTCTGGTATTGGGCAAAGAGCGTGTCGCATTTTTGTTGTAATGCTTTATCGGGAATACGCGGACAGCCGTCTTTTTCCCGCATATGTTGCACTTCACGAACAAGCGGTTCGGTTAGTGTTTGCGGAATCGTGCCGCCATAATGCCCTTGCGCAATAATATGCGCGAGCATCTCGTTTTCTGTTTTCCGGTACTGGTTAAAACTTTCGATATAAATCCGCAGCGATGCTTTGGTCGATGATTTTTGGCTGTTTTCGTAATACCGCCAGCCCAAAATGCCGCCCAATACCAGCAAGATGCCCAGCAAAACAGGTTTTCCCATTAGACGGCCTCAGCCAGGCATTGCAACAGCAAGGCGCTGGATGCCGCGCCCGGGTCTTTATGGCCGGCGCTGCGTTCGCCGAGATAGCTGGCGCGGCCTTTTTTCGCGACCAACGGGATGGTCGCTTCTGCCTGTTCCTGCGCGGTTCTGGCTGCTGCTTGCAGCGCGTCCTTAAGGCTCACACCGCTGGCGGCCGCCTGTTTGAGCACTTCCGCCACCGGCAGCCAGACGTCCACCATGGTTTTGTCGCCCGCGACCGCCTGTCCGCGCGCAACCAAGCCGGCACTGCCGTCGGCGATGGCTTGCGCGAGCGTTGCCAAATCGGCTTCGTTTTTACCGTTGAGCGCAGGCGCGGCCTTGATGAAGAAGGTGCCGTAAAGCGGGCCGCTGGCGCCGCCGACGGTGGAGAGCAGCGTCATGCCGACGCTTTTGCTGAGGCTGCCGAGGTCGACTACCTCGTCTACTACCCCCGCCAGCAGGGCTACAACGGCTACTTCTCGGAGGGCGAGATCCAGAGCTCGGAGGATGGCACGACCTTCACCAAGCTGATGGACTTCGACTTCCGCGCCAGCAGCACCGCCACGCGTGTCATCCTACCCAAGCGCACCAAGGCTAAGAGCTTCCGCTTCATCGTCCGCAAGGGCCACGGGGACGGACAGGGCTTCGCCAGCTGCGCCGAGATGCAGTTCTTCCGCCGCTCCACTAAGGCCTTCGACTACACGACGATCTTCGCCGACGAGGTCTGCAGCGAGCTCAAGCCCTCGGTGACGGACGAGCAGATCGCTCAGATCAGTGACCCCTTCTTCCGCAACCTAGCCTTCTACCTCAAGCAGGGTAAGTATAATAAGGAGTTCCGCGTGGCGGACTTCAAGCCCTGGCTGCTCCCCACGGTCGTCTCGGGCCCCAACAAGACCAACCCCTATTCGCTGCTCGACAACCCCACGGGGATCGCGGTAGAGAAGGGGCAGGACCTCATCGTCTTCGTCGGCGACCTCCATCAGATGGATGCCCGCCTGAGCCTGAGAGTGCAGAACCTCGACAAGCCCGGCGGTGACGGCTTCAACGACCCAGTGGTCTACCCCCTCTCGCGCGGGATGAACCGCATCAAGATGCAGAAGTCGGGCCTTGCCTACGTCCTCTACCACGCCAGCGATGTCGCTACGCTCAAGCGCTTCAAGCCCGTGCGTATCCACTTCGCCACGGGTACGGTCAATGGCTACTACGACTCGCAGGATCCCAAGCTCAAGGATCGCTGGCACGAGCTCATCAACAAGGCGCCCAATAAGCACTTCGACGTCCTGGGTAAGTACTGCCACCTCACCTTCGAGACGCAGGCCTTCCGCCAGTATACCCCTCAGGGCCGTGACATCGCCAATACCTACGACAGCATCGTCTACAACGAGTGGGTACTGCATGGTCTGGTGAAGTACAAGCGCGAGCCGCAGAACCGTATGTACCTGCACGTCATGTACCATGCCTTCATGTACGCGACCTGGTACCACACGGCCTACGTCAACAGCACGCAGCAGGATATCCTCAACCCTGACAAGATGCGCAACCCCGCTTCGCAGGGTGCTGCCTGGGGTCCCTCCCACGAGATCGGGCACATGAACCAGACGCGCCCCGGCCTCCTCTGGGCAGGGATGACGGAGGTCACGGTCAATATTCCCTCCGAGTACATCACGACCTACGTCTTCGGCCAGCCCTCGCGTCTGCAGGTCGAGAAGCTCGAGCTGGGCAACAACCGCTATACGAAGGGCTTCAATAATATCTTCGTCGGCAATGTGCCCTTCTACCGCGCGGGGGACGTCTTCGTCAACCTCATCCCCTTCTGGCAGCTGGAGCTCTACTTTGGTAAGGCGCTGGGGCGCACGCCGCGCAAGCAGGCTGACGGCGTCTCGGGCTTCTACCCTGACCTCTACCAGTACTTCCGTGAGCACGATTCGCCCAGTACGGTGGGCGAGCAGCAGACGGAGTTTGCCTTCGCTGCCTCCAAGGTTGCAGGCGTAGACCTCACCCGCTTCTTCGAGCGCTGGGGCTTCTTCCACACCGTGGACAATGGCGACATTGACGACTACGGCAAGTCGAAAATCAACATCTCGGCAGCCCGCGTGGCGAGCGTCAAGAGCCGTATCAAGGCCCTTAACCTCAAGCCGCTGGATGTTGCCCTCGAGTACATCACCGACCACAACGCCTACCTCTACGCGCAGAAGCCCGCTATCGTCGCAGGTGCTGCGGCCAAGGTCTCTGGGCGCACAGTGACCATCACGGGCTGGAAGCATGTCGTGGCCTTCGAGGTCTACGACGGTACCAAGCTCGTCTATGCAGCTGATGCGACCCATCCTGCCGAGGGTGGCGCGGTCTTCACGATGGACTCCGATTGGAAGTCCAGCTACAGCATCAAGGCCGTCTCCGCGGGTAACGACCGTGTAGACGTTCCCCGTCAGTAAGCACTCTTTACCCTAGGCGAAGGTCTCTGCCATCGCCTAGGCCACTCAAAAGCGACGCCCAGCCCTACCGATCCCGAGCGGACGGTGGGGCTGGGCGCCGTGCTTGTTTATAGCCGAGCCTTGACGGGCTGCGTCCCGTGCTGGGGCTAGCTGAGGGCGAATCGCTGCAAGCTGGCTGCCCTTAGCCCAAGCCGCCCCGAGCGAAGGAGACAAACTGCTGCCATGAGGTGACGCCCAAGGGGCAGCGCACCTGAGGGGTATCCCTTAGCGCCCTCACGGATACCCCTCACGTCGCTGACTGACGTCCCTCAGCTCCGTGACTGATATCCCTCAGGAGCCCTCCCCCGTACCCTACGGCGCACGGCCGTCCTTGATCGAGCTCAGCTATGGCCTAAGGCGGAGAGCTTTGCAGGGTCTTCTCTTCGGAGGAGAGGACTAGGGGAGTGCCGCGGGGCTCCTTAGCCGTCCGCGCTGGTGCGTCGCGCCTCGCAGTGCTGCGATGTCCTTAATTTGTCCTACCTTTGCAGTAGCTAATCACGGGGATGTCTTGGCTTTGACAGCATGACGAAGTGATGTGTAAGCATGTAGTGCGCTCTCCTGTCAGCACTATAATCTCGATGAGAGAACCTTTTTAACTGGCGAAAATAACTACGCTCTCGCTGCGTAACCGAAGAACAGTAGGTTTACTGCTTAATCACGACTAAGATTGTCGTGACGAGACATCACCCAGGTAGCCCTTTGCCCCGAGGCGACTTGATACGGTGGTGCCGGAAAATCGGAGCTCGCTCTGCGACTGCCCTTGGCGCAGAGTCAGATTTAGAGGGCTAAGGTGCAGCTTTGGTGGCCTCTGCCGCTTGCTGTACCCGACAATTGATCAGAGGCTAAACATGTAGAAAGCAGATTAGTTCCATGTTTGGACCGGGGTTCGACTCCCCGCATCTCCACAGGCTAAACGCAGCGGAGGCGAGCTAGATCATCTAGCTCGCCTCCGCTGTCTTTGTGCTTCGCTGGCTCGAGGCTATTGCTCGTCCAGGAGGCGCAGGTATTGGGCTACGGCTGCAGGGTAGTAGCGGTGCTCCAGCTGGTGGATGCGTGCCGCCAGCGTCTCGGGGCTATCCCCAGGCAGCACGGGGCACTGGGCCTGTAGCAGCGTCTGTCCGTGGTCGTAGTGCTCGTCCACGAGGTGGATGGTGATGCCGCTGTAGGGGCGCCCTGCAGCCAGCACGGCCTCGTGGACATGATGCCCGTACATTCCCTTGCCGCCGAACTCAGGCAGTAGCGCTGGGTGGATGTTGAGGATGCGCTGTGGGTAGGCCTGCAGCCAGGGCTCGGTGATGAGGACGAGGTAGCCCGCCAGGACGACGAGCTCGACACCCAGCTCCGCCAGCAGCGCCAGGGGCTTGGAGCCCTCGCGCAGCTCTGCCGTAGGGAGGTAGTCGCAGCGCACGCCGAGGCGCCGAGCGCGCTCGCGGACGCCTGCGTCGGGGCGATTGGTGAGCAGAAGCACGACCTCTGCCTCCCTGCTCTGGCGCAGGTAATGGATGATGGCCTCCGCGTTGGAGCCACTCCCTGAGGCGAGTATTGCTATTCGTTTCATATAAATTGCGTATCTTTGTGCACAAATGCGATGGATGTGTGCATGGACTACAGTCAGCGAGCTGACACCAGCGCCAGCACTCCAGCCCCCATCCCGAGGCACCATCCTTTGGTGGCAAAGGTACGGGAATGCACAGAAAGAAACTAACTCAATATTAAACAAGAACAGAATTATGTCACAGGAAATCCAGGACAAGGTAGTAGAAATCATCGTCGACAAGCTCAACTGCGAGGCTAGCGAAGTAACGCCCGAGGCAAACTTCTCCAGCGACCTCGGTGCAGACTCGCTCGACACCGTAGAGCTCATCATGGAGTTCGAGAAGGCCTTCGACATCCAGATCCCCGACCAGGACGCTCAGGGTATCAAGACCGTCGGTGACGCTGTCCAGTACATCGTCGCTAAGAAGGGCTAAAGCTACCTTAGCTAAGGAATTCGACTGATGGAACTCAAGAGAGTCGTCATCACGGGAATAGGCGCTATCTCACCTCTCGGAGCTACGGCTCGCGAGACGTGGGAGGCTGTCATAGCAGGTAAGAGTGGGGCCGGACCCATCACACTCTTCGATGCCTCGAAGTTCAAGACTACGTTTGCTTGTGAGGTCAAGGATTTTGACGTCGCTAAGTATATCGATAAGAAAGAGGCTCGCCGCTTAGATCGCTATGCTCAATTTGCTATGGTGGCAGCTGAAGAGAGTATCGCCGATTCCAAGCTTGACGTAGAGAAGACAGATAGAAACCGTGTCGGGGTCATCATCGCCTCCGGTATCGGTGGGTTAGGTACCTTCGAAGAGGAGGTGCGTGGCTACAACGCAGAGTCTGGTCCTCGCTTCAACCCCTTCTTCATCCCTAAGATGATCTCTGATATCTCAGCAGGTCATGTGTCGATGAAGTATGGCTTCCATGGCCCTAACTATTCGACGGCTTCGGCTTGTGCTTCGTCCACGAATGCACTGATCGACGCCTGTCACCTCATCCGCCTGGGTAAGGCAGATGTGATCATCACTGGTGGGGCTGAAGCCTCTATCTGTGCAGCCGGTGTCGGTGGGTTCAACGCAATGAATGCACTCTCCACACGCAACGATGATCCTCAGGGGGCTTCACGTCCCTTCAGCGCTTCACGTGACGGCTTCGTCATGGGCGAAGGTGCTGCTTGCCTTGTGGTCGAGGAGCTCGAGCACGCTCTGGCTCGTGGTGCACACATCTATGCAGAGCTTGTCGGTACGGGCCTCTCTGCAGATGCTTACCACCTGACAGCTACCCACCCCGAAGGGCTGGGGGCTAAGCTCGTCATGCAGAATGCTCTTGAGGATGCTGGACTCACTCCCGAAGATATTGACTATATCAATGTACACGGGACGTCTACGCCTGTCGGGGATATCTCCGAGTCTAAGGCGATCAAGGAAGTCTTCGGTGATGCAGCGTATAAGCTGAACATCAGCTCTACCAAGTCCATGACGGGTCACCTCCTCGGGGCTGCTGGAGCTATCGAAGCTGTCTTCGCTCTGAAGTCAGTAGAAGAGGATATCATACCTCCTACGATCAACCATGCTGCAGATGACGAAGATCCCGAGATCGACTATGCGCTGAACTTCACCTTCAACAAGGCTCAGCACCGTACCGTCCGTGCTGCTCTCTCGAATACCTTCGGTTTCGGTGGGCACAACGCGAGTGTCATCTTCAAGAAGTACG
>ERZ773043.2307-NODE-2307-length-10066-cov-29.179103_pt1 | contig 10066 bp, 9 predicted proteins | sample MGYA00580636_ERZ773043 | MGnify/ENA primary metagenome ERZ773043 (study PRJEB29015, sample SAMEA2737992) | human oral metagenome | biome: human oral; feature: human-associated habitat; material: dental | place: China | collected 2065 ... | reverse complement strand
CCGCGACGTTCAACGAGGCGGTGCGCGAGATGTCGATCCTTTCGACGGCGCTGGGGGCTGACCCCGCCACGGCCTACGGCCTGCCGGGCGTCGGCGATCTGGAGGTGACCGGGCTGTCCGGGCGCAACAAGGTCTACGGCGTGCGCATCGGCCGCGGCGAGGGTGCCAAGGGCGCGCTTCAGGCGATGACGGAGCTGGAGCAGACCGTCGAGGGTGTGCCGGCCTTGCCGCTGGCGATCTCCCTCGTGGAGCAGTCCGCCCCGCAGATCAAGGATCGCCTGCCGTTGCTTTATGCGGCGCGGCAGATCGTGGAGGAGGACGTTCCGGACTACGCCGCGGTGCTCGCCCGCGCGGTCCTGCCTCCCAAGCCGTGAGCGTCTGGAGCCCGTGGCTCTGGCTGTTGACGCTTGAGCTGCGAGACCCGAGTTGCGGCAGGCCAAGCTGTAAGCCCTGGCTGTCGGACTTGACTGTGAGGCCTTGACTGCAGCGGGCTTCCAAACTGTGGCCGCCGCCGGGGTAGCGTCTGTTGCCTAGGCTAGGCGACGAAGGCTGCTGAACTGGGTCCCTCCAAGCAGCTGGCTGTTTCAAACCGTGGGCGGGTGCGATTTCGCACCCGCCCACGCCGTCTGCCTGGACTTCTCGCCGGAGTCCTTGCGCCCCGGAGGCCGCCTTGTGTCTTCGCGACGCGCTGGCTTTCATGGCGGTGGGCGACGACGTGAGCGGAGGGCTCGCTTTGCACGAGCCCTGTTTCCAGGCTGCCGAGCAGATGACCTGGAGTGACGATGTCTCCTACGTCCCCACGTCCGAGGACGTGGTCAGCCCTGAGGTTGCCGCGGCCATGCGAACAAGCCTATGTTGTGGCGCCGAGGGCGTGGCTCCGATCGCCAATGCCCAAAGCCTGGGTATTATTTTTCGAAGGGCCTGGCGGTCGTCTTTAAATGAACAGGCTGTCGTCTTTACAAGACAGACTTCCTTGCAGCCATGCCCCAGAATAATCTTCACTGAAAGACGAGGCGAGCGACATGACAGACTTCTCCATTAAAATGACTCTGAATGGAAAGCCGCTGACACGGGAGTGGATTGAGTCCAAGGAATTAGAGCGCATCCATCACGTTCTCAAAGAAATGGCGGACCTGGGAGCGAACTTCACCTACCAAGGTCGGCCGGTTTCACTGAGCGACTTATTGGCCTTGCCTTTTGAATCCGCAAAGGAAGCGCTGATTGAGACCAAGTTGGCGCTCGGTAAAGATCGCATCCTCAAGCTTTACGAAAAGAAGCTTGCCGAGTCAGACGTCATGTGGCGTGAGATCGTCGCGAACACCGTGAAGGGAAGGAATCTGCAGCCCGCCTACGTCGAGGTCGACGTCGACGGACTGACTTTGGGGGACTTTTTGGCTTTCAACCAGTCTTTGAATAAGATGACCGACCCGGCGCTGCCGTTCAAGATCCACCCCGAGCACTTTGTTTTCGCCGGCGTCCATGGCGGGCAGGAGGTCATGGAGATGGTCGGACAGTACGGCGAGCCCACCTATCAGAAGCTCTTCATACACCCTGATGCAGAGAAACCGACGACGCCGGACAAGGACACGAAATTGGCCATGGTCGGCGACGGTGTTCTCATGTCAGACCAGACAGTCGACATGAAAATGTATGGAATGCATCAGTTCAAAATGAAGAAAGGAGGCTTGCGCATCAAACTTGGCGTATTCTTCCCTGAGACCGCGCCAAAAGAGATGATCCTCGGGCACCAAGAGCACCTTGCTGTCGAGTTCTACAACTCACTCACTTTCGCCTGCCAAACGAAGACTTTCAAGGGAAAGATCCTCAACACGGTCCTGAAATTCAAGAAGTTCAACTGACTCGAACGCGCCAAGAAGAGCGCATGACGGTCTGGCGCTCGCAGTACGAGCGGCGTGTACAGCTCGTGTAGCGGGCGATCCAGACAACTTATGACACAGGGGCATCCATTGGGCTGGCTCAAGCGGCTTTTCGTCGGAGAGCTTGACGTCTGGGGGAGGCGTTGAGAAACTCGGCGAGCGTTGCTCCTGGAGTTTGGCTGGCTGGTTGGTTTTACCAGTCGGTTGGGAGGGGCGTTGTTTCTGTTTGTTTGGCAGGGGTCGTAGCCCAGGGTGTGGGTGTGTCCGGATGTTGTTTTTGGTAGTGGCTTTTGTAGTCGTCGCCGACGTTGAATCCGGGGGCGGGTTCAAAGCAGTAGGTCGCGGTGTCTCCTGCTTTGTCTCTGCCGAGTATGAATTCAAGCCAGTAGATCCCGACGTCGAGCAAAGTGATGGTGCCGACTCCTTCAAATGTAAAGGACTCTCCCAAGGCAAGATCGGCACCCGCGAAGGCACTTTTATCATCTGGGCCGCGATCGATGATCGACCCTACGATTCGTGCTCGTTTGTGCCATCGTTCTATTCGGAGTTCACCCACGGATACTGCGACTTTGCGGCGGGAATCGACATAAAATTGTCCGTAATGTCCGCTTTCTGCATGAATTTTGATGCCGGAGCAGCTGGAAGGGTTGTTTTTCTTTGTGAAGACGTGGGTGTTTCGGACTGGATGTTTGTGTGTGAGGAATCCGGAGACGTAGACGATCCGTATGCTTGCCGCCAGAGCCAGGAGGCTGATCAGGGCGGCGAGGACTTTCCGGCGTTTCTTCATCGGTTCATCTCGCTTTCTTTATCCCAGTAGGCGATGAAGCCGGGCGCAGGAACAAATTGGAAGGTCGCCGTAGGACCGCCGCCTACGGCAAAGGGAATGACGATTGGATTGACGTACATGAGAGTGAAGGCCCCGACCCCCGGATGGTCGATGCATTCGCCCGCTTCCAAGTCGCGAGACATTGACGTTGCCCGAACATTGCGGGGCATCTCAACGCTATCGGCGGGGTATCCGCCCTGCAGAGTCGCCGTCATTCTTCCGTCGGAATAGCGAATATTCGAGACGGTGTAGGACGGTTGATTCCCAATCCCGGGGCGAAAAACCGAGGATTCGGACAATTCGACGATGCGCGAAGTCATTTGGGGTAACCTCCTCCAACATGGACGTTGCCGAAAGAAGCGCCGAAGTCGTCCCAACTCATCTTAAACTCGGCGCACTCTACCTGTTTGTTTCCATCAGAGTCGTAGCTATGCCCCCAAGGGTTTCTCACGGTGACCCCGTCCTTATCCGCAGCGACGACTACGTAGGAATGATTTCGCATCATCTGAATGCGATGTTTTTCTCCGTGGACTGATACCTCTTTTATGAACTCGCTGTTCTGGAAACCAATGATTCTTGTAACGGTGTTGGCGACCACGGGGCGATGATTCTTCAATGCCTGCTGGATGTCCTTGCGCTGGTCGTCGTCGTATCCGTCGCCGAAGCCCCAGGTGCCCTTCTTTATAATAGTTGTGTCCTTTCCTGTGATTTCTTCCATGACGGCTGACGGTTCGCCCGCGCTGATTCCGGTGGGGCCGAAAACACTGTTGCCGCGAGTGCCGCCCTCGTACATCTGTCCGTAGGCTGCCTCGAGAATCGAGACGACGCCCGGACTGCCTCCATTGGCCCCGCGCAGGTAGGTTCTCTCGACGAAGACCGTGCGTGCGCGCTCAGGGTGGTCCGGGTCCTCGTAGACGGTGACGAGGTAACCGTCCTGGTGGCCGTTCACAGTGTGCGGCCTAATCGACTTTTGCAGAAGCTTTCGGCCTTCAGGCGTGCGCATCATAGCCATGAGGGTCGCCACTAAATAGCAATCGCCGATTTCCCCCTGAGAGACTTCGCGAAAGTCCATGTGTTTGAGCTCGTCGTTGATCCGATCGATGTCGTCATCGTTGAGCTTGTGCAGCTCGCCTATGTTATCGCCTTCACCGTTTGACTTGACCGCCTCTAGGTGTAAGGCTGCCCGCAGCTCGGCGGCGCACACGTCGCCTGCCTTGTGCAGCGAGTCGATTGCCGCCTTCGCGTCTTTGGCTATCGACTGCGCTTTGGTTTTGAGCTCCTCCATCTTCTCGTCCCGTTCCTCGTCGGGAACCGCGTCGACCTGTCTGTCCAACGCCCGCATGCCGGCCCGCGCGGCATCGATCTTCCTCTCGGCGTTCTCTGCGGCGTAGGCGAATGTGCGAATCGCCCTCGCGCCCTCTTCCAAGCCTTCGTTCAAGCGACCGGTCTGCCTGACCTCGCCGGCCAATGCGCGATCGAAAGCACCGCGCGCCGAGCCTTCCCATGATTCGGCTTTCGAGGGAAGACGCCGCAATCGCCTCCCATACTCCTCCAGCCTCGCTTTCATCGAAATGAGCTTGTGGTGCAGAGTGAATATGCCGGGCGAGCGCCTCGGAAACTCCGGTATGCAGTCGGCGAACTTTTCCATTGCAGTCAACTCCTTGATTTCGCGTTTGCCTTGTCGTTGTGCGGCGCCGTTTCACTTCTGCGGCGCCGGCTTGTTTTCGCGACGCCGATCGTCAGGCGTTGTTTTTCCGTTCGGCAAGGCCTCGTCGTTCCGCATTGCCGGCCTTCTGGCAGCGCTTAGGGCTTCGCGGGCCCCTCATTGGAACTTTTGCACTTGCGACATGAACTGCTTGGCCCATTCGCCGTCGGTTTCCTCGGCCATCTGCGAGGTGTCGGACACCGCCTCCGACGTCTCCTCGCACCAATCGCTCAGCCCTCCGATCCTCTCCGTCGCCGCGTCGGCGAATTCTCTGTAGGCTTCGTCGAGGGATGGATGGCCGAAGGCCGGGACCGGGCACGGCGTTTCGACGTCGTCGTAGACCTCGGACAGAGAGTCGAGGCCCTTTCCGAGGTCGTCCATTTCGTCTTCGTCGATGGCGAACTTGCTCATTTTTCTCCCATTCGCATGAATCGGATTGCCCGTCGGCAAACCGGCGTGAACGACGTATGAGATGAACCTACACGCATTTCGGGACGAAATCTAGAGGTTTCATAATGTGAAATCTGTCTTTAGAATGCGCCTGTCCGGCCTACTTTAAAGCGTGCGGCAATGCGTTCTAACTTGTGCATGCAAGCGGGCGAGGTGAAGGGCGACTCCGAACGCCGGACTTTCAAAAACCTCCGTGCGGACGCCATTTTCGCTTGCGTGTTGTGTGTGGTATATTAGTTCTTGCCGTCGGCGGGAAAGGTCGGTGGCTCCGCGAGCAAAGTTCCGCGAGCAAGGAGTTGATGTGGGCAACGATCTGACCAACCGGGGTGCGAATGGCGCCAAGACGGCCGAAGCCGCTTCGCCCTCCTCCGCCGAAGCGGGCGTGGTTCAAGGCGAGGCCAAAGCCGAGGGAGCTCGGCCCGGCGAGCCCAGACCCATACGGCGCGTGGCCGCTGACCTCGGGGTCCCCGACGAGCACGTTCTCGTCTACGGCCACGGCAAGGCCAAAATTGACCTCGATTACCTGCGCTCGCTGCCCGAGCGGGATTCAAAGCTCGTCCTCGTCACCGCAATTTCCCCGACGCCGGCCGGCGAGGGGAAGACGACGACGTCGATCGGCTTGGCCGACGGATTGGCGCGGCTAGGCAAGCGCCCGGTGCTCGCCCTTCGCGAGCCCTCGATGGGGCCGGTTTTCGGCATCAAGGGCGGCGCCGTCGGCGGGGGGAAGGCCCAGGTCACGCCCGGCGACGAGATCAACCTCCACTTCACCGGGGATTTTGCGGCCATCGCCGAGGCCAACAATCTGCTCGCCGCGATGGCGGACAACGCGCTGCATTTCGGCACTCATGACATCGACCCGCGCACCGTCGCCATCCGCCGCTCGATCGACATGAACGATCGCTCCCTGCGCGACGTCGTCATCGGCCTCGGCGGGCGGCTCGGCGGGGTCACGCGCGAGTCGGGCTTCGACATCACCGCGGCCAGCCAGGTCATGGCGACCTTCTGCATGGCCGACTCCCTCGACGACCTGCGTGAACGGCTCGGCCGCATCGTCGTCGGCAGGTCCTCGGCCGGCGATTCCGTCACCGCGGCGGACCTCGGCGCCGTCGGCGCAATGACGGCGATCCTCAAGGACGCGCTCGCGCCCAACCTCGTCCAGACCCTCGAAGGCAACCCCGCCCTGGTCCACGGCGGCCCCTTCGCCAACATCGCCCACGGCACGAACTCGGTGATCGCCACCAAGGCCGCGCTCAAGCTGGGCGACGTCGCCGTGACCGAGGCCGGATTCGGCGCCGACCTGGGCGCGGAGAAATTCTTCGACATCATCGGGCAGACCGCCGGGATCGCCCCCGACCTCACCGTGGTCGTCGCAACCGTGCGCGCCCTCAAGTATCACGGGGGCGTGGCGCTCGCGGACCTAGAGGAGGAGAACGTCGCCGCGGTTCGCGCGGGCGCGGTCAACCTGCGCCGGCACTGCGAAAATCTCACGGAGGTCTTCGCCCAGCGCGTGCTCGTGGCGGTCAACCGGTTTGCCGCGGATACGGAGGCCGAGATCGCAGCTGTCCGCGAGTCCGTAGCCGACCTCGGCATCGACGTCGTCCTCACCGACCACTTCGGCCGTGGGGGAGAAGGGGCGCTCGATTTCGCCGACGCCATCGTGAAGTCGCTGGCCAAGCCGAGCATCGCCAAGAGCGCATACAGTTTGGCGGATTCCCTGGAAGACAAGGCGCGGGCCATCGTCACCAGGGTCTACCGCGGGGCCGACGTGGTCTTCGAACCCGCCGCGGCACGCGAGCTCCGGCGGCTCGAGGAGTCCGGCTGGGGCGAGCTGCCCGTGTGCATGGCCAAAACCCAATACTCGTTTTCGACCGACCCGAAAGCGCTTGGCGCCCCCGAGGGCTTCACCGTGCCGATCCGCGAAGTGCGCCTCTCGGCAGGGGCGGGCTTCGTGGTGCTCATCTCGGGCTCGATCATGACGATGCCGGGCCTGCCCAAGCGCCCCTCGGCCTGCGACATCGACGTGGTCGACGGGGTTATCGGGGGAATGCACTGAGAACTGCTGAGGATTCCAAACCGGGCTCGGGATTGTAGCCCATGCCCGGGGCCCTGCTCGTCTTCCGGTTTTTCAGTCCTACGCAGGCCTCCAGCCCGTACTCTGCCTGCGCTCGGTGAGAGTAAATCCGGACAATCGAATAAACCCCGCCAGTCCTTTCGGACGACGGGGAACTATGCACTGAGTCTACAGGGGACTATGCAGGCGGTGCAAGGCCGGGATTCTCATTGGGAACTTACTGGGCAACCGCGATCGATCAGTCGGAGTGCCGCCATTTAAGCGTGGGAGCGCCGTGGAAAGAACTGCCAAGGCGATGGGCGTTTCAGCAAGTTCGCCGTGGACATGGCGGACGGTTGGGACTAGGATCGGTTTATGGGTCTGGCTGTTCTTGTGCACGCATTTTCTTTACTTCTCAACAATCAGTCGGTTGCCGACACAGCGGCGACGACAGTTGCTATTGGCACGCCGCCACCGGCGACTGGCATCACGCCGGAGGAAGCCCAACGAGCCACCACTATATCGGCCAGGCTGGCTGACGTCATAAACGCGCGTCTTGAACGGGCCTCCTCCGAGCGCGAGCGGCGCGAAATCGACGGAGCGGTCCTGGCCGCCGCCGAGATTTTCGCGCGGATTTACCGTGAGACGGGCGACGACGTCGGCGTTCAAAGCAGCCCCGACTCGTTCCTCGCATTCCTCGACGCCCGAGGTACGGCGGAAATCCGCCAAACAGTCGGCGAGAAGGCGCGGAGCCTCTACGATGAGCTCCTGCGCACCGCCGCCAACGAATTGGTCCTAACCGACCTTGACAGACCGGCTGGACCGGATGCAAACGAACTGGCCGGACCCGGAGCAAATGAACCGGCAAGAGATCCCGAAGAGCACCTTCCAGAAACGGAGACGAGAAACTCTCTCGAGGCAATTGCCATGTATGAGGCGCTTCTCGCCGATCAAATTCGGACGCTTGGCAGCGGGCACTCCGCGACGATTGCTACCCGCAACAGTCTTGCCAAAGCATATGCAGACGGAGGCGAACCTCAGAAGGCCATCGATGCCTACAAAGCGCTTTTGGTCGACATTACGGAAGCTCTTGGCCCCGATCATACCAACACGGTCACGGCGCGCGTCAATCTTGCCTACGGTTATGCTGCTGCGGGAGACCTCCAAAGTGCAATAGAAATATACGAGGCTTTGCTTGCAGATCCGGAACCGGTCGTCGACTCTGAAGAAGACCCGTCGCTCGTCCTGCGCGACAATTTGGCCTACCTGTATTGGCAGGCGGGAATGCCTCAGAAAGCCGTCGGCATATTCAGGATTCTTCTTTCCGAGTGGACCCGGTCCCTCGGCCCGGACCACCCTGACGTGCTCAGCACGCGCAACAACCTGGCCAGAATGCACTTGGACGCAGGGAATCTGGGGGAGGCCATTGAACTGTTTGAGTCCCTTATTGCCGACCAGATTCGAATCCTTGGTTTTGATCACCCCGATACGCTCATCACGCGAAGCAACCTGGCTGAAGCTTACATGGCTGCGCGAAAAGAGGAGAAGGCGGCGAGTTTGCGCGAAGATTTACTTGTCAGTAAGGCCCGGTCTCTCGGCTTCGACCACCCCGAAACATCCACTATGCGAGGCGATCTCGCCGTAGCTTACATGGGAGCGGGAAAGGAGGAGAAGGCGGTGGCTTTGCTCGAAGATTTGCTTGCCGACCAGACCCGGGTCTTGGGCTTTGATCATCCCGACACATTCATCACGCGAGACACCCTCGCCACAGCCTACATGTGTGCGGGAAAGGCGGAGAAGGCGGTGAGTTTGCGCGAAGATTTGCTTATCAGTAAGGTCCGGTCTCTCAGCCCAGACCACCCCGATACTCTCATCGCGCGGGGCAACCTCGCTGCAGCTTACACGCGTGCGGGAAAGGCGGAGAAGGCGGTGAGTTTGCTCGAAGATTTACTTGTCAGTCAGGTCCGGTCTCTCAGCCCAGACCACCCTGACGTACTCCGCACGCGAAACAGGTTGGGAAATGCATACGTACTTGCGGGAAATCTCCTGAAAGCCCTCAGTGTATACGAGGCTCTTCTGGCTGACCAGACTCGGATTCTTGGCCCTGAGCACCCTGACACGCTTAACACGCAAAAGCTCCTCGCCAGAGTGCGTAAAGTAGCGCGATAGGAGACCTTTCTTTCATGGAGCTATCGCGCTACAAGCGTGGAAGATGGGCGGACATGCCCGTGTGCGCAGCGAAATTGCTCCGGCCCGGTTCGGCGATGTCGATGGCGGCATGACTACCATTCGCCGAATTCGAGATCGTCACGGAAATGGTACTGCTTTTCGTAGAATACGTTTTGTGTGTAGAGTGTTTTATTGTAAACGTGTCCTATCTTTCTGATCCATTGAAGTTGACGAGTACACAATTAGTTCCTTTTGAAGTTTTCATTGAATATTTTAAGTTCTTTAATGGATTTTTCTTTTCTGCTGATGGTCTGCTTTTGTTTTCTAGTTTCCCGTTCCTTTTCTTTAATAGTTTCCTTTAATAGAGCAATAAGCTCTTGCTGTTCCTCAGTGGTCTTCTCTCGTTCTTCTTTGATTCTCTGCTGTCCTTGGAATTTCCTTTCCAGTTCATCCATCGCTTCCTTTAGCGCAGCAAGGTCGTCAGATAGCACAGTGAATTCATCGGAGCGAGAGTTGTTTCGGTTTCGAGCGCGTTCGCAAGACTCTGAAGAGGCAATCTCCAAAAGACGGTTGTAGAAAACCTCTGCGTAAGCGTCAACGTCGCGACGCCGCTCTTTTCCTCCGTGTTCTTCAATGAAGTCAAGAAAAATTTCGGCCCTGTATTGAGCTTTGACAATCTCATAGTTATGCTGGGGGTCTGCTCAAAGATAATGGTGGCAGCAGCCACAGTGCCTTCTAAGCTGTTTCGCGCGGGAGGCGGAAGCGGCTGTTGCCGTCGTCCGGCTTTCCTGAAAGCAGCCGTTACTCTTGCGCCTCTGAGAGGGCTTCGGCGAGGCTCTCCCGCGTGAGAAGGGTGTCGGGATGGTCGGGCCCGAGGATCCTGGTCTGGTCGTCCAGAAGAGACTGAAATATGGCGATGGCTTTCCGATAATCTCCCAAAACGCTGTAGGCGCAGGCAAGATCGCCGCGCGTGTCCAGAGCGTCAGGGT
>ERZ773043.2304-NODE-2304-length-10078-cov-4.474010_pt1 | contig 10078 bp, 9 predicted proteins | sample MGYA00580636_ERZ773043 | MGnify/ENA primary metagenome ERZ773043 (study PRJEB29015, sample SAMEA2737992) | human oral metagenome | biome: human oral; feature: human-associated habitat; material: dental | place: China | collected 2065 ... | reverse complement strand
CAGCGCCAGCGCGGATTGAGCAGATTCTGGGTGGCGATGACATTGAACAATTTGTGTGGGCGGCGGGCTATGGTTGGCGTGGTAATTTTGAGGATCAGCCCGACGCGCACTCCATGGCGGAGGTGAACTTTGCCGGTGCGTTGCCGTTAGTGCAGTGGGCGTGGCATAGGATGGCGCAGCAGCGGATACAATCCACACTAACGGTAATTGGCTCAACTAGCAGCATCAAAGCCCGCGGGGACGAAGCGGTATATGTGGCGACCAAGCATGCTCAGGCGGGGCTGGCGCGTAGCTTGGCATTGCAGGCGGATGAGCAGCACTTGCCGATTCGCGTGGCACTGTTCTTGCCCGGGGCGATGAAAACACCGTTTTGGCGAGGGCGTCGGCCGGATGATTATGCCTTTTTCAACGACCCGGCCAAGGTGGCTGAGCATATATTGACCGCCGTTAACACACAGTACCAGACATTCCTCGAATGGCCGCTACCAAAGGGCACGTTGGTCTAACCTCGCTGAAGTGCTATAATGCGGGCATGACATACGAATTGAGTAGAGAATATTTTGGAGTAAAAATTGTAGTAATTGGCGGCGGAACTGGCAGTTTCACGCTGCTGTCGGGTCTGAAAAAATATACCCACAGCATCACGGCGTTGGTCAATATGGTTGATGACGGTGGCTCGACAGGTATGCTGCGTGATGAGCTGGGTGTGCTGCCGGCGGGTGATGTGCGGCAATGTCTGGTGGCGCTGAGTGGTTCGCCGAAAGTGCGCGACCTGTTTAATTACCGGTTTGACGAGGGTAGTATGAAGGGGCATGCATTTGGTAATTTGTTCATGGCGGCGCTGGAAAAGATGACGGGGAGTTTTTCGCAGGCAGTCGAGACAGCCAGCGAGGTGCTCGGCGTTAACGGACGGGTGTTTCCGATTACGCTGGATGATACCAAGCTATCGCTGAGGCTGCGTGACGGCACAGTCGTCGAGGGCGAGCATGCTATTGAGGTGACGAATATTCCAGGTGATGAGCGGCCGTGGCTGGAACTCAGCCCGCCAGCAACGATTAATCCGCATGCTCGGCAAGCGATTCTGGATGCCGACCTCGTGGTGGTAGCGCCGGGGTTATTGTATGGTAGTTTGGCGCCAGCACTACTGGTGCGCGGTGTGACGCGGGCTTTGGCTGAAACCAAGGCCAAAAAGGTGTATGTCTGTAATCTCGTGACTAAGCCGACGCAGACTGATGGCTTTACGGTGGCGGACTTCGTCGATGAGATTGAGCGGTTTGCTGGAGTGAGCATGGATTATGTGCTGTATAATAATTATCGTCCGCCACAGGAATTGCTTGATAAATACGCGCACATGCTGTATAATAATTATCGTCCGCCACAGGAATTGCTTGATAAATACGCGCACAACGGTGAATATTTGGTGGAATGGGATGAGGCAGAGCTCAAGAAAAAGCATTACTATGCTTCGGGTAAGCACCTGATCGCCAACGGCGTTCACCGGCACAATAAAAAGGCCGATCCGCTGGCGGCGCTGCGTAGTCTGATCCGTCACGATTCGGATCGTGTAGCCAGGGAGTTAATGAGGATTTACTTTTCATGAGTTTGAACTTGTTTCTTGATCTTGATCGCACCCTGTTTCGGACAAGCGAATTGGATGCGGCGGAGTGGGGGCTGCTTGGGCAGCAATTTGGCATTGACAGCGAGGCAGAGCTGGCGCGGCGGACGGACTTTCATGTGCGTGACGAGAAAGCCTATTATTATGATTTTGTGGCGCACGTACGGGCGGCAGGACTTGGTGAGGAAACAGTGTTCGCGTTTCTCCTCCAGTCAGAGCTGGCTGATGGGCGAATGGAGTATGACGGAGTGGCTGAGCTGGTGGCGTGGGCCAGGCAGCGCGGAACGGTACATGTCCTGACCTATGGGCCGGTGAACTACCAGCGGTTCAAGGCGGCGCTGTGTCCGTCGCTTGAAGAGGTAGAGATTATCACTACCTTACAGTCGAAAAGTGATTATTTCCGTGAGCAGTGTCCGACTGGTGAGGTATGGATGGTTGATGATAAGCCAATCGGCAGCGAGCTGCCTGATGGTGTGCGGTTTATCCAGACGGCGGGATATAACGACATCGCGGCGCCGGAGGATCCAGCGTGGCCAGTGGCGACGGCATTGAGTCAGATCCCTGAGATAGTGGATAGGTATGAACTTTCCAATTGATCAGTTGCCTGAGCTGCTTGATACGCCGAGTTTTGTATACTCGCGGCGGATGCTACGGGAGCGGGCCCAGCAGGCGCTGGCGTGCCAAGTGCCGTTTGGCTTAACGGTGCGTTATGCGGCCAAGGCAAATTCACACCCTGAGATTATACGGCTGTTTGATGAGTTGGGCTTGCAGTTTGATGCCAGCTCAAGCTACGAGGCTGCGCTGCTACTCGAGCAGGGGGTGGGCGGCCCAACGATCAGCCTCTCTAGCCAGCAGCCGGCGCACAACCTCAATGAGCTGCTCCAGGCTGGCGTGCGCTACGTGGCGACGTCGCTTCATCAATTAGAGTTGTTTGCGGCCAGTCCATACCGCCCAAATACGGTCGGTCTGCGGCTTAACCCTGGCATGGGCTCGGGGCATAATAATCGGACGATGACCGGTGGGGTTAATTCTAGTTTTGGGCTGTGGCACGCCTATACCGAGCAGGCAGTGGAGCTGGCGCGGCGTCATAACATAACGATTGATCGGCTGCATATTCACATTGGCTCGGGTGCTGATCCGCGGTTGTGGGGCGAGGCGATGGATGCGGCGCTGGCGCTTGTTGGGCGGCTGCCGGAGGTGACTTCTCTGGACATTGGCGGTGGCTTTAAGGTGCATCGGTTCGGCGATGAACAAGAGGCGGATCTGGCGGCAATTTGTGGGGTGTTTTCTCAGAAACTATCTCAGTTCGCTGAGGAAACCGGGCGGCAATTACACTTAGAAATTGAGCCGGGGACCTGGCTGGTGGCGCACGCTGGTGTGCTGGTGGCGGAGGTGGTGGATATCGTTGATACCGGGGCGGATGGTCACACGTTTTTGCGCCTTAATACCGGCATGAATGACATTACACGGCCGGGGATGTATGGCGCGCAGCACGAGATGATGGTACTCGCGGGTCGCGAGGAGCAGCGAGAGTACATCGTGGTGGGGCACTGCTGTGAGACGGGCGATATCTTGACACCAGCACCTAGTAATCCAGAAAATCTCGAATCGCGGTGGCTAGCGCGGGCGGAGATCGGTGATAAGCTAGTGATCTTTGACGCCGGGGCGTATTGTCAGAGCATGTCGCTGAAGCAGTACAATGCGTATCCTGACGCCGGCGCGTACTTTATTGACTAAATATACATCATCTGTTATAATAGCTCAGTTTGACAACGAACTGAATTATGAGTGAATTATGTTTTTCGCGCAGTGAGCAGCCAGAGCCAAGCACACCGCAAAAATTTGAAAAAACGATAGACCTCGAACGTCCATCTCTTGAATTTCCTTTTCAGTTGGCACTCGAGGGGTATTTTCAAGGTGAAGGTGTGAAGGAGCGAGAGGATCTGGTGGCGCATGCTAAGCGAACGATGAAGCTGGTCGAGGAATTCGCCGTACGGAAACTACCACCCGAGGCGATTTATGCGGTGCTGCTGCATGACGTGGCTGACCGCTTTCATAACAGAGACAGCCAGAAGTGCACACCGGAACGTCGGCAGGCTGCTGGCTTGGCTCTGGCTGATGTATTTACGAATCCTGAAACTGGGGTGACGTGTGAGCAGGGTTTATATGTAGCGTCGCTATTAGCAGATCTTATTGCAACAGAGAAGGCTTCTTATTATCACCGATTGCGGGTAGCCGGCAGCATCCCAGAAGATATCCGAGAGATTATCACGGATCGTTACGAAGGTGCGGTACCAGCCGAAGCATGGCGGCAGATCGAGCCATTTGTTGATGTGGAGCAGATGGCTGCGTTCTTGGATAACACCAATATCGAGGCGGTGATCATCAAGGCCTGCGAACTACTCGACAATATGTGCTATCCGTCATCATCGCGTGAGTCTGCCAAACTGCAGGATGTCTTGGAGGCGGAGTCGTTCTATGCGCCGCTGTGTGAAGTGATGGGGTTTGACGGGCTGGCGGCAAGCTTGCGTTCACAAGCGCATATCATTCGACTGGAGGGGCAAGGCGAGCGTAAGCTCATTGAGGAGATCCGTGAGCAGTATGAGAAAACTCGCCAGGTTGGTGTCCGTAATTTAGTTAACACAATTTTTGGTACTGAACAAGTTGAGACTGAGGCAGTGGTCGGTTTACGTGGCGAAGCATCGTGTCACGATCGGCCGATTCATATTGGGGATTTTTTAGCACAAAATGGTAAGGTAGTAGAGGGAAAATATCGCCTGAAAACCGTGGGGTCGTGGGCAGCCAAGGTGCATGAAGCTCGCCAGAATGGTAAGCCGGAATATACGCCGATGGACGTGCTGGGCTTGACTGTTATATCAAAGAATGTGAAAGCTCAGGCGCATAATTTTGTGGAGTTTTTGGAGCGGATTGATACAACTCCGGCGCTTGATTTGAAAAAGGCCGCCAGTAAATCCAGTGCCATTTGTGTCCATGGTACAGCTGATTATGTTACTACCGTGCGCCAGGAGATGGAGCAACGCGGGTTTGATATAGGGCGCTGCGAGTTTGTGGTTCAGGATGCTGAAAGTGTAAAGCAGCGCGGTCAGAAATATCAGGTTTCTAAAGTGACCTTTTTGATGGATCATCCAGAGGTAGACAAGGGCGTGCCGGTCGAAGTGCAGTTTGTCACCGAGGATGAGCGGCGGCGATCGCGGACGGGAGAGGTGGCGCACATCATCTATAAATATATTTGTCAGCTAGAGCGGCAGCGCTCAGCCTCTACTAAGGGTAAATTAGAGCAGCAGAACTCGGTCTCTGATGAAGATAAGCATTCTATTGCCCAAACGATGTCTCGGCTGCTCAAGCAGATCCACCAGCGGCGCGACTATGCTAGCCATGATCTCATGGTAAACGAGCGTTCAACTCCAGCGCGTGATGCATTTTTAGAGGATCTGTGGCATTTCCTGCAGCACGAACTCGCCTAGGTTCGGCAAACTATGTATAATCAGGGTATGATAATCTACTATACTGACGGTTCGGCTAGCCCCAACCCTGGTCCGGGTGGCTTTGCAGTCATTCGTAACCTCCAGCCGTGGATTTTGGGCTCGGAGGATGGCGAAACGACTAATATTCGCATGGAGGGCAAGGCGCTGATTGCGGCGCTTCGGGACGCGGACGAGGCACCGTGCGTGATCTACACTGACAGCGAATTTTGGATCAATGTAGTGACCAAGTGGGCGCCGGGTTGGCGGCGGCGCGGCTGGACAAAGAAGAGCGGTGAGATTAAAAATCTGGATATCGTACAGGAATTATACGAGTTATATGTGCAGTCGCAGGCGGAGCTCCTCTGGGTGCGCGGCCATGAGGGTGATGAGGGAAATGAGCTGGCGGATGAGTGGGCCAATCGGGCGCGGCTAGGCGAGCGGCTATAATTGACAATAATATAAAAATATGGTAATATCAACACATGTTCTACAAAGATAAAATGCCGCAGCATGTTCAATTTGATTTAACAACTTTCTTTGAGTTCCCCGAGCTGCCCTCAATGGCGAGGATTGGTGTGATAACTGCAATGAAGTGTGAGGATGATATTTTGTGTGTCAGGGGGGGCGTGAGCGATGGCGGCCTTCACGATACATTAGCAGCTAAAGTCGGTCCGACTAAAAGCAAATTTATGCAGTTACCGTCTGAAATGTATTCAGAGAAGGGTACAGTATCGGGGTGGAATGCACCGGAAGTAAGGGACGGATTTGGCTTGGTTATTGGTCAGATTGATGGAACTGAGTGATTAGAGTCAACTTTTGGGCGCCAAGAGACAGACCGGTGCTTGGAAATGGCCGCGTTAGCGCTCGGCATTCTATTGACAGAGAGTCCGGAAAAATTGGAGCGTTTTAATAATCCACACGAATTAGTGTTTGGATCTAAGTTACTAGCGCAGGCGCGACGTAAAATTGGTAACCGAATTTTTGGATAAGCATCAATCTAGCTACTTGGGTCAAAAATTGCTATAATTACCCTCATGGAAGAAGTGAGGGAAACGACTGATATTTTTTTGTGGGCCAATCAAACTGACGCAAAAAAGAATGATTTACAGATTGAACTGTTTTTGTTTAATAAAAATTACACGCCGTATTTCATGCCCCTGAAGGGCGATGTCGAGCAGCAGCTCCGGCCACTATTTTTGTTTGATTATATCAATCAGGTTAATTTAGGGGCGGGCACTGGGCTTGGCGTGCGGGATTATGAGCTGAGCGAGGCGGAAGGCAACGTGCTGCTGCGGACGGATCTCGCCAAGGTCGGCCGAGCGGAGACCTTGATTCATTTGATCGAGCATGAGCGTGATGATATCGTGGAATTTTCGGAGACTGAGCATGAGTTTAAGCGAATGAAGGGGCTGGTGGCGCGGTTTACTGATCCAAATGATCCAGAAAAAATATTTTACACCGCCAAGTTAATTCAGCAGGGACAGACGCTCAAAAGTGCACTGGCGTGGGAGTTTTCTGACGGTAAGTTTGGCGCATTTAAGGCGGAAGTTGGTTTTAAGGTGCCGGATGATAACCAGGTACTGATTATCGGTCAGGATATTTTCGCCTTTAATCCAGGCAAGTTTGAGCGCATGTTTGGCTATGAGTACAAGAAGCAGGTGATCGCCGATAAGAAAGTGGCGGAAATTGAAAAGCAATATAAGTTGAGTTTTCCAGAAGGGCTGGATCTTAATGCGCTGGTAAAGGAGCGCAAAAAGACCATCAATAAACTACAGAAATTAGAGATCGGCGAGGTCAAACAAGAGCAGGTGTTAGATTATGCTGATGAGATGCAACTGGAGCTGATGAGTGATGATAACGGCGCGATTATCATTATGGATGGTAATGATCTCGACATGTTCGTGAACTTGATCAATGAGGATTACATTGAGAGTAAAATTACCGGCAAGCGCTACGAAATTAAATTGAAAAAACTGTTGGGCGAGCCAGAAGGCGAACCGCCACGAGGTTAAGTATGGATCAAGAATTAGCGCTGGCGATTTTGATGAGCGGTCGGTCGGCGCTGCTGACGGGTGCGGCTGGGACGGGCAAAACGCACCTGTTGAACACTTTTATTACGCAGGCGCGTGACCAGGGTAAAAAGGTGTCGGTAACAGCGACGACGGGCTTGGCGGCGACGCATTTGGGCGGCAATACAATTCACAGTTGGAGCGGTATTGGCGTCAGTGATTATCTCGCGAACAACTTTTTTGATCGGCTGTCAAAAACGCGGCGTGAGGTGATTGCAAAAACTGATGTATTGGTGATTGATGAGATTTCCATGCTGCATGATTTTCGGCTGGACATGGTCGATCGGGTGCTGCGTGGCGTCCGGGAAAACGACCAGCCATTTGGTGGCGTGCAGCTGGTGATGAGCGGTGATTTTTTCCAATTGCCGCCAATCAATCGTCCGGGAGAGCAGGGCGGCGGCTTCGTGGTGTACTCGGAAGCGTGGCAGGAGTTGCAGCCGGCGGTGTTGTATTTGGAACGGCAATACCGGCAAAATGACGAGCAGCTGCTAGAGATTTTGACGGCACTGAGACATGACGACATCAGGCGGCATCACGCTGAGATGTTGCTGGCGCGAACGGAAGTTCAGGTGTCCGACGGCGATATCACCGAGCTGCACACCGTCAATGTTGATGTTGACGCTATCAACAGCCAGAAGCTGGCAGAGCTGGCGGGCGAGGAGCGGACGTATCAGCAGACGACGACCGGCTCGAAGGTATATGTCGAGAATTTGCAACGGTCGGTGCTGGCGCCGAGTGAACTGGTGTTGAAATTGGGCGCGTTGGTTATGGCCGTGAAAAATTCGCCGCAGAAATTGTACGCCAATGGTAGTATCGGCACGGTGGTGGATTTTGAGCCACTGACGGATTATCCGATCGTGGAGTTTCGCAGTGGCCAGCAGATGACCATGGTGCCGGATGTGTGGGAGCTGCGTGACGGTGAGCGTAAGCGGGCGAGTATCTCGCAGGTGCCGCTGCGCCTGGCGTGGGCTATTACCGTGCATAAAAGCCAGGGCATGACGCTGGACGCGGCAAAAATTGACCTGAGAAAGGCGTTTGTTGAAGGCATGGGTTACGTGGCCTTGAGCCGGGTGCGGGATCTTGATAATCTGTATCTTTACGGCATTAACCGCAAAGCATTGGAAGTATCGCCTGACGCGCTGGCAATTGATGAGGCATTGCAGCGGGCGAGTAGTGAGGCGGTCAAGCACTATCGTCCGATGCTCGAAGAGATGAAGCGAAAACAGCCAGCGCCGAAAAAATCTGGCAAGAAGCCTCAGTCCGCTAGCTGGCAGCAAAAAATTGCCAAAATGCGCGAGACATATCCGAAGTCCTATATGCCATGGAAAAAAGCCGACGACGACATCCTCAAACAGGAGTTTTTACAGGGCGCAACCATCTATCAGCTTAGTCAAAAGCTTGGCCGGCATGAAGGCTCAATCAAGATGCGGCTGCAGAAACATTTTGGGGAGGATGTGGTGCAGTAGCCCCAGGCTGGCAGTTTGGCCAATAACTTGGTATAATATACTTTGATGACAACGAAGCAATCTGAACGCATCGTGTTTCCAAAGAAGTTTTTATGGGGTGCAGCAACGTCGGCGCATCAGGTCGAGGGTGGCCTGGTGAATCAGTGGACGACGTGGGAGCTTGAGCATGCCAAGCGGTTGTCCGTGCAAGCGCCGCATCAATTTGGTGATATTGACAGCTGGCCGCGCGTCAAAAAAGAGGCGACCAGGCCGGACAACTACGTATCGGGGCGGGGTGTTGATCACTATCACCGCTATGAGGAAGATTTCGCGATTCTCAAGAGTCTCAACATGAATGCCTTTCGGTTCTGTATCGAATGGGCACGAATTGAGCCGCAGGAGGGCGCGTGGGATGCGGCGGCGATTGCCCACTATCGGACGTATCTACGGACGCTGAAAAAGATGGGTATTAGACCGGTGGTGACGCTGTTTCACTTCACACTACCAGAGTGGTTTGCGGCCAAGGGGGGCTTTGAAAAGCGGCGTAACATCAAATATTTCGTGTATTACGTTGAGAAAGTTTTGAGCGAGCTGGGATGTGACATCGAGTGGATCGTGACGATTAACGAGCCGACCGTGTACGTTGGCGAGAGTTATCTCGAGGGGCATTGGCCGCCGAATAAAGCTCGCAAGCGTGATCTGCTACGCGTACTCTGCAACCTTGTTGCGGCGCACAAGAAAGTTTACAAATTGACGCGTGCTCGCAAAAAGTGGAAGGTGTCGATGGCGCACCATCTGATCTATTGTTATCCTGGCGATGACGCGATTCTCAGCCGAGCTAGTGCACGGGTGGCGAATTATTTCCTGAACACGTGGGTGCTGCGTCGAGTGCGGCGACACAGTGATTTCTTGGCGATCAATTATTACTTCGCGCGGCGGATTTATGGCTATCGGGCACATGATCCGTATCTGAAGGTTAGTGATCTTGGTTGGGATATGCAGCCGGATAAGCTGCAATACCTGCTGGAGGATGTGGCCGAGCGCTATCGATTGCCAATTATGATTACCGAGAATGGACTGGCGGACGGCACTGATAGTCAGCGGCAGTGGTGGCTGACTGAGACGATCAAGGCCATGCACGAGGCGCTCAAACACGACGTCAAGCTAATCGGTTATTTGCACTGGAGCCTGCTCGACAATTTTGAATGGGACAAGGGATACTGGCCAAAGTTTGGTCTGGTGGCAGTTGATCGGCGGACCATGGCCCGGACCGTGCGGCCAAGCGCGCGCTGGTTCGGGGCGGTGATCAAGAAGCTGCGGAAATAGTGATTAATTCCGTATAACCTGCTAGGCGCAGTGTAGGGTGGTACGCTAGGGAAAGTAGCGCTCCGCTATCATGCTGCACCACCAGACTTTTCCACAAAACCGTGGAAAAGTTTTAGTTTGGTAGGGAAATGGGTAGAA
>ERZ773043.2298-NODE-2298-length-10095-cov-12.747211_pt1 | contig 10095 bp, 6 predicted proteins | sample MGYA00580636_ERZ773043 | MGnify/ENA primary metagenome ERZ773043 (study PRJEB29015, sample SAMEA2737992) | human oral metagenome | biome: human oral; feature: human-associated habitat; material: dental | place: China | collected 2065 ... | reverse complement strand
CCTCCTGAATAGGAGGCCCCGCCCCAGTCAATGAATCCTCAGGGCACCGCCTGCGGTCCTCCGTCCAGCAGCGCCTCGAAGCCGTCCTCGTCAAGGATCGGCAGTCCCAGTTCCCGGGCCTTGGCCTCCTTGGAGCCGGCCTTGTCCCCGACGACGACGAAACTCGTCTTCTTCGACACGCTCCCTGAGGCCTTCCCCCCTCGCGAGACAATGGCCTCCCTGGCACTGTCCCTAGTGAATCTCTCAAGAGAACCGGTGACGACGACAGTCAGCCCCTCGAGGGTCCGCGCCGGCTCCCCCTTCTGGTCCGAGTCCTCCTCCCGGGTGCAGACCCCCGCCGCCTCCCAACGGCTGAGGATCTCGCGGTGCCAGTCGACGTCGCGCCACCGCGCCCAGGACTCGGCAATCGTGGGCCCAACGCCGTCAGCCTCGGCCAGCTCGTCGATGTCAGCCCGGCGCAGAGCCTCCAAGGACCTGAAGCGCGTGGCCAGGGCCCGGGCAGCAGTCGGACCGACGTGCCGCACAGACAGAGCCACCAGGACACGCCACAGAGGCCGGGTACGGGCGTCCCGGAGCTGGGAGAGCATAGCGGTCGCGTTCTTGCCAGGGATCGTTTCCCTCTTGACCCCGCCGTCTGCGTCGTAGGTCTGCTTGGTCCAGAAGAACCGGCTCAGGCGCCAGTCACCGGTAGGAACCCCGCGTCGGGAGACCGGGCGCCACACGAAGACCTCACGCAGGTCCTCCTCGGTCAGCTCGAACAGCGCGGCCTCACCGGTGAGCGCCGGGTTCTGCTCAGCGATCCCAGCCCGCCTCAGCAGCTCCTCGGCCGCCTCCACACGCTGGGAGGCATGCAGCGAAGCGAGTTCGCCCGCAGGCAGGCTGAGCCGTCCGCGTTCCGTCTCCAGGCTCTTGCCCGCCGCGAGCGCGGCCAGCGCCTCTGGGCGTCCGGCGTCGGGCCGGGTGAGGGCGCCGGCGGCCTCATCACCCAGGCCCTCAATATCCAGTGCGCCCCGAGAGCCGATGTGGGCGATCCGCTCGGTCAGCTGGGCGGGGCAGGAACGGGTGTTGGGACAGCGCAGATCGACATCGCCCTCCTTGGCCGGTGCTAGCTCGGTACCGCAGGAGGGGCAGTGCGCCGGCATGACGAAGCCCCGCTCGGTGCCATCGCGCAGATCCGCAACCGGTCCCAGGATCTCGGGGATGACATCGCCGGCCTTGCGCACAATGACCATGTCACCGATGCGCACGCCCTTGCGCGCCACCTCGGTGGCATTGTGGAGGGTGGCTCGGGCCACCGTAGAGCCGGAGACCAGGACCGGTTCCATCATGCCGAAGGGGGTGACGCGTCCGGTACGACCCACCTGGACGGCGATGTCCAGCAGCCGGGTGCGAACCTCCTCAGGCGGGTACTTGTAGGCCGTGGCCCAGCGCGGTACCCGGGAGGTGTGGCCGAGGCGGCGTTGAAGGGAGCGATCGTCGAGCTTGAAGACGATGCCATCGATCTCGTGGATGAGGTCGTGACGGTGAGTGGCGTAGCGCTCGATATAGGCCTCGCGCTGGGTCCGTCCCTTCACCACGGCGTTGTAAGGGGACACCGGAAGGCCCCAGCCGGCCAGGAGCTCGTACCACTCGTGCTGCCGGGCGGGGAGTTCCTCCCCCGGTGCCGGAGTGATCGCGCCGACCCCGTGGGCGATCATCGCCAGCGGTCGGGAGGCGGTGACGGCCGGATTCTTCTGGCGCAGAGAGCCCGCAGCCGCGTTACGGGGATTGGCGAAGACCTGCAGAAGGGAGACGCCGTCGGCCTGCCGCTGCACGTTGCGAGTGCGGCGGTCCTCGTTGAAGGCCTCGAACTCCTGGGTGGGGAAGTAGACCTCGCCACGCACCTCGAGCAGCGAGGGATGAGCATCTCCGGCCAGCACCAAGGGGACGGAGGCGATGGTGCGCACGTTGCCGGTGACATCCTCGCCGGTAGTGCCGTCGCCGCGAGTCGCGGCCCGGGTGAGGATCCCGTCCTCATAGGTCAGTGCCACGGCCAGCCCATCGATCTTGACCTCGGCAGTCATGGCGAGCTCGTCATCAACGATCCCGGTTTCGGCCACCATGCGATCGACCCACTCCTGGACCTCATCGAGGGAGAAGACGTCCTGGAGCGAGTACATGCGCTCGTGATGGAGGGCCGGAGCGAAGTCGGTGACGGCGCGGCCACCCACGCTGCGGGTTGGCGACCCGGCTCGGGCCAAAAGAGGATGGACGGTCTCCAGCCCCTCGAGCTCACGGTAGAGGGCGTCGTAGTCGGCGTCAGACAAAGGGCTCTCGACATCGATCGCGTTGTAGTAGGCGTCGCGGGCGGCCTCGATATCACGTACCAGCTCGCCCCAGCGTTCCCTGGCACTGACAGGGATGGCGCTCAAGGCCGCTGGGCCATGGACGGGTTCCGACGACGTCGGCCCTTCCGGGTCACGAGTAGGGCCGTAGGAAGCATCGGTATTGGTCATGAGGCCATCCTTCCTCAAGCGAGCTTAAAACGGTTTCAGATGTCCCGGACGGGACACGCGAGGCGTACGCCTGGGCGCACCGAGACATCTCAACGTTCTCCGGGCGAACACAGTCAAGGGAATCGGACTGAAACAGCGAAGTTGTCCACACCCAATGTGGCCATCAAGCGCCTTCGGTGACTCAACCGGCGATTCTGGGCATGTGACTACCGCCGCAGAAGTCTTAGACCTTCGCCAGCTCGCCCCGGAGCATGACCCGTCCTCCTCCGCCCCTCGATCGGCCGGAGCGGCGGCAGCAGGGGCAGCAGTTGCCGCTCTGTCCGGTCGCTGGTTTCTCACGGTGCTGTACGGGCCCGACCGTGGCCTGGTCCTGGCTGTCGGGAACGGCACCGTTCTGGGCCGAAATCAGGTACTGAGTGATCCTTCGGTCTCACGCCGCCACCTGCGCCTGCGGCAGCAGGGTCGCCGGATTCTGGCCCAGGACTATGGATCGACCAACGGCACCTACCGCTACTGGCACTTGGGAATATGGCTGCGCCTACGCAGGGAGATCAGGCTGAGGGAGGGGACGCTGCTGCGTCTGGGAGACAGCGTGCTCGAGCTGCGCAGACGCCCGGCCAATCTGGTGGTCCCGGCTCCTCCGTCGGCATCTTCCTTAGCCTGGTCATTAGTGGGGTCACTGGTCTGTGTCCTGGTCATGGCCGGCTCGGCGGCAATAGCGCTCACAACCAGGAACCGTGGTGCCATGGGGATCGTCATGGTGGCGCCGATGCTCACCATGACGATGATGCGGCTGGCTCCGTTCCTGCAACGGAATCGAGGCGGCCGCACCACTGGCGGATCTCAGTGGTGCGGCGGCCCGCACCGCAGAGGGGACCAACCGGGCTGGAGACGCGGACAGCCGGACCCCTCAACCATGCTGCTGGCTCTGGCAGCGCGCTCCGCCATGCTGAAACCCCCGGAAGTGATGGGATCCGAAGGCTCGGCGATGACATCTGGAGCGCGTGAGACCCTGGCCGCCTGGACCTCCGAACGCCGGCGACGACACATCCTCTCGCTTGCCGACGGGGAGAGCCTGGCCCTGGTGGGCAAGAACGCTGAGAATGCCCTGATGTGGTGGTGCGCGCAGCTCCTGGCCCGCGACGAGGTCCAACTCACTGAACTGGACAATCTGCTGGATGGCCGGGTCGAAGGTCGGTCCGGCAAGAGCAGGGGAACATGCGGGGTTCAGCTCTTCTGGGGTCCACGGGCGCGCCCTCGTACCGTTCAAGTACTGACCTGCTCCAATGATCAGATTCCGCCTCAGGCGCTGAGCGTGCGCCCAGCTCCGGCCGGGGCCCCGTCGTGCTCGCCCGCCTGGTGGGATGCGGTTCGCCATCTGTGCCGATCCAGGATCACAGCTCGGACCGGAACATCGTCACTCCTCGAAGAGGTACCCGATCTGGTCCGGTTCGATGAGGTCACCGACGACCTCGACGCCCAGGAGCTGCGGGCACGGTGGGAGAAGGAGACGCGCTCACTGGCCTGCGGAGCACTGTCACTGTCCGCGGTCCTTGGCGTGGGGTCACAGGGACAGGTCAGTGCCGATCTGGTCGCAGATGGTCCACATGCCCTGCTGGCCGGGACGACGGGGGCAGGGAAGTCCGAGCTACTCATCTCCTGGCTGATGCAACTGGCTCTGAGGCACCCACCGGACCGTCTGACCATGGTTCTGGTCGACTACAAGGGAGGGGCTGCCTTCGGTCCCCTTGCCGGACTGCCGCACACGGCCGGAGTGCTCACCGACCTGGATCCGGCCGGCACCCAGCGGGCGCTGTCCTCCTTGGAGACCGAGGTGCACCGACGCGAGAAGATCCTGGCCACACACGGCGCCAAGGACGTCGCCTCTCTCCCGCCTCAGGTCGTCGTCCCTCATCTGATAGTGGCGGTTGACGAGTTCGCAACGTTGGTAGGAGACCACGCCGAGGTCCTGGAGGCGCTGGTTCGTATTGCGGCTCAGGGACGCAGTCTGGGGATCCACCTCATTCTGGCCACACAGCGCCCTCAGGGCGCCATCTCCCCCTCAATCCGTGCCAACACCTCTTTGCGGGTGTGCCTGCGAGTACTTGACGCAGCAGACTCCAGGGACGTCCTGGGACACGACGGAGCCGTCCGACTCGACCGCCACCCCGGACGGGTCCTGGTCAGCGGAGCCGGCGGAGCGGATCTCGACTCGCGGATACTCGATACCCAGGTGCTACAAGCCCCCTGGTGCGGCTCCGCGAACGATGTTCAGGGTGTCGTCGACCTCGTCTCACGTGCCGCCAAGGGCCATGCCTCCCCGTGGCGTCCATGGGCGCCTGCTCTGCCCTCTGTCGTCGATGAGGACAGAGCGATCGAGATGGTACGAAGTCGGGGCGCGGACGACCAGGCTGATCGAGCATGCTCCAATCAGGGTGAAGCGGGAGAACGGATTCTCCTCGCGTTGACCGATCTTCCCCGCCGGCAGACCCTGGGTCTGTGGCATTGGCAGGTCACGCGTCCGCTGCTCGTGCTCGGGGCTCCGGGGGCGGGCCGGTCCACACTCGTGGTGTCAGCTGCGACGGCGGCACTGCGGTCAGGGCGAGGGGTGCACCTGTGCGGAATCACTCCCCCGACTACTAGCGGCTCCAGCGAGGCCACGGGCGCCGTCTCGAGTGTGCGCAGACTCCTCACGCATCCTGGAGTGGGCACCGTCGTCAGCGCGGAGGACCCGCGACGTCTGGCCCGGTTGTGGGGGCTCGCGGCCGGCGGACGCCTGGGTGGGGACCTGATGTGCCTTGATAACGTTGATGCACTCATCCCTGCCATTGATGAGGTGCTGGGCCCCGGTCAGGGCAACGCGATGCTCGAGACCGTCATCCGTACCGCAACGGCCACGGGTATGCCCCTGCTGCTGACCGCACCACTGGCCGCATCCACTTCCCGCTGGGCCGGCTCCGTGGGCCTGAGGCTGATCCTGGGCGCAGCCACCAGCGCCCAGGCCGCGTTGGCAGGTCTGCCACGCGGAGTCCTCACCGGTGGTCTGCCGGGGCGAGGCGTCATCCTGGACGGGGCGGCCACAACCGCCTGCCAGATAGTGCTCCGCGAGGGGCTCCCGCCGGGGTCCGACTGTGGCCACCGCCCGACGCTCCGGCTTGAACCGCTGCCGGCACGGATCACCTGGGCCGACGTCCCGAACGGCACCTGGGCGGTGGGCGGGGACGCAGCCCTCCCCATCACACTGCCAGCACGCGCCAGTGTCCTGGTCGTGGGTCCAGCCGGCTCGGGACGTTCCACGGCACTGCGGGCACTGGTTCAGGCACTCCCTACGGTCAGTCTCGTCGTCGACGACCTGGACCTGGCGGATCCCGCCACCATCAGCCAGGTGGAGGCAGCGTTGGCGCGATCAGAGGTGGTCCTGGCCTCAGCCTCGACGGAGAAGGTCGCCGCCACCTTCCGAGGCGCGATATCAACGCTGCGCGAGCGCGAGGCGCTCGTCGTGCTGTGGCCCGGACTGCGACATGCCGACCAGGCCGCAGGAATGTCTCTGAGAGCGGCCACCGATCCGCGGGCGATGACGGTCCCGGGACGCGGGGTCCTCGTCTATCGCGGAACGTGTCTACCGATTCAGATCATACTGCCGCACCCCACGATCGACGATGACGAAAACCCTAGTGAACACACTGTTTAACAAGCGTTCTCAATAAAGGAACGCAGCGTTATCTCAACATTCCAACATCCTGTGAGGATCACGACAGACTATCGTCACAGGTCTCACGATCGAGGTCTTGCCCACCGCCCCCCGCCATGTGAAAGTTGTTCTCAGACGTGGCCGCCGAGCCCTGACAGGCCGGGCCGGTGATAACCGCGTGACCGATGACCTTGAAGGGGGCCCTTATGGATTGGCGCAGCCAAGCCGCATGTCTCACCGTCGACCCGGAGCTCTTCTTCCCCGTGGGAAACACCGGTCCCGCCATCGCTCAGATCGCTAAGGCGAAGGAAGTGTGCGGCCGTTGCGAGGTGGTGGACACCTGCCTGAAGTGGGCACTGGAGAACGGCCAGGATGCCGGTGTCTGGGGAGGCATGAGCGAGGACGAACGTCGTTCCCTCAAGCGTCGCGCAGCTCGCGCCCGCAGGTCGTCCTGAAAAGTGAGCAACGTTTTAACACCGCGGCGTTCGCACGGCTAATCGTGCGAACGCCGCTTTTCCAGTTCCAGCGTGCTTGACAGATCGACTGTCCTCGAAAGGTCGGCTTCGCGGGCATCAAGACTCGCCTCTGGCAGTCCCTTGGTTGAGACGAGCATGAATAACGACGTCGGTTCCTCCCCCGCTCAGAGGCTGCCAGTCGATACTCCCCCGCAGTTCCCCGCGCACGAGCGTGGTCACGATACGCGTGCCCAGCCCGGTCATGAGGGTGTCCGGAGCCAGTCCAGCACCATTGTCCGTGACGTGGACCTCGAGCCGGTCCTCGTCACGGAGGGCGTTGACCATCACCCGGCCATCGCGCCCAGCGAGTCCGTGCTCGACGGCGTTGGTGACCAGCTCGGCCAGAACAGTGGCGAGAGCCTGGGCGGTATCGGCATCAACGACACCGAAGGAGCCCTCCAGCGCGGTGCTGACCTGACCGGTCGGCGAGGCCACGACCGCAGCCATACGCAGGATGGAGGAGAAGACGTCGTCGAAATCTACCTGCTCATTAACGTTGTGGCTCAGGGCATCATGAACAGTGGCGATCGTGGTCACCCTCCGCTCGGCCTCGGACAGGGCCTGGCGGGTCTCCTCGTTCGAGGCTCGGCGCGCCTGCATACGCAGCAGCGCTGAGACGGTCTGCAAGTTGTTCTTAACCCGGTGGTGAACCTCCCGGATGGTGGCGTCCTTGTTGAGCAGGACCTGCTCACGACGACGAACCTCGGTGACGTCCCGGACCAGGAGCGCTGCCCCGGAGCGGTGCCCCTCCAACGTCAGAGGGATGGAGCGCACCGACAGGAACACTCCTCCGACTTCAACTTCCGTGAGCCATGCCTGGCGTCCCATGAGAACCACCGCCAGGGTCTCATCTACGGGCGTGCGAGCGGGAATGATCGAGGTGACGGCCTCCGCCAGCTGAATCCCCTCCAACTCGCCCTTGATGCCCAGGCGGTGGAAGCAGGAGCGCCCGTTGGGGCTGACGTAGATGATCCGACCCTCCTCGTCCAGGCGCAGAACGCCGTCGGCCACACGTGGGGTGCCATGTCGGATCGTGGTACCGGCACCCTGGATGGGGAAGTCGCCGGCAGCAGTCATTCGACACAGGACGTCGGCGATCTCCTCCATCTCCCGATCAACGATGCGCCCTCCACGGATGACACCCACCGAGGTCTCTCTGGTGACGACAGCGATCGGCGTACCCGCATGAACCACGGGGATGTACTCCTCCTGAACCGCAGCGGTCCCGGTCCAGTAGGGCTCGGCGGCGTCCTGGATCTGAGCGGTGGACAGTGACTCCGTGGCCATGGCCTCACGCGAGGCCGGCATGCGCCGCCCGATGACGTCCTCCAGGTGGACCGTGGTGCCGCCCGATGGCCGGGTGTGCACGGCGGCAATGAAGCGCCCTGCCCGGGTACGCACCCACAGGACCAGGTCGGAGGTGGACAGGTCCGCGATCAGCTGCCAGTCGGCCACCAGTTGGTGGATCCAGTCGAGGTCGGCCTCAGCAAGGTCGACTGCGTCTCTCAGGGCGTTAGGCAGAAGATTAGGCACCTCTCAAGGTTATCCGCAGTGAGCGGACCCGGCTCGTTGAGCCGGCTGATTGCCGACCAAGACATGTCAGCGCGTAGCACCACCCTCAATCCGACTTCCCAGCGGGTCCTCTGAGCAAACGAGACCCGAATGTGACCCGCCCCGGTAAGACGTGGCAGGATCACGCCATGAGGAAGACCATCACCATCTCCTATCCCGCCACCCCCGCCCGCACCGCCCAGATGCTCGCCACCCCCGCGTACCAGGAGGAGCGGGTCGCCCGGGCCGGACTCGATGACGTCTCGGTCGACGTCGCCCAACGCGGTCAGGGATTCGTGTCCACCATCTCCGGGAGCGTCCAGCCCTCTCAACTGCCCTCGGTTGCTTCACGGTTCGTGCGCTCGGCGGTGTCCTTCACCGTGGCCGAGTCCTGGGGCGAACCGAAGGACGACGGCTCGCGCTCCGGCGGCTACGACGTCACGGTTAAGGGTGCCCCGGTCAAGGTCAGCGCGACCTCCACCATGGCTCCGGCCGCCGACGGCACTGATGAGACCACCACCGTCACCATCGACGTCGACCTCAAGGTCACTGTGCCCCTGGTGGGCAAGACCATTGAGGAGAAGGCGATGAGCATGGTGGGCCGGGTCGTGGCAGACGAGGAGCACCGCGCCGCCGCCTGGCTCGCCGAGCACTGATCCGCTTCTTCATCGCGCCTCAGTCACTCACCGTGCGCTACGTCGCTAGGCGCTGTTATTCCCGTGCTGCGTCCCTGTCCGCCAGTGGCGCAGCACGGGCCTGTCCACCGGGGCAAGCGCCGGCTCCGGCCCCGATTCGTGGCACGATCAGGCCATGAGCACATCAAGCACATCTGTCTCCGCCCCCAGCGCCGTGTGGGCCGAGCGCACGGGAACCCGCCAGTACGTTGGTCGTAACTCCGCAGGCGCCGAGGTGCGCATCGGCATGGGCCCGGGCGAGTTCTCCCCCGGCGAGTTGATGAAGATCGCCCTGGCGACGTGCAACACCCTGTCCGCCGACCATCGTCTGGCCAAGGCCCTGGGGGACGATTTCGAGGCCACGGTGGGCTGCTCATCGGTCAAGAAAGACGCCGAGGAGCGCTACGAGTCCTTTCAGGTCGAGATCGTCACCGACCTGTCCTCGCTCGATGCCGACCAGCGCGAGCTGCTCAGCCAACGGGTCGCGAGCGCCGTCGACCGTCACTGCACCGTCGGTCACACCATCGAGCACGGCGCCACCTACACGACGGCGATCGTCGACCCTGACGAGGACTGAGCACCAGGCCTCGGCCACCAGGTTCACCAGGCCCTACACCTCCGTCCCCTGCGATACTCACGTGAGGAGACAATCGTGAACACCTCCCGCTCTGGGCGCTCCACCGCGCTGGAACGTGCCATCGACAAGGCCATCTCCATCCCGGCCGCCCGCATCGAGGAGCGCGTCGCACGGATGCGCCGGGACCGCCCCGGGGCCGACGCCGCCGAACTCGTCGAGATGGCCGCCTCCCGCTTCCGGCGGGACGCGGGGCTCTCATCGGGTGCCGTCGGGGCCTCCGCGGCCATACCGGCCATCAGCACGGGAGCGGCCGCAGCTCTGACAGTCGGCCAGAGCGCCGCCTTCATCGCCTCAGCCGTCACGTACGTTCTCACCGTCGCGGAGATCCAGGGAGTCCATGTCGTCGACACCGAGCGCCGTCGGGCCCTAGTTCTCTCCGCCCTCCTGGGCAAGGAGGGCTCCGATGCGGTTCAGGGCCAACTGGGCCTGTCCACGATGTTCTGGGCGGCGCAGGTGCTCATGCAGATGCCCCTGCCCTCGGTGAAGTCGATCAATGCCCATCTCATCAAGCGGGTGGCCAAGCGCTCGGCCG
>ERZ773043.2297-NODE-2297-length-10096-cov-4.177373_pt1 | contig 10096 bp, 6 predicted proteins | sample MGYA00580636_ERZ773043 | MGnify/ENA primary metagenome ERZ773043 (study PRJEB29015, sample SAMEA2737992) | human oral metagenome | biome: human oral; feature: human-associated habitat; material: dental | place: China | collected 2065 ... | reverse complement strand
ATATCAAATTCCCACTCTTCACCATTTTCCTTAAGAATTACCATGCTCATACTTGCACAATTTACATAAAATCTATAATCAAATACATCACCTATATCATGCCCGTCTATTGATAAAAGCCTGTCCCCCGGTTTTATCTCAAGCTCCTGTGCTATAGAGCCGGGGATTACTGCCGTTATTAAATGTCCTCTGGATTTCACATACCTCTCCAATTTCCGTATATAAAACTTTCCTTAGACTTTTATAAGTAAAAAGCCATATTCTATATAATAACAATTTGTATAATTTTTGTAAAGAAAAGAAGATGTAAGATTGACGAATGCCCTCTAAAAGTGTTAGACTGTAATAGAGTTTTCGGATACAATTTATATTTTTGGAGGATTTTATGCCAAATAGTTATGCTTTCAGTGAGCAGCTTCCTGTTGCTCCATTAAAGATTGCAGCTCTTAAAGGCTGTATGGAGCTTGCAGCTAAGGTTAATGAACATATAGTTGCATTCAGAAAGAATGATATGGAAGAGCTTGAAAAGAGAGTCTGCACTACAGAGGTTATGAAAGGGAGAGCTACCTTCTTGACCTTGAATGCCCAAGATTTGGAACTGGAGAGGGAAAGTGCATCATTAATGAATCTGTGCGCGGTACGGATATTTTTGTAATGGCCGATGTGACCAATTACTCACTCTCATATACAGTCAACGGCTTTGTAAATCACATGTCACCTGATGATCACTATCAGGATATGAAAAGAATTATAAGTGCAAGTATATCTACCGCTCACAGAGTTTTGGTTATAATGCCTTTTTTATACGAAGGCAGACAGCACAAGAGGATTAAAAGAGAGTCGCTTGACTGCGCTTATGCACTTGAGGAGCTTGTTTCAATGGGAGTAAATAATATTATTACCTTTGATGCCCATGACCCCAGAGTGCAAAATGCCATACCCTTACACGGCTTTGATAACTTCGTGCCTACCTATAACCTTGTTAAAACTATATTTACTACTATACCTGATATGAAAATTGACAAAGACCACCTTATGATTATCAGCCCTGACGAGGGTGCCATGCACAGAGCAGTATATCTGGCAAATAATCTTGGAGTTGATATGGGTATGTTTTATAAAAGACGTGATTACTCCAAGGTAGTGGGCGGACGCAACCCTATTGTTGCTCATGAGTTTTTAGGTGACGGAGTTGAAGGAAAAACCGTGATAATTATTGATGATATGATTTCTTCAGGTGAGTCTATGATTGATACTGCTAAAGAGCTTAAAGCCAGAAATGCTGCCAGAGTCATAGTTTGTGCCACTTTCGGGCTTTTTACCAACGGTTTTTCTCAATTTGATGAGGCTTATCACAGAGAGCTTATAGATTATGTCTGCACCACCAACCTTAATTACAGAAATCCTGAGATTTTTACTAAGCCCTGGTATATAGAAGCTGATATCAGCAAGTTCCTTGCCGCTATTATCAATTCTCTTAACCATGATGTATCTATTGAAAGAGTGCTTTCTCCCACTACCAAGCTGCAGACCTTTGTTAAAAAATTCTGTGCAAAAGAGGACGGCTACCAGTATTACGGAAAAATTGTTTAGGGCTTGATGCCTATAAATGCTGCCAGATTTCCCCTGTCTTCACCCATAGCTCTGTGTGAAAACAGTAAATTGCTGTTGCAGCGTGTGCATATACCTGCAGTATATATGTTCTCAGGCTTGATGCCTGAATTAATTAATATATATTCATTTGTTTTCCACAAATCCAGATAGTAATGTCCTTTTCTGCCCGGACGCAGTATATCAGCCGGGTTTAAAGCTTTAAACCCGGCATTTTCTTTGTCTGTGATAAAGACCTCTTTAAATTTTTTTGCTACCTCCTCACTTACCTCATAACAATCCTGACATATTCCCGGTCCTATCCCTGCTATTAAATCCTCAGGTCTTGTACCGAATTCCTCTCCCATTTTGGCTATTAATACCGCTCCGATTTTATCCAGAGTCCCTTTCCAGCCTGAATGAGCCAGTCCAACGGCTTTATGAGCCGGGTCGGCAAAGTAAAGCGGTATGCAGTCGGCAAAAAAGGCAGAAAGCACCACACCCGGAGTATCTGTGATAAGTCCGTCAATATCGCTGTAATCAAGTGCAGCTGTAATGCCCTTGCCTCTATCCTTTAAGCCTGCCCTCCGTATATTTGTGGTATGAGTCTGGTGCGTAAATACAAAATCGTCTATTTTAACTTCAAGCACCTCTGCCATTCTTGAAAAATTTTCAAGCACATTGTTCTTATTTAAAGGCTCTTTGGTAAAGCTCAAATTCATAGTTGACTGATTAGCTTTGCTCACTCCTCCCAGTCTTGTCGAAAATGCATGCTTTACAAAATCCAGCTTTTCAAAGGCTGAAAAGCTAAGGTATACAACCTTGTTTTTTCCGGCTTTTTCCTCTATGTTTTTATAGCCGGGCTTTATTTTCCAATTTAACATCATTACCTCTCTATAATATAATCAAAAGCTGCCTCTATATGTCTTATACTTTTATCACTATATATGGCGATTACATCAAAACGGCAGGGTACACTGTCGCTACAGCCTCTGCACATACAAAAAAAGCGGGCTGCCATGCATATTTTTTTCTGCTTTTTTATATTCACAGCCTCAAGTGCATCACCGTATCCGCTTCCTGAACGATATTTTACCTCAAAAAATAAGAGATTTAAAATATAAGGAAGAGGGCACTACTATAAAAGTAAAAATTCAAGGAGAGGTAAAAACTCTTTGTAAAAAATGGATTCACCCAGCAATTTATAGTTATAATCATATCACTTTAACTAAAATAGAACTGTTATAAAACGACTCTCATAAAACAATAAGTAATAAAAAAGACTATTACATATGAAAACAAAAACGTTTTTAAAACTTGTTACCTATTACTTGATTTAAAATGAACATAACCCTACATAAAACACTAAGAAGTGCTTTGTTTTTAATGCTTTGCCTAAGTAGTTCGCTATGTTTGGCACAAGCAAATATAACAGTGAGCAAAACCCACCCGCGCTATTTTGAAAAAAACGGTGCGACGTGGATTCCTATTAGCACCAATTATCTACCATCGCATAATTTTGAAGAGGTAGAAAAATACTTTAAACACTTTGCTGAGAATGGTGGAAATGCAATGCGCATCTGGATAAGCACTGAGTTCTTAGAAATAGAAGACCAAAGGGAAGGAAAATACAATCCCGAGAAGTTAGCGCGTATAGAACAGTTGCTACAACTTGCAGAAAAGTATCATATTTACCTTAAATTCACCCTGCATCACTTGCGTACTATCTCTAATAACATCTCACCTGAGGCTTCTTGGTGTAACAGCTATTCACTAGCTACCAAGTTCAAGAATGTAAGCGAGTATGTAAGTACTAAAAAAGGCAAAAAGTCGTACTTAAAGCGCCTCAGAGCGATTGCTAAAAAATGCCAAAACCACCCGTATGTATATGGGTGGGAGTTGTGGAACGAAATGGATTCAGCTGTACCCGAAGCAGAGTGGCTACCTTTTACCGAAGAGATGCTCGGTAAGGTGAAAAAGTTATGCCCTGAGCAATTGGTTACCCAAACCTTAGGCAGTATGCACGCCTCTTATATGGACGACTACTACAAGAAGCTGGCAGTAATACCTGACAACGAGTTTTTGAGCATTCACCGTTATCTGGACGAGGGCGACAAGTGGCATCAATATCCCATAGTGAAAGGAGCTGTGAGTGCTTTAGCAACCGATGCCGTAGCTATGGGCTTGACATTTACCAAAAACGACCCCAAGCCTGTTATCATCAATGAGATAGGAGCTGTAAACCCTAACCACGCAGGGCCTTCGTCGCTTTATCCGAAAGACACAGAGGGCGTTTTGTTACACGATTTTATCTTTGCCCCTTTCTTTGGAGGTAGTGCAGGTTCGGGCAATACTTGGCATTGGGATCATTATATCGAGCCTAACCAACTGTGGTATCACTTTGGGCGTTTCAAAAACGCTATTGAAGGAATTGACCCCGTGAAAGAAGCGATGCAACCCTTCTATTTCAAAAGAAATACCGTAGCCTGTTACGGACTAAAAGGCAAAACAAAAACGATATTGTGGTGCAGAGACCTAACTAACAATTGGAAAACAGAGTTGCGTGAGGGGCGTCCTGCCCAAATGAAACGAGATTTTGAAATACCACTCAACCTTATAAATATAAAATATACTCATTACAGTGTTTACGACCCTTGGACGGATAAATGGGAACGACATATGCCTATGTATGACGGAAAGGCATTGATTCCAGCCTTCAAGCGTTCGATAGTAGTGGTATTAGAAAACCCATAGCATCTTCCTGTCTTCTTTCCTTAGTTTTCTTACTGCCCTGATAGATGAGCAAAGGGCAAAATTATAAGAACAAAGCAATATGTAATTCTCATTTCAAGGGAAGGGTACAGGCAGGAAGGTGTTTTTTATAAAAACGTTAATGTATCTATGAGATATAGCAAACACATCTTTAAAACGCTTATTTCGTTACTTATGATAGGTTGCGCAACACCCGCTATCCTAAAATCTGATAATGAAAAAATCACCCAAAAGAGTTTCAGTGGCGATAAACACATAGAACAGCGCGTAGATTCGGTACTACGTTTGATGACTCTTGAAGAAAAAATCGGACAAATGACGCAATTCTCAGCCGATTGGTCGGTTACAGGCCCTGTAATGGCTGATAAGTACCAACCTTACCTCGAAAAAGGCTTGGTAGGAAGTATTTTTAACGCTACTTCAGTTGCAGGTATACGAAAATTGCAAAAAATAGCGGTAGAACAAACGCGTTTGGGTATTCCTATCCTCTTTGGTCAAGATGTGATACACGGCTATAAAACTATCTTTCCCATTCCGTTAGCTGAGTCTTGCTCGTGGGATTTGGCTTTGATGCGCAAAACAGCTGAACTCGCTGCCCGTGAAGCTAGTGCCGATGGTATCAACTGGACGTTTGCCCCTATGGTAGATATTACCCGCGATGCTCGTTGGGGACGCACAATGGAAGGCGCAGGCGAAGACCCTTATTTAGGAAGTCTCATTGCCGAAGCGCGCGTAAAAGGATTTCAAGGGGGAGACAATTGGCAAACGTTGAGTAGCCCTCACACGCTTTTGGCTTGTGGTAAACACTTTGCCGGCTATGGAGCTGCCGAATCAGGCAAGGACTATAATACAGCTGAACTCTCTATGCACACCTTGCGCAATGTATATTTACCTCCTTATGAGGCGACCCTAAACGCAGGGGTGGGCAGTATAATGGCTTCTTTGAACGAGATAAACGGTGTACCTGCTACCGCCGACAAGTGGTTGCTTACTGAGGTGCTTCGCAAAGAATGGGGTTTTAACGGCTTGTTAGTGAGTGATTACACAGGCATTAACGAGTTGGTGCGACACGGGGTAGCCAAAGATGATAAACAAGCGGCAAACCTCTCAGCCAATGCAGGAATAGAAATGGATATGAACGGGGCAACCTTTATTAAATACCTTAGTGCCTTAGTGAAAGAAGGTAAAGTAACCGAAGCTCAAATTGATAAAGCAGTAAGGCATATATTGGAAATGAAGTTCCTTTTAGGCCTTTTTGATGACCCCTACCGATACTTAGATGAAGAACGTGCCAAAGCAAATACTTTTACTGAGGAATATCTGAAAGTAGCGCGACAAGCTGTTGCTTCCTCAGTAGTACTCTTGAAAAATAAAGCTGAAGTGTTACCCATCAAAAAGGATAGCGGTAAAACTATTGCTGTAATAGGACCTATGATGAACAACACAAGTGATATCAACGGCAGTTGGACGTGCTTAGGCGACGGCAAACAAAGCGTGAGTTTACTCACAGGGCTTACCGAGAAATACAAGGGTACAAATGTAAAACTTCTCTATGCCGAAGGCTGTGGTTTTACAACTATTTCAACAGAACAACTCAAAGAAGCGGTTGCTATAGCTCGCAAAGCCGATAGGGTATTAGTAGCCGTAGGTGAACAGAGCAACTGGGCAGGGGAATCGGCTGTGCGCACCGACATTCGTTTGCCTCAAGCACAACGCCAATTGCTCGAAGCACTAAAAGCCATAAACAAGCCCATAGCTATCATTACTTTTAGCGGACGACCGCTCGACCTTTCTTGGGAAAACGAGAATGTACAAGCTATTTTGCAAGCGTGGTTTCCTGGTACGCAAGGGGGCAATGGCATTGCCGATGTGATAGCAGGCGATGTAAATCCTTCGGGGCACTTAACGATGTCTTTCCCGCGCAGTGTAGGACAAATCCCTATTTACTACAACTACAAAAGCACAGGGCGACCTGTATATACAAATAATGAAGAAGTAGACCACCGCCCTCATTATAACGCAGGCTATTTGGATAGTTCCATTACGCCTCTTTATCCTTTTGGTTCCGGACTCAGCTATACTACCTTTGCTATTAGTAATGTGCATCTGAATAAAAAAAGTATGAAACGTTATAACGATAGCATTATAGTAAATGCCTCTGTGCAGAATACAGGAACAACCGAGGGCGAAATAGTGGTACAACTCTATACCCGACAGTTAGTAGCAAGTGTTAGTCGCCCCGTAAAGGAATTGAAAGGGTTTCAGAAAATATCTCTCAAAGCAGGTGAAAGCAAACAAGTCCGTTTTGAACTGCCTTCCGAAGCTCTTGCGTTTTACGGTATCAATGAAAAAAAGGATACTGAGCCTAGCGAGTGCTTGCTGTGGGTGGGCTTACATTCTGCCGATAATAATAACGAACAACATTTTACAATAGAAGAATAACAAACCATAAAATAGTAAACGATTATGAGAATACAACGTACCTTATTCTTATCAGTACTTGCCTTGGCGAGTAGCCTCAGCATAGCGCAAACTCACGATTGGGAAAACTTAGCGGTAAGCAGTATCAACACCGAAAAAAGCCATAGCCACTATGAGCCGGCTGGAAAAGTACTCCTCAACGGCAATTGGCAGTTTGCCTACTTCAAGCACCCTTCACAAGTGCCTGCCGATTTCTTTTTGGGCAAAGGCATTACCCAATGGGACGCTATAAAAGTGCCTTCAAATTGGCAACTGCAAAGCAACCGATATGACCCTCCTGTTTTTACCAATATCAAATATCCGTTTACAATGAACCCTCCTTACACCCCTAAGGACTACAACCCTACGGGAGTGTATAGAACGCAGTTCACTTTGCCTAACAAATGGAAAGGCGAACAGGCGTTCATTCACTTTACGGGAGTGCAATCGGCGATGGAGTTGTTCATCAATGGTAAGCAAGTGGGCTATCACGAAGATGCAATGCTACCTGCCGAGTTCAACATCACTCCTTACCTAAAAAAAGGCAAAAACGAGCTGTATGTAAAAGTCTTGAACTGGTCGGACGGCAGTTATATAGAAGACCAAGACTTTTGGCGACTCAGCGGTATTTATCGCGATGTATACCTCTTTGCTACCCCCGAGCTGCGTATGCGTGACTTTTCGGTTTATCCTCAGCTCGATGCGCAATACCGCGATGCTACCTTGCAGGTGCAAGTAGAGGTACAGAATTTAGGCGAAAAAGTAAGTGATGCCCTTGTGGTACAAACCACTCTTAAAGACAGCAAAGGCAATGTGATAGGCACTGAAAAAGCCTCTATTGCGGATATTGCTGCGGGAAAAGAAGCTACCGTTAGTGCCCAAATAGCTGTAAAAAATCCGTTGAAATGGACTGCCGAAACCCCTAACCTCTACAAAGTGGAACTCAGTTTGCTCACCGCCAAAGGCAAAGTGTTACAATCGTTTACTCAAAATGTAGGGTTCAGGAAAGTTGAACTAACAAATGGATTACTCCTCGTGAATGGCAAGCCTGTGAAGTTTAAAGGAGTGAACCGCCACGAGTTCGACCCTTATAATGGTCGCACCATCACCCGCCAATCGATGATTGACGATATTATCCTAATGAAAACGCACAACATCAATGCGGTGCGCACCTCTCACTACCCCAATCAGCCTGAGTGGTATACCCTCTGCGACGAATATGGATTATATGTGGTAGACGAAGCCAATATCGAGAGCCACGGATTGTGGGAGAGTGGCTACTACATAGGCGAACGCCCTGAGTGGCAAAAGGACATCGTGGAGCGCAATGTGAATATGGTTGCTCGCGACAAGAACCACCCTTGTATCATCTATTGGTCGATGGGGAATGAATCGGGTTGGGGTAAGAACTTCGATGCGGCTTATGAGGCGATAAAAGCCCTCGACCCTCAAAAGCGCCCCGTGCACTACGAGTCTAAAAACCCTGCTTATGCAGGCGTGCTCTCGCATTACGATATCATCTCTAATATGTACACCGAGCTCAACCACCTGAACAATCTCTTTACCGAAGACCCTAAACGCCCTGTGATTATTTGCGAATATGCTCATTCTATGGGTAACAGTTTGGGCAACTTCCGTAAGTATTGGGAGCTTTTTGCTACCAATGAGCGCTACCAAGGTGGTTTTACGTGGGACTGGAAAGATCAAGCGTTGCGTTGCAAAGATAAGAACGGCAAAGAGTATTGGAACATCATCAATCATATCGACAAAGCGAATGTGAACGACGGATTGGTAAATGCCACTGGCGTTCCTCAACCCGAAATGCACGAACTGAAAAAGGTATATCAGTATTTCAATGTAAAGGATATTGATATCAACACAGGTTTGGTACTCATCAGCAATAGCAACTACTTTGTAAATAGTGACGAGGTGTATTTGCAATGGGAACTTATCGAGAATGGCAAGCCTATCGCCAATGGGGTAATCAACGACCTGAACATCGCCCCACAAAGCCAAAGAGCCCTACAAATACCTTTCAAAACAAAATTAGTACAAAACGGCAAGGAATACTTTATGAACTTCCGTTTTAAGAATAAAAAGGCTACTGCTTGGGCTTCAAAAGATTTTGAAGTAGCCAAAGAACAACTCGCTTTTCCTAACCGTGTTGAGAGAGAACTCACCAAGCCTTCCGATAAAAAACTAACCTTTACTGACGAAGCGACAAACTTCACCGTAAAAGGCGACAATTTTACAGCCGTATTCAGCAAAAAAACAGGCGGTTTAAGTCAATTTACGCATAAAGGGAAAAACCTACTTTCAGAAGCGATGGTGCCCTCTTTTTGGCGTGTGCCTACCGATAACGATGAAGGGGGTTTTGAACACTCTTATGCCTCAGCTTGGCGCAAAGCGGGGCTAAAAGAAGCTGCGGTAACTGCCACCGAAATGAAAGCTACACCGATAGGGGAAACCCAACTAAAAATAGTAGCACACAACCGCATTGAAACCAAAGCGGGCAGTATCAGCCAACAAGTAACTTATCTCATCAATGGAGACGGACATATAGATATCAGCATAAATGTGGAAGTGCCTGCCTCTGTGCCTCCTTTGGCAAGAGTGGGAATGCTCCTAACGCTCGACAAGAGTTTTAACAAAGTGGAATGGTACGGCAAAGGTCCTTATGAAACTTATGCTGATAGAAAAGAATCGGCTTTTGTGGGTATTCACAGCGGTGCAGTAAAGGATATGTACTTCCCTTATGTGATGCCTTCTGAAAACGGCAACCATACCGATACCCGTTGGCTCAAACTCCTTTCGGGTACTACCGAACTGTACATCAGTGCTCCTAAACTCTTTAATTTCAACGTGCAAGACTATTCCGATGACGCGCTGAACCAATCCAAAGAAACCCAAGAACTGCACCGTGGAGACCACACTTATTTGCACATTGATGAGGCTCAAATGGGTGTAGGAGGTGACGACAGCTGGTCGCCACGCGTACATAAAGAGTTTTTGCTCAACCAACCCTATTATCATTACGAATTTAGCATTCAGGTAGGGGGGAAATGAAAAAAATTAGGAAATTTGGAAATGGGAAAATGAGAAAAATGAGAGAATGAGAGAATGAGAAAATGAGAAAATGAGAGAATTAGCAAATGGGGAAGGGTTGAGGAATTCGGAAGGAAACAGAGGAAATCAAAAGAGGATTAAGACTGTTTTTGGTGAAAAAAGGCTGTAAGGAGGGTGGGGTTAGCTTATAGAGAGCTTATAGGAAGCT
>ERZ773043.2296-NODE-2296-length-10097-cov-2.678251_pt1 | contig 10097 bp, 17 predicted proteins | sample MGYA00580636_ERZ773043 | MGnify/ENA primary metagenome ERZ773043 (study PRJEB29015, sample SAMEA2737992) | human oral metagenome | biome: human oral; feature: human-associated habitat; material: dental | place: China | collected 2065 ... | reverse complement strand
CCGTAATGCGCTCTATCGTCACTATCCCAAAGCGGAGCGGATTATCGCCAAAGAAATTGGCGTCGAACCTTCTGAGATTTGGGGTAGCCGATACAGTGAGTAAATGCCATGACTGCGAAACCTGAAAAATGGATCTCTGCGCAGGAACTGGCGACTTACAGATTGCAAAGTCTGCCACAAACTAAAGCAGGTGTCATCCATAGAGCGAAAAAAAGCGGTTGGACATCCCGGAAACGGGTTGGGCGCGGCGGCGGCGTTGAATACGCCTTAACCAGCCTGCCGCCGGAAACGCAGGCCGAAATCCGCGACCGGCACACGGTCAAGCTGTTGTCGCAGCCGGTGAAGTCTGCCGAGGAGCGGGCGATTGAGCGCGAGGTGTCACTCTCGATGCGGGATGTTACCCGCCTCAATGACAAGCAGCGGCAAGCCTGCGATGCGCGGTTGGCGGTGGTGGTGCATTTGCGCCGCATTGCCGCCGAGGTCGGTGTCAATCGCGCGGTGTCGCTGGTAAGTGCGCAATCACGCGATGGCACGCTCGCGCCGGAGATTGCGCAATGGCTGGACAAGGCGGTGGCACGCAAGGCTGGCGCGGGGGTTGGCGAGCGCACCTTGAAGCAGTGGATGGCGGATGCGAACCGCTGCGACACGCCGACGGCGCGGCTGGCGACGTTTGCGCCGCACAAGACTGGCCGCCCTGTGGCACGGCTGGAAGGGCTGCGCTGGTTGCCGGAGTTTTTGCGGCATTACCGCCTGAAAAACGGGGTCGGGGTGAATGAAGCCTATCGCAGTTTTGCCACCGCCTGGGCGGTAGCGCATGAGGGCGATGTGTCCGAGCTGCCGAATATTTATAAGGTGCGGCGAGCGCTGGCGCAAATCCCGAATGTGGAGCTGTTGCGTGGTCGTCTGACTGGCGCGGCGTTGCGGGCGCATCAGACTTATGTCAAGCGCGACTGGTCGCAGGCACATATCAATGATGTGTGGATGGGCGACGGGCATAGCTTAAAGATGAAGGTGCAGCACCCCGACCACGGGCAGCCGTTTACGCCGGAGCTGACGATGATTATGGACACGCGCAGCCGGATGATTGTGGGCTGGTCGCTTGCCTACAGCGAGAGCTGTATTGCGGTCGGTGATGCGCTGCGCCATGCCATCGGGCAGCACGGTGTGCCTGCCATCTACTACTCCGACAACGGCAGCGGGCAGACGAACAAGGTGCTGGATACGGATGTTTTCGGGATTTTGCCGCGCCTCGGTATTGAGCACCAAACCGGCCTGCCGGGCAATCCGCAGGGGCGCGGGATGATTGAGCGGCTTAACCAAACGGTCGGCCACCTGATTGCGCGCCAGTTTGAGACCTACTACGGCGGCGATGCCGACCCGGATACGGTACGAGAGAACTTGACCGGGGTCGCCTCGCTCGCCAAGGCGCTGGCGGAGAAGAAGACCGAACTGACGCCGAAGCAGACACGCGCCAAGGGCAAGTTGCCGCGCTGGGATGACCTGCTCAAGGTGATTGAGGCGGTCATCCACCACTACAACCACGAACGCGAGCACAGCGAAATCCAATGCACGCCGGCGGCGCTATACGCGGCGCTGCTGGCAGAGGCGAAGGAAGGCGAGATTGTGCGTCTCTCCGAGATTGAACTGCGCGATATGTTTCGCCCGCAGTTTACGCGGGTGGTACGGCGCGGCTGGCTGGAGCTGCATAACAAGGGCTACTGGCACCGCGAGCTAGAGAGGTACGACGGCGAGACGGTGGTGATGGCTGTGGATCAGCATGACCCGGTGACGGTCATTGTCAGGGCGCTTAACGGCGACTGGATTTGCGACGCCAAGCTCGACGGCAACAAGCGCCCCGGTTTCGCCGAGTCGCTGGTCGAGGAAGCACGGCGCAAACGTGCCGAGGCGGCGATAAAGCGGGCGAAAAGCAAGGCAGAGCAGGCGGCAGCCGAGCTGCGGCCAGTCATTGAGGGCAACCGGGCGGAAACGCTGCGCGAGCTGCTGGGGACGGGGACGGATGGCAAGGCGAAAAACGCCGAGCCGGAGTATCAATTTTTGAAGACAGCGATGTTTCAATCCGCGCCCCCCGAAGAGGGCGAACTACAGCATAACACGAGGGCTAAACAGGCATGAACACATTTGAAGAATTAAAAGCCTTTGCCGAGGCGCAAGGGCTGACACAGGGGCAACTGGCGGCAAAGCTGGGGGTATCTACCGCGACGGTGAACCAGTATTTGCAGGGCAAATACAAGGGCGACACGGCCGCGCTGGATGCCAAGGCTGTACAGCTGATGGCACGCAGCCGCGAGAAGGCGAAAGAGGTCAAGCAGGCGTTTGTGGAGACGACCAGCGCGAAAAATATGCTGGAGATTTGCGGGCTGGCGCACGCGCTGTCCGATATCTACCTGATTATCGGCGACGCCGGCCTCGGCAAGACGGTGGCATTGCGCGAATACGCACGCCGCCATCCGGACGTCATCCTGCTGGAAACGGAGCCGACCTACAACGCCAAGGTGCTGCTGCAATCGCTATGCGATGCGCTGGGGCTGTCGGCGGCGCGTACCAACCACGAAATGATGAGCGCGGTGGTGGACAAGCTCAAGGACAGCGAACGGCTGCTGATTGTGGACGAAGCGGAGCTGCTCGCCATCAAGCCGCTGGAAATCCTGCGGCGCATCCACGACCTGACCGGCATCGGTATGGTGCTGGCGGGGATGCCACGGCTGCGCGCCAACCTGCGCGGCGCGCGCGGCCAGTACAAACAGCTCTACAGCCGCGTCGGCTTTTGTCACGACCTGCGCGACCGCTTGCCAGAGGGCGACATCGCGCAGATGTGCGAGGCGGTACTGGGGACGGCGGAACACAACCCGCAGCTCTACAAGGTGAGCGGTGGCAATGCGCGGCGGCTATCCAAGCTTTTGCGTGGCGTCACGAAAATGGCGGAAAACCACGGCGGGGAAGTTACCACGCGGATGATTGACCGCTTTGCCGAGATGTTAATTGATTGAGGGTAGTAAATATGGACAGAGAAGAAGCGCGAAATATTGCGGAGAAGATACAAATAGAGTTGGTGGCACGGGGCATTGCCGCGCAACTCATTGACTGGATGAGCGCAAACGGGATTGCCAAAGTCGTCATGGCCATCGAGATGGAGGATGCAAGCATCCCGCCGGGATGCTTCACCATCAACAAGCCGGAAGAAGGATAAACCATGAAAAAGCAAACCACGACGGGCGTCGGCCTGAATGGCTGCGGCATTGCACGGGTCAAACTGGCGGCGGCGCAGGCGCAGATTGCGGCGATGCGGGCGGGGGTGATGCCCAATGCCGCCGGCAGTATTAACCAACAGGTAGAGAGGAAGGAATCATGAATAGTGAAGACAGCCTTTGGGCAACGTTGGAGGAAGCCATCCGCGACGGGTATTTCATTCCCTTCCAGCTTTCGTGCAAAGACGATGAGGCGCTGTTCCCGCTGGTGGCGCGGATGAACACGCTGATGCTGTTGATGGGAGACCGGATGCGCAGCGCGCTGGACATCCTGCGCGAACGCGAGCTGACGGGACAAGCGAACGCCATCCTGCGCGACCCGGCAAACGGCGACATCCACATCCGCCTCAACTATGGCAACTACATCGGCGGACTGCTGGTTTTCAGCGGCGGCGGACTGGCGAGCAGCATCACCTGGCATGGCCGCCGTCTCAATGGCGGACGGCTGACCCGCTTCAACCGCGCCACCCTCACCGCCTGCGATCTGAATCTGGAGGCGATATTCGACAGCCACTTCGGCAGCCTGTCGCGTGAGGCGGCGGCAGTACAGCAATTTATCGACGAGCGGCGCGCCGCACAACGCGACCTGCCGTTTTAACCCCCTTTGAACAACCTGTTAAACCGGAGAAAAAAATATGACTACCGTAAAAAAGACCCGCATCAAGGCACAAACGCTGGACGCGCCGCAAAGCCGCGAAGAAACCCAGCGCTGGATACGCGAACTGGGCGACCTGCAACGCGAACACGGGCGTACCACGGCGGAGATGAACGACCAGATTGCCGAAATTACCCACAGTTACACCCCCGAACTGAACGCACTACAGGCGCGGATAGAAGAACTGCTGAAAGGCACCCAGGCATGGTGCGAGGCGCACCGCGACGAGCTCACCGACGGCAAGAGCAAAACCGCGAATCTGGTCACCGGAGAGGTGAGCTGGCGCACACGCCCGCCGTCGGTTGCCATCCGTGGCGTGGAAGCGGTACTGGAAAACCTGCGCGCACGCGGCCTAGAACGCTTTATCCGCATCAAGGAGGAGCCGAACAAGGAGGCAATGCTCAACGAACCGGACGTTGCCGCCGGGGTGGCGGGCATCACCATCAAGCGCGGCGTGGAAGACTTTGTGGTCGTGCCGCATGAAGTAAGCGGGGTGCAATGATGAAACGGGACAAAAACGACTTACTGGCGCGCATCAAGAAATGTTTGGCGCTGGGCAAATCATCCAACCCGCACGAGGCCGCCGCCGCGATGCGCCAGGCGCAAAAACTGATGGCAATGGCGGGGGTGACCGCCGAGGACGTCGCGCTGGCAGGGATTACCGAGGCCAAACTGGGGCTGCCGTCGAAAACCCTGCCACGCTGGCACCACGTCCTGATCGCTACCGTCGCCAGTGGCTTTGGTTGCGAGTGCATGATGGCACGCAGTTTTTTTGGGGAGCCGTTTGTGTTTTTTATCGGCACGGCGTCGCGGATTGAGGTGGCGAGCTACGCCTACACCGTATTGCGCCGTCAAATCATGGGCGCGCGCAAGGCATTTATTGCGGGGCTCTCCAAAAACTGCAAAGCGCGCAGCAAAACGCTGCGCGCCGACAGCTATTGCGAGGGCTTTGTGATGGCGTTACGGGACAAGGTACAGGCATTGACGCTGCCGGAAGAAGAACAAAAGCTGCTTGATGGCTATATGCACCGGCATCACCCCGACCTGAAAAAGGCCAAATGCACGCGAGACGACAACAAGGCCGAAAAAGAGCGGGCTAAGCAGCCGGATTACCGCTATCAGGGCTATTGCGATGGACGAAACGCGACCCTGAATCATGCAGTTAGCGGCAGTACCCACCGCCCTGCATCACTGGAGTACCAATCATGAAAACCCTGACCCAATGGATTATCGACCGCCTGCGCGGGCGCACTCGGACGCACATTGACCTGCACGCGGCAAGCGGCGAGGTGATTATCCGCCAGGGCCTGCGCCGGGTACGCCTCTCGCACGCGCAGTACCTGCAACTGGAACAACTGAAGGGGTGGCAGCGATGAGCACCATCACCAAAGATGACCCGCAATTTAATGCTGTTTTTGACGAGGCGGTGAAAATCATGGAAGCCGCAGGCGCAGAGATTACAGGGGTTGATGCCTTGCGGCGTGATGTGGATGCAATCGTACTCGAAGGCAACAGCCTGAATTTGAAGTTGCGCAAAGCCGTTGCCCCCCAAAACAATGGGAGGGTGTCATGAAAACCCGCTGCCCCTGCTGCGGGGCGACGATGAGCCTTGACGCGCTGCTTGCCCACGACGATGCCCGCGACGCGCTGCGGGCGCTGGTTGCCCTCGGCGGTGAGTTGGGCAAAGGCGCGGTCATCTATGCCGGGATGCACCGCCCCGGCAAAAGCGAGCTGTCGTGGGGACGGCTCGGCAAAATCCTGGGCGAACTTGCGGAGGCAATGGCGGCGGGCGAGATTGAGCGCAACGGGCAACGCTACCCGGCGCCGCAGGCGGCATGGCTGTGGGCATTTGCCGAGATGCGCAAACGGCGTGATGCGGGCAGTCTCGTCCTGCCGCTGAAGGGGCATGGCTACCTCTACGAAGTGCTCAGCCGTTGGGACGGACAGGGCGCAACTGCGACCGTCATGCCTGCCGCCGCCACGCCAATGACGGCGGCAGGGAAATCCGCGAGCAAGACGCTCAGCGGTGTCGCCGCACTGGAAGGATTGAAGCGATGAACGACTTGCCGAAAAGCATCCACAACGCGGTGATTGACGGGGTGCAGCGCCTGTATGTGCTGCGACTTGATGGCGCACCGGCGGATGACACCCTGCCGCTGACGACGCAAGTGTGGCTCGATGCCATCGCCTGGCGGCGGCGGTGGGCAGATGACGATTTGCTGCGGCTACAACAAGCCTTTGTTGCGCTGACCGCAACCGCCAAACGCTGGCCGCAACCGGCAACGCTGCTGGAGCTGTTGCCGCCGCGCCCCGCGCCGCTGGCATTGCCTGCGCCACAAAAGACGGCGGCGGAGCGGGCGGCAGATGCGAATTGGCTGGAAGGGCTGCTCAACAAACTAACCGAAAAAATGAAGGTGAAGAAGAAAAACCATGAACCCGGAACAAATCCACGAACTGAAAGAACGGCTGCGGCGACCGACGCAGCAGCGGGCGGCCATTACCGCCGTGATGCTGCAATGCGACGCGCTGGCCGCGCAAATGCCCCTGCAAACCCGCAAGGAAAACGCTGAACAGATCGGCGCGCTGATCCGTATGTTGGCGCTGGTCAAACAGGCACTGAAAGAAGGAGGACACCATGACGAACCTGAACCCCGAATACCGCCGTGCGATGATTGCCAAAATCAAGATCGCGCAGAAAGATCTGGCGATGGACGACGCCGCTTACCGCGCCCTGCTCACCCGCGTTACGGGCAAAAACAGCGCCGCCGTGCTGAATAAAGGCGAGCTTGAGGCGGTAATCCGCGAAATGCAGCGCCTCGACTTCCGTCCGGTAAACCAACAGGGCACCCGTCCGCGCGTCTCCGACGGGAAAAAGCGCACACTGGCCAAAATCAGCGCCATCCTGCGCGAGCTGAACCTGTCATGGAACTACGCGCACGGCATGGCCAAGGCGATGTTTGCGCGTGAGCGCGTTGAATGGCTCAACGCAGACGAACTGCACAAACTGATGCAGGCGCTGGCGGTGTACCAGCGGCGGCAACGAGCACGGCAGGCCAGGGAGCACGCGCAATGAATGACTACGCCGAAGCCCTCTACCAAGTGGCCGACCTGTTACCGCCGTCGGTGGCGGACATCGTCCACACCATCGGCATCGAGCCGACCTTGCGCCTGGTGGCGGCACTCGGTGGCACCTCATACGATTTTCCGGTCGGGGTAGCAGACAGCCCGCGCCTGCGCGTGCTGCAAGACATCCTCACTCCAGAAGAAATCGAACGCCTGCTCGCCGTCTATGGCGGTGCGCGCACCTACATCCCCCGCTGCGAGGCGGCGTTGCGCGAGCTGCGCAACCGCCAGTTTCGGCAGGCGGTGGAGACAATGGTGGCGCGCGACGGCATCAGCCAAAAGCTGGCTATCCAGCAACTGGCGCCACAGCATGGCATCACCGAGCGCTGGGCATATGAGGTGCTCAAACCTCAGGCAAAACCACAGCCAACACTGCTATAACCCTCGATAAAACCGCCTTTAACGGCGGTTTGTTTTTGCCCACGCCTTGAGATGCAAAAATTTTTGCAAAAAGGGTTGCTTTAATTACTATGTCATAGTAATATACACCCCATCGAAAGGCACGCCGCAGCCTGACGATATTTGACAAACCCGCGGCAGGAGACCTGAAAATGAACGCCATGAACAAAATGAACCGCAACGCCTGGAAAAACCTCTATCGCGCTTACCGCGTATGGATGCAGGCACATCACGCAATGTTCAAAGCGAGCCCTGAAGAATACTGGCAGGGAGACTACGAAAAACGGCACTACCAAGCCCACAATGCCTGGATGGATGCACTTGATGCTGCCAACATCGCCCATAGAGGTGACAGTAACCTGTGCGCCAGACTGTGCGGTTATGCATACAAGGAAAACCCTTTGGCACAATACAGTGCAAAAGAACTGCTGGAGGCAAGGCTGTACCAATACAAGGGCTCCAAAGTAGAGGAACCCGTCGGATTGTTTGATGACATGGACAGGGAACCTGCGCCCGTCGCCTCATGGGACTGGAGTGAGCACCGAAACAGCCCGGAATATGGTCTTTCCGCCGCGCAAATCATTGACCTGTTCGTGCGCGATGAGTGGCAGTACGGCCTATTTGGTGCCTGCTCACGCGGCGAACCACGCCCCCGCCGTCTCCCCTGAGACCACAAATCATGTCGCGCCCCGGACTTTCAGGGGCAGGAGAACTTAATGGAACTGCTTGAACTGATAGATGAGTGGCGTGCAATCCGCGACAAACAGGTGAAACCAAGAACGGCGCTGCTACGGGAGCGCCGCATTAACCGCTATCTCGTCCCCGCGCTGCGGGGGCGGCAAGTTGAAAATCTCACGGCAAAAGAAATACTGGAAGTCATAACCGTCATCAGTGAAAAATCCGGCATAGATGTTGCACATCGCCTGTTGAGTGACATTAACGGTGCCCTGGATTACGCCTCGGTGTTGGGTATCCTCAGCTACAACCCGGCGGCACGCCTTTACCGGTATTTGCCGGCAAAATCAAAAGAACACTGGGGCTACCTGCCACCTCGTGAATTTGGGCAACTGTTGCGACGGATTGACGCCTCGCCATGTGGTACCCGTACAGTACGCAATGCGTGGTGGGCGTTGGTGTACACCGCGGGGAGACGCCAAGAAATCGTCCACGGGCGCTGGGAAGAAATCGACTGGGGCGCACGCAAATGGGTCATCCCCAAAGAACGCATGAAAATGGGCGCGCCACACAGCCTGCCGATTACGCATCCACTGCTGACTATTCTCGAAGAACAGCGGGGGTTGGGGACAAGCTGGATATTCCCCACGCCGTACGGACGGGAGGATGCCCCCATACATCTCAGTACCGTCAGTAATATGCTGCTGCATATCAGGGGGGATATGCAGCAAACCGTGCACGGCATCCGGCACGTGTTTTCGACGCGCGCCAATGATTCGGGCTTGTGGACGAGCCAGGCCGTCGAAAGACAGCTTGACCATAGGCCTCGCGGCGTAGCGGCCATCTATGACCACAGCAATATGCTGGGCGAGCGGCGACGCCTCATGGACTGGTGGGCAGACCAGATTATGCAGTGGCGAGGATTAACGTAAAATCATCGAATTATGAAAAAAACGTTTTTCGTGGGGAAATTTCTTGCATCTATTGCTATGACATAGTAATATTAACCCATCGAAAGGCACGCCGCAGCCTGACGATATTCGACAAACCCGCGGCAGGAGAACTGAAATGAACGCAAACAACACCGCGAAAATCACAAAAATCCCGGCCAAATTTGACATTTGGAACAGCGAATATACCTTTGTTGACTTCGGCGACCGCATCGAAGTCAAAATGCCCTGCCGCGAACATGGCAAAGGCGCAGAAAAGGAAAGCTGGATGCTGGGGGTTTGCACAGAAGTGGTGACCCACCCCAATACAATGGCCTTGATACGCCATATGCTGGCAAGCGGCAATTTTTGCTTGGTTGCCAAAAATGACCGGATGATTTTCGGCGGTCTTGAGGTTATCTGTGGCATCCCGACGCATTACGGCTGGACGCCAGCGGATTTTTATTGATATTTCACCCCCGGCTGCCTTGGCAGCCGGGCAGACACGGAGTAACGGTGCATATATACCACGTCAACGTAACTACAAACAGGCACTACCGCAGTCACCTCGCCGACGCTGATGCCAGCGAGATGGCGCGGTTAGATGCGTGGCTGGAGGCGCCGATGGCGCCTTTGGCTGTGGACGAAGATAGCCTTTGTATTTGCCAACAACGAAGCGGCAAAATGCTGAAGGTGCTGATACAACGGCAACAACAGGACGTCCGCCAAATGGTGATTTGTACGCACAGCCGCCGCAAGGCGGTAGCGTGGGCTGTTGTTGCCAATACCGGGGCGCCGCCTGATGTACCATTTGCCGCATCCCGGATAATCGGGGATGGAGGTAATGAGCCGCGACTGGATCGCTTTGAGCGCGATTTGGCATGGGCATTTGTTACGCGAGAGAAGCATGGGTAACAGTAAGACAGCACGTGCCAAAGCGCAGCGGGCGCAGACAGCGCGGGCGGCACAACAAAAAATTCTGGAGGCAGGCGGTATCCGCTTCAGCGTGCTCCTTGAACCACCGTATGCGCAGCAGTTTGCCGCGCTCGC
>ERZ773043.2292-NODE-2292-length-10101-cov-2.695600_pt1 | contig 10101 bp, 9 predicted proteins | sample MGYA00580636_ERZ773043 | MGnify/ENA primary metagenome ERZ773043 (study PRJEB29015, sample SAMEA2737992) | human oral metagenome | biome: human oral; feature: human-associated habitat; material: dental | place: China | collected 2065 ... | reverse complement strand
TTGATATCGCGGACGGGATCTATCTCTATCAAAACGAGATAAAAATTTTCACTGACGGCGCGGAGGTGACGAATTTAATAAATCTGCCCGCCGCGACCGAATACAAAGATTATAAAATTTACGAGGGCAAATTTAGCATCGCCGTGCCTTTAGGCCTCGTGCTCGCAAATGCCGCAGATAGCGATGATTTCGTGCTTAACGGCGATTTTTTGGGCTGCACGAAATCGGGCTTTTGCTACCAGCCGCAGCAGTTCGGCTTTAGCTTCAAGCGCGTAGTGAAGGGCTATGAGATCAGTAAAATTTCAAACTCCGAGCTGAAAAGATACCGAAGCGGCATAAATTCCGCGCAGATTTCTGCTGCATACAGCGCGCAAAGCAGAGCTGCAAATTTTAAAAGCAATGCCGCTGCTTCGGGCGAGGAAGCAAATTCCGTAGCAAGCTTGCACGCAGCGGGAAATTCCGCGGCAAGCTCGGCGGAAAACGCCGCGGTAAATTCCGACGAAGCTTCCACGCACAAAAATCCGCACGCAAATTCCATCTCCGAGCAGGATAAAATTTTAAACGTTCTTGGCGGCAAGAGCTTCATCGCGGCGATCGCGCTGTTTTTCGGCTACGGCGTGCTGCTCTCGCTAAGTCCTTGCGTCTATCCGCTCATCCCGATCCTCTCGTCGATCATAGTGGCAAAAACCTCCTCAAAGCCGAGCGCGAAAACGAGCCTCGCCGTAAGCCTTGCGTATATTTTTGGGATGGCGAGCTCGTATGCGATTTTAGGGGCTTTCGTGGCGGTTTTCGGGCAAAATTTACAAGGCCTGCTGCAAACTCCGCCCGCGCTGATCCTAACCTCGCTCATATTCGCTGCGCTCGCGTTTTCTATGTTTGGATTTTACGAGATCCGCCTGCCTGCGCGCTTTCAAAGCTTCTTAAATAGCAAAAGCGAAAATGCTGGCGGCCTGATCGGAGTTTTTTCGATGGGGCTTATCTCGGCACTCGTTGTATCGCCGTGCATCTCCGCTCCGCTTGCGGGCGCGCTCGTTTACATCGCGGGCAGCGGCGACGTTCTGCTGGGCGCGGCGGCTCTTTTCGCGCTGGGGCTCGGAAGCGGTGCGCTACTGCTTGTGGTGGGGCTCGGCGGCGCATTGCCTAGGCCCGGAGCTTGGATGGAGGCGGTGCCTAAAATTTTCGGCTTTTTGCTGCTTTTTACGGCGGTGTGGATTTCGCGCGCGCTCATCGGCGAAAATTTAAGCCTGCTGATTTACGCGGTTTTAGGCGCGATCTTCGCAGGATTTTTGGGGCTATTTGACGGCGGCGCGGGCGGGATAAAGCGCGCTTTGGCTCTTATAATCGCGCTATATTCGGCGCTGCTGCTCGCAGGCTTTGCCAGCGGCGCGAAAGATTTTTCCAGACCGCTTGGTAATCTAATCCCGCAAAGCACGAGATATTCCGGGGGCGGCTCCGGCGGCGAGAGCTTGCAAGCGAGCGAAATTTCTCGCGCTAAAAATTTTAGCGGCGCGCATTTTTCATTGATGCGCGATCTGGCGCAGCTGCGGGGCGAAATAGAAAATTCCAAAAAGCCCGTGATAGTCGATTTTTGGGCTATCTGGTGTAAAAATTGCGAGCAGAGCGAGCGAGCGTTCGCAGATCCCGCTCTTGCGGGCGCTCTTGATAAATTTAGCCTTTTGAAGATCGATCTTAGCGAAGATAGCGAGCAAAATAGGGCGATAAAAGCGCATTTTAACGTATTCGGCCCGCCTACGATTCTGTTTTTTAAAGAGGGCGCGGAGATTGCGAACCTGCGCCAGATCGGCAGCGTAAATTCCGAAAAGCTGGCCGAAATTTTAACCGAAATTTAGTGAAATTTAGATAGATTTCAAACAAAATTTAGTTTTAAGGATTGCGCGATGATAAGCAAAAATAGGGCTACGAAAGAGACCAAAATCGAGCTTGAGCTGGAGCTTTACGGGCGCGGCGCGGCGCAGATACAAACGGGCATCGGTTTTTTCGATCATATGCTTAGCGCGTTTGCCAAGCACGCGTGGATCGATCTGAGCTTGCGCTGCGAGGGCGATTTGCAGGTCGATTTTCACCACAGCGTCGAGGACTGCGGCATCGTGCTCGGAAGCGCGATCAAAGAGGCGATCTATCCCGCGCAAAACATCGAGCGCTTCGGCGATAGCGTCGTCGTGATGGACGAAGCCGCCGTAAGCGCCGCGCTTGATTTTTCCAACCGCGCGTTTTTGGTATTTGATTGCCCGAGCCTGAAGCGCGGTAAGATCGGCGAATTCGACGCCGAGCTCGTGGAGGAATTTTTCCGTGCTCTGGCTTTCAACGCTGGCATCACGCTGCATCTAAGCCAGATCCGAGGCGAAAATCTACATCACGTCGCAGAGGCCGCGTTTAAGGCGTATGCCGTCGCATTCCGTCGCGCGATAAGTATCAACGAGCGCGCCGGCGTGCCTAGCACCAAGGGCGTTTTATAACGGCAAATGCGCGCTAAATTTAGCAAAATTAGCAATTCGCGGTTTTGAAATTTTATCGGCGTTTGAAATTTTACTCTCGCCGCTGCTTGAAATTTGCAAAATTTTGCCCTTGCCACAGCAAAGCGCGCCGCTTTATTAAGATTACTTACGCTGGCGGTGCATTTGCGCCCGCCGCGCGAACCGCGAACTATGCTATATGAAATTTCGCACTGCCGGAGCGCTAAACCACCGCTTTGCATATTAAAATTTAAAGGTAAAAATGAATAGTTTCAGATCGCTTATTGAGCCCATAATCGCGCTGTCTTGGATCTGCTTTGTTTGGCTTGTTGCGTGCTTGATTAAATTTATCAGATCAAAAGACGAGCCAGAGCGCTATAAAAGAGATAAAAAATTTCTAATTATTTCGGTGATTGTGTTTGCATGCGCTTTTGCTCCACTCATATATTCTCAGTGGCTATTCGATCCTTTTTCTATACTTATCTTGGTTTTTACCGGGCTACCGGTAATTTCGTTCATTTGGCTAATTGTAAGTTTAGTAAAATTTATTAGATCTGCTAAAAGCACGGCTGAGCGCCGTAGAAGAATTAGAAATTTGCTGATTCTCTCTGCATTTTCGTTCATAACTTTTTTAGCCGTCCTAATGGGCTTTTTATGGCTGCTTAATAGCGCGCTTGCGCATATGTGAGGCACAAAATGAGCGATGAAATTTTTCAAAAAACGATCGCCGTAATATTGACGGCTTGGGCGATCAGCGTTTGCGCGCTAGTAGGAGCGGCGCTGTATCTGCATAGCAAATGCTCGATCATCTCCTATATCGCGAACGGCAACTAAGATGAAGCGACTATCTATCGTCATTTTGCTAGCGCTTGGCTTGACGGCTTTCGATTTTGCGTTTTACCGCCTCGTCGTGAAGCGATACGTAAATCAAAGCAGCGCCGAGATGCAGGCTAAATCGATCGAGCTGCATAAATTTCTGCCGTTTGAGCAGGGCTCGCAGATCGTGCGCGTTAGCTCCAGCTTAAAACTTAGCGGCGATCTGCCGATAATCGACGGAGCAGCCGCGCTATATCCCGTCTTTTCGGCATTCGTCGCGGCGAACTATCCGAAGGAAAGCGTGGAATTTGACGGGCAAAATTTCACGAATGCTAGCAGGCTTAAATTTAGCAATACCCGCGGCGCGTACAAGGCCATAAGCGACGGCGAGGCGGATCTCATTTTCGTCGCCGCCCCTTCGAAGCAGCAGCTGGCTTATGCGCAGGAAAAGGGCGCGCGCTTGCGCTTCGTGCCGATCGGGCTGGAGGCGTTCGTCTTTATCGTAAATGCAAATAACAAAGTTTCAAGCTTAAGCGTGGATCAGGTGCGAGGAATTTATTCGGGGCAATATAGCGACTGGTCGCAGCTCGGCGGCGAGCGCATGCGAATAGATGCCGTGCAGCGAAACGCGGGCAGCGGCAGCCAGAGCGCGTTTTTAAAATTTATGGGTGAAACGCAGCCTAAGCGCAAGATCACGGGCTTTTTCGGTAGCGCGATCGGCTTTTCGTTTCGCTACTACGTCGAGGGGATCGTGCAAAACGGCGGCGTGAAGATGCTTAGCCTAAACGGCGCGTATCCGAATAAAGAAAATATCGCTAGCCGCAAATACCCGCTCGTAGCCGAAATTTACGCGGTTTACGATGAAAACAACAAAAACGAAAATATCCGCATCTTAATAGATTGGATCCTTTCGCCGCAGGGGCAAAGCATCATCGAAAATAGCGGCTACGTGCCGATTAAGGGCTAAGATCGCAGCTTAAATTTATGCGCCGTTTGCCAAAAATTCAGCCAAATTTCGTTAAAATCACAAAATTTCAAAAAACGGAAAACGAAGTGATAAAGATCATATTTTTAGACGTAGACGGCTGCCTTAGCGACGGCGGGCTGTACCATTCAAACGGCGGCGAAGAGATGAAGAAATTTAACGTAAAAGACGGGTTTGGCATCCAGGAATGGCAGCGGCTGGGGCTAAAGGTCGCGATCATCACCGGCAAAAGCTCGCAGATCGTCGCAAACCGTGCGCGCGAGCTAAAGATCGATACGCTCTTTCAAGGCGAAAAAGACAAGCTCTCAAGGGCGGAGCAAATTTTAAAAAATTTTAACCTAAGCTTCGATGAGGCCGCTGCAATCGGCGATGATATAAACGACGCGAAGCTTTTAAATGCGGTCGCGATCAGCTTCAAGCCCGCCGATGCGCTAAGCTCGCTAAAAGCGGACGTCGCGCTAAGCAAAAACGGCGGCTGCGGCGCAGTGCGCGAGATGATCGAAATACTCGTCGATAAAAACGGCATGCGCGAAGAGTGGAATAGCAAATGGCTGTAGTTTCGCAAGCGCGCGTGAGAGAGCCTGCGAGAGGCGAAATTCTGCGCAGATCAAAGAGGACTGAGCGATGGTGATAAAAATTTTCTACGTCGCGATTGCGATCTTTTGCGTCGCGATGGTCTTTCTAAGCGTGCAGACGCCGTATTTTAGCGATATGTTTAGGCAGGATCTAAGCATTGCGAATATGGAGATGAAAAAGATCGTCGATTATCAGATCGGCGAGCGCGTGGATGCTAAATTTACCGCGGACGGCGGCACTCGCTATAAGGATCGCGACGAGTTTGTAAATTTTAAAGCCGAGGAGATTGGCGCAGATCTAAATCACACTTTGGTTTCAAAGACCGCGACGCGCGCAGGCGAGCTGATAAAATTTAACGGCGACGCGCACTATGTAAATAGCAGAGGCTTTGATTACACGGCGCAAGAGATCATCTACGATACGAGCAGCAAGATCGTCCGCTCCGACGTGCCATACGTGCTGCGCCAAGGCGGCGACCGCATCACAGGCGCAAGCATCAGCTACGACACCAAAACCAAACAAACAAACTCAAAAGGAATCCACGCATGGTATTTAATAAAAGATCAAAACTCTACAAACTAATACTCGCAGGCGCGCTAATTGCGGGCTTTGGCGCGACTACTCTTAGCGCCGCGCAGGAGCAGGTCGAGGTCACGGCGGATAATTTTTTCGCCGACGAGATCAAGCAGATCAGCGTGCTGACGGGCAACGTTCGCATCAAAAAGGGCGCTTACGATACGCTAAATTCCGACAAAGTGACGATCTACTTCGACGCCAAACGCCAGCCTATCAAATACGTCGCGACGGGAAACGCAAATTTTAAAATTTTACTCAATCAAAAGCATTACGACGGCAAGGGCGGCGTGCTGACCTATGATCCGACTATCGAGGCTTACACGCTTGAAAACAACGCCTATCTGCACGAAGCCGAGACCAAAAAGGAGGTTTACGGCGATAAGATCATCGTAAATCGCCAAAAGGGCACCTACGAAGTAAAAAGCGGCGGCGGCGAGAAAAAGCCCGTGCGTCTGATCTTTCAGGTCGAAGATCAAAACAAATGATCTATCCTAGCAGCGCGCAGTTTATCACCTCCGCCGCAAATATCGCGGGCGCGCCCGAGTTTGCGATGAGCGAAGTGGCGTTTTTGGGGCGTTCCAACGTCGGCAAAAGCAGCCTGATAAACGCGCTTACCGGGCGCAAAAATCTAGCCAAATCAAGCTCGACGCCGGGCAAAACGCAGCTGATAAATTTTTTCGAAGTTAAATTTAAACAAAAGCTTGTCGCAAGCACGGACGGCTCGCAAAATGAAACGTCGCTAGATTTAGCAAGCAAAGAGGCTTTAAGCTCGGCTGCAAATTGTGCGCAAGATCACGCGGACGCTGCGGCGTCTGAGCGAAATTTAAAGCAGGAATCCGTTTTAAATTTAAAAAGCGCCTCGGCGGATTTTAGATCGGATCGCAAGACAGATCTTGCGGCAGGTTTCGCGCCGAATTCCGCGCAAAGCTCCGAATTAAATTTTACAGGTAGATCCGCGCTAAGCTTAGCGGGCAACCCCGCCTTTTCGGATCTTGCGAGCTTGGGTGAAAATATCTCTTTGATCTTCGTGGATCTGCCTGGGTTCGGGTATGCCAAGGTTTCTAAAAAACTGCATTATATCTGGCAAAAAAATCTCGACGAGTTCATCAAAGAGCGCCTAAATATCAAGCTTTTCGTCCATCTCATCGACGCGAGGCAGTTTGATCTTACGATAGATAAAAATTTGCAAAACTATCTCGCTAGTTTTCTGCGCGGCGATCAAAAGGTCGTGAGGCTCTACACCAAAGCCGACAAGCTCAACCAAAGCGAGCGCGCAAAGCTTTTGAGGCATGATCCGCAGGCCGTTTTGGTCTCGACGCTAAAAGGCGGCGGGCTGCAAAAAGCGCGCGAAATCATCGTGCGAGGGGCCTTTGGATTATGAAATTTCTAAATTTAAATACGTTAAATTTTGCGGCGCAGAATTTCAAAATAATTAAATTCAGCGGATATAAAATGCGCCGCCAAGATCGCGCAAAGATTAGGGAAAATTTTAGATGATACGGCTAAAAAAAGCGCGCCTTTGCGACATTTCGCGTATGCAGGAGCTCGTAAAAGAGGAGGTGCAAAACGGCGTGATCTTGCCGCTTGAAAGCGATGAGATAGCATCAAATATCCGCTCATACGTGCTGGCGTTCGGCTGCGATTCTAAGGCGGATACGAGTTTTGATTCCAAGGAAAATTCCGATTTAAATTTAGCCAGGAATTCCGATTCAAATTTAGCACGCAATTTGGATTTAAATTTAATCCAAAGCTCCGCCGCAAATTTTGCCGAAATTACTTCTGAAAATTCCGCCGAAGATGCCGCGGGCAATTTCGCGTCGCAACGAGCTACGCCGCAAAGCACAGCGCAAGGCGTATCAGGGGCGAGCCGCGCGCAAGCGGGCAAAGAGCAAATTTTACGGAGCGAATATTCGCAAGAAGCGAGCGTTTTTCAAACCGAACGTTCGCAGCCCTGCGAATCGCAGTGTCTAAAAGAAGCCGAAATTTTAGCGGGCTTTGCTTCGCTTAAAATTTTTAACGCAGATCTTGCCGAGGTGCGCTCGCTCATCGTCGCTCCGCAGTTTCGCAGGCGAGGCATTGCCAGAGCTATCGTAAATGAGCTGCTAGATGAAGCGAAATTTTACGGGCTAAAAAGCGTATTTACGCTCACCTATCAAAAGGAATTTTTTGGGCGCCTCGGTTTTACCGAAATCCCAAAGGATGAGCTGCCCGCGCAAAAAATTTGGGCCGATTGTATTAAATGCAAAAAGTTTCCGGTATGCAACGAAATCGCACTTATCTATACCTTATAGCGGACACGCTTTTTAGCGCGGGAGTTCTTTTCTACCTGCTTCTAAGTGCGGTGTATAGGGGGCTGCCGCCGCTGATCGGATTTTTTTTCACGGCGATGGTGGTGCAAAAATACGAAAACGACGTGAAATTTAAAAAGTTCGGCTTTACCTGGTTTTTCTCTATTTTTTATCTGTTTTGCGCCGAGCAGATCCACGGATTTAACCTATTTAGCGTGGCTATCGCGTATTGTATATTTTATTTCGTGGTCTATGAAAACTCATTTAAATATATTAAATTTAGAAATTTTTTGATCTGCTTTTACGTGATGATTAGCTATGTTTTGGTCTTTGTGGTGAGCAACGCGATCTCGGCGATCAAAAAGAGCGAGTATCTGCCTCTAAGCGGCGAGTATTTAAATTACATCGTGATTGAAATTTTGCTTGCTCTGCTCTTTTTTAAGGGGCGGCTGGTATGAGGCTAAAGTTTGTATTCGTATTTGTGATACTATTTTTTAGCATGCTTTTGGTTAGAATTTATTATCTTTCGATCAAATCAAACGAATTCTACGAGCAGGTCGCTAAAAACAACGTCATCTCTACCGAATACATCCCGCCGGTGCGCGGTCAAATTTTAGATGCCAAAGGCCGCCCGCTTGCGATAAATAATCTCGGCTTTTCGCTATCCATCGCGCCGCATCTAAAAGACGCCGCTCTACAAAGCGAGCTGAATAATATCTCGCGCTACTTCAAAGATCTCAACGTCACCGCGATGAGCAAGAGCTACAAGGACGCAAATTCCGCTTACAATCAAGATTTTATCGAAGTCGTGCCGTTTTTGGACTACAATACCACGATAGAGCATTTCGCGAGCTTGAGCCTGCACGAAAATATTAAAATTTCGCCCGCTTCGCAGCGCTTCTACCCTTACGGCGCGCTTGCTTCGCACATCATCGGCTACGTAGGTCGCGCCAATAAAAAGGATATCCAAAGTAATCCCCTAAGCGCGCTTACCGGATACAACGGCAGAAGCGGCGTCGAGGGGTATTATAACGAGCTTTTGCAGGGCAGCAAGGGCGAGCGCAAGACGAAGGTTACGGCGCTAAATCAGGTCGTAGAGGAGATCTCGATGCAAGAGCCCAGCAGCAGCGAAATCTCCCTTACCATCGATCTTGAGCTGCAAAAATACCTCGAGGAAATTTTTAAAGACAAAGACGGCGTAGCGATCGTGATGGATCTGCGCGACGGCGCTATCATCGCGGCGGGCAGCTTCCCCGAGTACGATCTAAACACCTTCGTGGGCGGAATTTCACAGGCGCAGTGGGACGAGCTAATAAAAGATCCGCGCCATCCGTTTACGAATAAGCTCGTAAACGGCCTCTATCCGCCCGGTTCGGTCATTAAGATGGCGGTGGGGATGAGCTTTTTAAACAGCGGCAAGATCAACGAGAACTGGAGCGTGTTTTGCAGTGGCGCGATAGAGCTAGGGGGGCGTAAATTTCGCTGCTGGAAGAGCTGGGGTCACGGCCGCGTGAGCTTAGTAGAAGCGATTAAAGGCAGCTGCGACGTGTATTTTTACGAAGGCTCGCTGCTGGTGGGGATCGACTATATGTCCGCGTATCTGCAGCGTCTGGGGTTTGGTAGTAAAACAGGCGTCGATCTGCCCAATGAGTTTGTAGGCACGATGCCTAATAAGGCCTGGAAAATGCAGAAATTTAAGCGCGCGTGGTATCAGGGTGAGACGGTCAATGCCTCGATCGGCCAGGGCGACGTGCTCGTCACCCCTATGCAGGTGGCGAAAAACACCGCGCAGATCGCCTCGGGCAAGGCTATCACTCCGCATTTTTTAAAAAGCATCGACGGCAAGCCGGTGGAATTTACCTCTACCGAGCTTTTCACGCCGAAAGAAAAGGCGCAGCTGCCGCTCGTGCGGCGCGGGATGTATGAGGTCGGCAACAACCCCGACGGAGGCACCGCCTACAAGCTCATCCATACCGCAGTCGTGCCTCTAGCGGTCAAGACGGGCACCGCGCAGGTCGTAGGCATCTCGCAGACCGCCAAAAAGCGAATGAAAGAGGCCGATATGGACTACTTCCACCGCTCGCACGCCTGGATGACGAGCTTCGGGCCGTACGACAAGCCGCAATACGCCGTAACCGTGCTCGTAGAACACGGCGGCGGCGGCGGAAGCGCGGCAGGTCCCGTAATAATGCAAATCTACGAAAAACTCGTCCAGATGGGCTACATTGACGCCAACGCAACGACCATCAAAGACAGCGCAAAGAAAACAAAGTAGAGCGGAATTTTAAAATTATAAAATTTTAGAATTCTGTTCGGCTTTCGCGGGCTTGGAATTTTATCTAGCCTCCATAGGTTTAAAATTTTAAAATTTATCCGCTTTCGTAAG
>ERZ773043.2291-NODE-2291-length-10106-cov-4.870958_pt1 | contig 10106 bp, 8 predicted proteins | sample MGYA00580636_ERZ773043 | MGnify/ENA primary metagenome ERZ773043 (study PRJEB29015, sample SAMEA2737992) | human oral metagenome | biome: human oral; feature: human-associated habitat; material: dental | place: China | collected 2065 ... | reverse complement strand
CTGCTACCGACTGGTAGCAGGGGCGCGCTGTATATGTAGATAGCTCTTGATTAGCCCTCAGTCACAGGCACAGAGGGCTCTTCCTCCGTCGCCTCCTCGGGGATCTCGGGGAGAGGCTCCCCCTTGATAGCCACGTAGATCGTGCAGGTACCTGGGAAAATACTATGGTAGAAGGCCTCGCTGAAGCCTGCTTCCTGCAGGATAGCGACCATCTTCTCACGCTGGGGCATCGCAGCGATGGACTTCGGCAGGTACGTGTAGGCATCCTTATCGTCCGAGAAGAAGCGCCCGATGAGCGGGATGATCTGCCCTGCGTAGAGCTTGTATCCCACACGAAGGAGGGGATTCGTCGGCTCGGAGAGCTCGGCGATGACCAGCACACCCGAGGGTCGGATGATGCGATGTAGCTCACGTGCCGCCGCAGGGATGTCGGGGAAGTTGCGGATACCGAAGGAGATCGTCGCCGCATCGAAGGTATTCTCCTCGAAGCTCGTGGCGGTGCAGTCCTGACGGTCGAAGACGATGCGGTCGCTCAGGCCCAACTGATGGACCTTCTCCGCACCGATACGCATCATCTCCTCCGAGATATCGACGCCCGTGACCTTCTTGACCGAGGGCATCGTCTGCACGAGGGAGATAGCGACATCACCCGTACCCGTAGCGACATCCAGCACGTGCTTCGGAGCATAGGGTGCGAGGAAGCTCAGGGCCTTGCGGCGCCAAGAGCGGTCCAGCCCGAGCGAGATGATGAAGTTGAGGCGGTCGTACTGCGGAGCAATGCGGTTGAACATCCGGCGGACCTGGTCCACCTTTGGATCAGCACTGTCCTTATAGGGGGTAATCATTTTGGTAGAGATATGGGAAGGATGTGATAATGATGGTGATCACTTATGAGAGAAGTAGATCGAGTGGGCATCGGAGATACGCCCTGACGTGGGGCGCACGGCAGCGATATAAAGCCCAGGGACAAGCCCCGTGACGGACACCGTGGCACGGCCACCCGTCTGCGTGAGCTTCTGATACATATGGAGCTGACCGGTGAGGTCATAGATACGCACTTCGCAGGGCGTGCGGCGTAGCTCTTCGCCCTCGAGATGCAGAGCCCCGCCGTGGTAGTACCCCGTGAGGCCTTGGGGTAGGTCGCTCTTCGCCTCGGGATTGACCAGCGTCGTCGTCTCGATGAGCAGGTCGATCCAGTACGCCCCACCAGGAAGCTCGGTGCTGCGACGCCACCCATCTGTCCAGTGGTGCGTCCACGCAGCCCACCCACGTAGGCGGTCAGCAGGCCCGTCATAGGCCAGGAGCGGTAGGCGCAGCTCACGGCTGTCACTCGTCGTGCAGGAGAGGAGGTAGCGCCCTTCGCTGAGGCTGAGCTTCAAGCCATCGGGTGCGGGGAAGAAGAGCTCGATACTATCGGAGCGGAGCGTACGTGAGCCACGCTGCGCTGCCCCGAAGGCATCATAGCGTGCATACGTGCCGAGGGTCGAGGAGGCGAAGTCCACGACCTTACCACCGAGGGCATAGTCATCGGTGAAGGGCTGGAGCGCCACGCGCAGCTGGGGAAGGTCTGCGGAGGTGAGCTGATCATTGCTCTTGAAGACGACGTACGCCCCGAGGATCGTAGCCCCCGATATCTGGGGAAGGCGCAGCTCATTGCCGACAGCATCGACACCCGTACGGGCCGTGTGCGTCACGTTGGGCTTGACGACTTCGGCTGAGGTCGCTACGGGATCGGGGTAGATAGCGCTCAGGCGCTGCACGACCTTCGGCGCAATAGGGTCGTAGCCATCGCAGATCTTACGCCCAGAGTTCGTGGGATCGAGCCACGGACGGAGCGAACGGATCGTGCCCGCCCCAGGGGTATTGGACACCCACGAGCGCTTGAGCGCCCAGTAGCGGTCGTCATAGGGGCTTTCACAAGTGGAGGCTCCCCCCGTCAAGGCGCCGACGATGAGCCCGTCCTTGTCGAAGAGTGCCGATCCCGAAGAGCCCGCAGCTGTCGCACCGACAGCCCAAGCATTGACCTCCCAGTGCACGTCGCTCCACGAGATGAAGCGCACGGAGCCGTGCTTATCCTCATAGGAGAGGTCGTAGTCATTGGTACGCAGCTCGGTGTCACGGGTGAGGTTGTAGCGCTTGGTCGAGCCCCCAGGATGGTGGATACCGACGAAGGGACCTTGGGGCGACTCATTGATATTCCACCCAGCGAAGTAGGGCTGATAGGCCGCTGGGATCGGGCCGAGTGTGCCGTTAGCCCTGCGGGGAAGCCCCTTGATACGCAGCAGGCACATATCGGTATTCTCATTGTAGCCGACGAGGTTGGCTCCGCTCAGGCTCTGCTCCTCCGTGGGGCGCACGTTGCCCTCACGCAAGGGACTTTGGAAGCCGAAGAAGAAGACCGTCGTCGAGGCATTGCGGTTCACAGCTCCGAGATCGCCGAGGAGCTTAAAGAGGTTATTGAGGCAGTGCGCCGAGGTCAAGACGTAAGGCGTGCCGTCGGAGCGGGTGTTGTTGATGAGCGAACCCGTGCTGGCGCTGGTCCCGCCGACGATAAGAAGGAGCGTGCTACGGCTCTGCTTCCACGCATCGGGATAGGCGATAGCGTTGGGCGCACAGCTCAGCGAAGCGAGCGAAGCACGTGGGTGGTCATAGAAAGGCTCCCCAGGTTGGGCAAAATTCTCCGCACGGCCAGCACTGCGGAAGTCGCGGAAGCCGTAGAAGAGCGCATCAAGTCGGAAGGGGAGCTTCAGCTGGTCAGCGCGCGTCCCCTCGGGGTATTCGTATTCGAGCACCAACGTCTCGGCATCGATGGGAGCGATCTGTAGGAGGCTATCTGTCTCGTTGTTCTGCTCAGTGAATGCCCCCTTAGCAGGACGCCCCTTAGCCGTCACGAAGAGCGCACCGCCACGGGGCAGGGCGTAGCGCGAGAGGCGCAGGCCGATATTCTTCGCCTGAGGGGCTTGGACCTCAGCACGCCACACATAGTTCCCCGCTCCATCTTGGTACATACGTCCCAGCGCCTCGGTAGCCCCAGCCACGGGGCGCTCGACAGCGAAGGTATAGGTGCGGAAGCCCTTGTCCCCAGCCGTAGCCGAACGGAGCTCCTCAGCGGTGGGTGCTGTCACACGCAGGGCGTTTGTCGCCGAGCGCATCATCTGCCCAGAGCCCATCGCACCTACGACGGGCGAGAGGGGCATCTGCTCAGAGCGCGGAGTGCGTGCCGTGCGATACTGTCCCCACAGTGCCTCGGGAAGGAGGGCAAGGAGCATCAAGAGGGGAAGGCGTAGAGAGCGGAGAAGAGACATAGCTACAGGGAGATGTAGGGTGTGTGATCTGTGGCGGACTACTCGATATGGGTGAAGCCCAGCTGCTCTAAGAGGGGCTTCTCCTCGGGGTAAGCACCTACGACAGTGTAGGCGGAGGCTTCGCGGGGGAAGCGGTAGGCACGACGTACCTGCTCGAAGTCCTCGGGAGCGGACTTCAGCGTCTTGGTCGTCGCCTTGAGGTCACAAGTATGGAGCTGTGCACGCAGGATGCGCTCTTCCTCGGGGAAGGCGCTGAGGTCGATGCAGGGAGCATCGGGCGTGTAGAGGACGCCTTCGTCCCACAGCCCTTCGGGGAGAGGCAGGTCGAGGGCACGGCATACGGCTTCGAGCGCCATCTGCGAGCCACGCCACTTGCCGTCGGCCGTCCAGCCAGCGATATGGGGCGTAGCGATGAAGCAGCGCTCGAGGAGGGGCTTATTGATGACGGGCTCACCCTCCCAGCAGTCGATGATGAGGTCGGAGATCTGGCGAAGCTCCAGCCCCTTCAGCAGCGCAGCACTCGGGGAGACGGGGCCACGACAGGCATTGATGAGGAGCGGACGACGCGCACAGCCCTGGAGGAAGGCCTCATCGACCATCCCCTCGGTAGCGTACTGCCCCGAGCGCGTCAGCGGGACGTGAAGTGTGATGATATCACTCTCGCACTGGATCGTCTCGAGCGAGACGAAGCCCTCTGCGCCCTCACGCTCAGCACGAGGTGGGTCACAGAGCAGTGGACGAAGCCCGAGTGCGCCGACGCGCTTGGCCAGGCGCCCCCCGACATTCCCTACCCCGACGATACCGATAGTCTTTCCCTCCAGCGAGACACCCCGCTCCAGCGACCAGCGCACGAGCGAAGAGAGGACGTACTGCACGACGCCCCCGGCATTGCACCCTGGCGCACTCTCCCAGCGGATACCCGCGGCAGCGCAGTAGTCGGCATCGATATGATCAAAGCCCGCGGTAGCCGTGGCGACGATCTCGACACTGCTTCCCTCGAGGAGCTCGCGGCCGGCGTGCACCACACTGCGAATGAGCAGGGCACGGGCGCCACGGATCGTCTCGGGCGTGAAGTCACGGTTGGGCAGGCGGCGCACGTCAGCGACTTGCTCCACCAGCCCCTCCAGATATGGTAGGGAGGAGTCCAGCACAAATAGTGGCTTATCCATCACGATCTTCTTATCAAAAAGCTATCCCGACCGCCGCCCATACGAGGCAGTGGGGTCAGGATAGCAAGGTGTGTTCTTAGCTTGGGACTCGCGTCGAGCCTCAAGCTGAGGCCACAGATTTAGTTTGCATTCACCTCGACGGCGCCGTCTTCGGGCAGCTCGATCTTGCCGTACTCCTGCTCGAAGCCAGCCAGGTGCTGCTCCAGAAGGCGGACCAGACGCTTAGCGTTGTCGGGAGTGAGGATCTGACGGCTGTGGACGCGAGCCGACTGCTGACCAGGGAGCAGACGGACGAAGTCCAGGATGAATTCGCTCTGCGAGTGCAGGACTACTGCGAGGTTCGCGTACTGACCCTGACCGACTTCTTCGGGGAGTTCGATGTTGAATTGAGGAGTTTCCTGTTCTGCCATTGTTTCTACTTGTCTATATATAATGTACGAAGGGGAGTAGATCCGCTTCGTAGGCGGGCTACACCATGGTCAAAGATAGTGAAAACGCCCCGAATGCGTGCATAGCCACCGAGGCTCCACGCCTCGCGCGGCGGCCAAGAGAAATCCCCCCTCCCACCCTCCGATCCAGAGCGGGCTCTCGAGGAGGGCAAAATGAAGTAGTACTGGTCGTGAGAGTGAGCAGTACTGGTTACTACCATCGACCAGTACTGATTCGATCAGTGACCAGTACTGGTTCGCAAACCACCCTGCGGAGCTTCCTCCCTTCCCCCTATAATAGAAGGTGCTACAAGGCGCATCAGCAGAAGGGCCGAACCCACTAAAAACAGAAAGCGTATGACCCGAGAGCCGAAGCTATCAAAGTCACACGCCTAAAGTAGGCTCTCGGTGATCACACCTTACCACACTACGAACACCAAACGCAATCTTCCCGTAACCCAGAAGGTATGATTCCTAAGAGACCTGATGGCCGTCTCACGACGCCCATGACAATATTTCTATGTGCTGGGAGAGTCCCCCTAAGGGTGTCCTCCCGTTTTAGCGGGACAAAATTAAAAATTTTATTTGATTACCAACTATATCGTTTCATAGATACGCTGAATGGCGGTACTCAGCTCGTCATAGAGGGCTGCGAGTTCTGTCTCACCACTCCCTATAAGAAACGCTTGATGTCGGCGAATCGTCTCCTTATCACCGCGCTGTGCGGGCCCCGTCTGCGCCTCTACGGCAGGCAGATGATGCAGCTTCTCGTTCATCTCATCCAGCAGAGGAAGGATGGCTTTTGGCGGGAGCCCCTGCGATGTGAGCAGGCTCTCAGCCCTACCGATAAGGTAGTTGGAGAAGTTGCACGCGACGACGGCGGCGATATGTAGCACCTGACGCTGCTCGCTCGTAGCCCAGGCGACGACGTCACTCAGCTCACGGCCAAGAGACTCTACAGCTGTCTTTGCTTCGGGGGTCGTCCCCTCGAGGTAGAGGGGCACCTTGCGGAAGTCCAGCTCGCGCCCTTCGGAGAAGGTCTGCAGCGGATAGAGCACCGCAGCGTCCCGATGGGAGTGCGAGAGCGCTTCCAGTGGTGTAGCTCCCGAGACGTGCACCCACAGGGCATCACGACCCACCTCGTGCGCAGAGAGGCTCTCAGCGACCTCGGCGATAGCCGTGTCGGGGACGGCGAAGAGGTAGCAGTCTGCCGTGCGATCGAGTTCGTCCACACTGCTCGCCACCTCTACATCGCCCCCGAGGCTCTCGGCAATCCGTCGAGCCGAATGCCCTCCAGGGCTATAGATCTGCACGATCCTGCGCTCAGGGGCATAGGCCTTCAGCGCATGCGATAGGTGCGTCGCCAGGCGCCCTGCCCCCAGGAGGACAATACGCTCTGCCGTCATTAGGCCTCTTCCGTAGGCTCTTCGGCCATCTGATAGCGGCCGATATGGATCTTCTCCCACTTCAGCGTCTCCGTGGGACGGGGTGCAGCTTCGCCCGCCTTATGCCCGATGGCGAGGATACAAAGCACCTCAAGCTGATAGGGGATATCGAGGACATTGCGCACGTATTCGGCAGACTCCTGCCCAGCGCCCGTATAGCATCCGTAGGCATCTGCCCAGCACGACCCGAGGCCAAGTGCCTCTGCCTGCAGCTGGATATAGCCCGCTGCCAGCGAAGCATCAGCGATCCAGCGCTCACACTCCATCGGCGAGCCCAGCACGACGATACCTAAGGGTACCTGCTGGAGGAAGAGTGCCCCGCTCTCGCGCATACGGCTGAGGCGGTCAAGCGTCTCACGATCTTCGACGAGGATGAACTGCGTCGTGTGCTTGTTCTTCGACGAAGGCGCACGTAGCCCAGCCTCGAGGAGGACCTGCACTTCGTCGCCCGTCAGCGGGGTGTCGACGAACTTACGGATAGAGCGGCGCGTATATATAGCGGGGAGGAGGGCGGGCTCATTGCTCTCGGCGAGGAGTTCCTCACCGAGGCTCTTGATTTCGCTCAAGAGGTGCTCGCCTTCACGGCGCAAGGATTGGTCTTTGGTCATATCGATAATGTATTTACAGCGTAAAGGTACGAAGACTTAGCTCAGCGAGCCTCGTCGCTACCCCGACAAGCCTTCCTCCAGGAGCTCATCGAAGCGCGAACTCTTGAGGTATCCACGCTTGATCTTATTGTAGGCGATCTCATCCAAGAAGCCCCGCTCGACAAGCCCCTTCAAGTCTGACTTAGCTGTTGGCTGTGAGACTCCAAAGCGCTGCTCGACCTCACGCCCTGTGAGTACCAGCGACTCACTCTCTTGGTAGAGTCTAAGGATCTGCATCTGACGCTCATTGAGCCCCCCGACACGTAGGATCGGCGTAAGGCACTCCTGCTCCTTGAGCTTCTGCTCGGCATAGTTCTTGAAGCTTTCGATAGAGAGACGTAGCACCCTGAGATGATATTGCACGAAGTACCCCAGATCCAGGTCATCCGTCTCTACCTTGAGGTAAGCCTCTTCATACTGACTCTTCCCCTTATAGATGATCTGCGAGATGGACAGGTACTCCAAGAGCGAATAGCCCGAGCGGAGCATATACCAGTAGAAGAGCGCACGCGCCGTACGTCCATTGCCATCCACAAAGGGATGCATATAGCCGATGAGGAAGTGAATAATAATCCCTCTTAGGATGGGGTGAATGAAAGTCGGCTGCTCCCGATCATTGCAGAGCGAGAGGAAGAGCTGCATGAAGTCTGCGAGTTCGGTAGCAGGAGGAGGTGTGTGCACAACCTCATGTGTCAGCTGATGCTCTACATATACTTCATCCTCTGCCGTACGGAATCTCCCTTCATCAGCAGAGTGCTCCAGCGTACCTCGCACCATTGAGCGGTGGATCTGCAGGAGGAGCTCCTCCGTCATCTCAGCATTACGCTGCTCCTGCAGGAGCGCCATCGTACGGTAGTTATTGAGGATCATCCGCTGAGAGCGGTCGCGCGGTGTGATGTTCTTACGTAGCATCTCCTTAGCCACCCTACGCGTCGTAGCTGCCCCCTCGATCTGACTGGAGCGGATAGCCTCCTCCATCAGAGCGCTCATCAGATAGCGACGTTTGTGCGCTGGAGGAATTAGCTCCGCCACGAAGCGATCTGCCTGAAGCAATTGATCCAGCTCATACAGCTCTCCCTGCATCTGCGCTGTCACAAAGAGACGAAGCCCGTAACGTGGCGAAATAGCTACGCCCGCAGCCCTGCGCTGGGACTTGAGATACCCCCAAAGTAAACGCGGTGTCAAGGGCTCCTCAATTACCTTATACCGATACTTGATATCTGTCCAATAGGCATAGCGAGCATTGCACTCTCGAAGGAAAGCTTCCAGCTGGTCATCAGCAGGATGACGAAGGATATATTGCTTCTCCTTGGATGTCAGAGCAGGAGGAGCCTCTATTTGTGCACTCATTTCGGGGTTGTTTGCTTTATCACAAAGGTAGAAAAACTCCAAAACCTATATAAATTTTGAAGTTTATCGTGCAGGTAGTAGGCCCACAGCAAAGCAAGAGAGTGGGAGCAAACGAAGCGAGGCGGTGACCAGCTGGATAGCCAGTCACCGCCTCGTAGTCTATATAGTGAGGAGCTATCTTATTTCTACAGTTTATACTTCTTCTTTAGCTCCTTCGCATACTGCTCCATGCCTGGATAGATGTATGACTCCGTAATACCGAGCAGAGCTAAATCTTTTAGGATTTGAGCCTTTCTATCGGCAGGAATAAGAAATTGCTTTTTGATCCAGCTACTGGGAACCTCGGCATGTGTAGTCTTCCCACAGGAGAGGGGATCCCAACAGTCAGAGGAGTCTTTCTGGGTATTAAGCCCGAGACCAAATAGCAAGAAAGCCCCCATTTGATTAGTAATACGCAGATTCCGATACTTCGCTTTCACCACAAATATATTAACCAAATCATAGGCTTGTACTAGTGGTCGAAAGTGGGGCTTCTCGTCCCTAATCTGATGAAGTAACAATTGTATGCCTGGCTGCCCATTAAACAACTCAATATAAGTAGATGTGTTTTCATGAGAAGGGTTCTGTTCTATTATTCCCTGCCAGAGTCTAGTTATCCATGCTTTCGTAGTTCCCTTATATTGGTCTTTTCCTAGAAGATCTTCAGCTATTGAGAGTACTCTTTTTCTAGAGAATTCTTCAGCCTCCAGACCAAGTATTTTAAGAAAGCGCTTCTTTAGGGATTCTTCCTGTATACTCCTTTCTGCGCCATCCTGCTTCAAGAGGGATCGAAGGAAAGAAACCTCCTCATGTATTTCTCTATTTTTCTTAGCTTGTGAACTGGCCCTAAGCCCCTCGTAAAAGGATATATCTTCAGATTCACGTTTAGCCCCAATAATAATATCCGGTGTAAGATAGAGAGCTAGCTCCAGTTCTTTCTCCTTGCATTTTGACAGATTAGCTAGCACAGAAACTGTATCACTGTCATAATGCCTCACATTATTCTCTGGTATCGAAAACAGATAGACCATTCCCTCCTTCTCTTCACATTGTTCACATGCAAAGTAGAGAGCAACGAACGGATTCATCGTCAGATCTAGCAAACGAGTTGGAAGACCATAATGTTGCATCTGCACAAGATAATCCAAGGCTGACTTACACTCCGAAAAGCTTTGGGGCTCATGCGCCACCATATCACGGAATAGCAGATGTTCTTTCTCTACCCCATTCGTTGTTCTAAAGATAGAGGGAAGCAATTTCCAACCCTTATAGGCATGACCTCGATAGAAGGTCTCTGTTCCTGCTTCCTTATCCCTCTGGACGATCGACTCAATAAACTCTGACACAGAGTGTATCCTTATCTCTTCAGAGGCAGGGAGTGGGGAGGTCTGGGAGGTGGCATCTTGGCTCATATGGATAGGATAAGAATTAAGTTGTAGTGGCATTCCTTGGCCTTCAAGGTATCTACGCAAAGGTAAAGATTTTCAAGGCACCAAGTAAGGGGATAAAACGAAGCGAGGCGGTGACCAGCTGGGTAGCCAGTCACCGCCTCGCGATGGGTGAGAAGATCGATATGACAGCAGAAGCGAGTACGCACATTCAGAAAAATCACCTAACTCATCTCTTACGTACATACTACACTAACTATACTAAAGCCCATTTTCAGAACTCCAGAAAGGAGGTGTTCCAGCCGCACCTTCCGGTACGGCTACCTTGTTACGAC
>ERZ773043.2289-NODE-2289-length-10110-cov-3.936350_pt1 | contig 10110 bp, 10 predicted proteins | sample MGYA00580636_ERZ773043 | MGnify/ENA primary metagenome ERZ773043 (study PRJEB29015, sample SAMEA2737992) | human oral metagenome | biome: human oral; feature: human-associated habitat; material: dental | place: China | collected 2065 ... | reverse complement strand
TCACGTGCTTTTTGTGTCACACCGTTGTAAGCAACGATCGAAATAGCAGCCAAGATAGCGATGACCACGATAACGATCAAGAGCTCAACCAATGTGAAACCTTTAGTTTTGTTTGAAGAAATCATTTCTGATTTGCCCCCTATTTTTAGTTAGTTATTATTGTAACTTGATTGTAGCAAAGCGGTTATAAAAGCGCAAGCATTTTACGAATAATTCCCCGATTCGGCCCCTATAGCCTGCAAAAACAGGGGTGATATTTTCTGCCCAGGGCACTTTAGCCTCGAAAACCCGTCCAAATCCGCTATGGACACGAGGCACCGGCAGTGCCGTTTACAGGAACATTGATTGACTTGACGAAGCGCTGACTGGAATATTCGATATTCTGACCCGCAACCGTCTTGGTTACCCCGAGGCTGACTTTAAGTGTACCGTCGTTGATCTTGCAAACATTGAAATTAAGCACCGTACTGGTGTCGATGATCGTTTCGACTGCCCCGTCCAACTGCCAAATACGGTCGGTGGCACTCGGACATGAGCCGTCATACATTGTCTTGCGCTTGAGTTCCGAGCCACTCTGGAAATACTCAGTCGTATAGGTCTTGGCGTCAGCGATGGCGACCGCTCCCCACGCCACGCCGCAATCACTTTTTTGGATCAGGCGCCGCGTCGAACTATAGGGGTTCTCGCTGGTAGCGAGACTATGTATACGCACATACGAGGACGTTGTTCCCTCAAGCGTGGTACTGAGCCGCACATCCGCCTCAATTCGATCAAGTGCCGTTAGCACATCACTCTGTAGTTGTGACTTGGCACTGGTGACCATTGATGAGCCGGTGAGATTGATGATTAGGCCAATAATACCCGCCAGCACCAAAATAATGACTGGCGCAATCGCCAAGATCTCGATCAGCGTAAAGCCCTGGCTGTGCTGCCACCGATTAGAATTAGCCCGAAATGTACGTCGCATGCACCACCTCCTGCGCTGGCGTTCCATAAGTAATAATTACCGCAACACGAATGACCGCGATGCTGTTTGGCACTTTGCAATATTCGACTCGGGCACGTACTGGATCCGGCAATGTTGGCGTGGTCGGTGGCGTCACCTGTTCAGTCTTGACTGCACCACTACCACAAACCTCAGACACCGTTTTATACAAACCACGTTCACGTAGGATGCCGTAGCCGAGATTGGCAGCTTCTGAGGTGCGGCGAGCCTCGGTATTACGTACCAATACCGCCCCGTACAACTGGTAGCCACTCATTAAAAAGATCCCGGCAATAATCAAGGTGATCATCAATTCAATGACGGTAAAGCCGTTTTTATAGCCCTTATGCCTTAGAGACGTTTGCTGTTGAGTACTTGCCATTTACCCGGCTCCTTCGTTTCTAAATGATAAAAAATCGTATAGCGCCGACAGGCTGCGCCCGCCTCATCACATACACCATCCTTAGCGCCGGCAACGTAAATGTACGCACCATTTGGATAGTTAGTGATCTTGGTGTTTTCGTAATCATCTTTTTTGGCAAGCAGTTGACTAATGTTAGTTATTGGATTGACACCGAATGTACCGTTAATCGCTGAAATGAGGCGTTCTCGATCCAGCGGGCCAGTCTTGGCGGCACCACCCAGTTCGTCAAACGCCGCTGCAAACTGCGCCGCACTCATCTTGCCCGCACCGCCACCGGAGACATACGCCGGATAGCCGCCGGCAGGCTTGATAATATTACCAGCACCGTCGCGAATTTCCCGCGGATAAACACTCTCAAGGTAGTTCTGCAGGGCGAGCACATCAGCCTCACGCTCCTTGTCACGTGCCGCCGCCTGATAATTACGAAAACTTAATGTCGCGAGCACCAATAGAATCGCCATGACAGCAATAGCAATGATCAGCTCGACTAGCGTAAACCCCCGTCCCTTCATACCCCCATCATACTCGGAAATAGATATAAGCGCAAGCGTTTTGAGGCTCAAATTTCCAACGGTTCTTGCTGGATCTGGATGTGGAATTTGTCGTAGACTGCCTGGATAATGGCGTTACGTGCTGCTGCCAGATCGTGGTAGCTAGTCGCCGACTCATTGATCAACACCAGTGCATTCTTGTCATGTACCCGCATACCGTGAAGCAGCGCCCCCTTGAGCCCAGCTTGCTCAATCAGCCAACCCGTTGGTACCTTGTGTCGGCCATCCGGCATGTCATAGCATGGGACATCTGGATACTGTTCACGAAGTTCATTCAGCTGCCATGATTCAATCAGTGCGTTCTTGAAGAATGAGCCAGCATTAGGCCGCTCGGTCGGATCAGGTAACTTATCAAACCGAATCGCCATCACCGCGTCACGGATCACCTGCGGCGTAAAGGTCGTGATGTTCATGTTGGTCAAATACCGCTGTAAGCCGGCATAGAACGGCGGTTTTGGCGCTGCGTGATGGAGCTTGATGGTAATCGAGAGAATGCAGTAGCGGCCGCTCGCCTCACCACGAAAAATACTATGCCGATACGAAAACCCGCACTCCGCTGCGTCTAAGGTCACCACCCGGTCAGCCAGCGAATCGTACGCCTCTAGCTCAGTGAGCACATCAGCAACTTCTTGGCCATACGCACCGACATTTTGCACCGGCGCAGCGCCGGCTGTACCAGGGATGGCCGACATCGCCTCAATGCCGCTCAGGCCCATGGCCACCGTACGCTTAACCACCTCGTCCCATATTTCACCCGCACCGATCTTGATCGTTGCTGTCTGGCCATCATCAGTCAGCACTGCAAATCCCTTGATCCGATTGAGCAGTACCGCCCCCTCAAACCCTTCATCGCGAGCGATGACATTACTACCGCCACCCAAGACAAAGATCGGGATGCCCTGCACCTTGGCACTGTTATATAGCTCTCTGACTTCATTCACCGACGTCGCCGATGCCATAAAGCGTGCTGTGCCGCCGAGCCGCATCGTCGTATACTGGTGCAACGGAATCTCTGTTCGTATCTCCATGTGATACATTATACCATTTCTGTTTAGGCGCAGCGCGTGGTATAATACCTCTGTATGCACCCGTAGCTCAGCGGATTAGAGTACTTGGCTTCGAACCAAGGGGTCGCAAGTTCGAATCTTGCCGGGTGTACCATTAAATTTCGCGCTTTCCCACCGGACCTTTTCTTATCAGCGCGTTTGTGCCCCGTTAGCTCAACTGGATAGAGCGTTGGTTTCCGGTACCAAAGGTTGCAGGTTCGATTCCTGTGCGGGGTACCATTGCATTAGACAATACCCTGATCAATGACGGGGTGTTTTTGTTGGAATTGCTCAGTTGTTGGCAATGCCAACTTACTATTCGTCATATTTTTAACTGTACCCTGGAAATGATCATACGCCTTATGTATTGATAGACTGGGGGTGATCATCCGCGGTAATGTATCAATAAAGTCCATCGCCCATTTTACTGCTTGTATACAGATGTCTTGCTCACCCTCACCAAAACCCATCAGTACGTTTCCACTCAGCGACCGCGTCAACTCATCATGAAATACTTTCGCTGGCAAATACTCAATTTCTTTTTCGGTAACGGTTGTGAGGCGCTCTATCGTGGCGTCAAACTCGCGCCGCGATTGCTCTTTTTGTTCTAATTCCCGCACGTCATCAAAGAGCTGCACTAGAGCCGCTGACAAAAATCTATCAGCATGAGCCTGCTCTGTTTCTAGCTCACTGAAGTCAGTTGTCATACCCGTATTACGGCGCACTCCTCGCGCCACCCGTTCATACTGTATCGCATCACATGTCTTTTGATATTCTTGGTACTTGTCAGCAAACGTAAGCGCAGCAGGACTATATTGCGGTGTACTAAATATAAACCAAATATCTCTGACATTTATCTTTCGCAGGTCAAGATCCCAACAATCTAAATCAGTATGGTGGGGATTAATTTTTCTCATGAGAGAAGACCAGTCTGAACTGGCAACATGATATAACGACCAGCTCTCCAGCGCCTTAGTAATATTATCAAGGTCAATGATAATATTGTCAGGACAGTTGTATATTGCCTGACTGAAGCGCGTCACCTGCTCTTCAAACCATTTTTTCTCTGTAAGTTGAGCGCCGACCGCACCCATTGCACCACCCACAACAGCCCCAGCCGTCGTTAGAAGTGGCTCACCAGAACTGAGTAGCGATGCGCCACCACCAGCGACAAAACTACTGAAACCGAGAGCGCCTATATCCCGCAGTGTCAATTTAGTATGTTGATCCTCCTGGGTTACATTATCAAGTTGCCCCGCAATATCCACGAGAGTCGGATCTTGACATATAATAATGTAGTTTCGAAATATACGATCCTTACAGCCATCAGCCTGCATATGCCAGATGGAGTTCAAGCACCCTCCCAGAAGTACTCCGTCTGCGACGATACGATAGGGTTTTTGTATCTTATTTAAGAGGTCTAGGTTCAGATTAGTCGGCTCCTCACCCTTTTGCGTCTGAACAGGTGCCAATACCTCCACACCTCCTCGCGGCATGGCGCGACGTGTCCGCTCGGTCAGTTGCCCACCTTCATCAATAAAACCACTCGCCACGAGTCCTTCAATCGAGCTGAGGTTTAGTGATCGCTCTTCAACTTCATTTCCGTGACTGGAAAATTCCATATTACTCTAAACTATGCTTTAATTATAACATATTATAAATATATTTACAACTCTACTGCCCGAGTGATATCGGCGGCACGGCCGGGCCCGGGGACACCATACTGCTGCCGTCGGCCACCTCGCCGACCACCGCTCGTATCTGCTCCGCCGTGATAATCGTCGTTGAGCCCGGTGCGACAGTGCCAGCGAGTAGCTGCTTGGCGACGGTATTCTCGACAGCTCGCTGCACCACGCGGCGCATCGGACGAGCACCCAGGCGCAGGTCGTAGCCAGCGTCAACCAATAATTTTTTACCCGCCTCTTCGACAGCGACTTGGATTTTTTGTGGCGCCAACGTCCGATTGATACCAACCAAAATGAGATCAACGACCTGCAGCAGCTCTTCTTTACCCAAGGGACGAAATAGCACGATTTCATCAAACCGGTTGAGAAATTCCGGACGAAACAGATTGGCATTGATCAGCTCGTTGATAAATGTTTGCTCGAACTGCTCCAGTTGGTAGCCACGCTCGATGTATTCACGAATCCGCTCAGCCCCAGCATTCGACGTGGCAATAATAATGGCGTCACGAAAACTAATGTCGCGGTTTTTCTCGTCGCGTAAAATTCCCTCGTCCAGTAGCTGCAACAGTGTCGTGAGCACCTGCGGATGCGCCTTTTCAATTTCATCGAGCAGTACCACCGAAAACGGTCGCTTCTGCACCTGGGCAGTCAGGCTCATCGGATCATTCGCCCCATCAGCGATCAGCCGCGCCACGTCCTCGGCCCGGACAAACTCGTTGAGATCCAGCCGAATGAGATTACCCTCGCCGCCAAAATAGATATCCGCCAGCGCCTTGGACAGCTCGGTTTTACCAACACCAGTTGGGCCAAGGAACAAAAACGTACCAATCGGCCGATCGGGGTTGCGTACACCAGCCCGTGCTCGCCGGATCGCATCAGAGATGACGCTGACGGCACGCGTTTGATTGATCATGCGCTGATGGATCAGGTCTTCGAGGTTCAAGAGCTTCTCTCGTTCATCATCAGTCGAGGCAGCCGCGATCTTGATGCCCATGGTTTTTTCGACCGCATCGTCGACCGACTGAGCCGTCACGAGACCGGACGACGCATGGTGAGCTGCCGCCTCCAGCACCTTGAGCGCCCGACCCGGCATCGCCACGTCTTGGACGTACCGCTCGCCGACGCGGTAGGCTTCGGCGATGGCTTGATACATGTAGGTCACTTTATGGCGATGTTCAAGACCAAGCAGCTGATCGCGCATAATCCGCACCGTCTCCTCAGGTGATGACGGCTCGATAACGATGGTATTGAGCGCCGTCGCCAGCTGGGCATTGCGCTGAGAAATCTGCAAGTAGCGCTGACTATCCATGGTGAGGATAATTCGCAGCCGACCCGCCTCCAAAATTGGCAGTAGCAAATTACTCAAATCAACCGAACCAACACCCTCCTCGAAAAACAGCTGGGCATTATCGAGGCATAAAATGACATTCTTTGATAAAAATGCTTCGTTGAGAATCTGTGTCACCAGCGCTTCCAATTCGCCCCGACCAGCCGCCGCCGAAATCAGCGACGAGGCATCTAGCAGGAAAATCTGCCGATAGAGCAGCGATGACGGCACGGTTTTATGTCCATCAATGAGCATCTCAGCGAACGCCGCCACGACCGTACTTTTGCCAGCCCCATCGAGCCCGACCAGCGCTGCATTTTGCCGGCCATTCGAGCCAAAAATTGTCATCAGCTGCTCCAGCGCCGCCTGATGAGCGTCCAGCTGCGAGATCATCGTCCCGCCCGATACCTGCAGGCTGAGGTTCTGGGCGAACCGGCTCAAAAGCGGCGTATAGCCAAACGACCAGTCGCGGGCGATACCGCCGGTGTGGAGCGGCTTTTGCTTGAACTGCTCGATCAACGACTTGAGGCGCTCATACCACATAATACCACCCAGCACATCACGAAAATCAATTTTTAGATTCGCGAGCAGAGCGTCATGATTCGGAAACTGCTCAACAATCGCCGCCGCCAGCACCGCACCTGTTACCTTTGGGCTATTGGTATCACGCCAAATTCGCAGTGCTGACTGCCACACGGCCGGCGTGTTATTTGGATCATCCGAGGCGATATTCGCCAAAAAGTTCGGCGTGAGACCCAACCGCACTCCGAGGAATTGCCCGGCCCGCGACTGACCGACCGCTAGGGCGATTTCTTTCGGCGACGGTCGCTGACTCAGGCGGCCCAGCACATCCGCCGCCATCACATCATCAATCGTCTCCGCCCGCGCGCTCACTGCCATCGTCTTGAGATCGCCCTGCCACCACACACTGAGCATTGCCAGCGGCCCCACCAGGCCAATCATCAACCAGCCAACCGGCCCGTGCTTGATCAATAGCCAAACGCCACCCAGACCCAATGCAACAGCGACGAGCACCACCAAGACATGCCAGACCGCACCAAACCGTGCCGTGAACCGCGCCTTTTGCGCCCGCAAGCTGTGATAGCGAAACTCCGGCCGCACCTCGTTCATGCCAACACCCTCATCTGCCACAAGATAATTCCTATCACCGGCGTTACGGGTAACAGCGCCCACACCACGATACTACCGACCGCCCACACTACCCGCAGGCTAATAACTACCAGCCCCGCAAACAGCACCAAAAGCCGCACCACCGCACCAACTGCCCGTGAGAACAGCCGGTCGAAAAAGGCCTGCATCTTGACAGCGAGCGGCGCCTGAGCACGAACTTGCCCTGCGGAAATTTGGCGAAATGGATCGAACAGCGTCCGCACCAACAAACCAATTGAGAAAAAATCGGCCGTCCGCAGCACACCGAGACCAACGCGCTGCATGTGCCGCCGCCAGCCTGCGCCATACCACCACTGGAAAATACCCACCAAAAACATAGTTCTATTGTAGCACACTGCTTGGGCGCGGTATAATACGAAATATGTCACGACAGATTCTCAGCACACTCATCGGCAAAACCGTCAAACAAGCCGCTCGCCTACGCGGCGGCGGCTCGGCACTCCCGGGGCTCGTGATTGAAAAGATCGACCCGGGTTTTATCGCTCGCACCCTAGCGCAAATACCACACGGTGTGGTGGTTATCAGCGGCACGAATGGCAAGACCACTACTACTAAAATCGTTGTTGAACTGCTCGAGGCGGCCGGCCTCAAGGTTTTTACCAATCGCACAGGCAGCAATTTCTCGCGCGGTGTGGCGGCAGCGCTGCTCGGCGAGGTGGACATGCGCGGGCGGCTGGATGCCGACATCGCGGTGCTGGAGCTTGACGAGGCCTGGGCAGTCAAGTTTGTCCAGCTAGTACCACCGCGCTACAGCCTACTACTCAACGTCATGCGTGATCAACTAGATCGGTTTGGCGAGATCGACACGGCAGCTGGTTTCTTGGCAAAAATCGCCCAGGCAACCACTGATACCGTGGTACTCAATCGCGACGACCCGCGCATCTATCGCCTGCACCAGCAGACGGCGGCCAACGTAGCGTTTTTTGGCACGACCGACCAGCTGCTCGAGCTGATGCCGACTGACGATGCGCTCAAGACTGGCCACGCTCAGGCAAATCACCTAGCCCCAGCCGACGTGCTGCTCGCTGACATCGACAAGCAGACGGCGACCTTTCAGATTGATGAGACCAAGCACGCGGTGCGGATGCGGCTGAATGGCGTATATAACTTATTGAACGCGGCGGCGGCACTGAGTTTGGTGCGGCAAATTATGGGAGAGAAAGCCGAGCTAACGACACTACTGGGTGCCCTGTCAGATGTAGCGCCAGCATTTGGTCGAGGCGAGACCATCGTGATTGACGGTACGCCGATCGAGCTGATTCTCGTGAAAAATCCGAGCGGCTTTCGGCTCAGCCTGCTGTCATTTGCCGACGGAACAGCCGATACGATGATTGCTATCAATGATAATTATGCTGACGGACGCGACGTTAGCTGGCTGTGGGACGTGGATGTTTCACGCCTCGAGCAGGTGGCGGTGGTCAGCGGCGTACGCGCCCATGACATGGCGCTGCGGCTGGGGTATGATGATATTACACCAGAAGTAATCGAGCCAGATTTGGCGGCGGCGCTGGAGAAATTACTGGCCCATCATCCACGCAGGCCAAAACATATTTACTGTACCTACACAGCGATGATGCGACTGCGCAAATTATTATCAATCAAAACCGATGTGGAGGCCATCCGATGACGATCACGATTATTCAATTGTATCCGCGCGATATGAATCTCTATGGCGACTGGGGCAATACGTTGGCACTGAAAAAGCGGCTGGAATGGCGCGGCTTTACGGTGCGTATCATTGATCATAATCCGGGTGATACGACTGATTTTATGACGGGAGATATTTTCATCGGCGGTGGCGGTCAGGATGCTGGGCAAGAAATTATCCAGGACGATTTGCTAGCGCGAGCGGACGAGCTACGGCGCCTAGCCGAGAGTGGCGTGCCAATGTTGATGATCTGCGGTATGTATCAATTGTTTGGCCGAGCATTTACCACGCACGATGGGCGCGTGATTCGTGGTGCGGGGATTTTACCGCTGGAAACATACGCCAAGGCAGAACGCCTGATCGGTAACATCACGCTCGAGAGCGAGGAGTTTGGGCAGATCGTCGGTTATGAAAATCATAGCGGCCAGACACTGCTCGACGACGGAGTGTTGCCGCTCGGGCGCGTGGTGCGGGGCGCTGGTAATGATGAGACTGGCCAAGTTGAGGGCGCGAGGCTGCACAATATCGTGGCAACGTACCTGCACGGGCCAATCTTGCCAAAGAATCCACGACTCGCTGATTTTTTGATCACCGCAGCACTCACGCGAAAAGGCTATACCGATACACTCAGCGCACTGCCCATCGACCGCACCGCAGAACATGCCCAGCGGGTGGCGATGGAACGAGGGCGATAAGCTCAGTACGGCCTAGCGGTCGCTAATGGAGACGATGAGGTTAAAATGATCAACCTCAAAACCCTTAGGGTCATCAAGGAGTGCCATAATAGACTCTCCTCTAAAGAAGTTGTGGGGAGGCTTGGTCATTACGCCTATAAGATCTGACCAATACATGCTTCCACCGTTGGTCTGTAATATTTCTCGAACAGTCGCTTGGCGCTCTCTATGCTCACATACAGTTATTTTCTGATCCCCAACTGCAACCCTGCCTAAGGCTTCCCCTGCCGCCTTACAGCTCAGTTGCTGATCTTGCCCCTCTTCAGGAATGCCCAATTCAGTGAGTTCAGTGCGTGATTCATCCGTCGGGACAAACCGCTTAAAATTGGGGTTTTTAGAAATCTGCTCACGACCTCCATTCATTCTTACACTCCTTCCATTATAGTCACTGTTTTGATTATACCAGAAGCTGGTTAGTAGCGTAAGATTACAGGAACGGGCGTGTATTATAACCACAACAGACTGAAAACGCCCCCGGAGCGGAGCTCCGAGGGCGCGTGTTCGAACAAGATGAGTGTG
>ERZ773043.2288-NODE-2288-length-10112-cov-9.485731_pt1 | contig 10112 bp, 10 predicted proteins | sample MGYA00580636_ERZ773043 | MGnify/ENA primary metagenome ERZ773043 (study PRJEB29015, sample SAMEA2737992) | human oral metagenome | biome: human oral; feature: human-associated habitat; material: dental | place: China | collected 2065 ... | reverse complement strand
AATCGACCGATTGCCAGGGGTCCTAGCAGGGGCTAAACACTTATTCTGTGTCTCCCTAACGCTCGAGGCTGTTGGGATCCAGCAAGAAGTCGAACAGTCCCATGGTTACGATACCGTGCTCGTCGCGGCTCACGTTGACCACGTCCTTCACCACGACGATCTTCTTGAACGAGTCGTCGATGCCCAGTAGCGACGCCTTCTCCTGCTCGGCCTTCGCCGCATCGGGGATGGCGAACGCGGACTGGACATAGTAGCGCCTGCCGGCGAGGTTTGCCACGAAGTCGACTTCGCGGGCAACGGGGCGCTGGACTCCCTCGGCGTCGTATTCTCGGCTCTTCACCACACCGACGTCCACAGAGAAGCCGCGGTAGCGCAGCTCGTTGTAGATGACATTCTCCATCAGGTGGTTCTCATCGCTCTGACGGAAGCTCACCCGGGCGTTTCTCAGCCCCACGTCCTCGAAGTAGTACTTGAGCGGTGCGCCGATGTACTTGCGCCCCTTCACGTCGTAGCGACTCGCGGCGCTCACCAAAAACGAATCTTCCAGGTAGCCAATGTAGGCCTTGACGGTGTTCAGGCTGATGTTGCTCTTCAGCACGCTCTTGAACGTCGCCTGGACCCTTGAGGCATTGGTAAGGGAGCCCGTAGACGACGCCAGCACGTTCAGCAGGTCTTCCAGCTCCTGTGTCTTGCGCAGGCCATTGCGCTCGATGATGTCGGCGATGTATGTCTCCTCAAAGAGGTTCTTGAGGTAGGCAGCCTTCTGCTCGGGTTTCGCCATGGTGGCCACCAGCGGCAAGCCCCCGAACTCCACGTAGTCAGCCCACGCCCGTGCCTCGCCGTCGTTGCGGCACTGCATGAACTCGCCGAAGGTGAGCGGCAGTACGTGCACCTCGTCGCCGCGGCCTCGGAACTCCGTGACGATGTCGGTCGAGAGAAACTTGGAGTTACTGCCTGTCACGTACACGTCGACCCCCGGCATGCGCGAGAGCTCGTTGAGAACCTCCTCGAAGTCACCGAGCAGTTGAACCTCGTCGAGCAGCACGAAGCGCTCCCCACCGCCCTCAAGCCTAGACATCGCCCACTCAAAAACGCATCGGGGTCGCGCAGGGGCCGAGAGCTGCGCAGGTCGAAGGCCAGCTCCACAATACGATCATCGGGCACGCCCTCCTCGCGCAGCAGGTCGCGGTACAGCTTGAACAGCAGGTAGGACTTGCCGGCCCGGCGCGCTCCCGTGACCACCTTCACCAGTCCGTTGCCGCGCCGTGTCGCCAGGTCGCGCAGGTACTTGTCCCTATCTATTTCCATATCAGCCTTCCTAATGACTATTAGGAACTTATGAGTACAAATTTGTCAATAAGATTATATGCCTCCTAGCCGGGGCTCACCGTTAAGAGTAGAAAGGGGAGGTGCAGGGCCCTCTGCCGCGTGACTGATTTACTTCTCGAGTTATAGTTGAGAATAGTACCCTATTCGGGTACAACATGGGTATTAATAGGAGGGGAGGTTCCCGATGGCAACCGCAGCAGTGACGAGGCGCGCCGAGATAAAGACGCGCACGACCGACGAAGTGAAGAAGGGTGCCACCGAGGTGTACGCCCGCTGGGGCCTGAGCCTCAATGACGCCATCAATACGTTCCTCATCAAATCCATCGAGGTTGGGGGCCTTCCCTTCGACCTGCGCCCGGAGGTGCCGTCCTACGATACCATCGCCGCCGTGTCCTACCGCGCGCCGCTGAACGCCGAGGGTGTGGCTGTGCTGCCGGCGGAATGGGACGACGGCGATGAGTGAGCCGATTCCCCAACCTTGGGAGGTCTGGCACGCTCGCTTCGACTTCTCCGAGGGCCATGGCTACAAGTACCGCCCGATCATCGTGCTTGCGACGAGGCTCGACGGGCTGCTCGTGGCCATGGTGACGGGCATTGCCAACAAGCTATCGCTTGAGCACGACTATCCCATACGTGAATGGGAGGCAGCTGGGCTTGACAAGCCGTCGATCGCCCGGCTCGATCGCATCGCCGAGATTCCCGCCGGCTACCTGGGCGTGGCGGGCCGCATCGGATGCCTTACCGACGGGGACATCAACGCGATCAAGGCGATACTGGCCAAGATCACCCAATAGCGGCTTACCCCCAGCGCCTGCTTGACTCGATCCTCCACCGCTCTTCTCGATGGCATGAGCAGGGTGCTCCAAGGCCTCGTAATTCAGCTCGCCACACAGACATCGACGCCGTCGTGTGTCAATGCTTCCCTCCATTTGCTGGGAATGCTCTCGTCAGTGATGAGCGACATGCGCTTTCCCGACAGCCGCATGGGGATGGCGCCGCGTCGGCCGAACTTCTCGGATTCGGTGAGCACGACGACTTGCTCTGCCGACTCCGCCATGGAGCATGCGGCGTCGCCGCGCATCTGGTCGGCGTTGGTGGGGCCCACGCCCTGAACCCAGCCGTCTGCGCCGATGAAGAGCCTCTCCACATAGAACTCCCGCGCGCAGGTACGCAAAAGTGGGCCTACCGTCACCTGGCTGTCGCGCTGGTAGGTGCCGCCTAGAAGCGTGCAGCTCACATTGGCGCTGTCACGCACGTAGCCCGCTATGAAGGCGCTGTTGGTGACAACGGTCAGGCCCTTCCTCGTGTCAGCGAGCTCGCGTACGAGCAGTGCGCAGCAGCTGCCACTCTCGACCATGATGGTTGAGTCGTCGCGCACGAGCCTTGCCGCCTCGCGCGCGATGCGGCGCTTCTCGTCGTAGTGGTATGCCAGGCGCCCACCCACGTCATTGAGGTTGGAGAGCGTGGCAAAGCCGTGTTGGCGAATCACGAGCCCTCTCTCCTGCAACGCATCCAAGTCCTTGCGAACCGTGACCTCCGAGACGCCCAGAAGCTCGCTGAGTTCCGATACCTCCACTCGCTGCCGGGAGGTGAGTATGCTGAGAATACGGCTGTCACGCTTGGCCATCTATGTGCCCCAGGTTTCTTTTGCAGTTAGCACCATTGCTTTTGCATGGTACTTCAATTTCATTCGCACCACAAGGACAAAGACCTACCCTCAGCAGAAGCAAGGCGATCTACGGTTACTTTTTGTGGGCAGGCCTGTGATGCCTTCTCAGGCTGAGTAATCTTCTCGTTCTGCGCGATCGTGAACGCTGTGGTTCACCGTGACCTTCAGGCGAGCTCGTGCGTGCAGGTCGCCCTCTACGACAACCTCCTCGAGGTCACCTCCCCCGGCACGCTCTACGGCGGGCTCACACTGGAGGATGCCCTCAGGGGGACGACCCGCCTGCGCAACCCCAGGGTTGCCAACGCGCTCATGCAGATGGACCTCTTCGAGAACTGGGGGACGGGCCTCAAGCGCATACGCGAGGCGTGCGTCGATCCTGGCCTCCCCGCACCCGAGTTCCAAGAGCTTGACAGCGCGTTTCGCGTGAACATCTTCCGACTACGGCTCGAGATTCCCGAGGCCGAGCGCGGCGCTGTGACTGCCGGTCGCCGTTAACACCCGTGCGCACGGAAAGCTCGCCCCTATCCCCACCGAGGTCTACTCCCAGCTGAGTGGCAACGAGAAAGCGGCCGCCGGACTCGCCGCAAAGAACGGGGGTCACCAGCTCCGACCTCTCATGCAGCTGCGGAGTCTCGAGGCAGACTGCGTCGAAGACGCCTAAGAGGCTTGACAAAGGGGGCCTCCTTGTCTGGAAGGGGAAGAACAAGACAGATCCGTTCCAGTACTACGAGCTGCCTGACGGCTGTAAAGAGCTGTAAGGCTGAGGATGTCTCATCCGCACTCAGCCAAGGCCCCTGCATTCCCGCCTCTGTATGACATGAACTGATCGTTGCCACGCCATGACTCTTCTGGAAGTCAGGGGGGTCGGAGAACCCCTACCCGAGGTCGAAGTACGTGGGCTGCACACCATCATCAATGGTGAGCCCGGGTGTCTCCTGTGGCTGTTTGCCCAAAAGCTCTGCCATCACGTGCGACGTTGATCCCAGAAGATCGACGGAGGGGATGCGCAGGGTCTGTAGGGCAGTGCGCAGATCCTCGCGCATGCGCAGCGTGAGGATGGTATGAAAGACGGCGCAGGGTACGAGGTCATCCCCCTGCCCCTCGATGAAGTCAACGACCTGCTGCGCAGAGGAGGCGTGCTGCAGCACCTTTATGGCCACGTCGCTGGTAGGAAACTGGGCCGACGCCGCCCGAACGAGGCGGACGACGGTCTCGCCCGTCATGTCGGAAACAGCATAAACGGTGATCTGTCTAGGCATCTTGGATTCCTCTCTTGTGATGAATGCTTCCGGGCGCATTGTGATCAGAAGAACGCCTCGACCCCCTCGTCGAGGTAGACCTGCCGATAGTCGGCTAGATCATCAGGGTGCAGGTTGGCTATGCCGTGTAGGGTATAGGGCATATCGATAAGCGCATACTTGCCCTCGCCGAAGTTGTGGAAGGGTAGCAGCTGCACTCGGGTGCCGCCTACCTGCCTGATCCAACGAGCCATTGCTCGTGCCTCCTCAAGACTGTCGTTGAATCCTGGGATTACAGGTGTGCGAGGTGTGACGTCGGGATGGTGGTCAAGAGCCCAGGCGAGGTTCTGCAGCATGAGGTCATTCTTGGCACCTGTATGCTCTCGTAGCTTAGAGCTGTTCACATGTTTGAGGTCTATGAGCATGTGGTCAAGCATAGAGGCAATATGCTGGAAGGTGCCAGGTTCGACATATGCCTCGGTCTCCACGCAGGTGTCAATGCCCTGTACGTGGAGGCGCTCCAGGAGCTCCTCGCAGAAGTGCGGCCAAATGAGCGCCTCGCCGCCAGAGAGCGTTACCCCGCCGCCAGAGTCCTCATAGAACGGGCGGTCCTGTAGACATACATCAAGCACCTCGTCTACGGTCTTCGTCTTGCCGGTACAGGTGAGGGCGTGGGTTGGGCAGGCGGTGACGGCGGCACGACCTCCCTTAGAGTCGCCGGCAAGCGCCCTCACGTCCACATGCCGCTTGCCGGCGTACTCAGACGCCCGGGCTCCCGGTGCGGCCGTCAGGCAGGCGCCGCATCCCACACACGCGCTCTCCTTCCATTCCAGCTGAGGGGCGCGGGCCTGACTTTCGGGGTTGGCGCACCACGCGCACCGAAGAGGGCATCCCTTGAGGAATACCACCGTACGGATGCCCGGTCCATCGTTGAGGCTGAACTTCTGTATGTTGAAGACAGTCGCCGTCTGCATGGGTGTTTGCCCCTCTCCTCCTGGTTCTTGAGCATTGTGACCGGTCAATCTATGAGTATCCTCTTACTGTTGTCTGCTAACGATGATACAGTATATTACGAACGAAAGTAAAGATAAAATCTTTCAAAGAAAATGACTTGACAAAATGCTGGCTTACTGATACGTTAGTTACATACGAAAGTAAATTATATTCCGACAAGCAATACGGGCATACGGGATGTTTGTCTGATCCAAACGAAAGGAACCGTCCCATGGAGAACCGCGAGCACTTTGGAGCCCTCACCGACCGCATGCAGGCCTTTCGGGAGGAGGTGTTGGACGAGAAGCCCTTCGTCGATGCAGAGCGCGCCGTGCTCTGTACCCAGAGCTATCGCCAGACAAAGAGCCAACCGCCCGTCATGCGTCGTGCCCTATCGCTTGCGCACATCCTTGACCACATGAGCATCTACATAGAGGACAAGACCCTTATCGCTGGCAACCAGGCCACCAAAAACGGCAACGCCCCGGTCTTTCCCGAATACACGCTGGGCTTTGTGATGGACGAGCTGGACACGTTCGAGAAGCGCGACGGCGACGTCTTCTATATGACGGAGGCCGACAAGCAGGCCATACGCGATATCGCCCCCTTCTGGGAGAACAACAACCTGCGCGCTCGCGGTGAGGCGTTGCTGCCCGATGAGGTCTCCGTCTTCATGGAGACGGGCATCTTTGGCATGGAGGGCAAGCTGAACGCCGGCGACGCGCACTTGGCTATCAGCCACGCCCGTATGCTCAGGGAGGGTTTGCGCGGCTACGAGGAGTGCACGCGTGCTGCCAAGGCTGCGCTCGACCTCGCCGACCCCGACTCGGTGGACAAGTATGTCTTCTACAAGGCTGTCCTCATCGTGATCGATGCCGTGCGCCGCTGGGCAGGCCGCTACGCGACGCTCGCTGCCGAGCAGGCCGCTGCGTGCGGTGACCCGGTGCGCAAGGCTGAGCTCGAGCGCATGGCCGCTGCCTGCACGCGTGTGCCCTATGAGCCGGCCAAGACCTTCTACGAGGCCGTGCAGGCCGTCTGGTTCAGCCAGGTGCTACTGCAGATAGAGTCCAATGGCCACTCCCTCTCCTTCGGCCGCTTTGACCAGTATATGGATCCATACTACGAGGCTGACCTCGCAGCCGGGCGCATCAGCGAGGACGAGGCCACCGAGCTGCTCGCTAACCTGTGGATCAAGACGCTCACCGTGCAGAAGATACGCAGTCAGGCTCACACCTACAGTTCCGCAGGGAGCCCCATGTATCAGAACGTCACCATCGGTGGTCAGACGCCCGATACCCACGAGGACGCCGTGAACCCGCTTTCTTGGCTGGTGCTGCGCTCTGTCGCGCAGACCCGCCTCACCCAGCCCAACCTTACCGTGCGCTATCACGCCAAGCTCAACCCAGACTTCTTCGCCGAGTGCATTGAGGTCATGCGGCTGGGCTTTGGCATGCCCGCCCTCAACAATGATGAGATCATCATCCCGAGCTTCCTGGCATGGGGGGTCTCCGAGCACGATGCCTACAACTACAGCGCCATCGGCTGTGTGGAGACCGCTGTCCCCGGCCGCTGGGGCTACCGTTGCACCGGTATGAGCTACATCAACTTCCCACGCCTGCTACTCACTGCGATGAACGGAGGCGTGGACCTCACCTCCGGCAAACGTCTTGTGGAGGGCCACGGGAACTTTCTTGAGTGGGAAAGCTTTGACGACCTCATGGCAGCCTGGGAGGCCAGCCTGCGCGAGATGACCAAGTGGTCCGTGGTGGTGGAGAACGCCATCGACAAGGCCTCCGAGCGCGACGTGCCCGACGTGCTCTGCTCTGCCCTCACTGACGACTGCATCGCCCGTGGCAAGACCATCAAGGAAGGTGGCGCGGTCTACGACTTCATCAGTGGTTTGCAGGTGGGTATCGCGAACATGTCCGACAGCCTCGCCGCTATCAAGAAGCTTGTCTACGAGGAAGGCAAGATCTCGCGCCAAGAGCTGTGGGACGCCCTGCTCTCTGACTTTGCCGGTGAGGAGGGCGAGCGCATCCGTCAGATGCTCATCGATGACGCGCCTAAATATGGAAATGACGACGACTACGTAGACTCTCTGGCTGTTGAGTGCTACGAGCCCTACATCGACGAGGTGGCCAAGTACCACAACACGCGCTTTGGACGCGGGCCCATCGGCGGTATCCGCTACGCTGGCACCAGCTCGATCAGCGCGAACGTGGGCCAAGGTATGGGAACCATGGCAACCCCAGACGGCCGTCACGCGCACGAGCCGCTCGCGGAGGGCTGCAGCCCTGCGCACAACTGTGACAAGCAGGGCCCGACGGCTGTGTTTAAGACCGTCACCAAGCTGCCTACTGACAAGATTACCGGTGGCGTCCTGCTCAACCAGAAGGTGACCCCCACCATGTTGGCAAGCGAGCAGAACAGACAGAAGCTGCAAATGATGATGCGCACCTTCTTCAACCGCCTCCATGGCTACCATGTGCAGTTCAACGTCGTGGATCGAGCTACGCTGCTTGACGCCCAGGCTCATCCCGAGGCGCACAAGGATCTCATCGTTCGCGTTGCAGGGTACAGCGCGTTCTTCAATGTGCTCTCCAAAGCGACGCAGGATGACATCATCGACCGTACCGAACAGGTGCTGTAAGACGCGGGCAGAAACACCAGGCAAAGGGGACGCAAGGGACCCTCACCTCAAAAGAAAGGGAATCACCATGGAGTTCTTCATTGATAGCGCCGATATCGAGGCCATTCGGGAGCTTGTCGCGTTTCTTCCCATTGATGGCGTCACCACCAACCCCACCATCCTCACTAAGAGCGGGAAGGACCCTGAGCAGGTGTTTGCAGAGCTCTGCGAGGTCCTCACCGAGGACCAGAAGATCATTGCCCAGGTCGTCTCGCCCGACTATGACAGCATCCTTGCTGAGGCGCGAAAGATCGCCTCTATCCGCAGCGGCAAGAACATCGTAGTGAAGATTCCCGTCACCCATGAGGGCCTGCGTGCCATCCCGGCTGCCAAGGCCATGGGCATCAAGGTGTTGGCCACCGGCATCTACTCGCCCGACCAGGCATTCTGGGCTGCCAAGGCCGGCGCCGACTACCTGGCACCCTACGTCAACCGCATGTGCAACTACGGCGATGGTGTGGGCCAGGTCATCGAGCTCGTCCAAACCCTGGCACAGTATGGCCTTGCGGCAAAGGTCTGTGCGGCAAGCTTCAAGAACGTCGACCAGGTGCACCAGCTGCTGGCTGCGGGCGTGCCGGCCATCACGGTGAACCCTGACACCATCCGAGATATGGTGGACCACCCCGGCACCGCCATCGCCATGGACGAGTTCTGTGCCAACTGGCAGAAGGCGTACGGAAGGACCACACTATAGGTCTGGCCACCGCCTTGGCGGCTGGAACTACGTTCGCTCGAACACAGACGAGTGGAGCTAGGCCTACGACGCCTGGCGGTCGAGCCCGGGGTACGGCGGGCCGATACGTTGACGGGCCTGCGTCTGTTTCGGACTCGTCGGGCGCCCCCGCGCGCCAGCGCCAACCTGCCCGTATGCGCTAGGGCCGGCAGGCGGAGTTCCTAGAGGCGTCGTCCTACGACCGCCCGGCGGCGGCCGTGGGGACGGGTGCACCTCGAGGACGCCCGAGGGGGCCCGGAACGCCCTAAGGGGCCGCAGGGGCCCGAAGATGACCGAAAGACCGACCGATTGCCAGGGCCCCTAGCAGGTAGCAGGGGTTAAGCACTTATCCTGTGTCTCCCTAACAGCGAATCGTCTCCTATGCCGCGTGCTTCGTCTGATGCACAGAGCATTTCGTCTAGTAGCTTTTCAAAACGGTTTTGTTTGCATGGGCTTTACCAACGAGAAAAGGTGCGCGCGATGAGGTTCGGGTGCGCTCGGACTAAGGGCGGGGCAGGCGAAAGGCCGAGAAAGGATGCTGAGTTTGCGGACGAAGCCGTCAGGCTATACGAGGGCGGAACTTGCAGCTTGAGGGAGTAGGGGCCTCAGGAAGAACCGCCGCGTCCTTTGGGAGTAGCAGCTCTTCCTAAGGTCCCTATCGATGCCGCCTTCAACCGCGTGTTTAACAAAGCGGAAGCAGAGCACGCCCTACTTCAGTGTGCCTGCGAAGCAGTAGAATCCGGGCGAGTTTACACGTGTGTCTATGAAAAAACTCCTCGAATTCGCCTGCTTCGACCTGCACTGAGCGCAGGCATGTCGTCACATGTACGGGTACGTTGCTATGATGTTCGTTCATCTGAGTACGGCCTAAGCTATGGGCAACAACGAACCGTCCACCGTCAACGAGAAGCGAAGCAACCTTTTTTGCCAAGGCCTGCTTATCGAGAAAGTGGGGATATGCGTTGTAGATGACTACCGCATCGAATCTTTCGTTGGTTTTAAAGCTGTATGCGTCACAACACTTGAACTCAAGCGAAGGCTGGCCGACGTACTTTCCTTGCGCTATTTCGATCATACGAGGCGCAAGATCAAGTGCAAGAGCGCGCTTGACGCCGAGCTCCAAATACACCGGGGCCATAACTCCCGTACCGCATCCCAAATCGAGAACTTTCGATTCCGGTCCGATGGCGGCAATCGCAGCGACAGCTCCTCGGACCGGACTTGGCTTGTTAAAATTGGCCCCTCGCGGTTTTTAGTGGGTAGCACAGAGGGACGTCTGGGGAAAACGTAGCTTTCCTAGCGGCGGGGCGGTATCATTCTGCACGAAAGTTGACGAGCGTGTGGAGGTGTCGTGACGGGTCCCGAGACGAGGATGCCGGCGGCCCTCGTGCCCGAGTCGCCGGACCTGGGCGACGGGCGGGCCGTCGCAATGTCATTAACTTAAGCTGGTGGCATTCACATCGGCAGGACGCCTGAGGCCAA
>ERZ773043.2284-NODE-2284-length-10118-cov-20.444698_pt1 | contig 10118 bp, 11 predicted proteins | sample MGYA00580636_ERZ773043 | MGnify/ENA primary metagenome ERZ773043 (study PRJEB29015, sample SAMEA2737992) | human oral metagenome | biome: human oral; feature: human-associated habitat; material: dental | place: China | collected 2065 ... | reverse complement strand
AAGAACGCAGGGCCAAGGCAGCCGAGCTCTCGGCGGTCCGAGGGACGGGACAGATTGCCGCAGTCAGTACCACCACAGCCGCCGGAACGGCCATTTGCCCCGGCTTTGGCACGGCGATCGGCTTCGGCGCAGGTGTTTTCCTCATGATTCCAACCGGCGGTGGCAAAAACCTTGGCGATCGAATCGGCGACATTTCAGAATGGACGTGGGAAAAGGGTAAATGGGCGGCGTCAGGGGTATGGAAAGCAGGCAAATGGGCGACGTCAGGGGCATGGAAAGCAGGCAAATGGGTGTTCAAGCGTGTCTTCTTCTGGTGGTGACGACGATGAAAAAGGCGAAACAAGAACATTGAGGCTTATTCATAGCTGCCCTCAAGTGTTGTCTGACTAGGGGTTTCGCTGACTGAAGCGTTACCCGTGAATAAGCCTCAATGAGGCTTATTCACGGGGTGCAGGCGAAGATGAGTCCCGTGACGGCTTGTATTGTGGTTTCGAAGGTGTGTTTTGTAGGGGCGGCGGTAGTCGGTGTGGAGAACACGCAAGGTTTTGATGTTCGTGATGACATGTTCGATGATATAGCGGACGCGGTTGATGGTCGTGTTGTTTCTTTTATCGGTGTCGGTGAGTTCACCATGAGCGGGTTTCTTCACGGGGGTGATCATTCCCAATCCGATGTAGCCCTTGTCCCCAATATGCGTCGTTGCATCAAGTGCCTCGAGGAATCCGGATTCCTTGATGGCCTTTGCATCATGCACACTGCCTGCTGATGGTTTTGAGATCCAGGCGAGCTGTCCGGTCAGGGTGCAGGCCACTTGCAGGTTCACTCCCGTTGTGTGGTGCTTGCCTGAGTACAGTTCGGGACGGTCGTGCCATGACCAGCAGGACACCAAGGGTGCCGTCGATGATGTATTGGCGGTCTGGGTCGAGGTCCCCCGTGCCGGGCACCCGGGCTTGGAGGGCCTCGGCGATCAAGGGGGTGTAGACCGCCACCACTCGTGAGATGGTGGATTGGGAGACCGTGTGGATGTCGGCCAGTAACTCTTGGGTGAGATTGTGTCTGAGCGTCAACAAGGTGACCTGGATACAGCGGAACAACCCCAGGACACGGGACCCTGCTACGGGAAGGTTTCCGGAACGGGATGTGTGGATCAGTTCGCACAGGTTGAGGATCTGGTCGCGGTCAAGGCTTGTGGTAGTATTCACGGCAGCGGCTTGTCTTTCATCTGAGGGTTTTCTTTCTACACCTTGAATTGTCTCAGATCGGGCAAGCCGCCCTCGCATCCCCCTCAGGATAAAGCGCTAGCTGAGGAAAACCAAAACACCCCTATGAATAAGCCTCGAGGATCGGCGGAGGCTCCTCACGTCAATAATTCAGAGCGCCACCCAGCCCGTGGATGTGGCGGAACTCGCAACCAAACTGGAAGTTGACGAGGCCGATGTTTGAACCCTCACCGATCGACTGGAGGAGGAGGGTGTCTTGGAACGCAAACGACACTTGAACTCGCTCCAGGTTCTGGTTATCGGCGATGGTCAGATAGGCGATTCGCTGCGGAATATTGTCGACGACATGCCAGAGATTCAAGTGGCTGACTCCGTCAATGAAGTCGATGACATGGCTCTTGAAGCTGCTATGACTGGCATGGGTCTGGTCATCGTGGCCACAGACAGCCTGCGCCCGCATCTCAATCATGAGGTCAACGCCGCAGCTCACTACCTCCGCGTCCCGGTGCTCTACTGCTATGCCGACGGACCTGATGTGCAGGTCGGACCTTTGGTCTACCCCGGGGAGACTGCGTGTTACAGCTGTTTCGAGGTTCAGGACGAGGGGGCTCGCCACCTGCGTGACGAGTTCCTGATCTTTAAGGATGATCTGGGTCACGGGCGGCACACAGCGAGGGTTTCCGGACCAACCGCGGCCATGGCGGCGGCATGGGCGAGCCTGGTGGTGCGAGATGTGCAGACCCGTGATATGTCTCGGTTGGCTGAACGCGTGGTGCGGGTGGAAACCGAGCGATTTGAGGTTGCATCGCACCGCGTGCTCCAGATGCCGCGTTGCCCCGAGTGCTCCCGTGTACGCCCCGAGCTTCAACACACTTTCTTGTAGGGGGTCCAGGATGACTGTCACGACTGAAAACGCGACTCAGAGCCCCGTCGTCGAAGCCAGTTTTGAGCATGGGCTGGAGCAGACGGTGCTGCCGGGGCGCGGACTGACCCTCTGTGCCCCGTCGCGACGCGACCTGTATCAGAACCGGCTTGCCGATGCCTCGGGCGATGTTGCCGAGATGTTCCAGATCAACGCTCGCTGGCGCCGAGGCGCCTTCGAGGAGCTGCCCAATGTCGAGGAGCAGAAGGCTCTGCGCCGATGGTTTCTGAACGCGGGGAGAGTGTTCGACTTCGTGGACTCCGGCCCTTCACCGATGCTCCCCTTGGCTCAGGTTCAAGCGCCGCTCGGACCCGCCCTGGCCGCCATGGCTCGAGCGGGTGCTGAAAGCGGCCTGCTCTTCGCCGCGGACATCCTCGTGATTGCCGATGGCTGGTCTTACCTCCTACCCGCCGGACAGGAGCATCTCGTTCGGCTGCGGACTTTCACACAGCAGCAGCGCAGGGACCTTGTGGCGGCAGTCTCACACGATGTACGCCAAGCCTTTGACGAGGCGTCGTGCCACTTGGCAGTGGTGGTCTCTCCACAACGAGTGCAGGTCACCCATGGACCTCGTGGTTACCGCAATGCGTTGATGGAGGTTGGGATGCTCATCGGCAACATCGGCTCCCTCATGGCCGGCCGTGGGCTCCGGCCCACCGTGGTTGTGGACTTTATCGACACCGCTGTCGACCAGAGTCTGGATCAGGACGGAGTCGAGAGGTTCGTAGCCGCTCTGGTCTCCCTGAATCCGGACAACCCGAAGGAGGACGAATCCCATGACTATCACTGAAACGCCGGCGGCCGGCGAGTTCACGATGACGAGCGGTTGTGATAGCAACTCCTGTGATGACATTCCCCCGTTGCAGTTGCAGCTACGTGAAATCCTGCACGATGCCCGCGAGCGGGGAGAATGCACCGGCAACTATGCCGATGCTGTGGAGCGGATGATGGTCGAAGGACTGCCCCTGATGACAGATGACACGGTCCGCGTCGGTCACCTGGTGCATCGATGCCTGCGCGCCGAGGCCAACGTCGATGGCGCCGATCTGTCAAAGACGTTGCGGGCACCTGATCTCAAGGTTGGCCGTGACGGAGGTGAGCGGGTGAGCCTGCCCACTGACATTCCTCCGGAAGCCAGAGAGTTCCACGAGCTGACGCGGCTACGCCGCTCAACTCCCGTGTTCTCCTTCGAGCCCCTCTCCTTGGGGCAACTTGCCGCAGCGTTGGAGATGACATTCGCAAGTAAGGGTCTTGACCGCGCCTATCAGCGTCGCGACGTTCCCCGCCGAGTCTTCCCATCAGCCGGTGGCCTGCAGTCCATGGACATCCACGTGCTGGTCAATAATGTGGCAGGGCTAGAACGCGGGCACTACGAGTACGATCCGTTGGACCACAGTCTCGTGTTGGCCGAGGCTGGGGACTTCCGCGTGCCCGTGGTGGAGGCGAGTTTCGCAACAAACTGGCTTATGCACGCCCAAGTCGTTATAGCGATCGTCGGAAACTACGAGCGCGTCGCGTGGAAATACGGCACCCGAGGCTATCGCTACATGGCCATGGATGCGGGCGTCGCATGCGGTCAGCTCTACTTGGCGGCAGCGTCTCTCGGTCTCGCCGTCAATGCAGTGGCGGCCTTCCAGGACGATGCGACGAACCGGCTGTTGCGGGTGGACGGACGGAATCATTTTACCCAAGTGCTCGTCACCCTCGGTAACAAGCCAGGTGTCCGACGATGACCGCCAGCGCTTGGGCGCTGGCAGTGACAATCGGCATTCTTCCCGCTTTCGGCATCACGATGGTGGTGATTGATTTCCTTGCCAAGCGCCTTCGGATATTCGTACCTTGGGTCGTGGATCGCGCCGCCCTGATCTATCTCGGTTTCGTGGCGGCTGGGGTCGCGGTTTTGGTGGGGCTAGGTCTCCTGCCAGCGGATGTGTTCTGGCGGACCCCAAGTTGGGGGCTGGTCGTCGGACTGGTCTTTGCCGCACCGGCTGCTGCCATTCCATATCTTCTAGAACTGGCATTGGTGTCGGCCGAGAACTCCGACTCGAAGCCGACCCTCGCAACCGCGCTATTCATGCGTGAAGCTGAGCCGGCCGTGACCGCGCTGCTCAGCACGCCCGTCCAGTGGTGGTTCGTAGCAATGGGAACGGCGATCACGGAGGAACTGCTGTTTCGAGGAGCCCTCCTCCACGCGGTTCTCAGCGATGTTGGTTTTCTGCCAGCGTTGCTGGCTTCGGCCTTCGTGTTTGGGCTGCATCACGTCGCCTTCGGCGTCAAGGCGATCATCAGCAAGGTGGTCGCAGGGTTGCTGTGGGGCTGGTTGGTGTTGATCTCTGGGACCGTGATCGTGTCTCTTATCGCTCACATGGTGTTTCAATGCTTGGTGTGGCGTCGATATCAGAGGGTGGAAGGTTGGTTGAGCCATGCTGATTGACGTTCATGGATCCGGCGCGGGTTATGTCGCGAGCCCTGCGGATGGCACGCTGCGCGATGTGGTCGCCAGTACCGCTCGGCTGGCTGAGGGCGTTTACATTGCCAGACGGCTTGGGGTCTCCGTCGAGTATGCGACCCAGGCCCGAGCAGGAAAACTCACCTTCGCGTGGGGCGGTCCTTGGGTGGACGCGCTACCGCGAGGATTGCGTCACTCGCTTCCTGAGACGGTGGATGCTGCCATCGTACAGGGGCTAGCGCGCTGTGGTATGTCCTGGTTGTGTCTGGGAGCAACGGTTTCCCATGGCAATATCGTTCGACTTACCGAAGTCGGCGTGACACTCGGACTTGGGCATGCGGTGGAAGTCGGTGCCGGTGCCCTGCAGTGGTTGGAGGCCGGGGCAGCAGCACGGGTGACCGTCGAGGGGCTCCTCACTGCGGTTGTATCTGTTGCTGTCAGCTGCGGCATGTTGCCGCAGCAGCCCCCTGCGACAGCCCAGGAATCCCTGCTCGCACTAGGACGCCACGTCACCGATGCAACGCAGATCGGTGAGCGGATTTGTTCTTGGGGGCAACCGGTCGTTCCATTGCTGGCCGCTACTCGTTACGCCGCCGACCTGTCTGCCCTGATCACGGCGGAGGGCATGTCGGAACTTGTCTCTGTTATGCCCCATCACCAACGAATAATGGCATTACGGCAACCCGGGGCGATGGCTATGGGACGCCGGGAAGCGCTGCGATACCTCGGACTACGAGCCCTGTCGTCGAGTGAACGCCGTCAATTGGCGGCTGGCTGGACAATACTGCAACACGTGCTCGCGCACCTTACCGCCAAAGGACACCCTCTACTTGGCGGTTCCGGGGCCCCAGGGCTAGGGCTGCATCCACGCTACGCTGTTGATGAAGAGATTCGAATTTAGCAGTCCGCCGGGGTTGGTGAAACTGCCATCCAGGCCGCTTTCGCCGATCCAGCAATTGCCCAGGTAATTAAGTAATTCAGGAGGAATCATGAAGGTCTTGACTGCAAGGAACATGCGAAAATCGTATGGCAGCGTTCGTGCAGTCAACGATGTGAGCATTGATGTGATTCGAGGTGAGATCGTCGCGCTCCTGGGGCACAACGGTTCAGGCAAGACCACCCTGCTGGAATGCATTGAGGGGTTGCGGAAGCCGGACTCCGGCACCGTTACGATTCTCGAGGCTGAGCACCGTCATGGACAGCGTATCCCGTCCCGCATGGGCGTTCAACTCCAGGAAGAGCAGCTCCCGTCGCGGATAAAGGTCCGCGAGGCACTCTGGTTGTACTGCCAGATTTATGGAGTCGATGCGCCACCGCCGGATCTTATGGCAGCGATGGCACTCGAACCTTTACTCGGTAAACGCTTCGATGCATTGAGCGGCGGTCAGAAGCGTCGTGTCAATCTTGTTCTGGCCTTCATCGGTGATCCTGAGCTGGTTCTGCTGGATGAGCCCACTGCGGGCCTCGATCCGGAGGCGCGACGGGCCCTTGTGCAGGTGCTTCGTAGGCGCAGTTCCGAGGGCATGAGCATCCTCATGACGCTTCACGAGGTCGATCATGCTGCGGAATTGGCGGATCGGGTCGTCGTCATGGCCCACGGCGCCATCGCTGCTGAGGGGACGGTTGATGTCCTCGTCCACAGCTTGGGAGCCAATGCTTGTGCGGTCCTGGTGGGTGGTACCGATGTGGCGCCTTGGCAGCAGTGTGGTGAGGTGTATCCCGGTCCCGAAGACACTTGGCTCGTCTACGGTGACCGGCACTTGCTCCAGGAGGCTGTTAACTCCCTGCCGGGCGGTGGAACCGCAGCGCTTCGCCCAACCAACCTCGGTGACGTGGTAACTCGCGCAGCTCGAAAGGAAAAGATATCATGATTGGTTTGCGTTCAGCGGCGGCCCTTGCCGTCACGGAAACCCGCCTCTTCGGGCGAGAGCCCTTTGCAGTTTTCTTTTCGCTGGCTTTCCCTTTGATTCTATTGCTATTCGTCGGATCGGTTGGGGGGGGTGGCTGAGTTGCCCGAGGGGGGCGCTTCATCGACGGCTATATGGCAGTCATGGTGGGCGTCACAGCTGCAAACGTCGGGCTCATGGGTATGTCTATCCATGTTGCGGAGAACCGTGGCCAAGGTGTCTTGAAACGCTACCGCCTCTCGCCGATGCCCTCTTGGGCGTATTTTATGGCCCAGTTCGTCACCGCGCTGATAGTTTTGGTGGTCTCGATCGCGGCGCTCGCCTGCATTACAATTCTGTTGTACGGACCCCCAACTCGGGTGAACGTTCCGGTATTCATACTTGTGAGTTTGATTTCGCTCTACGTCACACTGAGTTTTGGGCTGCTCTTGGGCGGCCTCCCCTTACCAGTGCGCAGTGTCCAAGTGGTCTCCGCGGCGGTTTTCTTCTTGGCGTTCTTCGCCAGTGGTGCCGCGTTGCCCCGGGACTCATTCCCTGGCTGGCTTCACCGAGTCTCAGACTTCAATCCATTGACCATCATCAACGAGTCACTCATGAATTCCTACGCTGATCGCCCCGTGGCTTGGATATCCGTTCTTGTCTTGGTCGGGGCTACCTTCATTGTCAACCTCATCACCCTTCGAACCTTTGATTGGGAAGGAAACCACTGATGTCCACTGCAACCTACACTCCCCCCACAATCGCCAGCTACCCGCGGAGAGATGGTGTTGTATCTCAAACTTTCAACTGCCGCCGACCGGTGATTAAACCCAAGCTGGACCGTGACGAGACCGCTGCCTTGGCCGAAGTTGAGGAGTTGTACTGCCCCAGCGGTTTTATCCGGCTGCTGACGACCTACTTCCGCCCGGCATCAGGGGCTGGCCTGAATGTTGGCCACGGCCAATACTTTGACTTCGACCACATTACGAGCCGCCTATTGGGTGTAGCGGGTCTCAACTCCTCCTACGCCAGCCAGGTATACGGGGGTGGTAAAGGACTCGATCTACACGAAACCTATGTTTCCAGTATGGGTGAGGGAATCGAGCGGGTCCTCGGCTCGTTCGCCTTTCTTTCGTGGGCGGACCGCCTGCAAACCGGCACGCGCCGGGAGATGGAGGATCGAGGGAACCGATGTCTTGGTCCCGAAGATCTGCCGATCTTCTCCGAGGCCCAACATGCCGATCCGCACTTCGCCTTCGACCGGTGGGATGACAACACTGAGATGGGCTGGATCCCGGGCAAACGCCTCTACTCCGGGGAGACCGTGTGGGTTCCGGCGCAACTGGTGCTTTTCATCTACTACCGACCCGACGATGAGCCTCTCATCGGACTGGCACCCTCGGGAGGGCTGGCCAGTCACATCTCCACGGACCGTGCGATCTACCATGCCTTGGATGAGCTGATCGAGCGTGACGCTGTCAACCTGAGGTGGCATGCCCGGGTTCCCCTTGACACCGTGGTTATGGATGTGGTTCCCCGGAGCCCACGGATCCGTCAGGCTCTCGAGCAACTCGAGCGAGGCATTGGCGCACCGACGTTCTATCTGCAGAACCTGGATTTCTTCGAGTTCCCGGTCCTGACCGCGATTGAGTTCGACAACTGGCTGCCTGAGTTGCGATACAACGCTGGAGGGGGTATTGGGGCCAGCCCGGATGCAGCGATGCGCTCGGCACTGGGTGAATACTGCCAGTCGGAGAGATCGCTGCGCATCTGCCAGCTAGCCGATAACTGGCAGTTCGAGACTGCCTTCCACCGGCTGTTCGGTATCCATGCCGACGCGGAACCCTATGAGTTCACCCGCTTCGTTCAAGCAATCACCTACTACGGTCATCCCCGTAACCAGGAGCGCGCCGATTGGTACTTCAACGGAGGAGGCGAGATCACCTTGAGTGAGCTGTACGCCCGCTGTGACGCCGCCGACCCCGATCCGCATCGGCGCATCCACATGGCCATGCAGGCCCGCGGGATTGATCCAATCATGTTTGATTTCACCCCGAAAGACTTCCGTCAGACTAAGGTTTGGAAGGCCTTCATCCCCGAGCTGTCCCAGCCCTACCCGCCGCAGTCCCCGGCTTTGGGACATCCGCGGTACCTGGCCTGCCCTGTCGCGGCTGGCTACCGCGAAACTCCTATCGACCAAGCGGATCTTCTGGCGGATCCGCTGCCATACCCCTAAGGAGATCATCATGACCGGTACGGCAACGCGTAACCTACGCACCCTCGGTGCAACCACCGTGCTGTGGCTCCTCGCCGCAGGAATCAGCGCCGGACGCACTGGAACTCTGCTTGGCCTATTGCCACGACTCTTGCAGTCTGGGGGGAAGATTGACGTCCTCCTGGTGCTCCTCTTGCATATCGCCGGTGCGCTCGCGACGCTGGTAGCGGTGTTCGTCCACTCCCGAACCGGTCTGCTCCTGGCCGTGCTGTACACCGGCTATTCGACGGTGGTGCTGGCCCTCGGCGCCCCGAGCGCAAGCCTGCAGATGCTGACATGGAGCATAGGCGGCCTCACTTTTGCCTCGCTCCTCGTCTGTGCAGCCTCCCCGAAGGGGCCAGCGATAAGGGGCCGTAGGCTGCCAGCCATTGTGCTGGCGCTGGGTGCGGGGGTGGTGGGAGTGGTTCTCCTCCTGATTCTCCGCTGAACGGTGGGGCTGGCCTCCGGTGACTGCGAAGGTCAGCCCTATCCCGGGCCCGTTGGATCGCATGTCCAGTATCTGAGGAGCCAATGTGAGAATGTGTCCTGCGTCAAGTAATTTGGGGCGGTCGTCTCCCAGATCACTGACGACGACATCCGCTACGTCGTCGGAGTACTGACGTTCCTGCGGGCACAGGAATACAACCAGCTTGAAGTGGGCCTTGCAGGAGCGAGAACAACCGACAAGACGAGCAAATCTGGCAGTCAGGGGGTACAGGGGGCCGTGGCAACCAAGTACTGTGGGCCGACTTGGAACTGGGTTCCAGGGTAGAGCTCGCAGTGCTCCTGCCCGGTACACCTGACCTGCAAGTGCTGCAAGTACGGAGTCGCCCTCGTGATGGTCGCCAGGGACGCCCCATGCCACCCTGTCGCGTGGGTGAGAGAGACAGGTCGCCGGGGCCCGTCATGTGTGAGTATCCACTCGGCCTTGCTCTGAGCGTGGGCCCCATGGGTTGGTGCGTGGTCTGCGAATGCGACTCCACGCGACGACGCTACTGTTGTGTGGTCACCTCGTTCCGGAAAGATACACCCTGGAGAACCATGAAGGACAGCTCTAGTTTGATTGACGATCCGCGGTGGCACTTCGGTGCCGGAGCGGAAGGCCAGCCTCGCTCCTACAACCAGTGGATCGCCGACTGCTGCGACGCCAACGGTGACAGCATCTGGCCCTACGAGGGCGATGGCGCGGTGCGGGACGGCATGGATCCCGCAACTGTTGAGACGTTCTGGGGGACCGGGGAATACCTGGAAAAATACGGGCCCAGGATGGACCGCGTCGGAGGGCCGCGCGGAGCATACCTCTTCGGGGTCGGCGCCCCGCGCCCCGTCGTCTTCGCAGAACGTTCCCTCGAACCGGCCGCAGCCAAGCTGCCCTACCATCGGTATC
>ERZ773043.2279-NODE-2279-length-10125-cov-7.272890_pt1 | contig 10125 bp, 9 predicted proteins | sample MGYA00580636_ERZ773043 | MGnify/ENA primary metagenome ERZ773043 (study PRJEB29015, sample SAMEA2737992) | human oral metagenome | biome: human oral; feature: human-associated habitat; material: dental | place: China | collected 2065 ... | reverse complement strand
GCTTTCATAGGTGTTAAATGAGTAACAGTGAATAGCCGCCGATTCTTCGGAGTGCAATTACTGGCACTCTACGATAGGCAAACAGCCCTGATTCGCCTTAGCTTTTTCATTTTTGGATCAGCGATACGCAACTCTATGAATATTCAATGAGAGATAATGAATGTCTGCCGATCCTTCGGAGCGTAATCACTGACACACCCCGATAGGAAAACGGGAACGATGGGCTTTTGTTCCTTCATTTTCGGGTCAGCGACACGAGACTCCACGAGTATTCAATGAGCGATAGTGAATGTCTGCCGATTCTTCGGAACGCAATTACTGGCACTCTACGATAGGCAAACGGCAATGATTCGCTTTTGTTCCTTCGTCTTCAGATTATCAATATGCAACTCTATTAGTATTCAATGAGAGACGGCGAATAGCCGCCGATCCTTCGGAACGTAATCGCTGACACACCCCGATAGGAAAACAGGAATGATTCGCATTTAGTCCTTCTTTCTCGGATCAGCGATACGCAACTCTACTAGTATTCAATGAGTGATAGTGGATGTCTGCTGACCCCTCGGAGCACAATCACTGACACACCCCGATAGGCAAACGACCATAATTCGCTTTTCGTTTTTCATTTTCGGCTCGATGATACGCACTTTTATGACTCATCAATGAATGACGGCGAATATCTGCCGACACTTCAGTGTGCAATCGCTGGTACTCCTCGATAGGCAAACGGGAACGATGAGCTTTTAGTTCTTTGCTTTTAGATCAGCGACACGCAATTCCACGAGCATTCAATGAGTGACGGCGAAGAGCCGCCTATCCTTCGAGGAGTAATCGCCGGTACGCTCCGATAGACAAATGGAGATAATTCGCCTTTTGTTTTTCATTTTAGGGTCAGAGATACATAACTCCACGAGCATTCAATGAGCGACGGTGAATGGTCGCCGACCCTTCGGAGCGTAATCGCTGGAATTCCCCGATAGGCCGACGGGTGGATTTTGTTTTTAGTCCTTCGCTCTCGGATTAGTAATATGCGCTCCGGAAGGCCTTGTTATGGCGCACGTGCTTGCCAGAAAAAGGAATGAACTCCTTAGCCACACCGAGGAGGATACTGTTACCGAAGTAATGCGTGCGAATGCCGTTGGTGTGCGATTGGTAAACGTCGGCCTCATACCCAATCCGCATGGTCCATGGACCCACGGGCACATCGGCGGTGAGCAAGCTCCGCAAGGCGAACCTATTGTGCAGCGATCCCAATCGGACTATACCGGCACGATGGCCAAGAGTAAAGATCTCGTAGTACGATTGCCCGTAGTGCGGGGAGAAGAAGACACCAACGAGTGGGAGGTTGGCCTGCCAGCGGACAGTCACCGGATAGCGCCGGCGACCCAAGTCGAAACCGTAGAGGATAGCCGCAGAGAGCCCCAGATCGCCTTCCACGTGCAGCACCGCAGGGTTATTGCCGCCCTGCGAGCGATAGGCCGTGCCCAAGAGATAGCGCCCCGTACCGCCGACGAGCAATCGCAGACCGTCCACACTGGTCTCCAGACGTCGGTGCAGGCTGTAGCTGTAGTCAATGAAGGCCGCGTAACCACTCGATGTGCCTGCCGGATTGCGGATCGAAGCGAGATCGATGCGAAAGGTGCGTTGCCGCGACCAACGGTCATTGATGATCCGCATACGTTCGTTGATAACGCCGATGCCCACGCCATCATAACCGACGTCGGAGAGGTATGTGTTCTTGACGTAGCGACTGCCCAGGCTGACCATCGTGCCTTCATTCACCGACCGCGGTGCTTGAACGACGCTATCCGTCTGTGCACGCAGGGTGAGAGGAAGGAGAATGAAGAGAGTGAGCAGAAAGAGGAAGCTGCGGATCATGGCTTATTCCTCAAACAGCGACATCTGCCCATCCTCATCCTCCTCCGACGGCACATCGGTAGCGGATAGCTCGCCGTCGGATGAGGGTGACGTGGCGTGGTGCGTCGGTTCCAGCTCGTCGACTGACGCCACCGTGAACGTCGTGACCCGTTTGCCTCGCGCCTTGACACTCTTCACGCCCACAAACTCCGCTGCCTCGATCACCAACGGATCGCGGTAGCTATCGTGTCCGCCCAGTGTCACCTCGATGCGTGGATAGGTCTCGTCGGTCAGCAGGAAGAGGCGGTGACGAGGGTTGTCGCCCATCAGGTTCTGCCGCTTCTCGGAGTCTTCGGACGGGAAGCGCTTGAGGTAGACATAGCCCTGATCGGCGTCGAAGTAGACGGCCGTCCATGTCTTGCGCGCGTCGTAACGCTCGATGAGCAGGATGTTCTCTTCGTAATGGTTGCTCAGGTCGAAGCCCGTGGTGTAGAATTCGCCCGACTGCAAGACGACAAGGATGCGGTCGTCGCTGCGGAACTCGCCGAGGGCTTCGCCGCGACCGTCGTAGTTCAGGCGGAGCACGTCGCGGTCGAACCACACTTCGCGCCCGCCGAGCGTCGACGAACCGCGCTGCTTGAGCGAGATCTTGTGGATCTCTGCCCGGGTGAGGATGTTGCCGAGCGAGGTGCGACCCTTGATCAGTATCTCGCTGAAATCCTTTTCGAAGACGAGCGTCTTCTGCCGTAGCTTCGGCTTGAGGATCACCTTCACTGTCTCTGCCTCACCGTTTGGATTGGCGCTGAAATAAAGGATGCGTGAGCCTTCGGTGCCACGCGTCACGTTGTACTCCTTGTCGCGCGTCGAGCCGGTGACGGCGAACCGCTTGATGTAGTTGCAGCCTGCGCGGCCGTCGCGATAGATCACGTTGTAGATCGTCCGTGTGTCGTTGCGGTTGAAGACGTTGACGTAGATCACGTCTTGCCCGACGAAGATCTTTTCGCTCACTCGCATCACTTTGTACACGCCGCTGCGATAGAAGAGGATGATGTCGTCGATGTCCGAGCAATTGCAGACGAACTCGGCCTTCTTCAGCCCTGTGCCCACGAAACCCTCCTCGCGGTCGATGTAGAGCTTTTCGTTGGCCTCGGCCACCTTGGTGGCTTCCACGCGGTCGAAGCTGCGGATCTCCGTGCGCCGCGGCTTGTCGGCGCCGTACTTCTTCTTCAGCCCCTCGAACCACGCCACGGCATAGTCCGTGAGGTGCGACAGGTGATGCTCCACGCGCTCGATCTCGGTCTTCAGCCGCGCAATCTGCTCATCGTTGCGGTCGGCGTTGAACTTTAGGATGCGCCCCATTTTGATCTCCATCAGCTTCAGGATGTCCTCCCGGGTGACTTCCCGGATGAGCCGCGGCTTGAACGGCTCCAGCCGGCGGTCGATGTGCGCCACGGCCGCGTCCATGTCCGGCGCCTGTTCGAACTCCTTATCCTTATAGATGCGCTCCTCGATGAAGATCCGCTCGAGCGAGGCGTAGAAGAGTTCCTCGCGCAGCTCGCTGCGTTCGATCTCCAGCTCTGTGCGCAGCAGCCCGAGCGTCTGCTCGGTGGAGTGTCGCAACACCTCGCTGACGGACATGAATCGCGGCTTGTTGTCCTCGATCACGCAGCAATTCATGTACACGCTCTTCTCGCAGTCGGTGAAGGCGTAGAGCGCGTCGATCGTCTTGTCCGACGATACGCCCGGCGCCAGATGGATCAGGATCTCCACCTCGCGCGCCGTGTTGTCGTCCACCTTGCGGATCTTGATTTTCCCCTTCTCGTTGGCCTTGATGATGGAGTCGATCAGGGTGCCCGTCGTGTAGCCATAGGGGATCTCGGTGATGGCCAGCGTACGGTTGTCCACCTTCGTGATCCGCGCCCGGACCTTCACCATGCCGCCGCGGTTGCCGTCGTTGTACTTCGCCACGTCCACCAAACCGCCCGTCTGAAAGTCGGGGTAGAGCGTGAACTCCTCGCCGCGCAGACAGGCCACGGAGGCGTCGATCAGCTCGTTGAAATTGTGAGGCAGGATCTTCGACGACAGCCCCACGGCGATGCCCTCCGCCCCTTGCGCCAGCAGCAGGGGGAACTTGATCGGCAGGCTGACCGGCTCGCGGTTGCGCCCGTCGTACGACTGCTTCCAGACGGTCGTCTTGGGGTTAAACACCGTCTCGAGCGCGAACCGCGAGAGGCGCGCCTCGATGTATCGCGGTGCCGCCGCGCTGTCGCCCGTGAGGATGTTGCCCCAGTTACCCTGGCAGTCGATCAGCAGATCCTTCTGCCCGAGCTGCACCAGCGCGTCGCCGATCGAGGCGTCGCCGTGCGGGTGAAACTGCATCGTCTGGCCCACCACGTTGGCCACCTTATTATATCGTCCGTCGTCGATGCGCCGCATGGCGTGCAGGATGCGCCGCTGCACCGGCTTCAGCCCGTCGTTGATGTGTGGCACGGCCCGCTCCAGGATCACGTACGAGGCATAATCCAAGAACCAGTTCTGATACATGCCCGGCAGATGGCGCACACCGTCCGCGCCCCCGCCACCGGGCAGCACATAGCCTCCACCCGTGGCCTCTGTGGGGTTCGTTTCCATTGCCTCGTCCGGCAGTCTATCGTCGTCGCGTTCGTCTTCTGCTTTCATATTGATGGGGATTCTATCTGTCTAACCTACGCGCCGTTTCCATCGGCGGCGGGCAAAAGTAGGCGAATTTGCCCACCCCTTTGGCGCGAAATGGCGGCCATCCGCGTCGGGGTGGGAATACCGCGCCAACCCCTCTGCCGCGTCTGGTTTACCCTCGGAAAGTCCCCAACGATGCGATGGTCTCGACCCATAAAACTCTCGTCGTGTCAAACGAAGGCAGGGTCTCAACCTATAAAACCTCCATCGTGCCGAACGACGCGACGGTCTCAACCCATAAAACTCCCGCCGTGCTGAATGATGTTATGGTCTCAATTCATAAAAGCCCCATTATGCCGAACGAGGGCATGGCCTTGTGTCTGTTGGTTTTTGGCGAGTGACTTTTTATATCTGAGTAAAACTTCTCAATAATAAAATGGTGACCATTTATAAGTAGAGAGTTTTTGTTGAGAATAAATCGGTCACTTTTTTATTTCCGATAAAGTAGATTGCCTATAAAAAAGTCACTCGTTTTTTCCGTATAAAAGCTATTGGGTATAAACGGGTGACTTTTTATTACCTGAAAAGATTTAGTTACTATAAAAAAGTCGCTGTTTTATTTCTGAGATGGTTTATTCAGTAATAAAAAGTGACCCGCTAAAAAACGAAGCAACCGAGACCATGCCCTCGTGCGACATGATGGGGCCTTCACGCACCCGGACCATGCCCTCGTGCGGCACGATGGGGCCTTCATGCACCCGGACCATGCCTTCGTTCGACATGAGGAGGTTTTGCGAATCGATGTAGTGCCTTCGTGCGACATGATGGGGTCTTCATGCACCCGGACCGTGCCTTCGTGCGGCACGATGGGGCCTTCACGCACCGAAACCGTGGCGTCGTTCGGCACGATGAAACCTTCACGAATCCAGCCCGTAGGGTCGTTGGACAGAATGAGGAATTTGCGAATCGGCGCGGTCGTGTCGCGGGGCATGACAGGGGCAGATGAATTTGAGCGGTATAGCTGCATTCAGGAATTGAAACTGCTGCTTACATTTGCCGCCGTATTGCAAACTCGATATAGCAATTGGGTTTATTATGAAGAAATTTATTCAGCATCGTGGTATTGTAAGACATACCGGAGGAGGCCGTATTGTGGTCTGTATCGAACAGCAAAGCGCGTGCTCTGCGTGCCATGCCCGTTCGGCCTGCCTCGCATCGGACAAAAAGGAGAAACTCATTGAGGTGAAGGGCGAGAGCCGTCAGTTTGCTCCCGGGGAGGAGGTCATGGTCGTGGCCCAATCCTCGAGCGGCATGCAGGCCGTTGCCCTTGCGTTCGCCGTGCCCTTTGTGCTGGTGGTGGCTGCCGTATTTATCGGCGCCCGCCTGAGCGGAGGCGACGACGGCATCGGTGGACTCGCGGGGCTGGCCGTCCTGGCCGTCTATTACGCCCTGCTGTACGCCTTTCGGGAGAAGATCGGGCGACGGTTTTCGTTCTCCGTCGCTAAGCTCGAAGCTGGCTCCCAGCTCGACACAGCTGCTTATTAACCGCCAAATCAATCTTACACGAAATGTATATAGCGATCATTTTATTAGGAACGGTGGGGGCCATTGCGGCGCTCATCTTATTTGCAGTATCGAAGAAATTCGAGGTGCATGAAGATCCGCGCATCGGGCAGATACAGGAAGCCCTGCCGGGCGCCAACTGCGGTGGCTGCGGATTCCCGGGCTGCGGCGGCTTTGCCAACGCGTGCTTTAAGGCTGAGGCGCTCGACGGGCTGTATTGCCCCGTGGGCGGTCAGGAGGTGATGAAGAAAGTGGCCGAGATCAAGGGCGTGGCCGTGGTGGCTGCGGCGCCGAAGATCGCCGTGGTGCGCTGCAACGGCACCTGCGAAGCGCGTCCGCGGACGAATACCTACGACGGCGCATCGAACTGCACCATCGCCGCCTCACTCTATCGGGGCGAGACGGGCTGCTCGTTCGGCTGCTTTGGCTTGGGCGACTGTGTGGACGCCTGCGAGTTCGACGCCATCCACATCAACCCCGTGACACGCATCGCGGAGGTGGTAGAAGACAAATGCGTAGCCTGCGGGGCGTGCGTCAAGGCCTGCCCGACGAAGATCATCGAGCTGCGCAAGAAGGGGCCGAAGTCGCGTCGCATCTTCGTCTCCTGCATGAACAAGGACAAGGGCGGCGTGGCACGCAAAGTCTGCTCGAACGCCTGCATCGGCTGCGCACGCTGCGTCAAGGAGTGCGCCTTCGAGGCCATCACGGTGACGAGCAACCTGGCTTACATCGACGACACGAAGTGCCGCCTCTGTCGCAAGTGCGTCGTGGTCTGCCCCACGAAGGCCATCCACGAACTGAACTTCCCGCCGCGTAAGGAGCCGAAGCCCGACGCACCGAAGGCCGCTGCTCCGGCCGCACTGTCGCTCGTGGAGGCCGCTCGCGCCAATACCCCGGCGGCGAAACCCGCTCTGGCTGAAACGGCTGTTGCCACTGCTGAACCAGCCGTGAAAGATTAACCCACACCCACACAACGACCTGTCTATAATGTACACTTTTAGAATAGGGGGCATTCACCCCTCAGGAAACAAGTTATCGGCCGGGCGCCCGATCGAGGCGATCGCGCCCACGGCCAAGGTGGTCATACCGCTCGGGCAGCACATCGGTGCACCGGCTGAGGCGGTGGTGGCCAAAGGCGACAAGGTGAAGGTCGGGACGCTGATCGGCAAGGCCGCAGGGTTCGTTTCGGCCAACGTACACTCGTCCGTTTCGGGCACCGTGACCAAGATCGACACCATGCTCGACGCCGCTGGTCTGCCCAAGCCCGCAGTCTACATCAACGTAGAGGGCGACGAATGGGAAGAGACCATCGACCGCAGTGAGACCCTCGTCCGCGACTGCACGCTGTCCGCCAAAGAGATCATCGGGAAGATTGCCGCTGCCGGCATTGTCGGTATGGGTGGCGCCACCTTCCCCACGCAAGTCAAGCTCTCGCCTCCCCCGGGCAGCAAGGCCGAGATACTGATCGTTAACGCCGTCGAGTGCGAGCCGTATCTGACGTCGGACCACTCGCTGATGCTGGCCAAAGGCGAAGAAATCATCGTCGGGGTGAAGATCCTCATGACCGCCATCGACGTTCGCCGCGCCGTGATCGGCATTGAAAGCAACAAGCCCGACGCCATCAAGCTGATGAAGAAGCTGGCCGCCAAGGAGCAGGGCATCGAGGTAATGCCGCTCAAGATGCGTTACCCGCAAGGGGGCGAGAAGCAGCTCATCGACGCCGTGATCCGCCGTCAGGTGAAGAGCGGCGCACTGCCCATCTCGGTCGGTGCCGTGGTGCAAAACGTGGGCACCGTCTTCGCCGTCTACGAGGCCGTGCAGAAGAATAAGCCGCTCATCGAGCGCGTCATCACCGTCACGGGCAAGAGCGTCGTGAAGCCATCGAACTTCATCGCCCGCATCGGTACGCCGATCAGCACCCTGATCGAAGCCGCTGGCGGCATCCCCGAAGACACGGGTAAGATTATCGGCGGAGGCCCCATGATGGGTCGCACGATGATCACGGACGATGTGCCGATGATGAAGGGTAGCTCCGGCATCCTGCTCATCCCACGCGCCGAGGCCATGCGCAAACCCATGCGTGACTGCATCCGTTGCGCCAAGTGTGTCGACGTCTGCCCGATGGGCTTGGAACCCTATCTGCTGATGAATCTGGCCGTCCATAAGACGTGGGACGAGGCCGAAGAACATTACATCGTCGACTGCATCGAGTGCGGCTCCTGCAGCTACACCTGTCCCTCGTATCGCCCGCTGCTGGACTATATCCGCATGGGTAAGGGTACGGTGATGGGCATCATCCGCTCGCGGAAGAAGTAACCCCCCGAGAGACGAACAGACTTAGTTTTAATGTATGAACAGACAATAACCGGATAACATGGACTCCAAACTGATCATCTCTCCGTCGCCACACATTCATGGGGGCGATTCGATAAGCAAAAACATGTACGGCGTGCTTATCGCACTGCTGCCGGCCTTCCTCGTGTCGCTTTACTGCTTCGGGTTGGGCGCACTCGTTGTGACGCTCGTATCCGTCGCCTCGTGCGTCATCTTCGAGTATCTCATTCAGAAGTACCTCTTCAAGCGCGAGCCCACCATTGCCGACGGCTCGGCCATCCTCACGGGCGTCTTGCTGGCGTTCAACCTGCCGTCCAACCTGCCCGCGTGGATCGTCATCCTGGGCGCACTCTTCGCCATCGGCGTCGGCAAGATGTCGTTCGGCGGATTGGGCAACAACATCTTCAACCCTGCGCTCGTGGGGCGTGTCTTCCTGCTCATCTCCTTCCCGGCACAGATGACGACGTGGCCCGTGGCCGGCGTCTTCCCCCTGACTTACACCGACGCGCAGACCGGCGCCACGACGCTCTCGTTGATCCATTTCACGAAAGACATAGCCGGCCTCGGCCCGTCAGCCATCGGACTGACCGGCGGTAGCCTCGGTGAGATGAGTGAGGTGGCGCTGCTCCTGGGCTTTGCCTACCTGCTCTATCGGCGCATCATCACGTGGCACATCCCCGTGGCCATCATCGGCACCGTGGCTGTGTTCACCACCATCATGTACCTCTTCAACCCGACCGAAGTCAACAACCCGCTGATCCATCTCACCTCCGGCGGACTCATGCTCGGCGCCGTCTTCATGGCCACCGACTATGTGACCTCGCCCATGACCAAGCGCGGCTCGCTGATCTATGGCGCGGGCATCGGCCTCCTGACCGTGCTCATCCGCATCTTCGGATCCTATCCCGAGGGCATGTCCTTCTCCATTCTGATCTGGAACGGCCTCACGCCGCTGATCAACACCTACATCAAACCCAAACATTTCGGAGGCAGATAAACGATGGAAAAAATCAAATCCACATTCATCACCATTCTGGCGTCGCTCACGTGCTTCTGCCTCATCGCAGGCACCGCGCTGGCCGTAGCCAACAAGCTGACCGAGGATAAAATCGCCGCCGCCAAAGCAGCCGCCCTGCAAGAAGCCATTAAGAAGGTGGCGCCCGAGTTCGATAACGACCCCTCGGCCGAACAATACAGGGCCGCCACAGCCGACGGCGATTCGCTCACCATCTATCCCGCCAAGAAGGGCGGCAAGCTGGTCGGTGCCGCCGTAGAGACGAACACCAAGAAGGGCTTCGGCGGCGAGATCCGCATCATGGTCGGCTTCGACGCGGACCAGAAGATCGTCAACTACTCCGTGCTCGAGCACAACGAGACCCCCGGCCTCGGATCGAAGATGGAGGAGTGGTTCCGCACGGATAAAGGCAAGCAGAGCGTCCTCGGACGCGACATGAAGGGCGGCGCGCTGAAAGTCTCGAAAGACGGCGGCGAAGTAGACGCCATCACGGCCGCCACCATCTCCTCACGCGCCTTCCTCGACGCCATCAACCGCGCCTATGCCGCCTACGCACAAGGTGCTAGCAAGGGCGACGCCAAAGCCGACGGTGCCTCCGGTGCCACCCAACAAACGGCTGCCGATTCGACCGCCTCAACGTCTCACAGCAAATAACCCCCCCGGACTATGAACTACCTCAAAGTCATCAAGAATGGGATGAT
>ERZ773043.2277-NODE-2277-length-10128-cov-18.840762_pt1 | contig 10128 bp, 8 predicted proteins | sample MGYA00580636_ERZ773043 | MGnify/ENA primary metagenome ERZ773043 (study PRJEB29015, sample SAMEA2737992) | human oral metagenome | biome: human oral; feature: human-associated habitat; material: dental | place: China | collected 2065 ... | reverse complement strand
TTAACTGTTAAAATTATATTCGGATTTTTTTCATTATTTACTAAATTCACGCCATTAAAGTTTCCTGTTTTCACAGTTAAATTGTATTCTTTTCCTAAAAATTTATGAATTTCGCCAGTTTTGTACTCAAATCCCTTCTGTTTTTCCTTCACATCTTCAACTTTTTTCAAAACACTTTTTATCCAGCCTTCTTTAGAACGGATAAAATTTTCGATGTAATCACGATGTAAATTCATTGGTACAGAAATATAGATTTCCATATTGGGCTTTATCCGTAAATTTATATTTTTTACTTTTTTTCTGTGAACTTCATAACCTAAAATTTTTTCTGTTTTCATTTTTTACTTTATTTTCCTCTTACATTTATTTTTATTAAAACTCTAACCTGTCTTCGACTTTATAAATACTTTTCTTGCGTTTTCCAGCACATCCTTCTGAAGCTTATAAGTAACCAGCTTTAATGCTTCCTCATAAGTACACCATTTAAAATCCTCAATTTCAAAAGTATCAATGGTAACCTCTTCATCTTGCGTAATTCCCATAAAAATTGTAACTTTCTTAATAGTTTTTTCATTTGGAATATATTTTATTTCTCTTTCAAAATTAGGAATTATTTTTATTCTTACATTTGTTTCTTCAAGAACTTCACGAATTGCTGTTTCTTCCTTAGTTTCATCCTTTTCGATATGCCCTTTTGGAAAGCCCCAGTTACCATTGTGCATTTTCACAAGCAGAATTTTTTCGGTATTTTCATTAAAAACAATTGCACCGCATGAATTTTCATACTCAAAGTTATCATTTAATTTGTAATGCTTGACAACATATTTTAATAATGCTTCTTTCTCATTTTCAATCTCATCGCCAAGCACAAGCTCATACAATCTATTTTTTACTTCTCCAATCTCACGGTTACTAAATTTAAGATTTATCAAATCAATCCCTGTTATATCTAAATCATTAAACTGTGGTATTTTACCCTGTTTCTTTATATTTTCAATTTTTTCCCGAAAATTTTGTAAAATCTCTTCATTTTCTTTTTTTGTCCTAAGTCCTTTAGAATTTAAGTCTGCGGAAAATAAATTAAAAAGTCTTTTCAGATTTTTTTCTTCCATTTCAATAATCAACTTTTTCAACGTCTTATCTGAAACATCTTGATAAATTAACATATGATTTTTTACAATTTTTTTTACCGAATTTATAAAATCATTGGACGCCTTGAGCTGTTTTAACTCTTCTTCTGCGATTAATGCACTTTCCTTTTCATGTCCATAAAAATAAAAAATACCTTTTGCATCAATAATTTTTACATTTATTTTACCCAAATCGTGAAAAAGTGCCGCAAATCTAGTTACCAAATCATAATCACAAAGATGAATAACTTTTATAATATGATTAAACAAGTCGTCTGGATGATTGGGATTATTCTGATCAAAATTGTAAGCATAATAAAATTCGGGAATTATCATTTCTAAAACCCGTAATTTTTTCATTTCTATAAAAGCTTTTTTAACAAATTTTCCCATAAGAATTTTACTTAATTCGTCAAAAATTCTTTCTTTAGATATTTTAGTCAAAAATTTTCTTTTTTTGTAAATGGCTTCAGCTGTTTTTTTATCCAAATTAAATCCTAATTTTGAAATAAATCGAAAAGCTCTTAAAATTCTAAGAGCATCTTCTTCTATTCTCAGCTTTGGCTTCCCTACAAATCTTATCACTTTCCGCCTAATATCCTGCCTTCCCCCATACAAATCAACTATTCCAGTCTGTTCGCTGTAAGCAATAGAATTTATCGTAAAATCCCTTCTTGCCAAATCTTCTTCAATTGTTTTTACAAACTTAATATCTTTTGGGTATCTGCTATTGTAAACTCCTGTTTCTTTACGGAATTTTGCTATTTCATAACTTTTTCCATTAACATTTATCATAAGAATTCCAAAATGAGCTCCCATTTCTTTTGGGTTATAACCAGCAAAGATTCTTTTCAATTCTGAATATTCTATATCAGTTGCAAAATCATAATCGCCAGGATCTTTATTTAGAATTTTATCTCTAACTGCTCCACCAACAAGAAATCCTTTTCCATTTCTATTCAGTTGTTCCAATATGAATTTTACATCATCATCCAAATTAAATTGCATCCCAAATATGTCCTTTCAATCATTTTTTCTGTACTTTTATAGAATAATTCATTTCCAAATTTATTTTTATTTTGTAAACTTGCTCTAAAATATTTAGTCCCATTTTTATTCTTCGTTTTTTATACTCGAAACTATTTTATTTTTTTCTTAATTTTGCAATATAAAAACCATCCATATATTCATTTTTATACGAAATATAAACTCCCCCAAATTCATCTCTTATATTTTCAATATTTTCAGGAATCTCTACTTCCAAAATTTCCAAATCCTTGTATTTTTCGAGAAAATACTGAATATTATTAGTGTTCTCATTTTTAGAAAATGTACAAGTGCTGTAAACTATTTCTCCGCCATTTTTCAAAGATTTATATGCACTTTCAAATATTTTTTTCTGAAGTTTCTTTAAATTTTTTATATCATTTGCAGTCAGCTCATATATTTTTTCAGGCTTTTTCCGAAGAACTCCAAGTCCGCTACAGGGCATATCTAAAAGTATCTTATCAAACATTATGTCTAAATTCTCAATTTGTGTGGCATCATTCAATTTTACTTCAAAATTGCTGTATCCATATTTATTTTTAAGTTCATTCAATAATTTCACTTTATGCTCGTGAATATCAGTAGAAATCAACTTTTTCGGATTAAACAGCTGTAAAATCGCAAGGGATTTTCCACCAGGAGCAGAACAGGCATCAAGCACAATTTCTCCATCTTTCACGCCTAAATTTCTCACAGCCAGATAAGACGAAGCATCTTGAATCACAACATCCCCATTCTTATAAATCTGGGTATCAAAAATATTCGCATTTGATAAATAATAAACTTCCCCAACAGAAAATAAGACATCTGTCTTAATATTTTTCAGCAATTCCTCAAATTTCTCACTCGTAATTTTATTTTTATCAAATCTAACTGACAAATAACTTCTTTTTTTATAAGATTTAAGCATTTCCAAATAATCATCTGGATAATCAATTTTCATCTTATTCACAAACCATTGCGGGTACGACAAAACAATACTTTCCCTGTTATCTTTCGGAATTTCCTCATCAAATTTTTCTTTATTTTTCAAAATCTTCTGCAAAGTCGCATTCACAAATCCAACTTGATGTACATTCAAAATTTTTGTAATCTCCCCAGCCTCAAAAATAACTCCCGCATTATCTGATTCCATGAAAAACAATTGTGCAACTGAAATTCTCAAAAGCTGTTTTATCTTTCTCTTTTTCACATTCCTAACACTTTTCCCAATCAGATAATCAATATAGATCAAATTTTTTATCACAATATTTATTACATTTGTAATAAACATTTTTTCTTTTTTTGTATAATTATTTTTAGAAAAATAGTAATTTAACTGGATATTACTGTATTTTCCGTTCTGAATTTCATCCAGTAAATTTACTATGTCTAATTTTATATTCTTTTTCTTTATCAATTTTTTCCTCTCTTATTAAAAAAAACTTTATTTCCATTCCCATTTTTCTATTTCCACATTTACATCCTTATCTGCAAACACGCTTATTCCATCTGCATCTTTTTCTGGGAAGATTCTTGATGAAAATACTTCTGCACCACCATTAATAAACACTTCTACAGAAGAATTATCTACAAACACAGTAAGTTCCAATTCTAAAATATCTCCTAAATAGACTTTTCTTAATCTTTTATCAGGCTGTTCCCCTTTTGTTCTATCTAATACAAATTTTTTATCGTTGTAATCAAATTTTAAAATTGTTTCACTATTTTTACCAGTTCGTAATTTTAATCCAAAATCAGAATTAAAATCTTTAAATTTAACTTTTAATTCATAAGTTGCTCCTGTTCCAATTTTAACTTCTCCAGCAACTTTTCCACTAAATTCAATTTTTTCTCCACGGATACTTTCCATTTCCTTTATTGGCACTTGATAAAGTTTTCCATCTATTACTTTAAGTTCTCTTGGTAAAGTTAGGCAGTGAAGCCATTCATTTTTTACAGTTGGAAAATCTTCTTCTTCTGGAATTCCCATCCAGCCTACAATAAGCCTTCTTCCTTTATCATCTTCCATTGACTGTGGTGCATAAAAGTCATGTCCTCTGTCAATTTCCACAAAATCTGATAAAATTTCAAATTCAGGTTTTTCGTAATCTAATTTTCCAAATAAATATCCTGTCTGATATTTATTGTTGTATAAATCTCCTTCTGGCTCTAATCCTTGCGGTGAAAAGACCAATAAATCCTTTATTTCTCCAGTTTTTTCATCTTTTAACTGAAAATAGTCAGGACATTCCCACATAAATCCAAAGTCTTTAATTTTTCCGTGATTTGCTCCTGCAATTTCCCCTTCAAATTTCCAGTCTTTTATATTTTCTGAACTGTATAAAACTGCTTTTCCTTCCAAATCTTCACTTTGAATACCAATTACCGCATAAAATTTCCCATCTTTTTTCCAAATTTTTGGATCTCTTATATGTCGAGTGTATCCGTCAGGCTGATTTACAATGCTTGGCTCCCATCTCTCGAAATTTTCTCCGTCGCTTGAAACTGCTAGGCATTGGTAAGATTCCCTATTCCCATCAGAATCTTTCACATTTCCTGTATAAAATAAATAAAGTTTGTCGTCATCCACAATAGCACTTCCAGAATAAGCTCCATCCTTAGAATACCAGGTATCAGGACGCAAAGCCGTTTTCAGCCTTTTCCAATGTAATAAGTCATCACTTACACTATGAGCCCAAGTTTTATTTTTATGATTAGTTCCCAATGGATTCCATTGATAAAACATATGATATTTTCCATTAAACTGCGAAAATCCATTTGGATCGTTAATTAACCCCACAATTCCTTGAATATGATATTTTTGTCGCCAAAAATCTTTTTCAACAATTTCTTTTTTCTCCAAAATTGATTTTTCCTCATCTTCTCTAACTTTAGTAAAATCCATATTTCAAGCCACCTTTCATATCATCAGATTTTATTATCCATTTGTATTTTATTATTTATATTTTTGATTATGCTGTACTTCTTTAATATCAAACTTTATAAGAATTAAACATATCAGAAAGTTAAATAAAATATCTCAATTTTAAACCAGTTTTACTATATTTTACCATATTTTATTACTTTTTCCAAATTTTCACAGCCTCATTTTCAAATTATTACCATTTTTTTTATAATTTTGAGCCTAAAAAATACTTTTTGATTTAAATTTGCACTTTATTTGAATTTATAGTATAATGTTGCATTACAAAAAAATTTATAGCGAGGTGAGTTATTTATGGTTAAAATTAACATGGATATGATTCAGACAATTGGTCTGGCAGTTATTTTATTGTTAATTGGAATGAAACTTAGAAAAAAAATCAAATTTTTTGAAAAATACTGTATTCCAGCGCCTGTTATTGGTGGTTTTCTATTTTCAATATTTGTTTTTATTTTAAGGCAGACAAATGCAGCTGAAATAAAGTTTACTGATACATTGCAAAAATTCTTTATGGTTATGTTTTTTACAAGCGTAGGATTTAACGCAAGTTTAAAAGTATTGAAAAAAGGTGGAAAAAAAGTGCTTATTTTCCTATTTGTAGCAGCGGGATTATGTATTTTGCAAAATGCTGTTGCAGTTGGACTTTCAAAATTTGTAGGACTTCCGCCATTACTGGCACTAATGACAGGATCTACTCCAATGACTGGAGGACATGGAACATCCGCCGCTGTAGCTCCGACAATTGAAGCTCTCGGCCCTGCATATAAAGGAGCAAACGCTATTGCCATTGCTTCTGCAACTTTTGGTCTTATTGCAGGATCTGCTATGGGAGGACCTATCGCAAGCAGACTTATTAAAAAGCACAAATTATTGCCTGAACATTTTGTAAAAGACGGTATTCAGCATGGAGATGAAGATATTGATGAAGAAGTGTTAAAAAGACAAAAGCCTTATCTTGATGGTGAACGATTTTCAATGGCGTTTTTCTATATCTTAATTGCAATGGGAATTGGTTCATATTTATCAATATTTATTGATTATCTTATGAGCTTTACAAATTTTGAAGCACATTTCCCTATTTACATTGGACCAATGATTGTCGCCGCAATCATCAGAAATTTATCAGACAATGTAAAAGCTCTGAATGCTCCAACAAAGGAAATAAGCATTCTTGAAGATGTGGCGCTTAGCCTATTTCTATCAATGGCACTAATGACACTAAGATTGTGGGAATTAATTGATTTGGCATTACCTGTAATTATTTTATTAATTGCACAAGTTATATTGATTTATTTCTATCTGAACTGGATAACATTTAAAGCAATGGGGTCTGATTACGATGCGGCAGTAATGGTTTCAGGACATTGTGGATTTGGACTTGGAGCAACTCCAAACGGAATTTCAAACATGAAAGCAGTTACAGAAAAATATATTTACTCAAAAATGGCATTTTTCGTAATTCCGATTGTCGGTTCACTATTTATCGACTTTGCCAATATCAGTATCATTACAATATTTACGCAGTTTTTTAAATAACTGAACAAAAAAAGAAGAATAGCTTTTATTAGTTATCCTTCTTTTTTATTAATTTAACTATTATACTCAAAATCTAAAATATCTTTTCTAATATCCCTTATCAAGAATTTTACCAAATTATCCGATTCTGTTTGAATTAAAAGAAACAATCTTGCCAGTATTTTCCCAACAAAAACTTTTGTTATCTGATTCATTTCATTTAAAGCATGTTTTTTTAAAAAGTTTGTCAAATCATCTGCTTTATTTAGGATGCCACTAACAGAAATACTTGAAAATCGTCTATCTGAAATAAATCTTTCATAGATTGTCGAATTTTTGTCTACTCTAATTCCTTCCTTCTTCTCCACAGCCGTAGCTTTTGAAAACTGATCATAAATTTCAGCGTAAAGCATGTCGTTCGGACCTTCAAAGATAGTAAACGGTCTAAAATCAATTGCCACATTGCTCATCGGATGCCCAGCTTCAAATCCTTTTGCCCCCAATAACTTTTGCGCTGTTTTTGCAGCATTGTATGTGTACTCAGTAGCAAGGCTCTTTATAATATTTGCTTCCATAAGTTTGTCTGACACCGATTTTTCAGGATAAACATTATTGCAAGTGTAATCATACATAATTTTTGACACGCCATAAGCTGTTTCTATTTCGTCCAGCTCCCTTTTCACAAATGGAATATTAGATTTGGCATATTTTTTTATATTTTTTATAATATATTCCATGATTCCATGTGTCATTCCAACCAGCTGCAATCTGCTTCGGATGAATATATTTTGAAATTCTCTAAGACAATTTACTTTACTTTCTGAAAGTTTTATTACGTATTTTGCAGGAATATGAGCATCTATATGATTTACAGCATATCTCACTGCTTTCAGCCCTTCTGAATTTAATACATCATAAGTTATATATTTTCTTGGAACTAAAATTAAGCTAATTACCTTTGAAAGTTTTCCTTCTTTCTTTTCCTTTGCCGCAATTAATAAAAAATCACTTTGAGAGTTTCCCTGCCAATATTTATCTGCTTTAACGTGAATTGTGTTTTCATCAATATATTCATAGTAAGACTGCATTTCTTTTGCTATGGCAGATCCAGAAGTCCCAGGCTCTGTTATAGCCAGTCCTCCACCTTCCCCATTAAATATCATTTCCAGACCTTTTTCAATCTGCTCCTTATTTCCATATTCAACAAGCGGTTGCAGCACTAAAGCTCCTTCAATTCCCGTTCTAAGTGTAACTGGCACTCCATAACTCCCAGCGATTCTCAATACTTCCTGAATTTCAAACTGGCTATCTTTTCTTCCGCCAGCTTTTTCAAGAAGAAATGGCAGCAGTAATCCATGTTTTTTTATATTGAGCCATTTGTTTTCTGATAAATATCCCATCAAATCTATATTTTCAATATTTCCATCCGAAAAAACATCATTAAACGCCTTTTTTATGTTATCCAAAAATTCTTCCGTATTCATTTTTAGCAAATTTCCATTTATCAAGTTTCTCATTTATGTCCTCCTAGTAAATAATTTTCAACAAAATACTTTGCTAATAAAATAATTTGTCTATATAACAACTGTTATTATAACATATATGAAAAAAAATAACAATTTATATCAAATTTATACTAAAAACACTTTTTTTATCTACGCAAAGCTCAAAAATACTTATTATTTTATAAACAATTAAAAAGCAGTCAACATAACTTCACTGTTTATCGACTGCTTTTATTTTGCTTAAACTATTATCAACATTCTAACTTTTATTTTTTAATTTTATTTGTAGTTGTATCTTTTAAATTTACAGTTTTGGTAGTATTAGCGTTTATGTTTGTTGTAGAAGTTTTTGGTACTTTTGGTGCTTTTGACTTTCTGTTTGAAATTGCACCTTTGATACTTCTTCCTATGCTATTTCCTAATGATACTCCACTATCCATTATCATTCCCATGGTTCTTCCATCTTCACCTCCAATTACTCCACCTGCCTGTGCAAAAGTACAGCTAATACAACTAGAAGCAATAATTGATGTTAATAATAAAACTTTTATTTTAGATTTCATAATAAATCTCTCCTTTTTTACAGTAATTAATTTTCTCTTGTTTTCAATAGTATAATATCACATATTTTTTGTTATGTCAATACCATTTTATAAAAAAGTTTAAAAAAACTTTTATTTTTATATAGTATTTAATTTACCGTAATGATATTGACTTTTTTTATTTTATTTGTTATAATTATATAAATAACAGAATATTTTTAAATTCTAATTTTAATTAGTTTAAATATGGCTAATTGTGAATTATTTATACTAACACCCATTTAAATAACGATTTTATTACAAATTTTTCTAGTTAAGGAGTAAAACTTAATATTTTCAAATTATTAAAGTATAATTTTCACTTTTTAAATAGTTGCTAGTATAAATTAATCCGTCGGAGCATTTTTCTGTGCTGGCAAAACTGTCTGAGCATAGCGAGTTTTTTGTCAGTGCAGAAAAATGTCGTAGACTAGCCATAGGTTGTAGGATTTGCGGCAATGAGCAATCCTACGAAAAAAATATAAGGAGTGGTATTTTATGAAAAATATTTTTAAAATTCTAATTTTAATTTTAGTTGGGGTAAGTGTGGCTAGTTGCGAACTATTTAGTCCAAGTTATTAGAATCGAGTTGATCAAAGAATGGCAGAAAAAGGAACAAGATGTTATGAATATGCTAGTGGATACGTTCATTGTGAAGATACAAAATAATTGAAAAAAGAAAAACTCCAGTCTAATAAACTAGAGTTTTTTTATTATAAACCAAGTACATCTTTCATTGTGTACAATCCTGCTTTTTTTCCAGCAAGAAATTCTACAGCTTTAACTGCACCGTCTGAAAACATTTTTCTTGATAATGCTTCGTGCTTTATTTCGATAATTTCGTCATTTTTTGCATAAATTACGGTATGTTCTCCGACTATATTTCCGCCACGTATAGCGTGAACTCCTATTTCCTTTTCAGCACGTTTACTGTGCCCTTCTCTTCCGTAAATTGTTCTGTAGTCTTTTCCATCATTATCCAGATTTTCCTTGACAACTTCAAGTAAAGTATTCGCTGTACCGCTTGGTGCGTCAATTTTTCTGTTGTGATGCTTTTCAATTATTTCAATATCAAAATCCTTTAATAATTTTGTCGCAAAGGCTACAATTTCATTTACGATATTTACTCCAACTGAAGTATTTGTCGCTTTAATTATCGGTATTTGCTTTGATGCTTCCTGGATTCTTGCAAGCTGTTCTTCTGAATGTCCAGTTGTAGCAATTAGAGCTGGAACTTTTTTATCAATTCCCGCTTCAAGTACATCCTCCAGCAAACTGAAATGCGAAAAATCAATAATCGCATCAAAATCCACATCTTTTCCCTTCAAATTTTCAAAATCCCCATTTCCAAGCGGATCAACCAGCCCAGCAAATTCATTTCCAGAATTTATTACTGATTCTTTTACATACTGTGCCATAACTCC
>ERZ773043.2275-NODE-2275-length-10129-cov-11.793925_pt1 | contig 10129 bp, 9 predicted proteins | sample MGYA00580636_ERZ773043 | MGnify/ENA primary metagenome ERZ773043 (study PRJEB29015, sample SAMEA2737992) | human oral metagenome | biome: human oral; feature: human-associated habitat; material: dental | place: China | collected 2065 ... | reverse complement strand
CGTCCGGTTTGCCTCCTTGTTCGGACGAAAAATCTACGCCAATCTGACGGACTTCTTTTTATCAGCGATTCCTTAAAAAATGAGTTGCTGCATGAAGTTCATGCGGCAACTCGTTTTTTTATGTTTATGTATGTACTTCCTCTGCGGGTACGGGCGCAGTCTGAAACAGTGAGACGGCAAAGCCGAGAACCGCACCGACCACTGCGGGGCAGACCCAGCCCATCATGATTGCATAGAACGGGATATACTCCACGAGCAGTGCGTGGATCGGGGCGCTCGACAGACCCGCTGCGTGCAGCCCGTCGATCAGTGAGAATACGAGCGTAAGAGCCATCGCTCCCCGATAGATGCTCCTCCGCCAAGTGATGAAGCGGTCGAACAGCGAGAGGATGACGAATACGATGATGAGCGGATAGATCGCGACGAGAAACGGAATCGCGAGCGCGATGATCTGCGTGAGCCCCACATTCGATGCCGCGAAGCTAAAGAGAATCGAGAAGAGCAGCAGCCGTTCATACGAGATGCGCCCCTTCAGCAGCTTGTTGAAGAACATCGCCGCGCTCGAAGTGATGCCGCAGCAGGTCGTCAGGCACGCGAGTGCGATGATGACGGCGAGCAGGAGATTGCCCGCAGAGCCGAAGAAGATACCGACGGCACCCGAGAGGATCTGCCCGCCATTCTCCGAGTGACCGAGTACTGAGGCACTTGTCGCGCCGATGTAGGCGAGCGAGCCATAGACCACCGCCATCAGTGTGACCGTGATGAGCCCTGAGACGAGACACGCGGCGCCGATGGCGCGGCTATCCGTGATCCCGCGCATACGTACGGCGTTCGCCACAAGTGCGCCGATGGCGATCGAGGCGAGCAGATCCATCGTCTGATAGCCGTCTTGGAACCCCTGCGCAAACGGCGCAGCGATGTAGCTGCCCGTCGGCTGGAGGACCGCACCGAGCGGCGTGAGGAACGCCTCCACGAAGAGGATGGCGAGCACGATGAGGAGCGCAGGTGTCAGCATCTTGCCTACGCGATCGATGATCTTGTTCGGATTCAGTGCGAGATAGTAGGATGCCCCGAAGAAAATCGCCGTGTAGATGAGCTGTCCGAGGGCGAGATTGTCCTCGGTGAGGAAGGGGCGTATGCCGATCTCGAACGAGACGGCACCCGTACGCGGCATCGCAAACAGAGGTCCGATGATGAGATAGAGGATAACGAGCAGCACCGTTGCAAACAGAGGCCACGTCTTTGTACGCAGGAGCGGCACGTATTCACCGCCCGCGAGCGCGATCGCCGTGATGCCGAGCAGCGGCAGCCCGATGCCCGTCGTCATGAAGCCGAGCATTGCGAGCAGTGTGTGATCGCCCGCCGCCTGACCGAGCGCAGGCGGGAAGATGAGATTGCCCGCGCCGAAGTAGATGGAAAACATCATAAAACCAAGCGTCAAGAGGTCTTTCTTTTTGAGTGAGTTTATGGCAGTTCCCTCCAATATAAAAATACACATACAACAGCATAAAAAGCATTATCTTTCATTATTACAGAAGTAGATGTACCTGTCAAATGTTTATGGGGAAATGTTGAAAAAAACCTGTGCTTTGTGCATTGCTTTCAATGCGCAGTTCTTGACAGTGATCGAATTTGGATATAATATGACTATAGGAATGAGAGGTGTGTTCCGATGATGACACTTGCGGAGACAATTCACCCGTCGGCAGATTTGCGCAACAGATACAGTGAGATTTCGCGGGAGTGCCGCGACGACCGCAAGGCGGTTATTATCACCGTCAACGGACGCGGCGACACAGTCTCGCTTGGGTATGAACAATACCAACAGATGAAGGCACGCATCGAGCTGCTCGAGATGCTGGGCGAGGCGGAGGAGGATGCCCGCAGCGGCTGTGTTGCACCGATACAGGAGAGCTTTGATGCGCTCCGCGCCGAGCTGCTTGCGAGGAAATAACGATGTCCTATCGAGTGATTCGTACGGCGAAGGCGGATGAGCAGCTGCGGGACATTGTCCTGTATTGGGCAGAGCGTACGGGCAGTGCGGACGAGGCTCTGATGCTTCTGGATCGTTTGGAGAAGGCGATCATGCGCCTTGCGGATTTTCCCGAGAGCGGCGCACCGGCACGCTATGCTGCACTCCGTGCACGCGGCTATCGGGTGCTGATTGCCGAGAAGCTGCTTGTGTTTTATAAGGTTGACAACGTGCAGGAAACGGTCATGATCTATGCAATTATCGATGGGAGACGGGACTATTTGAATCTCGTTTGAAATGGATTTGCAAAGCTGCGCGCAAAAACGGCGTGTATTTCATATTTTCTCCTTGACAGAATGTCCTTGTGCAGATATAATATCTAAGTGTCGCTCATGCGGCGCAGGAAGATTTTATGCGGAAGTAGCTCAGTGGTAGAGCACCACCTTGCCAAGGTGGGGGTCGCGAGTTCGAGCCTCGTTTTCCGCTCCATCTTTCGGCGACATAGCCAAGTGGTAAGGCCGAGGTCTGCAAAACCTTTATCCCCAGTTCGATTCTGGGTGTCGCCTCCAATATGAAATGCGGTCTGGAAGGATTTCTTCCAGACTTTTTTACTATGTGTCTGTGTAAAATGAGAGGAAACGAATGCGGGGACGTTATAAGATACTTGTCTACGGCTGCCAGATGAACATCGCCGATGCGGAGCGCATGGAGGGGCAGCTGCAGGGCGTGGGCTATGAGCGCACGGAGGAGATGGAGACGGCGGATGTGATCCTCATCAACACCTGCTGCGTGCGCGAGACGGCAGAGGACAAGGTCTACGGAAAGATCGGCGAGATCAAAAAAATAAAGGAGCAAAATCCGAAGCTGATCTTCGGCATCGCGGGCTGCATGGCGCAGAAGGAGGGGGACAACCTCATGCGCCGCGCCCCACACATCGACTTTGTGCTTGGGACGGGGAAGGTGCAGGAGCTTGCGCGTATCGTCATGGAAATCGAGGCGGAACATTCACCCGTGGTGGATGTGACCCTCTCAGACAAGACGATTGCGGAGAACCTGCCTGTTGCACGCGGCGGGAAATTCTCGGCATGGGTGCCCATCATGTACGGCTGCAACAACTACTGTACCTACTGCATCGTGCCCTATGTGCGCGGACGTGAGCGCAGCCGTGCGCCCGAGGAGGTCGTGGCGGAGGTGCGGCGTGCCGTGGCGGAGGGGTACCGCGAGGTGACGCTCCTCGGGCAGAACGTGAACTCGTACGGCAAAGACCACAAACAGGCGGACTTTGCCGATCTCCTGCACATGGTGGACGAGGTGGAGGGCATCCGCCGCGTACGCTTTATGACCTCACATCCGAAGGACATCAGCGACAAGCTCATCGACACGATCAAAAACGGCACGCATATCTGTGAGCACATCCACCTGCCCGTGCAGTACGGCAGCAACCGAATTCTCAAGGCGATGAACCGTGTCTACACGGTGGAGAAGTACCGCGAGCGCGCACAGCGCGTACGAGAGGTGCTGCCCGAGGCAAGCCTCACCACCGATCTCATCGTCGGATTCCCGGGGGAGACGGAGGAGGACTTTGCCGAGATGCTCGCGTTTCTGCGTGAGATGCGGTATGACTCGGCGTATACGTTTCTCTACTCGAAGCGTTCGGGCACGCCGGCCGCGACCATGGAGCGCCAAGTCCCCGATGATGTGAAGCACGCACGTCTGAATGCTCTGATGGAGGAACAAAATGCGATCAGCCGCGCGATCAATGACCGTCTGCTCGGCGCACAGCTTGAAGTCATGGTCGAGGGCGCGAGCAAGAATGACAAGGCTGTATGGAGCGGGCGCACGCGCACGAACAAGATCGTGCTCTTCCCGCATGGGAGCGAGCGGGAGGGCGACTTCGTGCAGGTGAAGATCACGCAGCCCCAGACATGGGTGCTCAAAGGGGAAGTCGTTTCGTAGATTTGTTGATACGGTGTACCGTTGAATTTAAGGTATGTACTCAACGTAGGAGGTTTGTTATGGACGCGCAGAACGTCACGCCGATGATGCAGCAGTATCTCTCCGCGAAGGCGGCGCATCCAAACGAACTCCTTTTCTTCCGCCTCGGCGACTTTTACGAGATGTTCTTCGACGATGCGAAGATTGCGGCGAAGGAGCTCGGGCTGACGCTCACGAGCCGCAGCGGCGATCTCGACAAAAGCCCCATGTGCGGAGTGCCCTACCACGCGGCGGACAGCTACATCGCGCGCCTTGTCGCGAAGGGGTTCAAGGTCGCGATTGCCGAGCAGATCGGCGACCCGAAGGCAAAGGGGCTGACGCACCGCGAGGTGGTCAAGGTCGTCACCCCGGGGACAACGCTCTCGGACGATTTGCTGCGCGATGCATCGAATAACTACATTGTGCTTCTCCATGAGACGTGCGGTGGGAATTTTGTGCTTGCGGGCGCGGACATCTCAACGGGAGAGGCGTTCTATGCTTCCTATGCAGGTGAGCCCGCCGCGCAGCAGATCCTCGACGAGCTCTACCGCCGCATGACGGCAGAGCTTCTGATGACGGAGGGGTTCTCGCTTGCCGATGCCGTGCGCGAGTTCGCCGTGCAGCGTCTGCCGCACTGCGCCGTCGGAGCAGTCATGCCGCAGGCAGATGACGACCTGCTCGCGCAGCATTTCCCTGCCGCCGAGATTCCGACCGATGCGGGGGCGCGGACGGCGGTCGTGACCCTCCTGCGCTACCTCCACGATACGGTGATGGCCGACCTCTCGCAGCTGAACCACCTCTCCTTCCTCGACGCGGCGGACACGATGCAGCTCGACACCTATACGCTGCGCAACCTCGAGATCACGCGCAGCCTGCGTGACGGCGGCAAAAAGAACACCCTCTTTGACGTGCTTGACTTCACGCGCACGCCGATGGGCACGCGTCTGCTGAAATCGCAGCTCGAACATCCGCTGCTCGTTCTGCACCGCATTGACGCGCGTCTGGATGCCGTCGCGGAGCTCGTGGAGAAAACCTCACTGCGCGGAAGTCTGCGTGAACACCTGCGTTCGGTCTATGACTTCGAGCGCCTTTTGACGCGCATTGAAACGCAGACAGCAAATGCACGCGACCTTGTTGCACTCCGCGTCTCGCTCGCCGCACTTCCTGCCGTGCGTGAAGCACTCGGTACGGCGATGAGCGGCCTTCTTACGCGTGCGCACGCGGCAATTCAGACATTCGACGAGCTGCGCGATACGCTGGAGCGTGCGATTGTCGATGAGCCGGGGCTGTCCGTACGCGAGGGCGGCATCATCCGCGCGGGCTATGACGCGGCGCTCGACGAACTGCACGCCGTTTCGTGCGACAGCAAATCGCTCCTGCAGGAGATGGAGGAACGTGAGCGCTCGCGCACGGGGATCAAGACACTCAAGATCGGCTACAACAAGGTCTTCGGCTACTACATCGAGGTGCGCCACAGCGGGCGCGACCAAGTACCCGAGGGCTACATCCGCAAGCAGACCCTCGCGAATACGGAGCGTTTCATCACCGAGGAGCTGAAGGATTTCGAGGCGAAGATCCTCGGAGCGCAGGAGAAGATCACGGCGCTGGAGTATCATATTTTCACGCAGCTGCGCGAACAGGTGCGGGCACAGCTTGTTCCCATCCAGAATGTCGCGCGGGCGATCGCGCGTGTCGATGTGCTCCAAAGTCTCGCCGAGGCGGCGGCGGCATACCGTTACGTGCGTCCGAAGGTGACGGCGGACGGTACGATCCTCATACGGGACGGACGGCACCCGCTCGTGGAGCGCTTGCTGCAGCGCGAGGTGTTCGTCCCGAACGACACCGATCTCAGCCACGGGGCAGCGGAGACGATGCTCATCACGGGACCGAACATGGCGGGCAAGTCCACCTATATGCGGCAGGTTGCCCTCCTCACCCTCATGACGCAGGTCGGCAGCTTCGTTCCCGCACGCGCGGCGGAGATCGCACCCGTCGACCGCATCTTCACGCGCATCGGTGCGAGCGACGACCTCGTGAGCGGACAGAGCACCTTCATGGTGGAGATGAACGAGGTGGCACAGATTCTGCGCGAGGCGACACGCGACAGCCTCATCATCCTCGATGAGATCGGACGCGGCACGAGCACGTTCGACGGCATGAGCATCGCGCGTGCCGTTGTGGAGCATATCGACAAACATATTCATGCCAAGACCCTCTTTGCAACGCACTACCACGAGCTCACGGAGATGGAGAACGAGCGCATCCGCAACTACTGCATCGCCGTGCGCGAGAAGGGGAAAAAGGTTGCGTTCCTGCGCCGCATCGTTGCAGGTGCGGCGGACAAGTCCTACGGCATCCACGTTGCACGCCTCGCAGGACTGCCGCCGAAGGTAACGGCGCGCGCGGAGGAGATCCTGCATGCGCTCGAGCAGAAGGCTGCTGAGAGCGGTGCAGGGGACATCGCTGCCGTACAGCAGAAAGTCCCTCCCGTGCAAGAGCCCGCCGACGGGATGACATCGCTCTTTGCCGACGGGACACTTACAGAGCTGCGGATGCTCGATGTGATGACGATGACGCCGCTTGAGGCGATGAATACGCTCTATCGACTGCAGGAACAGGCGCGGAAGGAGGCAGGAGAGGCATGACGCAGATTCACGTATTGGACGATACCACCATCAACAAGATTGCGGCGGGCGAGGTCGTGGAGCGTCCCGCCTCCGTCGTAAAGGAGCTTGTCGAGAACGCGATGGATGCGGGGGCGACCGCGATTGAGATCGAAATCATGGGCGGCGGGGTCAGCTTCATCCGTGTGACGGACAACGGGCATGGCATGACGCGTGAGGATGCACGGACGGCGATCCTGCGCCACGCGACGAGCAAGATTTCCTCCGTCTCGGATTTGCAGACCGTCGCGACGCTCGGCTTTCGCGGCGAGGCCCTGCCGACGATTGCATCCGTCTCGCGCTTCTCGCTCCTCACGCGGAGGGGGACGGATGATCTCGGCACGCGCGTCGACATCCTCGGCGGCAAGCCTCCCGAGATTGAGGATGCAGGCTGCGAGATCGGGACGACCGTGCGCGTCGAGGAGCTTTTTTTCAACACGCCTGCACGCAAGAAATTTCTCAAGACGAATACCACCGAGGCGGGGAAGATCAGCGACTACGTGATTCGGCTTGCCCTCTCGCGCCCCGATATTGCATTTCGCTTCATTAACAACAACCGTCTCACCATCATGACGGCGGGGGATGACAGCCTGCGCCGCGCCATTGAGAGCATCTATGGCGGCGATACCGCGGGTGCGCTGATCCCGCTCGACTTCCACGATGAGGAAGCGGAGATCCGCATCACGGGCTACATCTCGAAACCGTCCGTGATCCGCAGCAGCCGTGCGTGGCAGACGTACATCGTCAACGGGCGCACGATCCAGAACCGCGCGATTGCAAAGGCGATTGACAACGTGTACCGTGCGCTCGTTCCGAAGATGGGCTTCCCCCTCGCGGTTCTCTGCATCGAGGTGCCGCAGCGGACAATTGATGTGAACGTCCACCCGCAAAAGACAGAGATGAAATTCGAGGACGAGGGGCGCATCTTCAAGGCTGTCTACAAGTCTGTGCTCGATGCGATTCGCGGTGCAGCGGGGGAGACGGCGGCAATCGCGGCATCGGTTGAGAAGCCGAAATTCCACTGCGAAGCCGTTCCGCTCAGCGTCGGCACACCCGCAAGCGGTGCTCCATACACCGCACACACATCGGCCCCCGCAAATACACCCGCGAACAACTACGCCCTGCCGCCCGTGCGTCCGCAGACCGTCCATGAGGCAGTGCAGTGGCGCGGTCAGCGCATTGATCTGCGTGCGGCACAGGATCGCATGGGGATAGAGCGCAGTGCCGAGAGAGAGACCTTTGCGGCGGCACAGACAGCGGCACTGTCGGCGGAGAGCGTGGAGATCGAGGGGAATCTCCTCCCCATCGGGCAGGTTGACCTCACCTATATCATCGCCCAGAGCGCGCAGAGCCTCTACATCGTCGATCAGCATGCGGCGCACGAGCGCATCCTCTTTGACCGTTTCTCCGCACAGGCGGACGGAATCCCGTCCCAGCAGATGCTGGTGCACGCGATTCTCTCCTTCGATGCGCGTGAGGCGCAGTACATCGACGAGAATGCGGAGCTGTTCGACCGTCTTGGGTTCCATCTCGAACCTGCGGGGGAGCGCGAGTACCGTCTGACGGAAGCACCTGCCGACATACCGCTCGATGAGGCGGAGGACACCATCCGCGAGGTCCTCGTGTCGCTCGGCGATCTGCACGCCGCGACCCCCGCGAACCTGCGGCAGGCGGGGATTGCGACGATGGCGTGCCGCGCTGCGATCAAGGCGGGCGAGGAGCTGAATGTACGGCAGATGGAGATCCTGCTCGATGAGCTGCGGTGCACGCCGTTCCCGTTTACCTGTCCGCACGGACGGCCGACGATTCTGCGCTTCGACACACACGATCTGGCGAAGATGTTCAAGCGCACGGGGTTTGGCCTCTGATGGCGGGAAAGGTCAGCGCAATCGTTACGACCGTGCGCCGCGGACAGAAATATACGGAGGCGAACCGTGCGCTTGCGGCGCGGACGGCAGCGGCACTCGGCATTCCGAACGTGTCGCGCGGCAATGATTCGCTCGAAGAACTGCGCGCTGCCTACGGCGTGGATACCGTGCTCGTCGCGCGGCGCGGGCTCCTCACCCTCGTCACGGCGGAGGGCGAGCTGTTCTTTCATCCGGGCATGTCACATCTGCGCATCAAAAATTTGCTGCTCGGACACGGCGACCATCTCGTCACTGCACTTGGGTTGACGGAGGGGATGCACGTCCTCGACTGCACCCTCGGGACGGGCGCGGATGCGATTGTCGAGAGCTTTGCCGTCGGGGCGGCAGGGGCGGTGACCGCGCTCGAATCGAATCCGCTCATTGCCGCCGTCATTGCGGACGGGCTTGCACACGCGACAGGCGACAACTATGAGATGCACGCGGCGATGCACCGCATCACCGTGCACCACGCAGACGCACTCGCCTTTCTGCGTGCCGCAGAGACGGACAGCTACGATGTGATTTACTTTGACCCTATGTTTCGCCGCCCCCTGCACGAGAGCGCGGGGATGAATGCCCTGCGCGTCCTCGCGGATATGCGTGCGCTCACGGAGGCGACGATTGCCGAGGCATGCCGCGTTGCCCGCCGTCGCGTCGTCATGAAGGAGCGCCGCGAAAGCGCAGAATTTGCGCGTCTGGGCTTCACGCATATTATGGGCGGAAAGTACAGCCGCATTGCGTATGGCGTGATGGAGACGTAAAGCGTTCTTGACAACAACAAACGCAGTGAAATATAATTATCATATGGAGGTGGTTATGATGTGTAAGGTACGTATTCCACTCAATGAATCAGAGCGACGTAAAGTGGTAAAAGTGGCACGGGGGAAAAGAACAACCGTCCCCAAGTTGTTAAAGAGCCTCGCATTGGGACAGATAGAGACGGACGCTCACACATCCGAAGACATCTCCGAAGAAAAAAAATGGGAAATCTTCATGGAAGGGGTGAATGGTTTTACCGAAGATTTCATGCCGAATGGTCGCGAGGTTTGAAGTTCGACGAAATGAGGGATTTTTATGAAATATATGCTCGACACAAACATCTGCATATACGTTCAGAAGAATAAAAATCCAAATGTCTTGAAGAAATTCAAGGAGAATTTTTCGCAGCTTGGGATATCAGTCATCACCTATGCTGAGCTGCTTGTCGGCGTTGAAAAAAGTGAATGCAAAGAAAAGAATGCGGAGTCGTTGGAAAAACTTGTCAAGTATTTGGAAATCACACCATTTGATGTAAACGCGGCAAAAGAATATGCTAATATAAGAGCAAAGCTCGAAAAGAGCGGCAATAGAATCGGTGACAACGATATGCTTATCGCTGCGAATGCAAAAGCAGAAAATGCAATCTTGGTAACGAATAACGTTCGTGAGTTTGAACGTGTCGACGGTCTGATCGTCGAGAATTGGGTACTGTAATTCATCCTACCAACCTCATAATTTCCATTTAAGTTTATCTCACATTCCACCGATATACACGGTGGAATGTTTTATTCTAAAATAAAATAAGGAGGTGATGCGATGAGAATTGCAGACGATTCGATAGCGCTGGTCGGGCA
>ERZ773043.2273-NODE-2273-length-10130-cov-12.514640_pt1 | contig 10130 bp, 7 predicted proteins | sample MGYA00580636_ERZ773043 | MGnify/ENA primary metagenome ERZ773043 (study PRJEB29015, sample SAMEA2737992) | human oral metagenome | biome: human oral; feature: human-associated habitat; material: dental | place: China | collected 2065 ... | reverse complement strand
CGTTGGGATTCCAAGGATCCGCAAGTGTAAACCCCGCGCGAGCGGGGATGATCCGCGCGCCACAATATCCCTGGATTCCACCTACGGGTAAACCCCGCGCGAGCGGGGATGATCCTCTCTTTGAGTTCGCCAATAAGTTTCATCATCTGTAAACCCCGCGCGAGCGGGGATGATCCTGTTCCTCAAATAATGGGCAAGCATTCTCTTAAGTAAACCCCGCGCGAGCGGGGATGATCCCACCCATCCTCATCCCGCAGGATGTAGGAGCTGGTAAACCCCGCGCGAGCGGGGATGATCCTGATGTCGCCGTTCTCGTTAATGGCGGCTTCGGGTAAACCCCGCGCGAGCGGGGATGATCCATCTTCGGTGGCCTTATGGAGTTCGGCGATTTCGTAAACCCCGCGCGAGCGGGGATGATCCGCATGGTTTCACGGCGCGACGCGGAATTATCTAGTAAACCCCGCGCGAGCGGGGATGATCCCGATACTGATAGCCCCACACCCACGATCCGCTTGTAAACCCCGCGCGAGCGGGGATGATCCCGGCGATATCAGTGGCGCGATCAACACGATTCTGTAAACCCCGCGCGAGCGGGGATGATCCGAATTAAGTTGGAGCCCGCTTTAGTGACGTAAAGTAAACCCCGCGCGAGCGGGGATGATCCTCTGCCGTACGGCGATCCTCACGACTACGCCATCGTAAACCCCGCGCGAGCGGGGATGATCCTGGCCTCCATCACGTGGTAGATAGTGGTGCTGGGTAAACCCCGCGCGAGCGGGGATGATCCTTTCTCGCGCCGCCTGCCGCCTGGGGCCGATGCGTAAACCCCGCGCGAGCGGGGATGATCCGATTCCGCGGGATAGTGGTCGAAATATTGCACAGTAAACCCCGCGCGAGCGGGGATGATCCTACTGATAACGCCACATCCGCGATCCGCTTCCGGTAAACCCCGCGCGAGCGGGGATGATCCGTAGAAGTAAACGGCGTCCCCGCCGTCCTGCCCGTAAACCCCGCGCGAGCGGGGATGATCCCCTCGGCGACATGATCCGCGGTGCCGCCGACGGGTAAACCCCGCGCGAGCGGGGATGATCCCCTGGCCGCGTTCACCAATCGGATCAGGCGGGCGTAAACCCCGCGCGAGCGGGGATGATCCCGACTCGAAGGCGTCCAAGTCCGCGGCCCACGCGTAAACCCCGCGCGAGCGGGGATGATCCACAGGTCATCTCCTGGGCCCAGGACTACCTGGTCGTAAACCCCGCGCGAGCGGGGATGATCCGGTGTGTGACGCAGATCATGTTACGGATGTTACGTAAACCCCGCGCGAGCGGGGATGATCCCGAACTCTTCACCCTTTTCGAGGGCGTTTTTCAGTAAACCCCGCGCGAGCGGGGATGATCCCAATGCGGGGGGCGTCGGCGTCGCCGGGGACCCGTAAACCCCGCGCGAGCGGGGATGATCCCGTCAAGTCGCCAGCCGGGGCCCGTACGCCCGCGTAAACCCCGCGCGAGCGGGGATGATCCGAGTATCGAGATCTCCGAGAGCGGGCACTGGAAGTAAACCCCGCGCGAGCGGGGATGATCCGCCGGAGATGAATCCGGTCCAGCAAGTCTGGGCGTAAACCCCGCGCGAGCGGGGATGATCCTCATTTCGGACCCGTTGGGTGCGGTTGAGAACCGTAAACCCCGCGCGAGCGGGGATGATCCGTCCTTCGGGGTCGCGGCCCCGATCTCGGCGGCGTAAACCCCGCGCGAGCGGGGATGATCCCGACAAATTGGTGCCCGGAATTCAGGGTGTCTGGGTAAACCCCGCGCGAGCGGGGATGATCCCGTCCAGCCCGACCGCACCTCCGGGTCGGTGGCGTAAACCCCGCGCGAGCGGGGATGATCCCAGGTGCTCCACCAGCGACGGCAGCGTGCGCACGTAAACCCCGCGCGAGCGGGGATGATCCGTCACCCTTCCCGTTGCCGGCATGGGCGGCGTCGTAAACCCCGCGCGAGCGGGGATGATCCGGGCCCTAGAAGCGATCGGGAGTATTGGGTGTGGTAAACCCCGCGCGAGCGGGGATGATCCCCATACGGCAGATCCGAGAGACACCCATCCTCAGTAAACCCCGCGCGAGCGGGGATGATCCCGTCGCCACCGACTGCCTCGTCGCGGCGGATGCGTAAACCCCGCGCGAGCGGGGATGATCCGCGGCAAGGCCGGCGAAAGAGGCGTGGCAGGCGGTAAACCCCGCGCGAGCGGGGATGATCCGCCGAGTTCACGGCCGCCTTCGCCAAGGCGGATGTAAACCCCGCGCGAGCGGGGATGATCCACGGAGAACTGGCGCGTTACCCAGGTCCGTCTGGTAAACCCCGCGCGAGCGGGGATGATCCCCGCCCGGCGGGGGCATGAGCCCCGCTTCATCAGTAAACCCCGCGCGAGCGGGGATGATCCCCGAGACGCAGACGTTCCCAGTGGATACGGACGGTAAACCCCGCGCGAGCGGGGATGATCCGCCGATCTGACGGCCTTTCAGGGGTGGGGGTAGGTAAACCCCGCGCGAGCGGGGATGATCCGGTGAGGATCTCGACGATGGGCGCGCTCGCGGGGTAAACCCCGCGCGAGCGGGGATGATCCCCTCGGCCGCCGCACCAGCCTGCTCGGCCGCCTGTAAACCCCGCGCGAGCGGGGATGATCCGCGATTTCTTCGACCCCTGTACGATCCGGTCAAGTAAACCCCGCGCGAGCGGGGATGATCCCGGCACAGGCGCGGAGCCTGACACCGATCCGCAGTAAACCCCGCGCGAGCGGGGATGATCCGCCCGCGGGTGGCGCGCGGTGTCGTGGTTCACCGTAAACCCCGCGCGAGCGGGGATGATCCCCGTGCTGCTCCGCCAGAAGTACGCGGTCGTGCGTAAACCCCGCGCGAGCGGGGATGATCCCCGTAGCGCAACCCACCGACACGCCCCCATCACGTAAACCCCGCGCGAGCGGGGATGATCCGGGCGGTGTAGGATATGAATTAGTCCGGTTCCCGTAAACCCCGCGCGAGCGGGGATGATCCCCCTCCAGCCTCCCCGGTCGAGGCGGGCCTCGCCGTAAACCCCGCGCGAGCGGGGATGATCCCGGCGAGGACATCGACCTCCACGTCGAGGACGGGTAAACCCCGCGCGAGCGGGGATGATCCTATTCCTCAAATAATGGGCAAGCACTCTCTCGAGTAAACCCCGCGCGAGCGGGGATGATCCATTCCGGCGGAAAATCCCCCAAGGACCAGGTCAGTAAACCCCGCGCGAGCGGGGATGATCCTGTAATCATTCGTCAGGTCGGTCTCCATCTGGGGTAAACCCCGCGCGAGCGGGGATGATCCCCATGAGGGCACTAGCTACGTGATCTGGCGCCGGTAAACCCCGCGCGAGCGGGGATGATCCCCCCGCGCTTCCTCTTACCCGGCCGCGTATTTCGTAAACCCCGCGCGAGCGGGGATGATCCTGAGGAGCGGGCGGCGTATCGTGAGCGTACCGCGTAAACCCCGCGCGAGCGGGGATGATCCTCCTTCACAGGAGCAATTCTGACGGACTTTCAGGTAAACCCCGCGCGAGCGGGGATGATCCTTCTCCTGGCGATTCCGGAGGCAATGGCGCGGGGTAAACCCCGCGCGAGCGGGGATGATCCCGGATGTTACTGATGTGGCTAATGGGGAAGTTGGTAAACCCCGCGCGAGCGGGGATGATCCATCACCATAATATGCGTCCATCCGCGGAAACGGGTAAACCCCGCGCGAGCGGGGATGATCCTGGTCGCCACTGTCATCCGCCGACCTCCTGCCAGTAAACCCCGCGCGAGCGGGGATGATCCCGCACACGGCCCCGACGAAGGACGGGTCGGGTAGTAAACCCCGCGCGAGCGGGGATGATCCGGTGTCCTCGGCCCGGCAGTGGAGGATGTTCCAGTAAACCCCGCGCGAGCGGGGATGATCCGGTCTCCGCCCGGGGCAGCCGCAGCCTTTCGGCGTAAACCCCGCGCGAGCGGGGATGATCCCGCGACGCTCCCGACGATCATTGCGCCCGCGGCGGTAAACCCCGCGCGAGCGGGGATGATCCCCTCCCGGTCCGTGCGCACGGTCACGCTCCCCCGTAAACCCCGCGCGAGCGGGGATGATCCGCAGGACGATGACCTGGGCCAGGTCAAGAGGCAGTAAACCCCGCGCGAGCGGGGATGATCCGGATAGCGTTCAGGTTCTCCCACGGTGCGTCGTGTAAACCCCGCGCGAGCGGGGATGATCCCCAAGGTTGACACCACCTGTGGAAAACCCTGTGGTAAACCCCGCGCGAGCGGGGATGATCCCACGCCAATGTCGGCCCACCGCTCTTTGATGACGTAAACCCCGCGCGAGCGGGGATGATCCCGCTGAGACCCTCGCGTTCCAGCCGGGCTGGGAGTAAACCCCGCGCGAGCGGGGATGATCCTACCGGTGTGCCCGATCTCATCCAGCGTGCGGTGTAAACCCCGCGCGAGCGGGGATGATCCGCGCCCTGGGGCGGGCCATGGGCGGGGATGCGGGTAAACCCCGCGCGAGCGGGGATGATCCCGAGGCCGTGATCCGCCGCGACGCGCACCTGATGTAAACCCCGCGCGAGCGGGGATGATCCGGTCGACGTCCCCGACCAGTATCCCGGCGCCCCGTAAACCCCGCGCGAGCGGGGATGATCCTCGACTCGAACAGGAGCGTCGGGGCCTGGGCGAGTAAACCCCGCGCGAGCGGGGATGATCCGCGCCGCCCCGCCGTCATCGACGACCGGCGGGAGTAAACCCCGCGCGAGCGGGGATGATCCCGGGTAGGAGTTCTCCTCCCGGGGCTGTTGGTTGTAAACCCCGCGCGAGCGGGGATGATCCGCTGACCGCCTACCAGCCGGTCATCGGCTCCGGGTAAACCCCGCGCGAGCGGGGATGATCCTCCTCCTGAGAGGCATCTTCAACCTGATCGTCTGTAAACCCCGCGCGAGCGGGGATGATCCTTGGCGCCGGCGGCGCAGTGAGCGAAGCGAACGGTAAACCCCGCGCGAGCGGGGATGATCCCGGCGGCGCGCTCGCAGTGCGGGGCGAGATAAGGTAAACCCCGCGCGAGCGGGGATGATCCCGGGATCAAGCTCGCGATGGACGACTCGGTGACGTAAACCCCGCGCGAGCGGGGATGATCCCCACGCCCTGACGGACGGGGAGATCCGCGACATGTAAACCCCGCGCGAGCGGGGATGATCCGTCGGGGTTCGTGCGGGCGTCGGCGGTGTAGGCGTAAACCCCGCGCGAGCGGGGATGATCCTTCCCACCAATCGTGGGTGAGGTTCTCCCATAGCAAATACGAAACAAGATAAACCGCTGTTAATTCGGCTCACCTGTGGAGGTGGACGATCCCCGAGGGGCGCGCATTCCGGGTGGATTGGAATCGGATTGCGCGTTATAATAGTGGCATGAGCGCGATTCAGCTGACCGATGACGAGCTGCGCATCCTCCAGGACCACAGGAAGGGTGCGCCGCACAAGCTCATGAGGCTCAAGTCCGAGGCGATCATTATGCTGTCGATGGGGGCGAGCAAGAAGTTCGCCGCCGAGTTCGTGGAGCGATCCATCGAAACGATCAAGAGATGGGTCAGGCAGTGGAAAGAGTTCGGACTGGCATCCATCCGCACCGGACACGCCGGGAACGACAACGCCTCGAAACTCACTCGGGAGCAGGCGGAGGAGACCAAGGAGGCGCTTTCCCGGCCCCCGTCGGAGCAGGGCATCCCCGCCGATTTCTGGAATGTTCCCCGCCTGGCCGGTTGGATGCACGAGCATTTCAACGTCGAGTACAAGTCCAGATCCTCCTACCACCGCCGATTCCACATGGCGGAGCTGTCCTTCCACAAGCCCCTGGGCGTGGACCGGCACCGCGCCCCGGAGGCGGAGATCGAGGCCCGCATGGAGCAGATCGACGCCGAGATCGCCAGGATCACGGGGCAGAAGCGGGACGGGAAGAAGGAGGACGGGCAGGAGGAGGACCAAGGACGGCGGGAGGCCGAGACGAACGACAAGAAGACGAACGACGAGAAGGCGAACGACGAGAAGAAGGTCCGTGAGGATGTCATAGTGGTGTCCGCCGACGAGGTGGGCATCGAACACGAGGCAGTTATTAGGCGGGCCTGGTGCAAAAGGTGCGCCAAGACCAAGATCAGGGTCGACCGGGAACGGCAGTCCCAGAAGTACATCGGGTTCCTCCACGAATCGGACGGGAGGGTGGATCTCATGCGACTGGATCGGTGCAATACCGACAGTGTCGTGAAGGCCCTGACCGAACTCACCCTGAAGTACCCGGACAAGACGATCGTCGTGGTGTGGGACAACGCCGGTTGGCACAAGTCGAGCACATTGCTCGCGCAGACGGAGAAGGGGAAGCCCCTGGAGCGCGTCCAGTTCATCAACCTGCCGCCCTACAGTCCCGACAAGAACCCCATAGAGAAAGTCTGGAACGAGGGCAAGAACTCCATCAGCAACAGGCAGAGGGCCTTCTTCGAGGACACCTGCGAAGCATTCGAATCCTTCGTCACCTCAAAGAAATTCAAGTATCGACTCCTGAAGTCATCTCGTTGAATTTTTGCTACAGACGGTAAACCCCGCGCGAGCGGGGATGATCCTCCGACCGTACCCTAGGTGTACCAAAATCGGATAGTAAACCCCGCGCGAGCGGGGATGATCCCGTCAACGATCAGATGGGCGATCTTCTCCGTGGGTAAACCCCGCGCGAGCGGGGATGATCCCATTGCGCCCGCCTTACTCCTACTCTGTCCGTCGTAAACCCCGCGCGAGCGGGGATGATCCCCCCGCGGCCGTGCACAGTGCGTCCGCCAGCCTGTAAACCCCGCGCGAGCGGGGATGATCCGGGCGGCATCGTCGGCTGGTTCAAGGACGCCGCGTAAACCCCGCGCGAGCGGGGATGATCCCCTGCGCGCCGATCTCGTCCGGGCCGCCACCATGTAAACCCCGCGCGAGCGGGGATGATCCCTCCTCCCGGCCGCCGGCCCGCCTCGACATCATGTAAACCCCGCGCGAGCGGGGATGATCCCTCGAGCGCATCCGCGCCCACCGCGGCGACCTGCGTAAACCCCGCGCGAGCGGGGATGATCCCCAGATCCCCAAGTTCGGCGCCCTCAGGTGCGCGTAAACCCCGCGCGAGCGGGGATGATCCCGAACGGGCGATGGTTCTCCCCCGGGGCTAATGGTAAACCCCGCGCGAGCGGGGATGATCCGGCGCCGCCAGCGGCAGCCTCGGTGCAGTGCGGGTAAACCCCGCGCGAGCGGGGATGATCCCGAGCTCGAGACCCCCGCCGACGCCCCGGACGAGTAAACCCCGCGCGAGCGGGGATGATCCCTCGGGAAGCCCGATGATCTCCCGGGGCTTGCCGTAAACCCCGCGCGAGCGGGGATGATCCCCGCTCCGAACACCTATCTCGCACCGCACTGTGGTAAACCCCGCGCGAGCGGGGATGATCCAGGCTGGCGGTTCAGAACCACCGGCCGAGGGCATCGTAAACCCCGCGCGAGCGGGGATGATCCTCCTGACCGGCCCCCAAGAGAGCGCCGTGTCCGGTAAACCCCGCGCGAGCGGGGATGATCCCAGTCACCTCGAAGGCGACATCCCCGTCATCGCGTAAACCCCGCGCGAGCGGGGATGATCCGCCCCTGCGGTGGCGTTTGGAGAAGGCCGGCTAGTAAACCCCGCGCGAGCGGGGATGATCCCCCTCCCAGGAGTGCTCCGATTTCGTCCCAGTGGTAAACCCCGCGCGAGCGGGGATGATCCGATGTCCACCTTCTGACCGGCCCGGTCGAAGTCGTAAACCCCGCGCGAGCGGGGATGATCCTCGCCAAGAGGCGCGGCGGCCGCCTCCTCAGCGGTAAACCCCGCGCGAGCGGGGATGATCCCTCCCAGCGCGCCACCGTGATCCTGATGGCGCCGTAAACCCCGCGCGAGCGGGGATGATCCGTATCCGTATTCGAGCTCCCAACCGTTATGGGTGTAAACCCCGCGCGAGCGGGGATGATCCTACGGGCCGCCCTCGCCGCGAGCGCGGCCCGGAGTAAACCCCGCGCGAGCGGGGATGATCCCCCGGACGCGGGCCGACTCGGCGGCGGCCCTGAGTAAACCCCGCGCGAGCGGGGATGATCCCCCCATCCACGAACTCGACGCGCGGGTGAGTCAGTAAACCCCGCGCGAGCGGGGATGATCCAGACACGGGCACGTCGCCCGCAATTTCGCCCCAGTAAACCCCGCGCGAGCGGGGATGATCCCGGCTCTGTCTGGTCGGTGAAGAATCTGGCGATGTAAACCCCGCGCGAGCGGGGATGATCCGTCGCGGGCGTTCTCGCCTACCTCCTGGCCGCCGTAAACCCCGCGCGAGCGGGGATGATCCTCCTCTCTCTCGGTTTGTTGCTATTGTTTCACGGTAAACCCCGCGCGAGCGGGGATGATCCTCCTCTCTCTCGGTTTGTTGTTATTGTTTCACGGTAAACCCCGCGCGAGCGGGGATGATCCCATGTACGTGAACGACGCGATCGGGTTCCGGATGTAAACCCCGCGCATGCGGGGACATGCGGGGATGATCCTGCCGACGACGGTGCCACCCTCGCCGTCGGTCAGTAAACCCCGCGCATGCGGAGATGATCCGCCGACCTCCGTCACGATGAGGCAGACCATGTGGTAAACTTTGCGCATGCGTGATCCGGAGGTGTCCGTGGAGTTCCAGGCGGTTCCCGTTGACCGGGCTGTTGAGATCATGCGGACGTGGACGTTCCACCGGTGGCCGATGACGGTGGATGAGGCGGTCGAGGTGTACACGGGCCTGGGTTTCGCGCCGCTCCCGGACGACCGGACGTTCTTCACGTCGGACATGTCGCCCCAGGAGGCCGACTCGTTCCTCCTCGTTGATGACGACCGCGTGAGGGAGGTGTCGTTGCGGTTGTCGAATGGGGTTCCCAAGGAGGGGTGGGCGCGGTCCCTGCCCGAGTCGCGCGCGGCGTTCGCCGAGTACGTGCGGGCGTACACGGAGGTGCTGGGGGAGCCGTTCTCCTCAGAGGACAAGGGGACGGACTTCTCACGCCGGTGGATCCTCGACACCAAAGTGGCGGTCATGCTCATCGGGACCGAAGCGTCCATCGTCCTGTACGTCAACTCGCCCGAGAACACCGAGCGCCTCCTCTGGGAGCTCGAGATGGAAGAGCGCGGGGAACCCCTCGACTAGGATTGCTTCTCGCCGCGCACCGGATACGGGCGCCACTGCCGCTCTCCTGGAGGAGCCGCGGTGAAGAGCTGGTATCCCCTGCGCGGACGCCGGGGGCGCGCGGATCAGTGAGGAGATCCGGGCGCACCGGCCCGGACGCACCCGGCGGAGGGAGTGGCGCGCCCGTGGAATTCGAGGCGGTTCTTGCGTAAACCCCGCGCGAGCGGGGGACGCCCACATATTTGAGAGGAGGAGATTCTATGCCCCGAATCGACAAGGACTCCCGGTCGCCGGCCGAGTTCCGAACCATGCGAGAGATTCTCGGAATCTCCGGACCCGTCCTCGCCGGCGCGCTCGACGTCAACCCCCGCTCGCAGCGGGCATGGAATTATAAGGCCATGGCCCCGGACATCGCCTGGGCCGTCATCGATCGGCGGATCGAGTGGATCGAGGAAACGGCCGATGCCATTCTGAACGAGTCGGAAGACGCCTCGAATAACAGGGAGATCGTTCTTGTCGTCTACCCGAATGACGAGGCGGCCCGCCGAGCGGGGTGCTCGGTGCCCGCCTCCTGGCACCGGGCCGCAATGGGGCACGTCGCCATGATTCTCCGGATGAGGGGACACGTCTGTCGGATCGAGTATCCGCCCGCGGAGTGAGCACGGGGCGCCCCGCTCCTCGCCCGTCACGCGACCGCCCACCTGCAGCTTCGCCGCAACCGGCCGCCGCTATCCTCCTGTCATGACCACACCCGCCGCTCCGGCCGCCCCTTCCGACGCGCAACACCTCGTTCTCACGCTGTCTTGCCCGGACCGGCCCGGCATCGTCCACGCCGTCTCCGGGGCGCTGGCCCGCCGCGGGGGCAATATCACCGAGTCCCAGCAGTTCGGCGATC
>ERZ773043.2267-NODE-2267-length-10137-cov-21.537889_pt1 | contig 10137 bp, 8 predicted proteins | sample MGYA00580636_ERZ773043 | MGnify/ENA primary metagenome ERZ773043 (study PRJEB29015, sample SAMEA2737992) | human oral metagenome | biome: human oral; feature: human-associated habitat; material: dental | place: China | collected 2065 ... | reverse complement strand
TCGACGGGGTGCTGCTCTCACCCGGCCCCGGCACCCCGGAACGAGCCGGGGTGTGCGTCGACGTCATCCGGCGACTCGGTGGTCGCACACCGCTGTTCGGGGTCTGTCTCGGGCTCCAGGCGATGGCCGTCGCCCTCGGCGGTGTCGTCGACCGGGCCGGTGAGCTGCTGCACGGCAAGGTCTCGTCCGTGACCCACGACGGTAAAGGCGTCTTCACCGGTTTGCCGTCGCCACTGCGCACCACCCGCTACCATTCCCTCGCTGCCGTCGAGGAGAAACTGCCCGAGGAGCTGGAGGTCACGGCCCGCACCGAAGCGGGGGTCATCATGGCCGTCCGTCACCGCGAATGGCCCATGGAAGCGGTGCAGTTCCACCCCGAATCGGTGCTCACCGAGGGCGGTTACCAGATGCTCGCCAACTGGCTGGTCACCTGCGGCGACACCGACGCCCCGGCCCGCGCATCAGGACTCGGCCCCCTGGTCGCCGCCGACGTCGACCTCTGATGCGGAAACATCTTGGTCGGCAGTGGGGCGGGACATCGTGTCGGCCGGCCCGAAACCGGGTCAGCGCGTCGGGGACGGCACCGGTGACGGGAAGGGGTTGGTCGGGGCCGTCGTTTGGGGTGGGATGGCGATCTCCACCGAGACATCGGAGGAGTTCTTGTCGAGCTCCGTGTCCGGTGCGACGCTCTGCGAGTAGATCCTGTCGGCCGGTTTGGTGGGGTCGGTCGTCGTCACCTTCGTGATGCGCAGATTGCCCGTGAAACCGGCATTCTTGAAAGCCTGGGTGGCCTGGTTCTCATCCATGCCAACCAAGTTCGGCATCTTTGCAGTAGTGGGGGCGGCCTTCGCGATGGCGACCGTGATCTTTCCCGACTTGCGGTCCAGGGCCTTCCCCTCCTCGGGATCCTGCTCGAAGACCTTCCCGGCAGCCTGCGCCGTGCTCTCCTTCTCCACCACGCTCACCCTCGTCTTGAAGCCCAGCTCAGCGGCCTTTGCCCGAGCCTCATCGACGGTCATGCCGGTGAAGTCGGGTACCGCGGACTTGCCCGTGGCGATTCGCACGGTGATGGCCTGGTCCAGGGCGGCGGCCTGGCCCGCTGCCGGCTCGGTTTCCTGCGCCTGATCCTTCACGGCGTCAGCGGCCTCCTTCGCCGGATCCATGTCGGCCTTGGAGATCTGGCCCGTGAAACCGGCATTCTTGAGCGCCTTCGAAGCCTCGTCGAAGCTCTTGCCCTTCACGTCGGGGATCTTCATCTGGGTCGGGCCCACGCCGATTTTCAGGGTCACGACGCTCCCGGACGTTGCCTGTGCCCCGGCCTTCGGATCGGTGTCGACCACCTTGCCCTTGCTGGCGTCGTCGGACTCGATGTTCTCCACCTTCGTCTCGAAGCCCTGCTCCTTCATGGTGGCTTCCGCGTTGGCTTGGAGCGCCCCGACGACGTTCGGCACCGCGACCTGCTTCGGGCCCGAGTTGAGCACCATGTAGATGGCCGCCGCAATGCCTATCGCCAGCAGCCCGACCAGCACCGAGACGACCACCAGGGTCTTCTTGCGTTTCTTCTTCGGCTCCTCCTCGCCCTCCACGGGCTCCATGGTGCCGACAGCGCCGTTCACGGAGGTGGCCTCCACCGCGTTCGCATCCGTGGGGGTGGTGGTGCCCGGGGCCGCGCGTCGGGCGGGGGACGGCATCACCGTCGTCGGCATCTCGACCGGGGAGGAATAGGCCGCCATCACGGGCTGCCCGTTCAGGGCGCGCAGGATGTCCTCGCGGAACTCGCGGGCGTCCTGGTAGCGGTCATTGGGCGACTTCGCCAACGCCTTCAAGGTGATGGCGTCCATCGCCGGGGTCACCTCCGGGTCGCGCTGACTGGGCGGCACGGGCGTTTCCCGGACGTGCTGGTAGGCGACGGAGACGGGGGAATCGCCCTTGAACGGCGGCTCCGAGCACAGCAGTTCGTACAGCAGGCAACCCACCGAGTACAGGTCCGAACGCTGATCGACCTTCTCCCCGCGGGCCTGCTCCGGTGACAGGTACTGTGCGGTGCCGATCACCGCAGCGGTCTGTGTCATGGTCGCGGAGGTGTCGGCCACGGCCCGGGCGATGCCGAAGTCCATCACCTTCACGGTGCCGGCGGGGGTGAGCATAACGTTGGCCGGTTTGATGTCGCGGTGGATGATCCCGGCCCGGTGGCTGTACGACAACGCATCCAGCACCCCGGCGGTGAACTCCAGCGCACGGGCGGGCACGATCTTGCGGCCGTCGCGCAGCACCTCCCGCAGGGTCACGCCCTCGACGAGCTCCATCACGATGTAGGGCACCATCACGTCCGACTTGGTGTCGCGTTCCTCACCGGTGTCGTAGACGGCGACGATGTTCGGGTGGTTCAGGCCCGCTGCGGATTGTGCCTCGCGGCGAAATCGGGCCTGGAAGGTGGGGTCGCTGGCCAGGTCGATGCGCAGGCGTTTGATGGCCACGTCGCGGACGAGTCGCAGGTCGCGGGCCCGCCAGACCTCAGCCATGCCGCCACGCCCGATGATCTGGTCGAGCTCGTACCGCTCGCCCAGCAGGGTGCCGCGCTCAGTCATCGCACTGGTCCTTTCGGTTGATCGGGAACCATTGTGGCCCATCGGGCCAGTTTCTGCCCGCCCTCATCGGAGGGACTCCACGACGGCCTTGAACACTGGCGCGGCGACCTTGCCACCCGAGATGTCGTTTCGTTCAACCGACGTGCTCTGCACGAAAGCCACGACGGCGACGTGCGGCTCGGTGGCGTAGCCGACGAACCACGCGTAGGGGGGACGATCGGGATCCGACTGGGCGGTGCCGGTTTTACCCCCGACGGTGAGTCCCCTGATCTGCGCGGGCGAACCGGTGCCGTCGCTGACCACATTCTCCATCATCTGTTTGAGCTGTTTGGCGGTACCCTCGCTGATCGGGCGACCCGCCTGCTCGGGCTGGATGGTCTGGATCACCTTGAGATCACTGCCGGTGACGTTCTTGACCACGTGCGGTTTCATCAACACCCCATTGTTTGCAATGGCGGATGCGACCATCAGCATCTGCAACGGGGTGGCGGCCACCTCGTACTGCCCGATGCTGGACTGGGCCAGGTAGGCGGGATCCATCTGCGTGGGGAAATTGGAGGTCGCGGACGGCAGGTCGACGCCGGGAGCCGAGTTGAAACCGAAACGCTGCGCCGTATCGAGCATCTTCGCCTGCCCCAGATCCACGCCCAGCTTCGCGAAGGCGGTGTTGCAGGACATCGCCAGCGCGTGTTCAAGGGTGGTTTCCGTGCCTCCGCAGTCCGTGGAGTTGCCGATTCCATGGCTGGAACCGGGGGCTTGGTAGCTGGTCGGTGATGCGACGGTGGACGACGGGTCGTACCCGGACTCCAGGGCGGTCGCCGCAGTCACCAGTTTGAAGGTGGAACCGGGGGGAAAGATTTCACGCAACGCCCGGTTCTTCAGAGGCTCTTCGGAGTCGTCGATCAGGGCATTCCAGTTCTGTGTTTCCGTTGATGTGTCGGTGGAGGTCAGCAGGTTCGGGTCGTAGGTGGGGGTGGAGACCAGGGCCAGGATCTCGCCGGTGGTGTAGTCGACGGCGATGGCCGCTCCCTGCTGCTTGCCCAGGGCTTTCAGCGCCGCGGCCTGGGCCTTCGGGTTCAGCGTCGTGCTCAGGTTCGCGCCCTGTGGTTTCTTGCCCGTCAACAGGTCAACCAGTCGCGTGAATGTCTGCGACGACGCCGTGCCCGTCAGTTCCGCGTTCCAGTTGCGCTCCAGCTCCTGCTTGCCGTAGGAGTACGAGTACCAACCGGTCACCGAGGAATACGTCTCACCCTGGGGGAAGGTGCGCTGCCACGGGAACTTCCCGGACGCGGGCGTCGACATCGCGATCGCCTCGTTGCCGACCAGGATCGCACCCCGGTTGGTGTTGAACTCGGCATCCCGGACCCGCACGTTCCGCGGATTCTTGAGGAGGGAATCCGTCCTGGCGACGGTGAGCCAGGTGATGTTCACCAGCAGCGCCGCCATCAGCAGTGAGATGAAGATGCTGACCTTCCGCAGGGGAGCATTCATTTCGCAATCACCGCCGTCGACTGGGCAGGAGTCATCAGCTCCTGCGGGGTGGCTGTGGCGCGCTGGGGCATGCGCGCACGATGGGAGATCACCAGCAGGATTCCGATGATCATCCAGTTCGCGATCAGGGAGGAACCGCCCTGCGACATGAACGGCGTTGTCAGGCCTGTCAGGGGCAGCAGACGGGTGATGCCGCCGATGATCGAGAACACCTGAAGCGCGAAGGTGAACGCCAGTCCGCCCGCCAGGAGCTTGCCGAAACCGTCGGGGCAGATCAAAGCGGTCTTCATGCCACGAGCGATGATGAATCCGTACAGCAGCACGATCGCCATCAATCCGACGATCCCGATCTCCTCCGCGAGACTGGCTGCGATGAAATCACTTTCATTCTCCGAGATTCTCCATGACGCACCCTGGCCCCAGCCGCGCCCGAACAGCCCGCCCCAGGCGTAACCGAACTGCGCCTCGATGATCTGGCCGTTGGCGTCGTAGTCGTTGAACGGGTTCAGCCAGGATTCGACCCGGCGCGGAGCTCGGTCGGTGAACCGCCACGCCAGGAACCCCGCAAGTGCGAACGCCACACCAGCCAGGACAGGCCAGATCCTGCGTTGCGTCGCCACGTAGATCATGAAAGTGAACAGGCCGAAGAACAACAGGGCGGTGCCGAGGTCGTTCTGGAACACCATGATGCCCAGTGAGAGGAACCACATCACCGCGATGGGCCCGAGATCGCGGGCTCGGGGGAGCTCGAGTCCGAGGACACGTTTGCCGGCCAGGGCCAGCAGGTCGCGTTTCTCGTAGAAATAGGCGGCGAAGGCCAGCGCCAGGAGGATCTTTGCCACCTCAGCGGGTTGGAAGCTGAGCGGACCGAGCCTGATCCAGATGCGTGAACCATTCAAGTTTATACCGATCACCGGCAGCAACGGCAGCAGCAGCAACATCGCACCCGTCAGGAACAACAGGTAGGGGAAACGCTGAAGCCGGCGGTGATCACGCAGCCAGATCACGACCGCGGAGAACAGCAGGACACCGAGCCCCGTCCAGAGCAGCTGGTTCGGGGCGGCGGGGGGTTCGGGGGAGACGAACAGTGCATGGGCATGGTCAAGGCGCGCGATCATGGCCAGGCCGAGGCCGTTGAGCAGGAACACGATCGGCAGGATCACCGGGTCCGCGTAGGGAATGCGCCACCTGATGACGAAATGCGCGGCCAGTGCCATTCCGAACCAGACGAGGGTGCCGGGTATCAGGCCGTTTGGTGGCGCACCCTTGAGGTGCAGATAGGAGACGATCCACCCCACCACGCCGAATGTGCACGCGATGAGTGTCAGCACCAACTCGACCCCGCGCCGCTGCCGGTAGATGATGTATTCGCCCGTGGCCGAGGGCTGCTGCATGACCGACATCAGCAGGCCTCCGGATCCGCTTCCTCGGCGGCCGTCGGGCTCATCGGGGAGAGCATCGTCGGATAGTTCGTCTGTCCTCCCGGTGAATTCGACAGCGACGCGGTGGCGACGGGTTCCGTCGGCAGGCCCGGGCCCTCCGGTTCGCTCGGCTGCGGTTCACCCGGCTGTTTCACGGGGCCGAGCCGCTGCTGACGTGCCCTGGCGCAGCGGGTCGCGTACCCGTCCAGGGTGTTTGCCGCATCCCGGGCGGAGGCGAGGTCGGAGAACCCGATCGTGTTGGCCACCTGGCGTTGGAAGAACACAGGGAGATCGGAGATCCGGGTGTCGCGGCGTTCCACCAGGGTGTTCATCTCGTGGCCGAGCAGCGAACCCGGGAGGCCGTTGTAGATCCCGATCTGCTCGTCGGCGGCCGCTATGAAGTACCGGGAGGAGCTGTAGACCCGCACCCCCCAGAAGGTCACACCCACGACGATCGCCCCCGCCAGGATTGCTGCCAGGATGGTGGGCCAGCGGCGTTTGTTCCTGCTCTCCTGGGGGGCGTAGCGGGCCTGCTCCGTGGAGTCGTGGTCCGGGTCCTCGACGGGTTCCGGTTCGGGATAGCCCGGGCCATCCTCCTCGTGGGTGATGGCGGGAATGTCGCGTTCCAAGGCGGAGCCGGCGAGTCGCGGTTCCGCGGCGTCCAGTTCGTCGCTCTGCGGCACCACCTGTGCCAGCACCAAGGAGATGTTGTCGTGGCCGCCGTGCTCGTTCGCCAGTGCCGACAGGCGGGAGACACACTCGTCGAGATCGTCGAGTGCCATCAGCTCGTGCAGCTCTTCCTGAGTCATCAGACCCGACAGGCCATCGGAGCAGAACAGCACCCGGTCGCCATCCTGCACCGGCAGCTCGAAGAAGTCCGGGTCCGTGTCCCCGGCCCCGTTGAGGACCTTCAGGATCAGCGACCGGTGCGGATGGGTGGCAGCCTGTTCCGGGGTGATGCGGCCCTCGTCGATCAGCGACTGCACCCATGAGTGGTCGTGGGTGAGCTGCTTCAACTCGCCGTCGCGCAGCAGGTAACCACGTGAGTCGCCGATGTGCGCGACGCCCAGCATCGTGCCCGAGAAAGCCGCTCCCGAGAAGGTGGTGCCCATCCCGTCCAGTTCCAGGTCGTTCTCGATCAGGTCGGCCAGCTTGTCGTTGGCGCGCTGCACGATGCCAGCCATGTGCTCCACCAGGTGCTCGTCGTCGAGGCGTCGATCCCCCTCACTCGCTTCCTTCGCGGCCACGGCGGAGGCCAGGTCCCCGGCGGCCGCTCCGCCCATGCCGTCGGCGACGACCAACAGGTTGGGACTTGCGAAGGCCGCATCCTGGTTGTTCTTGCGGACCCGTCCCACCTCGGAGTGGACGCGGAAGTCAAGGGAGAACATCGGCCTCACACCTCCAGTTTCATCATGGTGCGGCCGATGCGGAGAATGTCGTTTACCCCCATCGGGGTGGGTTCGGTGATGCGTTTGCCGTTCAAGTAGGTGCCGTTGGTGGATCCGAGATCGGTCACCACCCAGGTTTCTGGGTCGCGTTGCACGAGCTGCGCGTGACGGGCGGAGGCGTAGTCGTCGTCGAGCAGGAGGGTGGAGTCGGAGGTGCGTCCCAGGTTGATGGTCGGTTCCAGCGGGATGGATAGCCCCTGCTGGGCGCCTTGGGTGATGGCGAACCGGGTGGGCTGGAAGCTTGCCTTGCCGCGCCTGGCGGGTCCCTGCTCGTTCGCGGGCAGGTCGGAGGCCGACACCTTCCGGCCGAACATGTCCTTGCGGATCACATCGGCGAGGATGCCGATGAACAGCCATAGCAGGGCGAGAAAGACAATCTTGATCGCCGCTGCGACGAGATCTGACATGGGATCACGCCTCCGAGGGCGAATGCACCAGCATCCTCGTGTTGCCGATTTCGATGCGGGAACCGTCCCTGAGCTGAGCCGCCTGCACCCGGGAGCCGTCGACGACGATGCCGTTGGTGGAGCCGAGGTCCTCGATGCGGATGGTGCGGTTCTCCAGCGGTCCGGAGACCGAGATCATGGCGTGGCGCCGCGACACCCCGGGATCGTTGACGCGCAGATCCGCGTTTGAGCCGCGGCCGATCACCAATCCCGGGGGTACCAGCGGATGCCGTACCCCGCCGACCTCCAGCACCAACTGCTGCGAGGCCCGCGGTCTGGGGGTGGGAGCCTGATCGGGTGCCGTCGCGACCGCCTGGCTGGTCACCCGGAACTGCCCCGTGGGCAGTGACTGTTCCAGCATGTAGAGGATCTGGATGGAGCCGTTGAAGACGTAGGATCGTTCCGCGGCGTGCGCCCTGAGTTCCGGGATGATCTCCGAGTTGAGGGTCTTGGTGTAGGGGAACAGCCTGTTGTAGTCGTGGGGGGAGAGGGAGACCGTGAACACGTTCGGCACCAGCCGCTTGTCGCGGCTGAGAAGTTTGGCCTCGGAATCCAGCTCCCGCTGAATACCCGCCGCGATCTCGACGGGCTGCACGTCGCCTTTGAAGGCGCGGGCGAAAACCTTGTCAACAGCGGCGCCGATCTTCTTCTCAGCGCGGTCGAACACGCCCATTCACCCTCCTCTCAACGGAACCAGCTTAGAGGACAGGCCAATCGTGGTCACCTGACTCGCCTGCCGGCGGACCGTGAAACGGGCCTGGAAGCGCCATGTGGCGGCCCACGCAGCCGGTCTGGCCGCTCCACGTGGGTCATGTAGAACCTACCCGTTGTCGTCGGGGGCCCGGCAGCCGGGTCCCCGCACCATCCGTCACCCCTCGGCCGGTCCGGGGGAGGGGCGACGGAAGCTGTGGGCGAAGGCCTCAAGAATGTTGGCCGATCCCTCCACGGCGCTGATTCTCTCGGCTGCGAGATCCGTCTCGACGCGGGACGCGACCTCGCGGACCTCAGGGGAGGTGCGCAGAGACTGGATGATCTCCTGCTCCACCATGTTCCACAGCCAGGAGCGCTGCTGGGACCTGCGACGGCTGATGAGTTCCCCGGCCTCTTCCAGGTCGGCGCGGTGCTTCGTGACCGCCTCCCACACCTCGGCAAGACCGGCCCCGGTGTAGGAGGAACAGGTCAGCACGGGGGGGCGCCGCCGCGACTCGTCGCTGGAGATGAGTTTCATGGCGATGCTGAGTTCGCGGGCCGAGACCCGGGCCTCGCCCTCGTTGTCGCCGTCGGCCTTGGTGATGGAGATCACGTCGGCCAGTTCCAGGATGCCGCGTTTGATGCCCTGCAGCTGGTCCCCGGTGCGGGCGACGTGCAGGAACAGGAAGGTGTCGACCATGCCCGCGACAGCCACCTCCGACTGTCCCACACCCACGGTCTCGACCAGCACGACGTCGTAGCCGGCGGCCTCCAGCACCAGCATCGACTCGCGGGTGGCTCGGGCCACACCACCCAGATGCCCGGCTGACGGTGAGGGGCGGATGAACGCCTCATCCCGCATGGCGAGATCGCCCATGCGGGTGCGGTCGCCGAGGATGGAACCGCCGGTGCGGGTCGACGACGGGTCGACGGCGAGCACCGCCACCTGGTGGTGGTGCTCCTCGATCAGTTTGATGCCCATCGCGTTGATGAAGGTCGACTTGCCGGCCCCGGGCACACCCGAGATGCCGACGCGGAAGGCCCTTCCGGTGTACGGATTGATCAGCTGCAGCAACTCGTGGGCCTGCGCCCGGTGTTCGGGCTTGGTCGATTCCACCAGGGTGATTGCCCTCGCCACATGGCCCCTGGATCCCTCGACGACCTTGGCCGCCAGCTCCGCCACATTGAGATTCCGCATGGGAGCCACCATATCTCCCGGCACCGTCGGGGACCGGGAAGGGCCCCGACGGCGCCGGGGCGCGGGGCCCTGGTCCACCGCGGCGCGGCCCGGCCCATCCAGATCGCCGATGACGCCCCGGGGCGCCCCTGAGGGTCCGTTCCTCAGGATCGGCGGAAAATCAAGGATTCGAGGCTGTGAGGATCATGACAGGTCCACGGCGCAGGTCTCACGTCGGAGGTCTTGCCCAGTCGGTAGCGGCGTGTGAGGGTTGGCCAAGGACAAGGTCACCCGCCGCATCGCCTCGGCAGTCTGAAGTCTGATGACTACTTCGAGGGCGGCCCGTAGCCGCAGCACGACACCGTAAAAGGGGGTCCTCATGGACTGGCGCAGCCAGGCAGCATGTCTCACCGTTGACCCGGAGCTCTTCTTCCCCGTCGGCAACACCGGTCCCGCCATCGCCCAGATCGCCGAGGCCAAGATGGTGTGCGCCCGTTGCGAGGTCGTCGACACCTGTCTGAAGTGGGCCCTGGAGAACGGGCAGGACGCCGGCGTGTGGGGGGGCATGAGCGAGGACGAGCGCCGCTCCCTCAAGCGCCGGGCGGCTCGCGCTCGCCGCTCCTCCTGACATCTGCCGATTATCCATTATCGCCCGCCGTATCTCCTGATCCGGCGGGCATTTCATATTCGGGACGCGGTTCGTCGAACGGCCCCGTCCGGAGCGGCCCACTCGCCCCCGTGGTCCCCGTGTCGATGACGGGCGAAGGACGGTGAATGGTCTGAACGGTCCGGGATGCGTCGAATCGGCCGACCCCGCACTGGAGCGGTGAGGTCGATCGGGTCAGGACGGGCCGAGCCGGGCGCGCACGACGACAT
>ERZ773043.2266-NODE-2266-length-10140-cov-314.191472_pt1 | contig 10140 bp, 10 predicted proteins | sample MGYA00580636_ERZ773043 | MGnify/ENA primary metagenome ERZ773043 (study PRJEB29015, sample SAMEA2737992) | human oral metagenome | biome: human oral; feature: human-associated habitat; material: dental | place: China | collected 2065 ... | reverse complement strand
ATAAGACATCACAAAACTGGGCTTTTGACGATTTCGTCAACGAAGTAAGTAACTGGAACATGCAGGTTGGACAAATCCCTCCAAACATTTCAGACCACATGAAAGTGCTCTTTCATGTAGACGGTGACCGGGAAGCCTTGCTTCGTCCAGCACTCAACTTCTTCCTCGAAGAAGTAGGCGAACTCAAAGAAGCAGTAGACCTTATGGCGAAACCCAAGTTTGCGCTGGATCAAGAATACCGAGCAAAGGTACTCACAGATCTCTATGACGCCTTCGGTGATGTCCTTTTCACCTTGCTAGGCTTGGCGGTGAAAACCCATACGGGTTACGATCTTTCAGAAGTTCTTGAACGAGTTTGCGAATCGAACCGCACCAAGTTCAAAGGCGGAAAAACCGACCCGGAAACCGGCAAGTTCGTCAAAGGCGAGGGTTTTGTCCCACCTGATTTCAAAGACCTGGTGAATCAATGGGTTGAATCTGTTGAACGCCTAGCTGAATAAATAGCTGTTGTAGGCCTCAAAACTGGGGCCTATTTTTCTTGCCATAATAAACTAAGGTTGGTTAAACTACATATGTTATAATAAGTTTAATTAATCGAAAGTAAAGGAAATATTTGTGGCAAAAGCAGGCCGGGGCAACAAGCCTCTCAACAAAAACAAAAAAGGCAAAGGCAAGGCCGGTTCCAAGTGGGGGCACGACTTCGCACCAAAGAATGCGGTAGCACGCCAACTCAAGAACAAGACCTACCGGTCAAAGAAAGCACCAAGCCGTCGTAAAACCGCAGGACGGATGGCTTAATTTGCCAAAAGTCACCTTCTGTTCCTGGGAATCAGAAACCCCAGTGTATCATTCCTGCCATAATCTAGCGCTTCCTGGCACCACTCGGTGTGCCGAGCATCCCCTGCCGAAAAAAGAATCCCACACCACCGATTCTATCCGTAAGCGAGTCCGAGAACTCTATGACGGCAAGTGCGCAATCTGCGGAAAACCAGGAACAGAAGTTGACCACATTATAGAACTGAGCGAGTTCCAGCCCCATGAAAAGTATTTGGCAAATCGGCTAGATAACTTGCAGCTGCTTTGTTTTGAGCACCATGTACAAAAAACCACCGCTTTTAATCAGCGGTTTGCACCGACTGACCCAAATGACTTCTCAGTATCGGCACGTGCACGGAAGCGACGGAGGATGCGACAGCAAGGCTTTGAGGTGTAGTCATGGAAATCATCTCCCCAAAACCAGCGAGAAAGCCAGATGGGACGCTGGACATTTGGCCAACTTTAGGCCCACAAGTCATTGACTTTATTGAAAGCCATTTCGTATTCGGGCCAGGACCTCTGCAAGGCCAACCATATAAGGTGCGGGAAGACTTCCGATACATCCTCATGCGTGCCTATGAGTACTTCCCAGAAGGACACAAGTCCAAGTATGAAGACGAGTACATCGACATGTCAGGACGTAGGCATTTTTATTCAGTAAACGTCGCCGTCCCGAAGGGTTGCGCAAAAACTGAGTTGGGGGCGATCATCGCTCTTTGTGAGCTGCACCCCGAGGCACCAGTTCGTTTCAATGGTTATGATCCCTCTATGCCAGGTGGGTTAGCCCCTGGTATTCCGGTGCAGTCTCCCTATATTCCGTTCTTTGCACCAACTAAAGAACTCCTTTTTGATCTTGGGTATGGCGTGGCCATGGAGATTGCTAAAGAAATCCCAGATGCTGACTGGTTTGACGTGACTCAGGAGCGGATTATGGTGCAGGGGGAAGTGAACTCGAAAGCGCTTCCTCTGGCTGCAACCTCAAGAAGCGCAGAAGGTCTCAAGCCTACTTTCGTGGTGTTTGACGAAACCCACATGTTTACCTCTGAGCAGAACCGTAAGGCATACTCAACGGTGGTGCACGGTCTTCCAAAACTCGGTATGTTCGGCACTTGGAAGCTGTCAATCACCACTGCGGGTCATCCTTCTGAAGACTCAATTGCGAAAAGCGAGTTTGAGGAAGGTGTCAAAAACGCAAACAAAAAACATCTCAAGATTGACGACTGCACTACATTCTTCTATCACCGGCAAACCTCAGATGAGCTAGCGAAGTTTGACACTATTGCGCAGCGTTTGAAGGCGTTGCGAGAGGCCGCAGGTCCGGCAACGTGGCGGGATCTGCTCGCTACCGCGAAGCTTTGGGATGAAGAAGGCGCTGACCGCTCACGCCTTGAACGGGTGTGGTGTAATCGTTGGGTTGCAAGCTCAATGTATGCGTTTGATCGGAAGAAGTTTGCTGACCTGGGTGACCCAGATTTGCGGATTCCGCACGGCTCACTTATCACCATTGGTTTTGATGGTGCTAAAACCCAAGACTCAACGGCAATTGTTATCACCGATATCAACACGGGTGTTCAGCAGCTTGCTGGTCTTTGGGAGCGTCCACCCAAGGACGATCCAGCTTCTAAGAATTGGGAAGTTCCGGTATCTGAGGTTGAAGCGACCATTGAGGCGCTATTTGAGGACTTTGAGGTTTATTGGATGTTTGCTGATCCGCCTTATTGGCAAGAGCAATTATCTGCCTGGGCTGGACGTTGGGAAAAGAAAGTTATCTTTTGGTATACTAATAAAACAAATCCTATGTATTACGCACTTCGTTCATACAAGGAAGCTATAGACTCAGGTGACGTAGCTCATACCGGCAACCCTGATCTTGAACGACACATCGGCAATGCAGGGAAAAACCTTCTCAACCAATACGATGACGAAAACAACCAGAAATGGCGGCTAACCAAAATTAAGCGAGAACTCAAATACGACGCAGCAATGGCAGCTGTGCTCTCGTGGGAAGCTCGGTTACAAGCGTTAGCGAAGGGAGCAGCAGAGATCGAAACCGATTTCCTACAAGTACCAATCCGATTAGGCGGTTAATACGTGAAATATCGAATTACATATGGCGAATCAATCAAGAAGACAGACGATCGAAATACCCCAGATTTCTTCGCTAGCTCATTACTTAGTGAAATAGCAAGCCGAACTACATACATTGAGCGAAACCAAGACTATCTCACTGGGGCTAATCTCCTCGATCACTTTTCTACCCCGGAAACGAACCAGGTAGAAGGCTTACCAATCTTGAAGGCGATGGCTCAAACGAACTGGGCTAAGCTTATTGTTTCGGCTACCACTGACCGTTTAGGTATTTTAGGTTTTCGTTCAGCAGCAGCTTCAGACGAGAACGGCGACGAGGTAATCGCACAGCTGTTTGACCGGGATGAGATGGGTATCCAAGCCCAAGAAGCCATGGCGCTTGCATGCGGTTATCGGCAAAGCTACCTTTACGTAGACCCACGCACGAAACGGCAGAAGGTATTTCCGCCAACCAACGCAGCGGTGATGCGTGACCCCTACGGGGAACCGATTGCAGCGGTGGTGATGTACCGTGATCGAGCACTCCAGCGAGACGTGCTCAATCTTTTTATCCGTGGCGAGATTGATCCAGCTACAGGTGAAGCAGCTGGTGGTGTATATATGGCAGTGGCTGTGAAAGAGATCACCTCCGTCACTCCTACTTTATCCATTGAAGAAGCCCGTGCCCGTGCAGCCAAGAAAGATCACGAATGCATCACCGCCTATGATACCGAGATCCCATACAATCGGTTAGTTTCCCAAGGCTGGACTTGGTGGAAAGAATACGATCCGATAGAAGTCTCCCGAATCCCAGTGACCGTACTCAAAAACAAAGACGCGAGAGCTGAGTTCGAGGAACATACTTCACTTATTGACCGTATTAACCATATGGTGGCGCACCGGCTGCTGATTGCTACCATGCAAGCCTTCCGTCAACGAGTCTTCATTGGCAACTTTAAAGAGTTTGACCGAGAAGGCCGACCTATTGATTACGATAACGTTTTCAAAAACGGTATCGGTATTAACTGGATGCTTCCGAAGGAAAGCAATTTCCAGGAGTCAGCGCAAACAAGTTTCCAAGAGTTCTTACAAGCAGCCAAGCAGGACGTTCAAGACCTAGCGTCGTTGACGTACACCCCAATGTCTTACTTCTCGGACAGCCTGAATCAGTCCTCTGCGGGGGCCGACGCAGCGCGGGAAAACTCCACCGCCAAGGTGGAAGATCGCCGCAAGCGGTTTGCACCGGCCTGGAAGCGGCACGTTTCCCTGTTACTAGAACTCAATGGCGAAAAAGAACGTGCCGACATTAATAAGCTTGAGCCTATTTGGGGTCCACTACAAACCTACACGCTCACAGAAAAGACAGCTGCTTTCGCCACCCTGGTGACAAACGGCGTTGCTATTTCTACCGCACTTCGAGAAGGTCTGCACTTTACCCCAGAGCAAATTACTCGCGCACAAGTGGAAATCCGCGATGAAGCTCTGTGGAACCAGGTTATTAGTCAGTCAAATCAAGGCACACCTCTTACCCGTGCTAAACAAGCTAATTCAATGACTCAGCAGGACGATAACGCTTTGAAGCAGCAAAATCAATCCGCAGACGTGATTGCCCAGAAGCGAGGTGAAGCAGATGACAGCGCCAATTGATAGTTTCTACAATCCACACTATCTGCCTCCGCAGCCCAGCATTGCTGATATGCCTTTAGTTGCCCCGGGTGAGCAGTTGACCCCTGAGCAGCAGGAAGAGCTCTCCATCGCTCAAGTAGCAGCCATTACGACAGCGGTAGCGGCTGCTAAGCAGCGGATTATTGATGCAGCCACCAACCAGATTGTGGCTATCTTACGGACCTCAAACCTAGCCACCAAGGCGGGGATTAAGACATTTGCGAAATCGGCTGCGGCTATTGTGACCTCTGCGATTCGACAATCCCAAATGGTCACCTGGTCAGCCACCACAGCCCGGACCAGGGCAATGGGACTGACCTTCTCGGCTGCTTTACCAAGCCTTGAAGTTATCCCAAAGTCCCGCAAGACCGATTTAGAGACGGCCTATGCACGCATAGCAGATGAGTATTGGAAGAATGTTCGTCGCAAGAAAGACGATCCAGTTATCAAACGGCTTTTAGTTTCGTATGAAAAAGCAGATGTTCTACCCACCAAGCCGTTGCACTATATCACTCCTGATGCGAAGCAACCAAAGGGAGAAGTAAGGAAGGAAAATTGGGAGGAATTAATTGAGCAGGCAGAAAAAAGGCTTAAAGGTTCCGGCAAAAAAGAAGGCAAAACTGAAGGCGGAAGCTACGCACAACCAACGCGCAGCAGCCAGGATCAGGGAGTTGAGAAAGCAGGCAAGCAATCAGTCCCGACCGATCTATCGAAACGTCAGGATCAAGATTCCAAGCTTGGATCAAAAGATGTTTCCAAACCTTCCGAAGATCAAATTACCCAAAGCAAGCCTAAAGATTCGTCTTCCGAAAGTGTCCCCTTCCTCAGTCCCCGAGATGAGCAGCAAATCATTCGTACTTGGGCTGAACAAAAAGCAGAAGAGCGACTAGAACGAATGGTAAGTCAGGATGTCCAAGCGGCTAGCCGCAATACGCATCATGAGGCAATGAAGCGTATGCCGAAGAATAAAGTCAAAGGCTATCGGCGAGTGATTCATCCTGAGCTTTCCAAGAGCGGGGAATCCTGTGGTTTATGTGTGGTTGCATCAACAATGATGTACACCCGGGAAGATTTATTGCCGATCCATGCAAACTGCCACTGCGAAGTGGCAGAAATCGTTGAAGTTGACGGCAAGATCATTGATCCTGGTCAAGCAATTAATGATGAAGATCTAGAAGTTTTTTACAACGAGGTCGGCGGTTCAACTAGCGGAAAACTATTGAAACGCGGACGTTTTAAAGTGGTTGACCACCCTGAATATGGTCCGACCTTGGTTAGTGCCAATGCTAAGCCAGGGGAAGAAGAATATGTCGAATACATTGGTGCGAAAGGATAGAAAATATGGCACTGTCTCAAGATCAAGCAGAAAAGTTCCTAGGTCTCATGACCGAAATGTTGGGGGCAATGAATAGCGCTCCCAAGGAAGAGTCCCAAGATACCAAGCAGCCAACTGACCAGGCGAAGGAACAGGCTGTAGAGACGCAAGCTTCCTCTCAGCAAGAGGTGCAACAAGAGCAAAAAACTGAACAGAAGCCTGAGGAAAAGCAAAAAGAAGTTAAGAATCAAGTGGATGATTCCGCAGAAAAACTTGTGAATGAAGCCCAGACTTTGTTGGTGAAGGCTCAGTTTGTGAATGCGGCTGCTGCAAGTGGCTTGGATAACTCCACGGTAGAGACTTTACATGACTTTATTAGTTATGATAAACTTATTAATGATAAAGGTGAACCTGACAAGGAACAAATTAATAAACTAGTTTCACAGCTTAAGGGGGTTGCAACCTCGCAGCCCCCCAAAAGCAACAACAAACAACAGCTAGGCTCCGACAACGGGCTTGGCAAATACATATAGTAAGGAGAGAAAGCTATTGGCAACCGTTAATAGCAATCTTGGGATCGTCAAAGGCAAGGTCATTAAAGACATTGACGATCGCCGCTGGATGGCGGACCCGTGGGAGCTGAACAAGGGTGTCAATGGCGTCCTTGAAATCACCGCAGAAGTAAAAGCGGAAGGCGACCACCGAGTATCCCGCTATCTCAAATCTGGCGTACCTGTATACAAAGACGGCGACGTCTACAAAATGTTTGACGCTGCTGCAAAAACAGCAGGCAAGAAAGTAGACGGCTTCACCCTCGGCGTCAACGAAATCCAGGATCGTCAATTTAATTTCTATGAACATGTCCAAACCGGCGTCGCTGTGCGAGGCACGATCTATAAGGTTTGGCTTCCCGCCTTTAAACCGGAAAAAGATGATATTCCTTCCCGGTTTGTTTACATCGAACCGAACGGAGCGTAATAAATGCCAGTACTAGACGGTGTAGTCAACCGGGATTATTGGGACCCGGAAGTCCTCACTACCATTGCTCGGCGTGAGCAAGCCCTTTTTGATCTGCAAAACCCGGACTCATTTGCTGAGCTCTTCCCCAGCGAAGAAGTCTCAGACATTCGTGCAGCAATCGAGTACGGCCCGGAAATCGACGACATTGTGGTCGCAAACTTCCGCACGTTCTCCGGTACCGCAACCTCTGAGCGTTTCGGTGAAACCCAAAAGGCATACTTCCAGCTTGCACTGATCTCTCGTAACTATGTCTTTGATGAAAAGACGCTGTACGAGATCCGAAATAGCAAGAAGGATATCGCTTCCCCAGCAATTGAATCTTATGTAAAGCGTGCAGCCAAAGCCATTGCTATGTCAGCCGCTGTACAGCGTGCAAATATCTTGTACAATGACAAGGTTGAGCTGCAAATGCCGAACGCTCCGACTCAGGTTATTAACTGTGGCCGGAAGCCTGAATTTAAAATTACCGCTCCGAAGCTCTTCACTGATCCGACCGCTAACCCCCTAGATCAGATCTATGACTGGAAAGAGCTCTACCGCGAGGAGAACGGCTTCTATCCCGAAGTGATGCATGCGCCGGAGAAGGTCATGCGTGCCATTGCTAACCATCCCACGGTAGCTAAGCAGGCTAACCTGCTTGCGCAAGGTATTTACATTGGTACCAATGATCCTGCTTACGCACGTACGAATCGGACTCGTCTTGAGCGGCTCATGTCGGAAATCTTTGAGATCCCCGGCGTTCAGACAGCAACGACTGCTCGGTTCAAGGTGGATAATCTCAATACTGGTCAGGTGGAGACTAAGCAGCTTTGTCCGCAAGATACCATCTTGCTTACCACTAAGAGCGCTGATCCGGCTAAGCCTGAAACTTCTACTTTGGGTCGCACCTATTGGGGTGAGACCCTGAGCGCAGAAGCGCTAGGTGTTGGGGGTAACGGGGGCATTGGGGCTCCTGGTCTCGTGGCTGGTGTCATCAATAAGAACACCTTCCCGGTTGGTTTGGAAGTGATGGCCGATGCAATCATGCTTCCGGTCTGCTTCAAGCCTAACTACATTTTCACTGCGAAGGTGATTTAATTGACTGACCAGGCCATAGACGGTAAGCTGCACAAGCTTAATAAAGAGGTTCCTATGCCGAGCTTCCGGTTTGTGCTCCCAACCCTTATTCGTGATGAAGTCAATCAAGGCCTCCGATTCTTCGATGTTTGGGAGTTAGTTCCTGAATGGGCTGAGGATAAAATCGGACAGCATATTTACTATGCTTTCTCCGATGATGTTCCGGTGTTTCCTATTTCAGAACCTGGAGTGCCAGATAAGTTTACACCAGAGGAAGTAGCTAAAGCCTGGTCAGCGATTATGTATGTTGGAGTTCTTGGTAATCGTCATGAACTCGCTCAAAAACGGCGAGAATGGCAGCTGGAACTCAACAAGCGAGAAGACGTTCCTGACCGCTATAAGAAGACCGAAGCGGAGATTATGGAACAGTATAACAAGGATTTGTGGTATGTTCCCCCGTCCATATTCGATCAACGGCCAGCGGCTGAGCCTCGTGTAGATAATCGGGCTCAGGAAGTGCCTCCTGCGCTAGTAGATCCTGAGGCAAATCCTGCCCCTCCTGTTCATATTCCTTCAAATGATGAACTCAAGGAAGCCATGCGACTTGAGGAAGAAGCTAAGAAGGAAAAGCAGAAAGAGGAGAAACAAGAGTCTTCAGAGGAATCTTCTAGTCCTGTGGTTGTGGAGGAAAAAGAAGAATCTAATCCGCAGCCCGAGGTTGAAACTCATTCTGAAGATGAAACCCCAGAGATGAAGGAAGATGATTCTCCCTCCGAAAATAAAGAATCTTCCTCCGAGGAATCAGCAATAAATACTGAAGAAGCTTCGACTTCCTCTCCTGAGAGTGAAGAGCCTCAAGAAGATTCGCAGCCTGAATCCTCAAATGGAGAAGATACTCCTACTCCCCCTCGTCCTAAAGCAGCTTTAGCCACTTGGCGAAAGTATGCCGAAAAGATTGGTGTGGAGGTTGACAAGTCTTTATCCCGTGATGAGATTGTCGAATATATCAAGTCTGTTCGCCCAGAGCTATTTAAGGAAAGTGAGTAATTGACCTTTAGCTTCGTCACCGTTGATGACGTAGAACCCTTCCTTAAAGGGGTCTCTTCAGACCAGCGGAAAAAGCTCATCACAGCCTACGCGGAAAATATTTCCGCTCGGCTGTGTGGTTGGTATCCCACTTTAAAAGGTCGGTGGGATGCTGACGAGGCTGACTCCCCGTTGCGGGTTTTCGTAACGGCTATGGTTACAGAGGCGGTACGAAGGCGGGTCAATAACCCAGATGGTTTCTCTGCTGAAACAATTGGCCCTTTTGCTTATAGCAAATTTGATTCCGAAGATTCCTTCAAGAACCTGTTTCTAGCTCGGGATCTTACCGCGCTTGAGGCTATGCTGGCACCTGACACCAATATGGTTCGTTCGGCAAAAACTGATACCTCAGGGTTAATGTTTACCACGAACCTTATGGATAAATGGCCAAAGTATCAAAGGCGGTGGTACGGATTTTAGAGGCACTCACTCGCACAGCGGATTATACCGGTGACGTTGAAATTTGGCGAAAGCGGAAAAACCAATTCTCTGTGAATACTCCGCCAAAGGATGATCTAGAAGAGTCCATGCCTGCGGCCCTTGTAGGGCTTGTAAAAAGCCATGTTATTCATCAAGCTATTGTTTCTCCTCGACTTACTCAAGTAAAAGACGCGAGTCCGTTTTATAACAAAACGACATATACAGGTAAATCTCTTTATTGCGGTATTGAGGAGGATGTCGTCACCGACGACTATGTAGTTTTCACGGATAATTCCGGGAAAAAACAAGTCTACATCGTTGAAGGCCAAGGTGACATGGATTGGGTTTCTCCGTGGTCTGGCATGACCGCGGGGAAAGAGGTCATGATTGCTCGGATGAACGGAAAGCGGGTGGATCGCACAATTGGCTAGGATACCTGCTTTCGACAAGACCAAGAAGGCGAATGCCTTTAATCAAAATCGGCTTCGTAAACAAGCGTCTGGTCAGCGAAAAGGCGTGTTGTATTTCTCTGATTATTGGGGGATGCGCAAAGTGCTTTTGCGAAGTAAGCCGCTTAATCGCGTTCTCCGTGCCAAAGCAGAGATGGTTTCCCAGGCACTGAAATATAACATCGGGACCAGTGATGACCACCCCGGACGGTATCACCTCAAAGACACAATCCGAGTACGCCGCCG
>ERZ773043.2264-NODE-2264-length-10151-cov-4.221078_pt1 | contig 10151 bp, 8 predicted proteins | sample MGYA00580636_ERZ773043 | MGnify/ENA primary metagenome ERZ773043 (study PRJEB29015, sample SAMEA2737992) | human oral metagenome | biome: human oral; feature: human-associated habitat; material: dental | place: China | collected 2065 ... | reverse complement strand
AAAGATGCCAGATAAAAGCAAAAAGACAGTGAAGAGCAATACAAGGAACAACAATAGAACCTTTGCGGAGATTTTTAAGAACATGCCACATGTAACTGCCACTTGAATTGCGCATGAAAACAGGTCTATTCACAGGAAGTTTCGACCCATTTACCATTGGGCATCAATCGATAGTGGCGCGCGTGCTGCCGCTGTTCGATAAGATTGTTATCGGCGTTGGCGTAAACGAACGCAAGAAATACATGTATAGTGCCGAGGTGCGGGTAAAGGTGATTGCCGAACTTTATGCCGACAACCCCAAAGTGGAGGTGCGAGCGTTCAACGATTTGGCCGTAGATTTCGCCCACAGGGAGGGCGCTTGGTTCTTCGTTAAGGGCGTGAGAAGCGTGAAAGACTTTGAGTACGAACGCGAACAGGCCGACATCAACCGCATGATGGGAGGCATAGAAACACTTTTGGTGTTTGCCGAACCACAGCACGCAAGCGTTAGTTCGTCGCTCGTGAGGGAGCTAATACACTTCGGCAAGAATGCCGAAATGTTCTTGCCAAAGCGTAACGACAAGAAGTGAGTGAGCCCCGAAACTGGAAACAACTTATGATTACATATAATGCAGACGGCGTGAAAATGCCGAAAATAAAAAGGAAGGACACCACGGCATGGATAAAAGCTGTGGCCCAGACTTATGGAAAGAAGGTCGGAGAAGTGGGATACATGTTCGTGAACGACGAGAAAATCCTGGAAATAAACAACGAATACCTAGGACACGATTACTACACGGACGTTATCACCTTCGACTATGACGAAGACGACGTCGTTAACGGCGACATCGTTATCTCTCTCGACACCGTGCGAACTAACGCTGAATTGTTCGACAAGGCGTACGAAGATGAACTCTACCGTGTTATCATACACGGAATACTTCACCTATGCGGGCTCAACGACAAGGGTCCGGGGGAAAGGGAAATCATGGAAAAGGCTGAAAACAAAGCCTTGGAAATGAGAGATGGCGCTTTCTGATACCAAAAAAAACGCCGATGAAATGGGGGAAACCCCAGCGGGATAAACGTCCCGTAACCAACTGATTGCGCATGTATGCGCAAAAAAAGCGACATGAGGCGGACCACAACTAAACGTAACTAATCCTTTTAAAAAAACGCTCCGCCACTGCGCTTTGGCGCAAATGTGTTTCCTTGAAAGCGCCACAAGGAAATTTATCTAAACTACGTGTTACACGAAACACGCCTAAACCATTTAATGATTAAACGCATGAGAGAAAACAATGCAATAAGAGCATTGGGAAAAACGGTACTCTACCGAATCGCCCTTTTCGTGCTTGTCTACCTCTCGCTGGTTGCCCTAGGCCTCATTCTGCTCTACATTGGCTACGAATGGGCAACGTTTTGGGGAATAGATATGCTGCAACGTGCCTTCGACGGCACCAACAGCGGATTTGTCATGCTGATACTTCTGGGAGCCTACCTTGGTGTTATAGCACTCTGCCTGATGTTCGGACTCTTCCTCGTGAAGTTTATCTTCACCCAACTTAATGTGGAAGAAGAGGGCAGAATACAGGTAAAAGAGAATGATTGCCCACAGCTTTTCGAACTTATACGCCATGTGGCCAAGGCTACAAAATGCCCGATGCCCCACAAAGTGTTCCTCTCTACTGAAATTAATGCCTGTGTTTACTTCAACACTACTTTCTGGTCGATGTTCTTTCCCGTTCGCAAAAACCTTGTATTGGGCGTAGGACTGTTCGCCACTACAAGCACAGAGGAGATTAAAGGCATTCTTGCACACGAGTTCGGACACTTCTCGCAAGACAGCATGAAGATTAGTTCGGTGGTTTATACCGCCAACATCGTGATGGGAAACCTGGTGTATGGCGAAGATGCTTGGGACAGATGGGTTGACCGTTGGAGCCATTTGGGATGGAGCCCTTTCTCTATCTTCGGTCTGCTAACGCGCTTCTTCACGGTTAGGGTGCGCCTTTTGCTCCAATCCTTATATAGGTATGTGAACATCGCCTATCGCGAATTGTCTAGACAGATGGAATACGATGCCGACAGCATTGCCTGCAAGGTGGTGGGAAAGGCCGTGATGGCATCGTCGTTCTACAAAACAACGGTGCTGATGCAATGCAGTTCTAACACGCATGTGGCGATGGTTCGACTGGGCGAAACATCAAAAAAGGCCGATCCGTTCGAGGTTTTGGAGATACTCGCGCAGATTAAATCGCACGAGGAAGGCAAGACCATCGAGGCCACAGAGTTGCTGCAAGCGGAGGTAAAGACCAACGATGAACCCACGGCGAGATTTTCTTGTGATGACCTTTGGAACTCGCACCCATCGGATAAAGACCGCATTCAGCACCTACCCAACATCCCTACACAGTGCAATGAGTCGCTGGTTGCGGCATGGAGCATACTTCCTGCCGACCTTCGACAACGTGTAGGCGAGCTGTTGAGGTTTGATAAAACGGCGAAAACGGGCATGCCGCAAATGCTAACGGGCGAAGAATTGCGGCAATGGTTGGAGAAAGAACTCGTTACCGAGCTGCTCGACATGCGCTTCCGCCGTTTCTTTGTGGAATGCGGATGTATCGACTTGTTCAATCCGATGGAGGAAATGCCGGCCGAAACGGTTACTTATCCCTTTACCAAACGTAACAGAAACATCGTAACGGCCTACATCAGAGCCTACGAAGATGCCGAGCAAATGATTGAAATCATTAACGGCAGCCGCGAGGTTAGCGCCGCTTACTATAAGGGGAAAAGCTATGCGCCAAACGATTTGCCTACCGTTGAACACAGCCATTATATGGAACGGATGTTGCCGAAGGTGAAGAACGTGTATCGCGAGATTTACACTTACCTGCGCAATGGCAGCCACGGAACGGAGGTTCAAGGGCTGTACGAACACCTTTTTGCGCTCAACAAGCGCATTGAGGCCTACCAGCAGGCTATCATTAAGCCGGCGGAAAAGATGGTGGAAGAATGGAACAGCAGTAATAAGGAAGACAAGGACGAGGCGCAGCTCTTGCAAGAATACGAACGTCTGCTAGCTGAATTGCACGAGATAATGCCGACAACGCTGCGTATGTTAAGCGAAGAATTGCATGCAGACGATACTTGTGCAGACCTATACAGGCTGTCGATACAAGCAACACCACCTAAGATAGGACTGGATAGCGATGCACAAATGAAGGAGATAAACACGTGCCTGTCGCTGCTCTCGCCCTTCCTAGAACTGTTACAACAGCAGTATGCCGAGCTTAAACTGGCCATTGGTAGGATTGCACAAGCAGAAGAGGAGTTGGAATTGGTGCAATAGAAAGGGGATAACGTTTACCCTTTACGCGCAACTTCCTTTGCTCCTTTCTCCTAAATATACGATAATCTTTGGCGCAACTTTACTGAACGCCATACCATTAAAATGCACTACTGAGGTAGAAGGATGGCTCCGGCCATCCTTTTTTGTTGCCGTTAATTTGCATATATGGTTTCTATACCCTAACTTTGTAAGTCCTTTGTGGCTCTCACGGCCTGCTACATTGCAAGCCATAACGCCACAAGTATTTGATTTTAAGAACATTAAGCTTCGCAAAAGGATATTGCGAGCTCTACATATAACAATAAATAGAGGCCATATTATGACCTCTCATTTGTGCATGCGCGTACAAATCGACATGTGCAAGCTACAAAAGGCGATTTGGGTAAGGCAAAATGGGCTAGGGATAGCCGTCTGGTTGACAGGGCTGTAACTAGCTAGATAGACAACGAGTGAGGCCTAACTAGTACATTGGTTCTTGCGGAACGAAATTGATAGATAACAAAACGGCTGGATAACTAGGCAACAACTGGCTATAATACGCGTTGAAACGGGTGTAACTAGCATGCTGTCACCCTCCATCAATCGCCATGCAACACTCCGTAAATTCATAAAATCAAGTACATACAGCAAATAACAATATGATATTCAGATACGATGTCCTCGTCATTGGAGGCGGTCATGCGGGTTGCGAAGCTGCTCGCGCTGCGGCAAAACTTGGTGCCAAGACCTGCCTTATCACAATGGACATGAACAAAATAGCGCAAATGAGCTGCAACCCGGCCGTGGGTGGCATTGCCAAAGGGCAGATAGTGCGCGAAGTTGACGCATTGGGCGGTGAAATGGGAATTATTACCGACTCTACGTCTATACAGTTCCGCATGCTCAATAAAGGCAAAGGACCGGCCGTTTGGAGTCCGCGAGCGCAATGCGATCGGGCTAAATTCATCACGAAATGGCGCGAAACGCTCGATTCTACCGAAGGATTGGACATTTGGCAAGACCAAGCCGACGAGCTGCTTGTAGAAGATGGCATGGCCGTTGGCGTGCGAACGCTCTGGGGTGCGGAGTTTCGGGCCAAGAGTATTGTGGTAACGGCTGGGACGTTCCTTAACGGATTGATGCACGTTGGCAAAGTGCAGATACCTGGCGGACGATGTGCCGAACCTGCCGTTTATAGATTCAGCGAAAGCATCGCTCGTCATGGCATCACCGTTGACCGAATGAAGACGGGCACGCCTGTAAGAATTGATGCGCGCACGGTGCACTTTGAAGAGATGGAAAGGCAAGACGGAGAGATTGATTTCCACCAATTCAGCTACATGCCCACGCCTAGAACGCTAACGCAGTTGCCCTGCTGGACCTTCTACACCACGCAAGAGGCGCACCAAGCATTGCAAGTGGGCATTGCAGATTCGCCCCTTTTCAACGGACAAATCCAAAGCACGGGGCCGCGTTATTGCCCCAGCATCGAGACAAAGCTCGTTACCTTCCCCGACAAGGAACAGCATCCGCTCTTCCTTGAACCCGAAGGCGAGAACACAGCAGAGATGTATCTCAACGGATTTTCGTCGAGTATGCCCCTCGATGTGCAGCTAAACGCCCTGCGAAAGATTCCCGCGCTACGCGATGCCAAGGCTTACAGGCCTGGCTATGCCATAGAATACGATTACTTCGACCCCACTCAACTACACGCTTCCCTCGAATCGAAAGTGGTGAAGGGCCTATTCCTTGCGGGGCAAGTTAATGGAACCACGGGTTACGAAGAGGCCGCCGGGCAAGGTCTTGTGGCAGGAATTAACGCCGCCATTGCTTGCAACGGGGGCGAGCCTTTTGTGATGAAACGGGACGAAAGCTACATTGGCGTGCTGATAGACGACCTGACAACGAAGGGCGTCGATGAGCCTTACCGCATGTTTACCTCGCGTGCTGAATACCGAATACTACTCCGTCAAGACGATGCCGATGCGAGATTAACCGAAAGGGCATACCAAATAGGACTGGCTACAAGGGAGCGTTTCGACCATTGGATGGAGAAAAAACAAAGCATCGAACGCATAATTAGCTTTTGCGAAACAACTACGGTGAAGGCTAACGACATCAATGCGGCACTTGAACGCTGGGGAACGACACCCTTAAACGGTAGCGCAAAACTAGCCGACCTTATCGCTAGGCCACAGCTAAACCTGCTGGCGCTTGCCGATGCAGTACCCGAATTAAAGGCTGCCATTGCGCAAACGCCCAACAGACAGGAGGAGATTGTAGAGGCCGCAGAAATAAAGATGAAGTATAAAGGCTACATCGAACGCGAGAAAATCGTGGCAGACAAGATGCGCCGCTTAGAAAATATCCGCATTAAGGGCCACTTCAATTACGAGGAACTGCACGAAATCTCCACGGAAGGACGGCAAAAGTTGGCGCGCATCAACCCTGAAACGTTGGCACAGGCCTCACGAATACCAGGTGTTTCGCCAAGCGATATTAATGTATTGCTCGTGCTGATGAATAGATAAAGCCACATCCTTGGATGAAACTTCTTATGGAGTAAGGCAACGAACACAAGCGAAATCTGTGGACAAGTGCAACGATTTAAACGCCGCAATGCTTATTTAAGCAGCGGGGAATAACGAAAATCGTCAAAGACATAAGACGTAAACGTTCCGAAACAACATAGCGAAAGAGGAGCATTGTTTGGCTATATTCCCCCACCCTAGCAAGTCTTCGCCAACAAAGTCTGAGCAAAAGCAGAACGAAACACAATCGCCCAAGGCGCACACATTATATATAGGAGCGCACGAAGGGCAATGAAACGGAAGGCGAAAACAAAGCCAACGCAAGCCCTTACATAAAGAAGTGTTAGACGTTTGGCTTAGACAGAGGATTGAAAGAGAAATTAAAAAGCGCGGACACATGAAGTATTACTCGAACCAACATGCGTTCCACGTGAAACAATTAATATAAGAATAGAAACATAACTTACTGTAAATGAATAACAAACTATTGATGGACAATCTGCGTTGTATACCAGATTGGCCGAAGAAAGGGGTGAATTTTCGCGATGTAACCACGCTATTTAAGAACCCCGAATGTATTAAAGTAATCACGGACGAGATGTGCGAGATTTACAAAGACAAAGGAATCACGAAGATTGTAGGCATAGAATCGCGCGGTTTCGTCATGTCATCGGCCGTAGCCATCAGGCTAGGGGCAGGCATTGTGCTTTGCAGAAAGCCCGGAAAGCTACCTTGCGAGACCGTACAAGAAAGTTATAACAAGGAGTATGGCACCGATACGATCGAGATACACAAAGACTCGATAAGCGAAGACGACGTTGTTCTACTCCACGACGACTTACTTGCAACGGGTGGAACGATGAAGGCCGCATGCGATTTGGTGAAGAAGTTCAACCCCAAGAAGATTTACGCCAACTTCATTATCGAGCTTGTAAACGAAGATCTTAACGGCAGAGCCGCGTTTGACAAAGACATAGAGATTTCAACACTCATACAAGTATAAGGGCTGCACAAGCAAAACAAACCGCATTAAACAGCATTGCACTGTGCACAAGCAGCCTTAACGCCAGCAACGAGAACACCTTAAACTTACCACACGCCACATCAGGCGTTGGAGAAAGACAATAAGGTATTCTCGTTTTGGTTTTAAATTGGAGTTTGCTGCCCATTGAAGAAAAGCCGAAAGAGAATAAACAAGGGATAAAACGCGACGTATTAAACCGCGAACAAAACGACGAAAGGCAGCATCCTGAATCAATAACGCTTTATATATATAAGCACTATAAATTGCTAAAATGGGGTAGGCTAAGACCACAAGGAAATAAGAGAAGACGAATAGAAGCGAGGGAAACAATGGATGGGAACGGAAGGAAACAGGGATAGGAAGGAAATAAAATAAGGATAGGAACGAAAGGAAAGAAGGGGTAGGAGCGAAACAAAACAAGGGGCAAGAGCGAAACAAAGCAGGGTACAGGAAGAGGAAGAAGAAGGTTAAAGCACAAAGGACGAACCATAACACGCGGTGAAAAGAAAGAATGGCTGCACCAGCAGCAAGCCTTTCAAATAAGACAAAGGGGGATAAGAACATACAGGAGGGCAGACAAAAAGGTGTTTATGGCAAGCTGATACATTCGAAATAAGAGGTCGCATAACCATCAACAACGTCTCTACTTCCCTACCCTACCTTTGCGATACGCAAGCAATACATTACGCGCGCGGTTCAGAATTGGGAACAATAACCCGCACAACTCTGGCTCAAGCTAAGAAAGGAAAGCAGTACGGGAAAAAGGGGAAGCAGCTGTAAGGCATAAAGGAAAGCAGTAGTACGGCATAAAAGGAAAGCAGCGGTACGACATAAAAGGAACGAACACTAACGCTTATGTTTCACGTGAAACAGCAAAACACGCAAACACTAGTGTACAAAGGGATTTCGAACGATGACAAAAGAAGAAAACGAAAGACGCTTGGCGCATTTGAAAGGCATAGTTCTGAGTCTGCCAGACAAACCAGGCAGCTATCAGTTCTACGACGAACAACACATTATTATATATGTGGGCAAGGCCAAGAACTTAAAAAGCAGGGTGTCTTCTTACTTCCATAAGGAGGTAGATAGATTTAAAACGAAGGTTTTGGTAAGCAAAATCTTCGACATTTCGTACACTGTTGTCAGCACAGAAGAGGATGCTCTGTTGCTAGAAAATAGCCTTATTAAGAAGTATAATCCTCGTTACAACGTTCTACTAAAAGACGGAAAGACCTATCCAAGCATCTGCATAACCAACGAACTGTATCCGCGCATCTTCAAAACGCGTACAATTAACAAGCGACTTGGCACCTATTACGGACCTTATAGCCACGTTCCCACAATGGTGGCTCTACTCGAACTGATTGGAAAGTTATACAAACCGCGCACTTGCCACTTCCCTATTACACGCGAAGGCATAGAGATGGGCAAGTATAAAGCATGCTTAGAGTATCATATACACAACTGCGACGCGCCTTGCGTAGGCAAACAATCGTGGGAGGACTACCAAGAAAACATCCGTCAAGCGCGCGAAATATTGAAAGGAAACACGCGCGAAGTACGCAAAATGCTGTACGAAGAGATGATAAAAAAGGCAGAAGAACTGAAATTTGAAGAGGCAGAGGCACTAAAAAAGCGGTATATTCTGCTTGATAACTATTGTGCAAAGAGCGAAGTTGTTAGTTTTAGCATCGCCGATGTGGACGTTTTCAGCATCACAGACGACGAATTTAACCGCACAGCCTTTATCAATTACCTGCATGTGAAGAATGGAACGGTGAACCAAAGCTTTACTTTCGAGTATAAAAGAAAGCTTGACGAGAGCAACGAGGACATTCTAGCATCTGCCATTCCTGAAATACGCGAGCGTTTTAACAGCAAGGCGAAAGAGATTATCGTACCTTTCGAGATGGAATGGGCCATGCGCGAGTCCACTTTTATTGTGCCACAACGGGGCGACAAACGCCGTTTGCTAGAACTTTCAGAGATGAACGGCAAGCAATATAAGTTCGACAGACTGAAACAAAGCGAGAAACTGAACCCCGAACAAAAGGCTGTTAGACTGATGAAGGAATTGCAAACCAAGCTGCAAATGCCACGTTTGCCCTTCCAAATAGAGTGTTTCGACAACTCAAATATATCCGGAACAGATGCCGTTGCGGGCTGTGTTGTGTTCAAAGGAATGAAACCCAGCAAGAAGGATTATCGCAAATATAACATCAAAACCGTGGAAGGACCCGACGATTACGCCTCGATGAAAGAGGTTGTAAGACGTAGATACACGCGCATGATAGAAGAAGAAACACCCCTACCCGACCTTATCATCACCGATGGAGGTAAGGGACAGATGGGCGTTGTGCGCGAAGTGGTGGTAGAAGAACTACATCTAGACATCCCCATTGCAGGTTTGGCCAAAGACGATAAGCACAGAACCAACGAACTGCTCTATGGATGGCCACCGCAAGTAGTGGGTTTAGACGTGAAAAGTGAGCTTTTCCACGTGCTCACTCGAATACAAGACGAGGTGCACCGTTACGCAATTAGCTTTCACAGAGACAAGCGAAGCAAGCACGCCCTGCACTCCGAACTAGACGATATAAAAGGTATTGGCCCCAAGACAAAGGCCACCTTGTTGAAAGAATTGAAGTCGGTTAAGCAGATAAAAGAGGCAACGCTCGAAGTTCTTGCCAAGCATATAGGCAACGCTAAGGCACAGATTGTATATAAACATTGGCACAGCGAAACACCCAAAGAAACGTCATAGCCCAACCAACAGAAAGCAATTGTAGCTCATCAGCATTTGCAAGCGGCTTGGTTTGCCACTAAACATTTCTACAAACACCACCTATGCCAATGCGCCTACCTTGCTATCATGTAAGGAAGAAACAAGACCCCGCCTGCTTATAGCTGTTCGCAAGCAAAGAATACATTGCCGGTTGGCAACTAGCAAAGGAAAATAGCGCACCCGTTGAAAGCTTGTAGCACACCAAAGAAGTAGCAAGATAGGCACATTTTCTATATAACTATCTGATTACCAGCGCATTATGATTTTCACAAATATACAAATGAGCTTTGTACAAGCAGCATTTGATGAGCTTACTTTGAGAAAATCTGATAACATAAATGAAGTTAACACAATGAATATCAACATCTTACACAATCAACAATACAATAAAAATTACCTGAGAAGATAAGGAACACTCCCCCAAGATGCAACAAAATGGGACAGGCAAGGATGCAGCACTGGTTGCTACCGATCAGGGGTTCGATTTATTGGCGGATG
>ERZ773043.2263-NODE-2263-length-10152-cov-10.843122_pt1 | contig 10152 bp, 8 predicted proteins | sample MGYA00580636_ERZ773043 | MGnify/ENA primary metagenome ERZ773043 (study PRJEB29015, sample SAMEA2737992) | human oral metagenome | biome: human oral; feature: human-associated habitat; material: dental | place: China | collected 2065 ... | reverse complement strand
TGTGAACGATGTCCAATCGTGCCGTCAGTTCAGGAGACCGGAGCGGACATGGTCAAAACACGAAACGGGAAGACGAACAACCAGGAATCGGCCCCGGCCCCGCTGCCCAAACGAGAGGTACACGGGGGCGCTGCACAACCCACCACTTCACGGGATGTGGTGCGGGACGAGAACGCGTTACGCCCCGCTCAGAAGGGAGGGGCGCCGTTCAAGAGCGCCTGGCCGGAGTCCCGGGAAACCGCATTCCCACCCGTGCCGTCCCCCTTCGCCCCGCCGCCTACATTGTGGGCGGAACTGGCGGGGAACGCATCTCCCCAGAGATCCCTCTCCACCATCCCGAAACGTCCCGACACCGGCGCCATGGGTTCATCCCCCGAGGAAACCGATTCCCCCGACGGGCCGATCACGACCGGGCACCGGGCGATTCTGCCCCCCACGGATGCGCCAGCCGCGATCCCGGCACATCAGGCCGACGACGACGAGGACGAACCGCGGCGTGGAACACTGACGGACGCGACCCCGGCCTATGTCTCGTCATCCACACCCCGTTCCCCCTCGCAGCCCACGTCGCCCCCCGGGAAGAGCGGGGGAACCGACCCGGACGAGGCCGCCAAACCGGTCGGCGTCCCGGATGCGGATGCCGGGGGAACGAAACCGGATCAGACCCCGTCGCCCGAGGAACCGCCGGAACGAGCCGCTGAACCGGCCGCGGCCCCGGCCACTTCGAGTGAATCACCGGAAACCTCCGGGGACGCCGGTCTCGTGGTCAACGCCACCACCTATTCACAAATCCGCAGCATTTCGCGGGGGCACTGGGGCCTCACCTTCCTGTCCAGCCTGGGGATTCTCCTGTCGGCCGGGGCACTGACCGTCATCGCGTCCTCCATTCAGCAGTTCACCGATTTCGGTGGCCTGCCGAACTCCGCCGCCCTGCTGGGCCAGATCACCCGGACCTGGTCGCAGCTCGCGACCGACGGGTTCGCCCAGCTGCTCGCGATCATGCTCCCGGTGTTCCTCGCGCTGCTGACCACCCTGTACATCGCGTTCTCCATCCAGGGCAACCACAGCCCGGACCGGGACGACCGCGTGACCAACGAGCAGGTCGCCCTCCAGCAGGCGCGGGAGGGAATCATCCTGCTGCTCTCGGGCCTGACGGGGATGGCGATCACCCTGACGATCCCCTGGCTCACGGAACGCGCACCGCTGCTGCTCCTCCTGCCCGCCGGCGGGGTGATCACCTGCGGTTTCGTGATCGCGATCCGCACCCGTTCGCTGGAGAACGAACGGATGCGCCTGGCGCGTTCCAAACAGCAGGAGGAGGTCCTTTCCAGAACGAACGCCGAGGCCACCGAGACCCGGCTCAGGAAGCAGGGAAGGGATCGCGAACGCCAGGAGAACAACCGGGACCGCAGGGAGAAGAAACGCGACCGGAACCGGGCCTCCAGGCAGGCCCTGCTGCGTCACACACGAAAACGGCTGCTGGCAAGGCACTTCATCGTCACGACCCTACTCGCCATCTTGAGTCCGGCACCCCTGACCTGGCATCTCGCGCACAACGTGACAACGGTCTGGGAGGTTCTGCTGTTCCACATCGCAACCGTCGTGTGGCTCAGGTTCTTCTGGGGCTACACCTTCACCCTGATGCGGAAGGACGTGCTGGCCGAGGCCATGAAACCCGGGAACAACCGTCTGGCCCGTCTCGGGGCGTGGCTGGTGCGCACGGCGTTCGAGTTGCTGACCACCCTGATCGCCCTGGGGGTGATCGTCCTGATCCTCGTGCGGCTCCCGGGGCTCGCCGAGCTGCCGTTCATCGTCGTGTGCACGATCTGCTGGCACCTGGTTCTCGTGGTGATCCGCTGGCTGTACCAGCAGTGCAGCAGGACGGGCCGCGGCATCCGGCAACTGGATCGTCGCCTGAAGCTGGTGCGGCTGCGCCGGGAGGTCGCGGAGCTCCGCGCGGGAATCTCGTAGGGCCCCGGACGAAACGGGCTATGGTGATTTCGGGGTTCGCGTCCCAGTCCTCCGCGGCCCGGCACCAGACCTGACAGGACGGAGTCATTCATGGACGCCAAGTCTCTGGACCGCAATTCCCCCGTCCCGCTCTACGTGCAGATAGAGGATTTCATCCGACACGAGATCGCCACCGGGTCCTGGAAACCCGGGGAGCGGATCCCCTCGGAGGCCGCCCTCAACGCCGCCCTCGGGGTTTCCCGGATGACCGTGCGGGGGGTGCTGAACGGACTGGTCAGTGACGGTCTCCTCCAGCGCGTCCCCGGGAAGGGCACCTTCGTCACCCACCAGAAGATCGCGACGCTCCCCCCGGCCTACAAAGGTGTCCGGGAACAGTTGGAGCAGATGGGCTTCGCCACCACCACGGAACTCGTCAGCATCCGCAGAACCATTCCGGGCAAGGCCATCCGCGACGGGTTGGGGATCGCCCCATCCACCCCTGTCCACGAGGTCGTGCGCCGGCGTTCCGTCGACTCCCACCCGGTGAGCCTCCACCGCTCCTTCGTACCCGTCCACCTCGCGCCGGAACTGGAACACGACGACGTCCTGGGCGAGCAGCTGTGCGTGATATTGGAGAACAAATACGGGCTGCACTCCTCATACACCGGGGAGCAACTCGAGGCCGTGGCCGCCACGAAGGAGGAAGCGGATCTCCTGGGCCTGCGTCCGGGGGCTCCGCTGCTGCTGTTGCAGGACACGATCTCGGAGGCCTCCGGGAGGGTTTTCGAGTTTTCGAAGATCCTGTTCCGCGGCGACAGGATCAAACTCCACTTCGACTACAGGTCGTGACACACCGGGCCGGGGAGGCCCGGCCCGGTGTGTGTCCCCGAGGGCTCAGAAGACGCCCGTGTCCAGGCTCTCGTAGAGATCCACGAAACGTTTGAACGCCTGGTCATAGGCGGCCCCGGCCGCCGGGTCGGGATCGAACCTGCCGACGACCGCGACGGCCCGCGCCGCCGCCTCCTCGCAGGACGAGTACAGCCCCGCCCCCACCCCGGCGTACATCGCGGCCCCGAGGCAACCTGCCTCCGAGGTGCGCAGGATCTCGATCGGCCGTTGAAGGACGTCAGCGAGCATCTGGGACCACAGGGCAGACTTCGCCGCGCCGCCCACGAGCCTGATCGTCCCGGCCTCGATCCCGGCGGCGGCCTGGGCGTCGAGGATGTCGCGCATCTCGAAGCAGATTCCCTCCAGGACGGCACGGGCGACGTCGCCCTTGGTGGTGGCGAGCGCCATGCCGTTGATGTTGGCTCGCGCCTGCGGGTTCTGACGCGCCCCGGAGGCACCCGCCAGGTACGGCAGGAACGTGACACCGTTGGCCCCCACGGGCGACCTCCGGGCCTGGGAGGTGATGATGTCGTAGGGATCGACCCCGGCCACCTCACCGGCCGCGCACTCCTCGTGGCAGAACGTGTCCCGGTACCAGCGCAAGGAGGACGCGGAGGTGTTCGAGAACGCCTCGATGGTCCAGTTCCCCATGCCGTGGTTGGGTTTGACCACCAGTTTCCGCGCCGGGTCACGCAGCGGCTCGTCCATGACCACGTAGCAGGAACCGAAGGTCCCCATCACCATCACGCAGTCGCCTCCCCTGACGGCGCCTCCCCCGAAGGTGGAGCAGTTCTGGTCGTGGGCGCCCAAGCACAGCAGGGTGCCTTCCGCCAGGCCCGCGCGGCGCGCGATGTCCTTGCCGATCCTCCCCACGACCTTGCCCGGAGAGGTGACGGGGTGGGCGCGTTTCTCGACGGGCACGCCGATCAGGTCGTGGATCCCCCGCGACCACTGCATCGAGTCGACATCGAGCATGCCCTCCCGCGACGCCGACGACAGGTCGGTCCAGTATCCGTCGGCGCCCCACTCCTTCAGGAGGAACTCCTGCTCGGAGAGGAACCATTCGGTGCGCGCCCAGTTCTCGGGTTCGTTGTCGCGCAGCCACGCCCACTTCGGGGCTGCGCTGTTCGTCCCGAGCGGGTCCCCGGTCTCGAGGTAGAAACGTTCGGCACCGTAGGCCTCCCGCAGCTTCGGAATGTATGGCGCGCCCCGCAGGTCCTGCCAGGACAGGAAGTCGCGGATGAGGTTGCCCTCGGCGTCGACCAGCGCCAGCAGCGGCGCCTGCGACGAGAACGCGACCGCCCGGATCTCCTCAGGGGAGACACCGGATGCGGCGACGGCCTCCCGGCAGGAGTCCGTCAGCGGGGGAATGATGTCCTCGTAGCGCTGTTCTACGAGCCCGAGCCCGGGGTAGACGCACGGATACTCCCGGTAGTCCTGGCCGAGGACGTTGCCGTCGAGGTCGAAGACGATGGATTTGCAGCCCGTGGTACCGGCATCGATGCCGACGAGGAAGTCAGACATGATCCCACCTCTCAGTTGGTGCCCAGGTGGGCGGCGTACTGCTGGACGAGGCTCGCGGCCGACCGGGTGCCGATCAGCGAGACACCGAGCTGCTCGATCATCCACAAGGTCGCGGGCATGGTGAAGGTCCTGGGAACCCCGGAGACCTTCAGTTTCGTGTTGTCGTTGGTGATGTTGTCTCGCATCACCTGCACCTGGGCCTCCGTGGGGAATCCCTGCGATCCCGTCGCGGTCTTGACGTAGTCGACACCCGCGTCGCTGCAGATCCTGGTGAGCCTCGCGATCTCCTCGTCGGTGAGGAAGCAGACCTCGAAGATGACCTTCGACAGGGCGGTTCCCCTCGTCCGTTCCACGAGCCCCTCCACCTCGCGTCGCGTGAACTCGTCGTCGCCCTCACGCAACCGCCCGATGTTGATCACCATGTCGACCGCAGTGGCCCCGAGACGGATGCCCTCCTCGATCTCGGCGAATTTCATGTCGGTTGAGGTGCACCCGTAGGGGAAGGAGATCGCGGTGCCGACCCTGACGTCCGAGCCCCGGAGTTCCTCCGCCACCACGGGTGTCCAGAAGGAGTTCGTGTAGCAGGCGGCCACCCCGGCCGACCTGGCGGCCCGTGCATGGGCCCGGATGTCCTCCTCCTTGGAGCTCTGCAGATGCAGCGCCATGTCGAAGTGTTTGGCGTACTCCGCCACTGTCAGATTCATGTTCATCTCCTGGCTTCCTTGCCGCTTTGCTGATTGTGGCCGCCGCATCGCGGCCCTCTCGTGGGTTCCAGACGATTCATCGTCGGTTCTCGTGTGCCGGGTGTTCCGGTCGCGCATTTCAGGACTGCCCCCTGGCCGCCTTCATGAAACGCCGCTGGTAGCTGATCACCTGGTTCGAGGACGCGAACCGGGCGAGGTACCGCGGCTCGGCCGTTACGACGATCCGGCGGGTCATGTCGGCGAATTCGGGTTCCATCAGCAGCCGGTCGATGTCCGGATAGTTGAACGCCCCCTCCATGGAGCAGATGATCAGCCTCGTGTCGTCGAGGTTGGCGTTGCGGAGGGCGCGCAGGGAGTGCCTGACGGCATCAAGCCCGTCCCCGGCTCCGGAGGACACGTCCACTCCCCGGGCGTGCAGGACCTCCCGGGCGATGGCCTCCACCTCCTCGAGCCCCAGGTTCTTCTCCCCGGAGGAGAGGTAGTCGGAGGCGATCAGGTAGCTGCGCAGTTTCTCCAGCTGGTCCTGTTGCCGGGTGAGTTCGTGTGCCCGCAGGAACCCGCAGATCCGTTCCGTCTGTATCTTCCGGTGCCGGATGAACGCGTTGATGAAATACGGCCTGGCCTGCAGGGCGAGCTGGGTCTGGTAGGGCTCGAACATGAGGGTGAAGTTGACCCGGTATCCCTCCTCGGCCAGGCGGAGGGCCAGGTTGTGGCCGCGGAGGCAGTCCTTCGTGGCACCCCGGGAGAAGCGCACGTCGAGACCGCCGTCGCCCTGCAGGAGCTGCCCGACGTTGCCGGGGTTCACCGGCCCGGTGTGCGGCACCTTGATCACCACCCGCCACGGGGAGAGGATCTCCCGGAACCGGGCCGCCTCCTCCAGGATCTTGGAGAAGTCCTCCTCGAAGGGGTTGTTCAGTTCCACCGAGATGTCGCACCCGGGGCCGAGGATCCTTCCCAGCTCCGTCATGACCTCGTCGCGGTCGCGGAAACGCCCGCCGATGTTCGCCTCCGGGTTGTTCAGGAACAGGTCGTAGATGATGCCCGGATTGCACGTGAGGTTCGAGACGAACGGGGCCAGCGGTTCCACCTCGTAGGGGTTGGCGGAATCCGCGGAGTAGAGGACGTTTGTCGGTCGCTGCCTGCCGTTCTCCCCGCACCCGATGTCGCGCACGAGATCGACCACCACCGCCCCCTCACGCAGGCCGAGTTCCCTGCGGAAACCGGCCGGCGTCCCGCTCGGAGGGGTCCGGAAATGGGTCACGACCTCCTCCAGCCCGGCCCCCACGTCGATCCCGCGGGCGCGTTCCGAGAGGAACTCGAAGGTTTCCCTCTCCACGGGGGTGTCGAGGACACGGGCCACCAGTTCCTCCCTACCCGGGGGAACGGGAAGGTGTAGATCACGCAGCGTCAACCGGATCCGCGCGCACCTGTGGGTCGTGGTCATTTGAAGCATCAGCAACCTCCAGCCGGCTCCGCCTCCTCGCGGAGCCGCTGCCACTGTACAGCGCTAGTCCAGTATAGACAATAAGGGGGCACCGCAAATGCAACAACAGGATTCCGCGGCCCCACCGCCCGGGATCAGCCCCGGCGGCGCGATATCACGTCCTCGAGGACCGCCACGTCGACGGCGGGGCAGCCGACCATCAGGTCGCAGGGATCGGCCAGCACGACGGCGGGGGCATTGGGCTCCCCAAGGTCGGACAGGACCAGGCTCGCCCCGGTGAAGTCTTCACCGTGGGTGTAGGCGGACTCGGTCACCACCACGGGAAGGGAGGCACCCCTGGCCGCGGCCAGGCCCTGGGACGAGTCCTCCACCACCACGCAGTCACCGGGACTCGCACCCAGTTGCTGAACCGCGTGCTTGTAGATGGCCGGGTCGGGTTTCTTCCGCGCCACCACGTCGCCCGCGAACACCTCGATCCCGGAGGCGAGCCCGGCGCCGAGAACCGTTTCCATGACCGCCCTGACCGATTCGGGCGCCGACGTCGAGGCGACCGCGACCGTCCATCCCGAGGCCGTCGCCTCGATGACAAGCCTGCGGATTCCCGGGCGGGCCGGTACCAGACCGTCGGCCACGATCCCGCGGAACAGCTCGCTCTTGAGCGCGTGGACCTCGGCCACCAGCCTCGCGCGCTCCCCCGGGGTGTCCTCGAGACCGCGGGCGGCCATCACATCGGGGGACAGCACCGAGGAGAGGCGTTCCTTGCCGCCCCCGATGCCGAGCAGCCTCGCGTAGGTGGGGTCGTCCCACTCCAAGGGCAGGCCCATCTCCCGGAAGGCCCGGTTGAACGCCACCCTGTGTCCGTCGCGCTCGGTGTCGGCGAGGACGCCATCGCAGTCGAGAAGCAGGAAGGGCATGGTCTCACCGCTCCCCGCCGGCCCGCCCGGCGCTGCCGAACAGCTCCAGGAAGGAGGCCACCGTGTCCGCGACCCGCCGTTCGACCTCTCCCAGGATCGGCAGGGGTTCTCGCCGCCCCGCCTCGCGCGCCGAGCCGAGCGATTCCTCCATCGCGTCGAGGTAGGCGTGTTTCACCGCGGTGGAGACGTTGATCTTCGACACACCCGCCGAAATGAAGGAACGGAACTCCTCGGGTTTCAGCCCGGTGCCACCGTGGAGGACGATCGGCAGATCGGTCAGCCTCCGCAGGTGGCTCACGCGTTGCGGCAACAGCACCGGGGGCAGCTTGTACTGGCCGTGAGCGGTTCCCAGGTGCGGCGCCAGCAGATCGACCCCGGTTTCCCGGGCCACCCGGACGAGCTCTTCATCCGCGTAGGAATGAGCCAGCGCGTCGGAGCCCACCCCGTCCTCGACACCGACGATGTTCTCGATCTCCGATTCAACGTCGACCCCGTTCGGATGCGCCCACGAGACGACCCGGGCGGTCTGTTCCGCGGCCTCGGCCAACTCCAGGTGGGAGGCGTCGAACAGGACCGAGGACCAGCCCGCGTCGATTACGGCCCGGGTGAGTTCCAGGTCGGGGCAGTGATCCAGGTGCAGGGACAGCGGAACGTCCGAGCCTGCGGCCAGTTCCTCGAACATCCGGGCCAGGAAACGCGGGCCGAGCGCCTTGGCGGTGCGCGCGGATACCTGCACGATGGCGGGCGAGCGTTTCTCCCCGGCTGCGCGGACGACCGCTCGCAGCGTCAGCCCGTCGAATATGTTGAACGCCCCGACGGCGTATCCCCCGTCCTGCGCCGCGTGGACGATGCTTTTCGTCGAAGTCCTCATGACGACCTTCCGTGGTATGCGATTTCTACCGAGATGAGGCAACTGTACCCGTCTAGACCGGAATGTTGCGGGTCATCGGGAAATCCATGACCCGATGTCCTGTCAAGACCGGTTGAACCAACCCGCCCGCCGGGCCCATCGGGGCGAAACTGCTGTGCCAAGCCACCCGCTGAGCCGACCCTGTTGACGCGGCCTCCAGGCCCTGTTGCGAACGGTGCCGTCCGAGCTAGGACTCACCAGGCGGGACGCTGGATCGCCCGGTCCGGTGCGCCGCGACCGGGCATGACTTTCGCGACAGGGCCTAAGCTCGGGGTGTGTACGCGGCAAAACACTTCGAGATTCCCGACGACTACCTGACCGGGCTGCTCGGCCGGGTGCGGGCCGGGAATCTCGTGACGATCCACGAATCGGGACCGCAGGCGACCTTCGTCCCGTTCCACCTGGAGACGCGCGGGACCGGCCAGGTGCTCGTGACGCACCTGATGCGCATCAACCCGCAGGCCGTCGAGCCCGTCACGGGGCCGGCGCTGGTGATCATCGACGTTGACGACGCCTACGTCCCCCCGGCCTGGTACGCCACCAACAAGGACCTCCCGAACGTCCCCACCTGGGACTACATCACCATTCACGTCACCGGAAGAGTCCGTTTCACCGCCGACCCCGGGGCCGCCCTCGAAGCTGCCCGCGAACTCACGTCCCGGATGGAACCGCCCGAGGTCCTGGAGGCCGTAGGCGAGGAGAAGCTGCGCAAAATGGCGCGGGCGATCGTCAGGGCCGAGGTTGCGGTGGAGAAGATCCAGGGCAAGGCGAAGGCCAGCCAGAACCGCCATCCCGACGACGTCAGCAGTCTGCTGGCCCACCTGGAACGCGAGGGCGAGACGGAGCTTGTGAGGTACCTGAGGGAGGTCGCACTCCCCCACGCCACCGAACGCTTCGGAATGATCCACGACCTGCGGACGGGCCGGCACCTGCCCACCAGCGCCGCCGAACAGAAGTCGCCACGAGCGGACGAAACCCTCTCCCCCGACATTGGCTGAGCCGCCCAAGAACCCCTACGGCAGCTGATTGAACCGGGCCCGCGAGCGCCTCACTCCCTGAAGCTGGTTGAGTCAGCGCGCGAGCGCAGCGAACGGCTGAGTCGAAACCACCCGACAGCCAGAAAGCCGACTCGACCGCAAGTCCCCGAAAACACACGCCCTGATTTTCGCCTCGAGCTGCTCCCGTTGTCGCGCCCCGGCTCGCTCTGTTTCGAAAGCTCCACGGGATCGAGACATCCAAGCAACCGCTCCCCTTGCTTGGACCTGTGATCCGCGGGTCCAACTGAACCTGGCCCCGCGGACCAACGCTCCAACCAAGCCGGGGTGTTGCCTGGATCCCGTTCCGTCGGGCCCGGGCGAAGACGCCGGGGCGGCACGCAGTATCGCGTGCCCCGTCGCTTCCCAAGCGTCTCGGAGGCAGCGATGTGTCTTCTTCGATCTCCCCAGGACGGGGTTTATCTCTTGGAACACCAGGGAAGCCTGACCAGGTCCCGGATGGCTTCGCTGAGTTCAACCGGATCCATCTTGGAACGTTCACCGACGATCTCGACCTTCAGCAGACGTACCGGATCGGCGGGTGGGCTGCCTCCAGGGGACCAGAAGGCAGTGCTGATCCGTAGATCCAGGTGGCCTCCCTTCAGGCCCCGGCGGAACCCATCCACACCTGCCCTGTCGTCGCCGTGGAGTTTCCAACCGCGTGCCCCGAGCCCGAGCAGGGCCTCGCCCCAGACCTGGTTGCCGGGGAACTCCGGAACCTCCGCGTAACTGCTCCGGCCAACCTGCTCCACCAGCGGCGTCATGTGGTAATCGATGCAATGGG
>ERZ773043.2258-NODE-2258-length-10166-cov-9.281970_pt1 | contig 10166 bp, 14 predicted proteins | sample MGYA00580636_ERZ773043 | MGnify/ENA primary metagenome ERZ773043 (study PRJEB29015, sample SAMEA2737992) | human oral metagenome | biome: human oral; feature: human-associated habitat; material: dental | place: China | collected 2065 ... | reverse complement strand
ATGGTATAATACACACAGGCGAACGAAGAATAATTGTTCAATGTAACACGAAAAGGCCAGGGAGTTCCAGTCCCTGGCCTTTTCTAATTCTATACGTCATTTATCTAAAAACAAATATAATATAGTATAAAAAATTATATTATATTTGTTTTTTGTTTTTGTATTGATTAAATTCTTTGATGAAGCGTTCGAGTACCGGAAGGCTTACATTACATTTTTTAGCAAACTCTTTTTTTGTTGGAATTTGTCTGTTTAAATAAAGGGAATAAAGAGTTTCAAAATTTGCAGGCGGAAGGATTTTTTTCCGACCTTTATATTTTCCGGCTGCTTTTGCGAGGGCAATTCCTTCACGCTGGCGCTCAAGGATTAATTCTCTTTCAAATGTTGCGATGGCACCGATCATCGTAATCATCATTTTTCCCGCTGGAGTATCAGAATCCAATTTTTCTTTTTCACTGACAATTTTTACATTCTTTTTTTTCAGCTGTTCTATGATATCAAGTAAATCCTTGGTGTTTCTGGCAAGTCGGGAAAAAGATTCTATATAAAGCGTATCACCATCTCGGACGAATTGGAGCATTTCTTTTAAGATAGGGCGGTTGGTACTTTTCCCTGAAGCTTTTTCTTCAAAAAATTTATTTATTTTGAATTTTTTGAGATCTTCATATTGCCGTGTTGTATTTTGTTCAATCGTAGATACTCTGATATAAGCAATATTCATCGTGATAATCCTTTATAACACAATTTTCTTGAACGCTCTTTTTCTTTTAGCTTTTCTATAGAAAAATCAAGAATTTTTGTCTTTCTTTGATGGAGCATTTCTTTATAAAAAGAACGTTCAACAGATGATAAGTGAGGAGTATTATCTATGATTGCATTAATTTTTTCCATATTAATTCGGGAATAAATTCGCTTTAAAGCAGTGGTGCAATCTGGATTAACAAGAGAAGATGTATATGTAAAATAATTTACCTTTTCATTCTGGATTTTCATAGCAGCCGTTGGGAATACATATATTCGATGATTTATCTCATCCGGAGAAGATAAAATAGATTCCATAGTTTCTTTTGTTTGTCGAGAATACAAAGAAGAAGCGCAGTCGTATATTGGCGCAAGCTCTGCTTTCGGGGGATTCATACTGGTTAATAATCCCCAATTTCCATTGTGACGGTCAAAGTTTCCGATTAATGTATCAGCGATGTACATATTCCAAAAATGTTCTTTCAATTTTTGTACCGGATATATTTCCTGCTCTTTAATTGTAGTCATGATATCTGTTAATTCTGTTCCATATCCTTCCTCGGAACTGGTAATAATTGAATTTTTCAGCATGGCAAATTCAAGAAGATGCCGACCGTCCGTTTCAAAGTCTTTACAGGCAACGACAGGCATATCTTTATAGGATCCCAATATAGTTTTTTGCGCAGGGATTCCTAAACTATCAAAAATATGGCAGCCCAAATATTCACACACATTAGAATTGGTGGGTTTTCCAAGATAAGGAGTTTGAAATTTCAACATATATTTTTCATTATTATATATAATAGAAATCTTTTTACCCTTTGCACCCCTAAATCCCTTATATGGATCAACGGGGAAATCTGTAAAGTCGATATATTTATCCATTTTTCCTTTTCATAAACCTAAATATTTTTTACGTAGATAATTAGCTTGTTCTTCTGTGATGGTTTGATCCCAGTAGGCAGAATTGATTGAGCCGTCAACTTCATCAACCAAACAATCAAGATGTCTACTATTTTCAGCCATTCCTTTCTTTAAAGCATCGATATCTTTTTGGAGATAGATAGGAAGATGCAGCTCTAAATAACCTTTATCAATTGGTTCATGTTGTATAATATATTCTTTGTCTTCCACAATATCCCTTCCTTTCACAAAGTATTTTTTACAAAGTATTTTTGTGGTATAATGCAAATAGAAATGAGATAGCCGATAAATATCCCGGTCAAGGAACGGCTCCCTCAACGATAATTGTTTGAAGAAAGCCTTCTCAAGCCATTGGGAATGGCTTTTTTCAATGCATAAAATTATTTATGCATCATGATAGCTATTAAGGTTCCGAAAGCTATCATGATAGATAACGTTTCAAATACGCTCATAGTATCACCCCCTCAAAGTAAGAGGGGAAAGCCGTTTATCTGACTATCTCATAGATGAATTATAGCATATTTGATGCTCTATTAATTTTATCAAAATCATTGGAGAAAAACAAATATAGAATCTAAAATGTTAAATAATTTTATCAAATAAATTGGCATATGATTTCATATTTAATAAAATTAAGAAATAAATAAAGGTATACCCTATATTTAATTTTTAAAATCCGGATGATATTATTATCCGGATTTTAAAATAAATCACTATGCGTTCCTGTTCGGGTCAGATACAGAAATAATTTACTTTCAGATATTTCATATATTAAAAGCCAATCAGGCGTTATATGACATTCCCTGCAACCTTTATAAGCACCATTCAAATTATGATCGTTATATTTTGATGGAAGCGATTTTCCTGTAGCAAGAAGTTTAAGGACATTCGTTAATAAAGAAGTATCATACCCCCGTTTTTGTATTTTCCTTAAATCTTTTTGAAACTTTGTAGATGGTATTATGCTATACATCCAACAGCTCCTCCATCATCTCATCAACATCAGTATAAATCTTACCGATTGAAGGATTTTCTTTCAATTTCTGTACCTCCTCAATGGCAGCAATTGTTTCTGCGTTAGGGATTTCATAGTTGATCACCGATTGCATATATTTTATGATATTTCCCTTTACATTATCTCCATTGCGGGTAACAATACTTTTAAATGCATTATATACTTCTCTGTCCATAGAAAACGAACAAGTTATGGTATTACTTTTGTTCATATTTATAACTCCTTTCAAACACTTATATTACTTAGTAATCTTACTAAGTAATATAAGTGTAAATATATTTTTTTAGAAAGTCAATACCTTAGCGAAATTGGTAGATGTAAACAGAAATTTTTTCAATCGAAATAATTTTATTATTTGTATTATTGCAGTGTGAATAATGGATGTTCCCACATTTCAGGATGTTTACTGAGCCAATTAGGCAAGGAGTAATAATACCGGCCTAATTCGCTTGAGGAGTCCCATTTTTCATGATGATATTCTTCGAAAAGGATTTCTATTTTTTTTATAAACGCAGGGGAATAATTTCTTGATGTATCTATATAATTAACGCCGGGGCAATTTTTATCCATCGAAATTGCCGTATATTCCCAATAATCCGCTTCAATGTTATAAGATAAAGTTTTATAACCACTGACAATTTTATTTACTAAACTTTTATCAGGACCATCTGTCCATTGAACTCGGACAGAATTTCCATTGCTAAAATTTTCAGATGTAACCCGGAATTTAACTCCCGGGAATTTATGCCTTAAAACCTTTTTGATTTCTTTTGCAGTAATTGCGGCTTCTGTCATTTTCTACTCCCTTCGATAAACAGCACTGAATGACTCAATCCGGAATCACTCTATGCTCTCGCAAGCTTTTTTGCTGGCAGCGGAAAAACATAGGCGGCAGAGGGAAAAGGTAAATTGTCAAGGGACAAGGAACGATACGCCGTAGGGCAGCCCTTGCATCTTTTTCCGTCCTATGTACGCTAAAAAAGCAAAAAATGCGTTTTAAAGAATGGCTGCCTTTCTTGATCCGGAAGGCAGCTTCATTTTCTCCTTAATAAATAAAAAGTATTGAATAATCAATACTGAAAAATAATATTTAATAACATATAATAATAAAAAATAATACACTTTAGCACTTATCCAATGTCCATAAGGAGCCTGGATAGGTGCTTTTTTGATGGATGTATATTTTGAAGGAAAAACAATAATGCTGAAATAAATAAGAGCGGATGTTCCAAGCTTTCTGCAGAGGAACGAAAGGTTGCTGGAAAAGGAAGCGGGAAGATACCGAATATTTGGGGAAAGTTTAAAAGGTAATTTATTAGCGTTGAGACCAGACTAAAGAATCCCCTGCCTTTAGGTGTGGGGAGTGTCAAAAGAAATAAAAAAGCTATAATGAAACTCAGAAATATTTCATTACAGCCTTTTTCCTCTATACGGTACAAGAATCTTGAGTTATTTTTTCTATTCGCTTTTGTATTTTTTTTATTCTACTCATCAGACGGGGATGGTCTGAAAATGGAATTACCCACCAAGGATCATTTCCATAAAAGTGATAAAGTCTGTATAAACCGTTAATCAGTTCATCACCCAAGCCTATTTTTATGGCATAAGCATCGGCTTTTGATTCAATTTTACGACTAAAAAAATTTGAAAGTAATCTTGAAGGATAATATATAAGGAAAGTATAAATATTTAAAAAAATACTAATTATGAAGGCTATTAAAATTGTAAAAATTTGTATAATTGGAAAAAAACGAAATATATTCAGTAAAAATATTATTAAACATAATATTTTTATGCAGAAAATATTAAGAATACTAACCCCATACGATAAATTAAAAAAATGGATATCTCCATTGTGATGATGGCCCATTTCATGGGCAATAATTCCTGCCAATTCTTTAACAGAAAAAGTGGAAAGCATTGGTTGAGTAATTGTAATATCTTTTGCGCCGGATGCGAAAGCGTTAATTTCAGAACATGAAGAAACAAAGTATTTATATTTTGTTGTATCAATTCCTTTTTCTTCTATATAGTTTGTAATAGCATTAATTTTTTCCTGTTCGAGTGGAATAGGCTTGCTTTGCCCTCGAAGTTTTCTTTGGAAAAATCTCGTGACAGGGAAATAAGGAAAAACAAATCCCCAAAGAAAACAAACCAATAATATAAGGGAAGCTAATTCCGCAATAAAAATACTATTTTTATTTATAGGGATATGAAGCAGAGGTAAAGTGAAAGTCCAAAAAGCATCTATTCCAGGTACAGGAAATAATTCTTTAGCAATAGCAAAAACAGGGAAGATAATAATCATATTAATCAAGAGATTTAAGATGAAATCGATTAAAAGCCACATAAAACACCCTTTCTATTCTTTAAAACAAATATATAATATTATTTTATAGTATTATATATTTGTTTTAAATTGTAATGGGATTACTTTATTCTGTTGCCGAACAGTCTGTTCATGCCTGCTACAGTGACGATAATAAGTTTATCATCAATTCTTTTTGTTTCTCTATCAGAGAAACGGTTTGCTTGTAAAGCACTTCTTATGGTTGATTCGCTTAATTTATATCGTTCGGCAGCTTCTTTTACTGTTAAAGGTTCACCTAACCACTCATCAGGTATTTCTTGGTTTTCCGCTCGACGGATAGTATCAAAAATAGCAGTTCTGACAAAGTTACTTCGGGAGACTTTTCTCCCGTTTTCGTCTTTTAACTGTTCCAGGAAACTTTCCAAAGTTTCATTTTCTATTGAATTTAAAATAACCGAAATGTTTCTTACTTTTTTCTTTTCTTCCAGCGGAGCAGCTTTTATATATTTTTCTCTTTCTTGTTCTGCAAGGGTATCTTTTTTTGTGAATTTCATAATTTTTTCTCCTTAATATTTTGAATGATAGTATAGATTTCTTCTACAAGTCCTGTAATTTCTTGAGATGCAGGACTTGATTTATTATATTCCACAACTGATTTACCCTCAGAAAACGCCTTTTTAAAGTCTTTTCTTGCACCAAGTGCTGTAGATAAGACTTTGTAGTCTGGTATTTCCGATTTAATAAATGTAATTAGATCTTCCGCATCTTTTTGATCATAGTAATTAATTCTATTTAAAAGAATATACGGTTTGATATATGGATTTGCTTTTAAAGCAATTTCTACATTTTCAGAATAGAATTTTTGCAAGCCGTCCACTTCAGTTTGACTAACGGTTATAGGCGTGATAATTAAATTGCTGTTTAAAATAATTTCACGACTAACGTTAGAATCATACCCGCCACTGTCAATAATAATATTCTTATCCGGATTATCTCGGTAAGTTTTGATGATGTCCTTCAGCATATCCCGGTCTTTCCAAAAATTAATAGGGCGGTCAATATTCGAAAGCAAGGAAAAATTATAAGATGAATTTTGATTATCTAAATCAAAGAGATCAGAATTCATTTCGATAGCAAGATTAACCGCTATCGTTGTTTTCCCTACTCCCCCTTTCGTGTGTGCAACATTAATAATCATTTTTTACCTCTCAAATCAGATAACTATCTTCAATTTTTTCATAAGACGGAATCTCAATTTCCGGAGTATCTTTCCAAATTACCATATCAATTTATCCTTTCATTTAAAACTACCATTTTTACTATCTTTATTATACACTACATCACAACGAAAAGCAATTATAAAATATTATTTTATAATATTTTATAATTAAATCAAGCAAAGTGATTTACCTGGTGATTCAATAAAAAAAGCACTGATATATCAGTGCTAAAAAACAATATTATGTATTATAAGATAATATATAATAGTTATATTTAGTCACATTTAGTTACATTGCACTTATTCAAGTCCGAATGTGTAGGAAAGATGTTTTACATCTCCGGAACATGTAGGAGCTTGAATAGGTGCTTTTAAATAATCTGTACATTGAAAATAGACTTATCGACATAAGAAAGGGGATTTAAATATGTTGATAGGTCTATTTTTTTGATTGAGATTATTATATTTAGAAAATTATTGTTATTTTTTGTCATGTACGTTATAATGTACATGAAGGGGTGAATTATTATGTCTACAGTAAATATTACAAATTTCAGAAAAAATATTTTTGAATATTTGAACCAAACAATTAAATATAATGAACCGTTAAATATTAGCACAAAAGACGGCAACGCCGTTATTTTAAGTGAAGATGATTATTTAGGGTTAATGGAAACATTATATTTAACATCAATACCTACAATAAAAGAAAATTTAATAAATGGAAAAAATGAACCTATTTCTGATTGTGTTCCGGAAGATGAGGTTCATTGGTAATGTATAAAATTGTATATACAAAAGCAGCTGTGAAAGATATTCCAAAACTGAAAGCTGCTCATTTAGACATTAAAGCAAAAACTTTAATTGAAATAATTAAAGAAAATCCATATCAAAAGTCCCCACGGTATGAAAAATTAGTAGGTGATTTAGAAGGGTTATATTCTCGCAGGATCAACATCCGGCACAGATTAGTTTATGAAGTATTTGAATCAGAAAAAATAATTAAGATTATCAGCCTTTGGACACATTACGGAGAATAGTCTTTTTCTTGTTTTTTATTTTAAAAGTTGTTCCAGATGTTTTTTGATCCGGAACAACTTTTTTTGATTGCTAAAATTGCTCTTTTTAGGCCTTTTAAAAGAGGGGGAAATACTTTTATACCTTCTTTTTTATTTGATTTTATTTTTTTAGAAGCTTTTTGGATATTTTTTGTTTCTATGAAACCATGGTATAATACACACAGGCGAACGAAGAATAATTGTTCAATGTAACACGAAAAGCCCAAGGAGTACCAGTCCCTGGGCTTTTCTAATGCTATGCGTCAGCACTTAACGAGGCTAGTTGCTAAGGAAATACTTGAAAGCAGCGTCTAACCATTTGCAGAAATAATAGGCGGTTATTTCTACCATAACGGCTTTCCAGAACGAAGAATAATCTTGCAAAATGTAACACCTCCTCCCCGTTGCGGTTTGGAGTTTAGCAACGGAAATATTATAACATGAAAAAATCCCCCTCTATAAGATACTAATCAACATAAACAAGCTCCCTGGTTCACAGGAGTATACCAATAAAAAACCATCTGTCAATGGCAAAGCCCTACGGGTGCAACGCACCATTGACAGATGGTTTTTTATTGACAGAATTTCAACCAACAGGGAGCTTGTTTATAACTCAATGTGGTTTTACACTTAAAAACAATTAGCCCCTTCTAAAAACGCAAAATAAACATTTTTTTGATGATATTTTTTGTTTGCGGTACGCAAACGATGTTTTTGGAGCCGGTACGGCGATATGCTCTCTGCAAGAGGGGGCCCGATGCATGGAACGCATGTTATTTATGATGAAATCATAGGAACATGCGTTCCGTGCATCAGTGGGCACTTCACTATTTTTTAGATTTTGAATTTCTATTTTACCCAAAACAAAAATTACACATCTAACACTTTTTTCAAAAAAGCAGATTCCGCATCTGTAATTTTTCCACAACGCCAAAGAGTATTAATATCCGCATCGATTTCATCTTGCAGGCAATCAATGGGCAATTCTATTTCACCTAAACGAGCCTTTTTTATTAAAAGAATTTCCCTTTTTAAACAAGGCGGAAATTTTTGAAATAGTTCTTTGCTAACTCCTATATCAATCATATCTTTCTCTTGAATTTCATCTGCATTTATGACTGTGGAAAGTTCAATAAAATCATCAATACTTTTTGCAGACCGTCTCAAATATTCTTTACCGCCGTCAATTTCTACCGCTCCGCATTTACACCTTTTCAGGTCATGAGTAAAAACTGATTCAATGACATCTCCGCATTTTATGCATTTTACTTTATTGGTAATTATCTTGTCCATTTTTACCACCATTTCCGAATTGTTTTAGGGTCAATTTTTGTATCTCTATGACAATCAATTTTTTTGCCCGTTGGATTTTTCTCACGCCATTTTTTTATGATTTCTTTTTTATCAGGTCTACCGTCTTTATTTCTCCAATCAGGATTATAAATTTCTTGTAATGCTCTGGCACCTTTCAAATGCTCTCTTTGCGTTCTGTAATTTCTTTTATTTTCTTTAATTTCAATACCACTTAATTTTGCAATTGTATCTCTAGGATAATTTACAGCACCGTCTTTATACGCCTCTAAAGCAGCCTGTATATCTTTTTTTGTGAATCGGTTTTCTTTGCTGGTAGACAGCCCGTCAAATCGGTTTAAAAGCCCGTAGGCATCCCTTTTCAATTCTTCAAACGGGACATTGCATTTTTTAGCATATACAGATAACGTCATAATTCCAAAATAGCGGTGACCCTCTTTTATTTTATTCTCAATTTCTCTAAGCCACCAATCATATAAAGCACGCTTGATATACCAACGTCCTTTTTTTTGCCCCTTTTTAATTCTCCGCTCGTACCAATCGGGCCATAATTCTTTTGCTTGCTCGATTGGTGTTACATCTTGAATATCAATATTGCCCTTAAATTCCCTCATAGATTTTATATCAGGGATATTATCGTTCAATTCTTGAATTGTCCATTTTTTACCAAATTTAAAGGCTCTGACAGGATATTTCAAGCCCATTTTGCTGGCACTTCCTACAATTCTAAAGCCCTGTGTTATCGGCTGGAATTGGATATTATCCCAAAGTTTCGTATTATAGTCGTTCCAAATTCTAAGCGTTAGCCCTTTTTTGATTTTATCTATTTCACGGCGGATATAAGGTTTCATTGGAACAGGCTTTTTCAGGAAATAATACAGATGTAAACCGTGTCCAGATAAAACAACATAAGTCGCTTTCGGTAAAAATGTATGGTCTTTCCATAATGGATCAACGGTTTTCATCTGATGAATAACATTGATGAGTTCTCTCATACCTTGCCCGTCTAAATCAAATACTATCGCATGTAAAAGGCTGGCATTTTTCGTTAATCTTCTCTTTCCGTAGTAAGAAATAGGCGACATAATAACGTTTTCTTTTCCCAAGCGTTCTTTTATGCCGTCTAATTCATCAGTAACTATTGTCTGTAATCCTCTATCTTCTACAATCTCTACTAAAATACCGTTAGGCTTTCCGCTTTTATTGCCCTTTTCTTCGAACGAACCGACAGGAAACAATTCACGATAAAACTTCATCGGTTCAATTTCTTCAAATTTCTGCTCTCTAAACCAATTTAATTTTTGAGTATAAAGTCTTTTATCTGACGGTTTTTCTATCATTTTCTTCATGGTCTATTTTCCTTGATTTTATCGAACAAAATAACCCCCTAAAATACTATGGCTGGCTTATATTATCAATACAGTATTTCCCTATTTTTATAAATTATAGCAAAAAGAATCCTAAAATACTATGGCTGGCTTATATTATCAATACAGTATTTCCCTATTTTTATAAATTATAGCAAAAAGAATCCTAAAATACTATGGCTGGCTTATATTATCAATACAGTATTTCCCTATTTTTATA
>ERZ773043.2255-NODE-2255-length-10171-cov-23.429518_pt1 | contig 10171 bp, 13 predicted proteins | sample MGYA00580636_ERZ773043 | MGnify/ENA primary metagenome ERZ773043 (study PRJEB29015, sample SAMEA2737992) | human oral metagenome | biome: human oral; feature: human-associated habitat; material: dental | place: China | collected 2065 ... | reverse complement strand
ACCAGATCTTGCGCTTGCCGGGGAAGGAGATGCGATCGTAGTCGGCGCCGATGGCGGCCTTAGCCACGAGCGGGAACTCCAGACCGAGCTCAGAGGCGGAGGTCGGGGGCTCGCAGTCGGGGTCGGCCAGGTCGACGACCACTTCCCGAGGCGTGAGCACCCCCACCTCGGCGCACAGTCGGGAGAAGGAGGCCTTGTCACTGACGGCGTCGAGCACGTCGATGTCCGGGAAGGGTAGGACATAGGTGGGCTCGAGCTCACTGCGGTGAGCGGAGATCATGGCCGCTGCGGCATCGGTGTTGGCCATGAGGACCGCACTGCGAGGATCGCGCCCCTGGACCAGATGCCGCAGCAGCGCGATCGTCCGCTCCGGGGCCGCTCCGGCCTCCTGATGGACAACGGTGATGTAGGCCGACTTGCAGATCGCTACGATCGGATCCGCGGCCACGATCGTCACCGAGGCGCCGGTGACCTCGTGAAGCTGCCGAGCCAGGGCGTAGGCGCCAATGTCGCCCCCGAGAACCACGGGCAGCAGGTGCCTGAAGCGTTCCGTCATGACCATCCGTTTCCTACCGCAGGGACCAACTCCTCCACAGATGGTAGAGCACGCCGGGACGGCCTGTTCCCGACCATTGGGGAGACGCTACGATCCGGACACCCAGCCAGTGTTGACGGCTCCTAGCCGGTACCGAGATTCCAGCCAGATTTCGGGCAGATTCCTCTCCGACCGAACGGCAGAACCACAGGAGTCCGGTGATGCACACCACCTGGCACACCGCCCCGCGGGTTGACGCTTGCGCAGGTTGATCGCGGGCGCAGTAGCCGCAGGAACGCCGTCCAACCCCACGGGCACGCCGCCCCCTCGATGCTTCTTGTCATCTCACACCGCCTCGTGCTGTCGCACCAGGCTGACACGCCTCGCACCGGGACGTAAATATAGTGCACGATACTTTCATGCGCCCACAGGTTCTGCTTGTCGTCATTACGCTGGCTATTTTCGGCACCATCGGCGCCGCCCGGCTACTCCGATCAGTCCGTCAAAACTCCCAACAACATCAGGCGTCTGCCGCATCCTCACCCGCCGAGAGTGATGAGTCCGTATGGAGTGAGCTCACCGAGCACCACCGTCCCGTCAGAAGCTCCAACCCCTCTGGGTTCATCCCTGGCCCGTATGAACGACTTGTGGCGATCTCGGCACCGTACGCCCTATGCCACCAGGACCCATGGGACCGCCTAACCTGCTCCGATATCGATGAGACACGGGACATGCTCGCCCACACCTGGGACATTCACTCCCGCACCGATCTCCTCGCTCAGATCTTTTGGCTGATCGCCCCCGGCAACCGTGGTGAGTTCGGCGCCGAACGCGCCCGGTGGGTCGACGCCTCGCTGGCGAAGGCTGATTATCAGGAGCTGAGAGAGACAGGCACCGCAACACAGGACGCTACCGAGATGCTGTGGCGCCGGGAACGCATGCGGAACAACGACCGAGGCATCCAGAATGTGGACTTCTTGGCCTGGGACATGGTCCGTGCCGCCATGCTGACACGATGCGGCGCGGCGCTGAACTGGTTGCAGGAGGCTGAGGCGTGGGACACCCTGGCACTGCTGGATCAGGCGCTGCGCACGCGCTATCAGAACTGGAGCCACGTCTGGGAGTCCTTCAGGCTGGGACGCTGGTACTGGTACTCCGAAGCCGGTGAGGATGAGCACTTCAACGATCTGCACGATCTCAACCGCTCACAGATTCTCCTGAGCCCAGAGGGACCATGGGGGCTGATCCCTTGGGACATACCGGTTCCCGAGCCGTCTCTCATGATCCTGGACGTCTTCATCGACGCCGGACTGACCGTCCCTTTGAGTGCGTACGAGCGGGAGCACGCCACACAGTGGGAGCGCTGGATCGACGATCAGGCTACTCTTCGCGCGCAGCGCCGTTCTCAGCTCTTCAGCACCGACCCCGAGTGACGAACCAACGTTTCACAGAGCTCGCGAAATCTGTCTGCTGACCTTGCCGCCCCCGTCGCCGCAACATTGAACCGGCAAGAACCGCGAAGCGGCCTCAGCCGTGCTTGTCGACCATCATCTCCACAGCCTTGGCAGCTCTGCGTTGGCGGGTCTCGGCACGTTTCGCCTCACTGATCCAGCGCAGGTACTCGTTCTGGTGCGATGAAGGCAGAGCCGCGAATGCCTTCTCCGCCGCCTCGTTCTCCGATAACGCCTCGGCCAGCTCCGCCGGGATTCGCGCCTGATCGTTAATCATTCCGCCTCCTCCAGCTGATCAACAGGCTATCGCACGACCCAAGGGCTCGTGTCTCGTGTGCGGAGCTTGTGGTGGCCCTCTGCTCGTCCGTCACCAAGAACTGGCAGACGCTGCTGGAGTTCGCCAGGACGCTGCCGCCCGAGGGCGAAGTCCCCACCACTACTGCCACCACCGACGGAAGAGTCCCCACGGCCGCAGCCCCGGCAACCACCAACGACGAAGCCACGACGACCACCATAGCTACTCCCCCGCCTCAGCGCCTGCGCCAGCATCACACCCGCCTGACGCCAGCGCAGAAGGATGAGGTGATCACCCTGTACCAGCAGGGTGTGCCAGTGCGAGAGATCTGTCAGCGCTATGGCATCAGCAGGCAACAGGTCAGCGACCTCCGCAATGCCCGTAGCGTCCCCCGGCGGCCGCGTGGCCTGAGCGACGAGCAGAAGCGCCAAGCCGAGCAGCACTACCTCGCTGGGCAGTCCTGCGCCACCATCGGCCGCCAGTTCGGCGTTCATGCCGAGACCGTCCGTCGCTATCTCCGCACCACCGGCGTCGCCCTGCGTCCCAGACCCGGCGCGGCATGAGCAAGGAGCCACAGCATCAGCACCGGGCAGAGAGTTCCCGGCAGACGGCATACCTATCGCCAGCGGGACAACCGGCAGCCCGTCCCACCCCACTCACTCCTCATCCTCCACATACCGAGCTAGCGCACTTACCAGCCGCCGGGCGCTCTCTAGGGTGATGTCCAGGCCGCGGGAGCCGTCGCCGTCGCCGATGTAGAGCCAGGTGTCGCTGTCGTGTGGGTATTGGTAGCGCACTAGGGTGAGTTCGGTGGCGGTGGGGTGATGGTGGATGGTGCCAGTCTCATTGGTGGTGCGTTCTAGGGTGATGCAGGGCATGAGGGCTGGGGTGGCTTCGTGGAGGTGGTCGTCTGTCCCATCTGGTCCATCGGCGTCGTGGCCGATGCACCAGGCTGGGCAGGTGGCGGTTAGCGGTGTGTGCTCCTCGCTGCGATCTTCTGGAGTGGCCATGGGCTTCCCCTCCTCCATCTTCGGTATGCGATGAGGCTGTCAGGGGGAGAGTGAAGCGGAGGGTGGGAGGAGATGGAAGGGGGAGGGCTGAGGGAGAACCAAATACCTTGAAACTAATCACAACATATGAGTTTAAATTCAAGTAAACTGGAAGCAAACCTAAAAACTAATGACCAAACAATGCAACTAGTTGCCATTAATGTCACCAATAACTTCCGGTTTTCCAGGTTCTAGCGAGCCTGTCATTAATTTCATATTCAACACGGTTTGCTTGACTATCCGCATCGAGAGAAAAAGACAAACCAGAGCCAAGTACGTCATTACGCAGCATGTCTATGCAGGGCAATAATAGGTGCTTAACCGCCTGAGGATGGCGCCATAAATCAGGTGATACAGCAACCCCTGTTAAACAGAGAACAAAGTGTCGTTCTAGAGGAAACAGCTTACGCCGGAAACCATTCCAAACTTGCGAAATGTAATCAATTGATCTACACACATTCTGAACGTCATCCAACATATTAATCCGTTTAAGACTGCTACCACTTTTTCCTCTCGGATAACAAGCCATGTTAAACGGACTAAAGTTGTAACTGTTCTGTCCGACAGAACGATACCGTCTTAAGACAGAATCACGACTGACCTGACTATCGATAGAACATCCACGGTGAGAGGAAATATGACTTGACATCATCGCTAAAATTGACGACCAAAAATAACCATTCGTTCTGTCGTCTGGATCAGAATTTAAAGTCTCGGCTATTGAACTACCGTTGCCATTCTGTGGCAGCTCTTGTGGTATTTTTGTTATAGCCTCCAAAAAATCGATCCAATGCATTTTGCTTACGCTAGTCGAAGCAGTGAAAAAGAGAAGATCGTGGAGCGTTACGTCGACTATCCGCTGTTCGACTTGACTTTTCATGCCAGCTGGAAGACCGCTATGAACGGAACCGTTCTGATGAGTATATGTATCCCACTTTCTTCGTCGACAGTCCTTAACGGAATTCGGAGGCCCTTCAAGGGTATCGAAGCGTAAGCCAAATAGATCATTGAGAAGACCCTGCAGGGTGCTCCCGCAAGAATTGGCTGATACCACTTGCCTCAAAATATCATACTGGTGAAGCATTCCATAGCATTTGTTACACTCACAGTCAGGGTAGCCAGCTTTTTCGCAGTGGCCATTATGGCCAGCCACTAATGAAATTTGTTTTTTAGATTCAGTCATGACCTTCCCCAAGTTGGAAATCAATAATTGCTACACGCAAAACAAGTCTATCGACGACGAACAATCGTCATACAAACACAGTAGGTCACCATACAGAGATCATTAGAAAATGAACAAAACGCACAAAGGAGCCTGGCAATTCAGACGAAATGATCACCCCCTCTCCTTTCCACCCAAACAATCTAATTCCCATGCAACAATAGAATCGCAAAAATGCTAGAAACAGCATAGTCGCATATATCCAAGAAAGGAAAAGATGCGGTTTACGAGTCCATCGATGTCGCCAGTTCTCTGTAACAAAGAAGTCGAGAACAAAAATCAGAAATGCAATCAAATGCGTTGCGAACGTTACGAACGCTGCAACTTCGGCAATGTCGCTAAGCCTGTGAATATAGGTCAACGTTTGACCCTTTGGTTCACCCTTATGAAGGATCCCACTGCGGAGAACCAACGCAAGATTAACCGTGAACACAGCGGTAAGCGTGATGATCATCGAGACAACTAGCAGCACTCGACGAGAGCCGAGCACCACGCTTACATATTCATGCTCGCGATCAAACAGGACGTATCCGGCCATAACAGACGGCAATATAGCCACGACTGCAACCATACTAGATATGTCTTGGGGAAATGCGAACCTCTCGAACTTAATTAGCATCAGGAGAAGAGCTGCCGACACGGCTAGGCCAGCAAGTGAGGCAAAGAGTGCAGGCAAAACGAACTGCCCTCTCTTTACATGCGCCTGAATACGAAAATCGGCAGAAAGACTTGTCCCTTCCCCTCGAGTAATATACAGTCTTGCCCTATTTCCCACATAGTGTAAATCGCCGGCCTTCATTCCGTCACCATTATGCATATAGCCATTAGGTCTGACGGTGATTCTTTGCGCTTTTCCATCAAATTTTAGCGTATCACATCTGACATTGTCGATACGCATGGCTTCTGGAAGTATGAGTTGGCCATAGAAGCCTAACTTCGACTCACTCACTAATGAGATTACAAAGTTAGGAGGAACAACTCCATAGCGGCGCATCTGACTTCTGAACCAGGTAGTCAAAGAAATAATTCCACCGAACACCTTGGCGATCACATGAATGAGCAAAAAAAGAGCTGATGTAAGCGACAATTCTATTCGTGGACTTACCCCCTGTCTGGACTGTCTTTTGTATTCTTCGAAATAGTCCTCATGCTGATACATGAAGGAATCGTTCCAGGATACTTTAATTAGCCCTCGAGCGCATATTTTGAGTTGTCTATAAGGTAGGGTTACGGACATGGCAAATGTCTCGCACAAGCGTACAAAAAAAAGCCTAAACTCTCGATTGGCAATCCACGCATACCAGGTGTTGCCATTTCCTATAGGCCAGTTTAAGTTATATTTTTCAACGACATAAAGCCAGTCGCTTAACCTTCTGTGATCTGAAGTGTCTCGTCCTCGAAGAAGCCTATATATTGTTGCGATTTGCTCTTCTGTTAGTTCATCTAGTAAAAATCCTGCAAAGCGATTGAGCCAGCCGAATACGTAGTACGTAGCGATGCGAGCGGATTCTGAGCGACTTGCTAAGCAAACCGCTGACTCCCAGGGTCCGGAAATGTCAATGGAGACAAAAGGCTTTTTATGCATCCAGTCCAGTGGTAATGTTAAAACGCCATCACGATGTTCAAGTTTCCTGAGTTCTGAAAACATAACATCGTATGACATCTTAATTTTGTTTGCGACGGGACTTATTGGCTCGAATTGCTTTACCCTTCTGATTAACCATGTCGATCGGTCTTCCCAATGCGCATAGTATAAATCAGCGTATTTCTTAACTTCTTCTAGAGTGGGAGGTATGTAGCCTTGAAATAGACAAGTATTCACCATAATTCCGTGAGGTCGGAGACGGGGGCGGGGTAGTCTTGGAAGTGGAAAGCCTAGCGAGAATTGCTTATGATTGCTTGCCATCCGCTGATGGAGGATATAGACATCCTGGTGAAGGTACAGTGGGGTCAACAAAAACGCAGTAAGCGCTCACGACCCTTTTTTTGGGGCGACTAATTTCCCTAAACTCCCTGTAAAAGGACTTTAACTTATCTACTATCCCGCAATCCTGGTTGGACGACATATCGCTGAATTCCGTTTCGCTTATCGCAAGACGTCCAATACCTTTGGATGTCGACCGACTGTTCGATTGAGTTTCAATGCTGCTTTCCGCAGAAGTGTCCCAAACCAGCAGATCATTCTCGGGCTGGTTCGGCAAGTTTTGACGGCGGGGCAGCGTTTCACTCATGGCTGCTACTATTTAATCACAGTCGACCTATTGATGCAATATTTCAATTGAAATGCGGGCGTCTTACTGTTTATACTGATTGGGTTGTAAGCGGTCTCTATTGCAATTGCGAAGGCTGAGTTGCCCAGTTCGCGTCCCTTCGGCAATATCGACCTAACTGTCCGTTACATGGCGGACGCATCTGGTGCGCAGCAGGCAGACGCCATCGTCGGCAGGTGAGTCCAGACAGACTGCCGGGCGGCGACAACTGCCAGTGCCGCCGCAGCCTAAGAGCGTCTATGTCTGCCTGGTAGCGCATGTCTGTCTCCATCGTCGCGCTGGGCCCGGTGGCCCGCAGATCCTTCTGGACTCTTGGAAAGGTAGCACTCCGGGCTGTGGTTGCCCATAGTGAACCTGTGCGCCCGGACTGTGACGACAGAGCGCCGTTGTAGGAAGTGGGCAGCCCGAGGCCTCGCGGCGGAAGAAATGACCGCCAGTTCGGCACCGAAGCGCTTGGGCGTTATGGACATCCTCAAGGATGACAAATCGGTTACTCACGGCGTGGATGAAGCCTCGCGCCACCATGATGTATGTGCTATTGCTCAGGCAGACCGACTGTGTTAATTGCTTCGGAAGCACGGGCCACGGCTCAACGCTGCGGCCGCTCCACGCCTCCGTGCGTCTGCACCCCTCATGCAACCCTGGCACCACCGCCCTGACGCTGCTGGTGTCGTCGCGCCAGACGAGGCTGACCTCGGCAGCATCAGATGTTGGACGGCACATCCCCGACGAAGTGCACCTGGATAGTGGCCAGTAGTGAGCGGGTGTAAAAAGCCGGGCCAGCCAACGAACCATCGAACCGCGACGACGCATCGGTGGACGCCCCGCCAGACGCATCGCTGCACTCAACCATTCACACCTTCCGGCACTGTCTGGCGGCTTGTCGCTGCTTTGTGGCGGCGACTGATAGCCCTTCCTAGGCTCCCCCTCCTCCGCTGGCTGCACAACCAGGCGTGACCACTGTCGCCCTATGTAGGCTGCGATGGACTGCCAGGTGTTTTTTCGGACAGTGCTTGTTTGTGTTTCAGGCTGCCTTCGTTAAGTCCAGGAAATCGCGTTCGACTTCGTTCGGGGCGCGGTATCCCAGGGCTGAGTGAAGGCGGACATGATTGTATGTCAGCTCGATCCATGAGGCAATATCCTTGATCGCCTTGTCCTTGGTTGGATACACCATTCGGTGGACCCTTTCATTCTTGAGCGTGGCATTGAACGACTCCGCCCACGCATTGTCCCAGCACACCCCCGCACGCCCTACCGAGGGACGAATGCCATAGGACCTGAGATGGTCCAGGAATCTTTGAGACGTGTACTGACTACCTCGGTCCGAATGAAAGATCGTCACGCCCCTGTCAATCGGGCATCTCCTGACCGCCATGTCAATGGCCTGGCACACCAGGGAGGTACGCATGCGGTTGCCCATCGCATAACCCACGACCTTCAAGGTGTCAGCAGTCCAGAACGGTCGCAAGATAAATGAATCCGGCCCAGGTCCTGACATAGGTGATGTCCCCACACAGCTTCTTGCCGGGCTTGTCAGCGGTGAAGTCCTGCCTGAGCAGGTCCGGCCGCTCATCCAGGTCCTCAGCCGGCACGGTGGTTCGGACTTTCGCCCGTGGCTGCGCAGCCTGTAGCCCCAGGTCACGCATGATGGCGCGGATCGTGGCCCCGTCGGCCCGCACACCGCGCCGCTCCAGGATCACCTGGATTCGCCGGTACCCGTAGGTGCCATCGGAGTCCTCAAAAACGTCCTTAATCAGGATGGCCAGCTCCTCCCTCCTGACGGCCGTCTGCGACTGGGGCCGGTCGCGCCAGGAGTAGTATCCTGATTTTGATACCCTGGACCACCGGCACATTGAGGAGATGGGGTAGGAGCCTTCTTCGCGGTTGATCAGCTGGTAGCGCTCGGTCACGGTCGTTCCTTGGCGAAGAAGGCGGCTGCTTTTTTCAGGAACTCATTCTCCTGACGCAGCTCACGGACCTCTGCTTTCAGTGTCGCTGTCTCAGTCGACTCGGAGGCTTTCTTGCGGTCCTGGTCGGTGGCGTGCTCCTTCTTGTATCTTGCGACCCAGTTACCTACCGTTTGGGCAACAAGGTCGTATGAGGCGGCCACTGACGCTATCGTGCGTTCCTTCTCGATGACTTCACGCACGACCTGCGCCTTGAACTCCTCCGAGTATTTCGCTGCTGGCATGGGATCTATCCTATCGACTCAAGGGAAGAAAAACTCCCCCAGTCCGAGAAACACCACGCACCCCACGATGCGCTCGGCGCCGGGGCTGTCGCCATCACCTCACGCCAGCTACCGGATGCGGCGGCCTGCGCTGGTTGGCGCTGAGTCGCCCGCTCGCCATACTTCGCACCCCTCCCACGCGCTCCTCACCCCTGGTCGCCGCCATTTCGCCCAGCTTCGCACTGGACTTTGCGGGCATTCTGAGCGTCAATGGAAGGAGATGCTGGTCGTTGTGGCTGGTATGTCTGGACAAATGGGTAAGCGAAAGGAGGATTGAGTGTATGGAAGCAGGATCAACACAAGGCGGTGCAGCGGCAGTTGGGGCTGACCCGTTTGCGGCTATGGCGGCGCAACTGACGCCGAAGCGGGCCGTCTCATACATCCGTGTCTCTACTCGGGAGCAGGCCCAGCGTGGCGGGTCGGAGGAAGGCTTCTCCTTGCCGGCTCAACGTGAAGCGAATAAGCGCAAGGCCCAGTCGATGGGTGCACTGGTGGTCAAGGAGTTCGCCGACCGGGGAGAGTCGGCTCGTAGTGCGAACCGGCCTGAGCTGCAGAAGATGCTGGCGTACCTCAAGGAAGATGGTGGGATTGACTATGTCATTGTCCATAAGTTAGATAGGCTCGCTCGTAATAGAGCAGACGATGTGGAGATCAACCGGGCGTTCGAGGAGGCGGGTGTGCGGCTGGTGTCTACCAGTGAGAACATCGACCAGACGCCAGGTGGGATGTTACTGCATGGCATCATGAGCAGTATTGCTGAGTTCTACTCCCGTAACTTGGCTAATGAGGTCATCAAGGAAATGGGAGAGAAAGCCAGGAACGGTGGGACGCTGGGTAAGGCACCACTCGGCTACCTCAACGTCCGCGCCAGGGATGAGAACGGCCGAGAAATCCGGACCGTCGCGCTGGATGAGGAGCGGGCACCGCTGGTCCGGCTGGCGTTTACCGAGTATGCGACGGGTAACTGGACGGCGCGGCAACTGGCGGAGCACCTCAATAATCGTGGCCTCACCATCCCGCCAACCGCACGCAAACCGACTAACCCTGTCTCGGTCAGACTCTTGCAGACGCTGCTGCGAAACCCCTACTACAAGGGCGTTATCTCCTTCCAGGGCGTGG
>ERZ773043.2250-NODE-2250-length-10181-cov-35.783034_pt1 | contig 10181 bp, 15 predicted proteins | sample MGYA00580636_ERZ773043 | MGnify/ENA primary metagenome ERZ773043 (study PRJEB29015, sample SAMEA2737992) | human oral metagenome | biome: human oral; feature: human-associated habitat; material: dental | place: China | collected 2065 ... | reverse complement strand
GACCTACTGTCTACTCTATAGATTATTCCTTTTTCTTGCTATCCTCATAGAGACTAGGCGCAAACGCTTTTGTCACCATGGCTGTCACAAAGCGAAACCCTCCCGCTGCCAGACCAAAAATCGGCGCCAAAGCACGGAAGAAAAAATCCCCCCGCATAAATAAACAAAGCAGACCTGTAATCACAAAGATAGCCAAACTCTGCACCACAACCACCAATAGTATTTTCTTCATCATTCCCTCGACTTTCTATAGACTATTATAGCATAAGAGGGATGTATGGGGGAGGAAGTTTGTTGTTTTTTGAGCGATAGCAGAGCATCTAAACACGGTTTCAAAAGAAAACCACCTGAATTGAGATTCAGGCGGTCAATGAACTTAGGGAAGTTGCTCCAATTTTTCTTGCAATACTTGAGTATTCTTCTGACGTATGTGTTTTTCTTCAGGCGTCTTAGCCTCTGAAACATACTTATCTGCTTTTTTCACTCTTTCTTCTGCTTGTCGCTTGTCATACTCTTGCAATGACAAGACTTCCAAAGTACCAATAGACTGCGCAAGAGCATCATCAGCCTCTACAAATTTTCTAGCAACTTCATCAAGGTACGCGGATAATGATTCGACAACATTACTAAGTTTAGATGAAGCAGCCACCAACTGGGCATCTGCCGCTTGAATTGAAGCCTTTGAATCATCTTCAATCCACGAAAACTCTTCTCCCTCTGTTCCAGGTACTTGTACAAACTGAACATGGGCATTCCATATTGCATTACTATCTATATTACGTTCCGACATATAAAACTCCTTTCATTTCTATACCTCTATAAATTTTCACTCCTCCAAGCATCCCTCTCTTGATAAGAGTTGTCTAGGGGTTGTTCCCCTATTTTAGAATTAGATGCAACAATATCTATCTTATCCACTTTTATTGAAGAATCATCATACTTCACTTTATCCTTCTTAGCAGTAAGGTTATTATATATTGTCACTGCAGAAAAAATACCAAGTAGAAGGAGGAAAGTGATGATCCATTTATTTTTTATCCATTTCATATCAACCTACTTTTTACCTATGGCTGAATGCTGATTCCACCAAGCTTCCATCTCTTGATAAGAGTTGATGGGGGTTTGCTCTCCTGTTTTAGGATCAGTGGCTATCACATCTATCTTGTCTTGACCGACCGGCGAAAACCAATGGCGCATATCCTCAAAGACAGATTCTTTTGTGTTTTGTCCCTTACGCAAATATATTTCAAATATTTTTTCTTCCTGCACTAATTTTACCATCTCTGGATATTCCTGATACAAATTGATATTAGCTGTCTTCGGAAATTTCTCCTTATCATTAAAGCCAGAAAATGAGAGTTCCCAATAGGATACGCCTGCATGATACGGCTTCATTGCTTCTTTAAGATTTGTCGGACCAAATCCCATATCCATCTCCTCCCTATAAGTCTTGACATCAAAATCTTGTGGAGCTTCTTGGAACTTCTCTGCCTCTATATCTCAAAAAAGGTAACGACTACGACCGTTTTGGGTATTTGGGGCATCTTTATGAGTGACTTGCACAGCTACGTAATCTTTCCCATTATAGTAGACGGGATCATAGCCCCATGGTTGGAGCTGATAATCATATCTATATAGCTCCTTATAGAGATCAATCTTCTGTTTCTTAAAATCCTTCGTACGCAAGTCATGTAGAATCAGATACCAATAATCCCCCTCTAGCTGATGATTATTATTGGCAAGACGTTCCTGCATCCTACGTTCCTGAGATACCAGATAGTTTTGAGTTGGTTCCGCTCCCGTTCCAAGACCTTCTTTATTAAGGCCAACCACATACTGTTGCTTATCTCCAAATAGTAAAATCTTATCCACTTTTGTTGAAAAATCATCATACTTGACTTCGTCCTTCTGAGCAGTGAGATGGTTGTATAGAAGCACTGCAGAAAAGATACTGATTAGAAGGAGGGTGCTGATGACCCATTTATGTTTGATCCATTTCATATATACCTACTTTCTAGGCTAATTTCCTGTGGCCTGAGCTGGTGGGACAAGCCTATTTTATTTCAACTTATCCGCTTCGTATTCATGCACCAAGTCCAGTCCTGCAAAGTTCTGTTGCCGTAAGGCTTCGTAGACAATCATACAGACCGTATTAGAGACATTTAAGCTGCGGACATGCTGGTCATTCATGGGAATGCGCAAAGCCTTTTCTGGATGCTGACGCATAAATTCCTCTGGCAAGCCTTTATCCTCACGGCCAAACATAAAATAATGCGAGCCTTCGGCTGCAAAATTCTCTTCCGAGTAGACCTTCTCGGCAAACTTGGATATCAGATAGAGCCGGCCGTCCATCTGCTTCATAAAGTCATCCAGACTCTCATAGAAGCTAATATCCAGCTTATCCCAATAATCCAGTCCAGCCCGCTTCATTTTACGGTCGTCAACGGGAAAGCCCATGGGCTTGATGATATGGAGGGGGGAGTTGGTCGCTGCGCAAGTACGAGCAATATTGCCTGTATTCTGTGGAATTTGTGGTTCAAAAAGGACGATGTGATTTTGCTGAGACATGATTTTTTCCTGATTTTCATTAGAATAAAAAAATAGCCACACTGCCCGGAGTCAAGCTCAGCAAACAGCGTGGTTAAGGCATCATTAACTTACATCACAACAGGTCTGATGTAAATCAATGAGGGTACTTTCCTAGTATATCATTTTCTTCCGACAAGTCAATAAAAATGACCTCAAAAAGTGAGATTTTTGTAGGATTTCTTTTGAAACAGCTTACTATTCTGTAAAAAACGACTTTATTGAGATTTATAGATGAAATTTTATATAAAAAAAGGTATGATAGATACATATTCGGGAGGAATAATATGAAAATTGTCGTCGTCGGAAGCGGGAAGGTCGGCGCCGCCCTTTGTCGCTCACTCGTCGCTGAAAAGCATGATGTCGTTTTAATTGAACAAAATGAAGCTGTTCTAAATCATATTACAAAACGTTACGATATTATGGGCATCGTTGGAAATGGTGCGAATTTTAAAATCTTGGAGCAGGCAAATGTTGCCCACTGCGACATTTTTATTGCCATGACGGAGCATGATGAGGTCAACATGGTTTCAGCCGTTCTCGCAAAGAAAATGGGAGCCAAAGAAACCATTGTCCGCGTGAGAAATCCTGAATACTCAAATGCTTATTTTAAAGAAAAAAATATTCTAGGCTTCTCTCTGATGGTCAACCCTGAGCTCCTCGCTGCTCGTTATATTGCGAATATTATTGATTTTCCTAACGCTCTGTCCCTAGAGCATTTTGCCAATGGCCGAGTGACCCTGATGGACTTTAAAATCAAGCCAGAAAGCCATCTCTGTCAAATGAACCTCTCGCAATTTAGGAAGCATTTCCCTCACGTTATAATTTGTGCTATTGAAAGAGAGGGCAAACTCAGCATTCCAGATGGTGATTTCACCTTGCAGCCATCTGACAAAATCTTTCTAACTGGAAATCGGTCAGAGATTGTCCACTTCCACAATCAAATCCGACCAAGAGTCATCAAAAGCCTCATGATTATCGGAGCAGGCAAGATTGCCTATTATCTATTAAACATTCTCAAAAACAGCAAGATAGAGCTCAAGGTCATCGAAATCAATCGCCAGCGAGCAGAGTTCTTCAGCCAAGAATTTCCAGAACTCTATGTGGTCAATGGGGATGGAACAGCCAAAGACATCCTACTGGAGGAAAGAGCTGCGCACTACGATGCGATCGCCACACTGACAGGGGTCGATGAAGAAAATATCATCACCTCCATGTTCCTCAATAACCTGGGAGTTCAGAAAAACATCACCAAAGTGAATCGGACCAGTCTGCTTGAGATTATTGACAATCAAGACTTCGCAAGTATTGTCACGCCGAAAGGGATCGCAGTTGATACCATTATGCACTTCATCCGCGGGCGGAATAACGCGCAATTCTCTAGCCTAGAAGCCTTACACCATGTGGCAAATGGCCAGATTGAAACACTCCAATTCCAGATCCACGAAGGAAACAAAATGATTGAGCAGCCTCTTTCTCAGCTCAGATTGAGGAAAGGGGTCCTGATTGCAGCGATTATTCGTCAGAGTGTAACCATCTTCCCAAGTGGAGATGACTATTTAGAAGTCGGAGATAAGATCATCGTGACAACCTTGATTCAAAACATCGATAAGATTTACGATTTGTTAGAGAGGTAGCCCCATGAATAGATCTATGATTCACTTTCTCCTCTCCAAACTCCTACTAATCGAAGCAGCCCTCTTGTTGGTTCCAACAATCGTTGCCCTGATTTACCGTGAAGATCTTGAAGTCTTCCTTTCGATCGGCGCGACAATGATTATTTTAGTGATTTTGGGTGGATTAGGTTCAGCCTTTAAGCCTAAGGATGCCCACATTTACACCAAGGAAGGGGTACTGATTGTTGCCCTTTGCTGGATTCTCTGGTCCTTCTTTGGCGCTCTGCCTTTTGTCTTTTCTGGTCAGATTCCTAATCTAATTGATGCTTTCTTTGAAGTCAGCTCTGGCTTTACCACTACTGGTGCTACGATTTTAAATGATGTATCTGTCCTTTCCCACTCCCTCCTCTTTTGGCGTAGTTTTACCCACTTGATTGGAGGAATGGGGGTGCTGGTCTTTGCCTTGGCTATCATGGACAATGCTAAAAATGGCCACTTAGAGGTCATGAAAGCAGAAGTTCCTGGACCAGTCTTTGGTAAGGTTGTGTCGAAATTAAGAAACACCGCCCAGATTCTTTACATTATCTATCTGGCGCTCTTTGCCCTTTTTGCCTTACTTTATTTCCTAGCTGGCATGCCACTCTTTGATAGTATCGTCATCGCAATGGGAACGGCTGGTACGGGAGGCTTCACTGTCTTTAACGACGGAATTGCCCACTACAATAGTTCTCTAATCACCTACCTTGTCGGCTTCGGCGTTCTGACCTTTGGGGTAAACTTCAATCTCTACTATTATCTCTTGATTCGAAGATTTAAAGCCTGTTTTCATGACGAGGAGTTGAAAGGCTATCTCTGGATTGTCCTCACTGCCACTATTTTGATTAGCTTCAATGTTCTCCATGTTTACGGGGAATTTGCTAAAAGCTTAGAAATTTCATTTTTCCAAGTCTCCAATATCATTACTACGACAGGATTTGGCTATGGCGACACCGTACAATGGCCCCTCTTCTCACAAGTCATTCTGCTGCTGCTCATGTGTCTAGGAGGTTCTGCTGGCTCCACCGCTGGCGGTTTCAAAGTGATCCGTGCCATTATCATCGGTCGCATCGCTAAAAACCAAATCCTTTCCACGCTTTCGCCAAACCGCGTTCTAACCATGCATATCAACGGCGCTGTTTTGGATAAAGATACCCAACACAAGGTTCTCAAATATTTGGCTGTTTATATTTTGATTATCGCAGCTTTGATTTTTATCATCAGTCTGGACAATAACAATCTGATGACTGTTACCAGTGCTGTCATCAGCTGTTTCAATAATATCGGACCAATGATTGGGACAACCGAGACCTTCTCTATCTATAGCCCATTTTCTAAATTTCTCCTCTCTCTTGCCATGATTGCAGGACGTTTAGAAATCTATCCAATCCTGCTTCTATTCCTACCAAGAACTTGGTCTAACAGATAGCAGGAAAATAGCTATAATATAATACTTAGATTTATCATCGAGTTCAAAAATAAAGCTCTATAATTTCTGTAGTGAGTAAAACTACTGTAGGAATTATAGAGCCTATTTTGTTATCCTGAATATATAATATACAAATCATATCATTTACTTAATACATGATTTCGATAATTTTTTCATTAATTTATTTTTCCATGTTATCCTCCGATTGGGCTTGCTACTGATTTCCTTTTCACGCTTCATTATGGTTCTAGTATGCCACAAACAATATATATAAGGTTTGATAAACCATAAAAGACCACCTTAAAGATGGTCTTTGATCCATGCAAACTATTTGCCATTATGTTCCTGCTGGAAGGCTTCCATAGCCTTGAACTGTTCTAGTTCTTTTTCATTCGCTGGTTGCTTGCCGAGATATTTATATTCAAAAAAGTCCATTTGTTGACCTGAACTATAATCACTTTCATTCCAAGGGGTATAGTCAAATTCAGCAGATAATTTCGTTCCAATTACCTTTATAGTACAAGAAGTCCACAAAGGTTGGCCTTCTTTCTCAAAAATTTCTCTCAACTCCCAAGCTAATCTAAAAGTGCGTCTTTCTTGATTCCGAAATTCTAAATTAGGAATACCATACCGCTTTGGAATATAGAGATTGTAGATATACTCATTTTTCCCCTCTTCATTAAAGAAATAATATACCTCTCCCCCATCAAAAGCTAAACTTATGTTAATAAAAAGATTATCCCATGCTACTGGTATTGTCTCATTAACACTCTGTGCAATCTCACGAATTTTTTCATTAATTTGTTTTTCCATATTTCCTCTTTCTAGTTTGCTAAGTTGTGTCTGGCAAATCCTCCCCATACTCAACCTAGTTGAGACAAGTTTCTTTTTAAAAATCCAGTCCAATGACAATCCATTCATCAATGATATCCCAAAAATTTAAGTTTCCTTTAGGAAGCTCTTTGGCGAACCAAAGATAGGCTCCTGTCTCCAGATCTTGGTTTAAATCAAGTACCACATAGGTCCCCATGCCATTACTGAAAAAGTTGTAGCAAGAGGTCAAATCCATCTCCAGCTGGTCTTCATATTCCCATTCAAAATCAGCCATGGAATCGATATTTTCAGTGCTATCCAAGCCCATTGTTTTACTCGGATAGTAATAAAAACCATTATGAACTTTTGTGTAAAAGTCTACAATTGTTTTATCTATATTTTCAACTGAACAATCAAATTTTTCACCAAAATTTGATTCAGATAGTGGGTTTTTCCCTTCGTAGAAAGCTGTCTTTTGAGTCTTGTAACTAAGAATGGTATACAAAATAGAATACTCTTCTCCAATTCTCATCAACTCAATATCAGTCAGATATGTTTGTAGATAAAGAATAGTATTGCTCAATTCCCTTGCAAGATATTTCCTCCAAACTCCTAGAATAACTGCTTTTCTATCGTCTAAATCATCAGTTAGAAAAGCATCTTTCCAATATTCTGGAATAGGAGCATTCAAAATAGTAGATTTATCGGTTATAAACTCTACTTTTTTCTCAGAAGATAGCGTGTATTTATTTAAAAACGCAATTTTTTCGTTTACCTTTTTATCCATCTTTACCTCCAGCTTGATTTACCATCAACTTTCCTGTATCTCTAGTATACCACAAAGCATACCTTCCAAGCTTTCCCAGATAAAAACCGCCCAAAAGGGCGGTCAACTTAGATATTATTTATCGTTCTGAACCAATAGATCGTATGGGAAGAAATCTAAATCCTTGAAACGTTCATCATAGATACCACGCATCTTGCAAAGGGCAGCGGTGTCAAAACTCCAGTAACCATAATAGGCATCCTCTGTCTTATGTGTGTCATACCATGATGCTTCTGAGTGGGCATAGTACCAGAACTTCTGTGCTTCAATGACACTATCTGCATCATTCCCAATCATATTGAGATACTCTAGACGGGAACGGAAGTTTCCTACTCGGCCTTCTAATAAATAAAGAGCTAATGTATCAATGTAGCCGTCTTGAACACTTTCGTCTTGCTCAGAATATTGTACATATTTATCAAATAAAATTTTTACATCATCTATAAACTCTTCTTTGCGATTTTTCCTAACCTACTCGATTTGTTGGCTTTGAGAAAGGGGAACATATCTAAGGCGAGCCATAAACCTGCTTCTAAGCAACTGGCCTCCGCACGCGTAATCGGATCAATCCCTGTTTTATAAATATATTCAAAACATTTTTGTTCAAAATTATGATTGTGCTTGTTAACAAATTATGATATAAAAAGGATAAAGAAATCAATCTTACCCTAAATTCTTCATGCTAAATCAATCTTCTAGAATCACAGGAAAAACATCTTTATTTACTGTGCAATATCGGACCAAAAAGGAATTTGGGGTAAATTAGATATATTTGTCTCTCTGCTCACTGTGATTCCATGAAAATAATCAGTTAGGCTTTTTGAATAATAAATGATATCTGAACCAACAAATGAAAATACAGGCGAAATTGGAGTATTACATGATGCAATATACCGATGACCAAAAATGGGCAATAATGTTGGGGAATTCACTAAACGACTTAGTATTTCTCCTTTTGTAAGTTCTAAATTACTTGGAGCTTCTCCCCAATTATCGCTCCAATCAACATATTCTATTTCTTCTGCTATATTTTCTTTTATTACTTGTATATAATTACTCAATATCTTAACATTCTGAGGTGAAAAATCACTCCAATCATACCAGTTTTCTGGAAGTTCCTCCATATTTCCATATACTTTTTTAAATTCGTTAGGTAAATAAACGCTATAAATTTTTTCTATCTTTCTAAACGTTCTGTCATTAAATTTTTTTGACATTGTTTCCCCTTATTTTATTTTTATAAAAGTTTGATAGTGATCTCGAGTATACCAAATGGAACCATCATTACCTATAACAATTCTTTCCGTTCCTCTTGGTACCCTTTTTGATATGGATGAACATCGTACTCTTTATAAGTAATTCCATTAGGAAGGAGTTCTTCACCATTTAAAGGCTTATTTTTATAAAGTTTTCCTCCTTTAAATCCATCTGGTAGATTACCCTTATTGCTTTTAATCTGTGAAATAGTATCTTCAACATATTGAGGAATTTTATTAGCATCTTTGACATCATCCACTTTATCCGCCACACAAGTAACATCTGACTCCTTGTCCACCGTCTTTGTAGCTTTCAAAGCATCATTGACAACGATACTACTTGTTGGTAGCTATACTAGAATGACTTCAAAAAATCAACAACTCCACCATGTAATTTAATTTCTCTCTTTTAAGTTTTTTCAAAAACATTCTAAGTAAATTATTTCTGAAATACTTAGAACTTTTCAATTTATTAACTTAATTAAATTCCTATAGTCTCAGATACTAAATAACATCACTTTCCCAACTTGAAAATAAGAGGAAATTTCTCAGAAATTACATCTATCCCAAAATTAATACCAATTACTTGATAATGATGAAAAGTTTTGAAATATACTTGTTGTAATTTATCCCTTAACTGACTATGAGTAAGTTCAACAAGAACTCCTTTAACAATAGATTCCGTATTGTTATTATCTAAAATCTCACTAGGATTTAAATCCCAACTTTCATCAATAGCTTTACAAAAGAGTACATTCCCAAAATCAATATAAAAATGATTATCCTGATTCTTTAATCCATCTAGATAAATTTTTAGATGAGTTCCTTTGTCTAATTTACAACGTAATTCATACCAATCGCTTTCAATCTTATTTCCGATGTTAACCCAACTCACTATCTTCCACCTCCTCTATATTAACTTGAATCTCTTCCCCTTGACACAAAATTATGTCAAAAATCAAATTACTAGAAACAACTCGGTAATGTTCCAATTCATTTTTTTCTAATAATCCTCCTGAACTATGAATAATATATTCAATTAAAGAACTATTTTCTATTCGATAAATAGGATAGTCTTTATCTAATTTATTTAAATGAGAAGTTTGGGAAAATATTGAAAAGATTCTTCTGTCCATTATTTGATAACAATGGCTAAAAGGAAATTTAAAATTTAATGAATGCTTACTCCCTTTTAGAAAAATCGTAGCTAGTTCATAATCGGTATTTTCACTAAATTCTGCTTCGGACTCATATCTATCCTCAAAAAAATTTCCCCATTTTATATATTTCTCATTTTTTACATACTTTTCACTTCTTGATTTATCAGAAATAAAAGAGCGGGCAGCTGAATCTATTCGTTTTAATATATCAGACATGTTATACCTCTTACTAATATTATTAGTATCTAATTTTATAAGGAGCTTTAAACTGAAACTCTAATGTTGGGATTCCCTCTTTACTAGTTGGTCTTACTACAACCCTTGTCCCATCTTTGACATCATCCACTTTATCAACCACACGGGTAGCATCTGACGCTTTATCCACCGCCTTTGTAGTTTTCGAAGCATCATTGACTGCGTCTACTGCATCGAGTGCTTTTTCAAGTTTCCTTAATTTGC
>ERZ773043.2249-NODE-2249-length-10185-cov-29.419447_pt1 | contig 10185 bp, 6 predicted proteins | sample MGYA00580636_ERZ773043 | MGnify/ENA primary metagenome ERZ773043 (study PRJEB29015, sample SAMEA2737992) | human oral metagenome | biome: human oral; feature: human-associated habitat; material: dental | place: China | collected 2065 ... | reverse complement strand
TCGTAGGAGCGGCGCCACTGCATGAACTGCTCCTCGCCGTACTCGTCGCGGATCTCCTTCTTGTTCTTGCCCTGGAGGGCGCCGTAATGACGCTCGTTGAGTCGCCAATGGCGCTCCACGGGAATCCAGTGGCGATCGGCCGAATCGAGGGCAAGGTTCGCCGTCATGATGGCCCGGCGAAGCATCGATGTGAACAGCTTCTCGGGAAGCACTCCGGCTTCTTTGAGGAACTCGCCCCCGCGGACGGCCTCGGCGCGCCCCTTCTCCGACAGCGGCACATCGACCCAGCCGGTGAAGAGGTTCTTTGCATTCCATTCGCTCTCGCCGTGGCGGAGCAGCACCAGGGTGTATGTCATGCGCCAATTTTCCCACGCCGAGCCGCAGGCCGCCAGACCGTTCGTCCCACGGCCGCCCGGCGCGCCGCCGAAGGCGTTCGGATCGTCGGCGCAACCGCCGCCGGATCGAATCCCAAGCCGTCGCGGACGTAGAATTGCCGCAATCGCGCACTCGCGACCGCTCGTTTGCCAATGACAGGAGGAACGATGAAGGACGCGCACTTCCCGACATCGACCGCAGCGAAACACGACAGGGGCGACGCCGGATACAGCAAAGAGCTCAAGCCTCGACACATTCAGATGATCGCCATCGGCGGGTCCATCGGAACGGGTCTGTTCCTCGGGGCCAGCGGCCGCCTCGCCCAGGGCGGCCCCGGGCTGGTCGTCGCTTATGGAATCTGTGGGATTTTCGCGTTTCTCATGGTTCGGGCGCTCGGCGAACTGGCAATCCGCCGCCCTTCCTCGGGCGCATTCGTCTCCTACGCGCGCGAGTTCACAGGCGAGAAGGGCGCTTACATCGCGGGCTGGATGTTTTTCCTCGACTGGGCTGTCACCGTCATGGCGGACATAACGGCCGTCGCCCTGTACATGCATTATTGGACGGCCTTCCGAGGAATTCCGCAGTGGTTCATCGCCCTCGTCGCCCTCGCCTTGGTCTTCGCCCTCAACTTGCTGAGCGTCAAAATGTTCGGTGAGGCGGAATTCTGGTTCGCGGCGATCAAGGTGGCGACGATCGTCGGCTTCATGGCGGTTGCCGTCTGGGCGATCGTCGTCGGGCACGACGTCGGCGGCCACACCGCGGGCTTCCACAACATCGCCGAATCGGGAGGCTTCTTCCCCAAGGGGCTCGCCCCGGTCTTCGCGCTGACCCTCGGCGTCGTCTTCGCCTTCGGCGGCACGGAAATGGTGGGCGTGGCCGCAGGCGAGACGAAAGAGGCCGAACGCGTTCTTCCGAAGGCCATCAACTCGATGATCGTCCGCATCTTCGTCTTCTACGTGGGCGCCGTGGCGCTCATGGCCGTCGTCCTGCCGTACACCGCGTATTCGAAGGACGAATCCCCCTTCGTCACTTTCTTCAAGGGAATCGGCGTGCCGCACGCCGGGAGCGTGATCCAAGTGGTCGTCCTCACCGCCGCGCTCTCCTCGCTCAACGCCGGCCTGTATGCGACGGGCCGCACGCTTCGCTCCTTGGCGGTGGCCGGTTCGGGCCCGCGCTTCGCCACCCGCATGAACGCGAACCACGTGCCCTACGGCGCCATCGTCATCACCTCGGCCCTCGGCCTCGTCGGGGTGTTTCTCAACGTCGTCCTCGAAAAGGACGCCTTCGACGTCGTCATGAACCTCGCGGCCATCGGCATCGCCGGCACGTGGGCCTCGATCCTTGTCACCCACCTCGCCTTCCTCAGGCGCGTGAAGGCGGGCAAGGAGACCCGCCCCTCCTACAGGATGCCCGGCGCCCCGGTCACGAACTACATCGCCCTGGCGTTCTTCGCCGTCGTCGTCGGCTCCAATCTCACGAGCTCCGAAGGCCGGTGGACGCTCGCGCTCTTTGTGCCGGTGGTCGCGATGATGGCAGGCGGCTGGCTCCTCGTTCGCGGGCGGGTGGACGGCGCCCTTCTCGACCGCGTTCTCGACGAGGAGGCCGCCGACGACGGCGACCAGGCCCTTTCGACCGACGGCGAACGCTGAGCTGCCTGCAGGACGTGAGCCGGCCGCGGCTAGGATTGTTCAACGTGCACAAACTCCAAGGAAGGAAGAAATGCGCATACACGTGACGTACACGGGCGGAACTATCGGCATGGTCGACTCGCCCAACGGCCTCGTCCCCGGCGCCGACCTCAAGGGATGGCTCTACTCACTGATCGCGGGGACCGAGCTCGAGGGGCGGGTGAGCCTGACGGAGCTCGAGCCGCTCATTGACTCCTCGAACGCCACGCCCGAATCGTGGCAGGCGATCATCGACGATCTGCACGCCCACAGCGAGGAGGCCGACTCCTTCGTGGTGCTTCACGGCACGGACACCATGGGCTATTCGAGCGCCGCCCTCTCTTACGCCCTCGTCGGCTTTGACAGGCCCGTCGTCTTCACGGGGGCGCAGTATCCTTTGGGCGACGTCGGCTCCGACGCCGCGGGGAATGTGGCGGGCGCTTTGCGGGCCGCGTCCTCCGGGCGGGCGAAGGGCGTCAGCCTTTTCTTCGGCCACCACCTTCTGGCCGGCAACCGCGTAACGAAAACGAGCTCGTGGTCCTTCGAGGGCTTTGCCTCGCCGTCGGTCCCGCCGCTCGCGCGAACGGGCGCGCCCTGGCGTTGGTACGCCACCGACGAGGTCGTCTCGCCGACGGCGGGGCCCGAGCCTGCCGCTTCCGGGGCGGCGGCCTCCGGAGCGACGGCTTCGGGATTTTCCCCTTCAGGATCGACGGCTTCCGGGACGCAGGCTTCCGGGGCGGGGGCTTCGGGAGGGACGGCTTCCCTTTTAGAAGCCGCGCAGGCGCCCGCCGACGGCGTCGGCTGCGCCAGGGGCGCCGAAGAACCCGATTGGCGAGATCCCGCTCCCTACACACGGCACGACGTCGTCGTGCTCGACCTCGCTCCCGGAATATCGGCCTCCCGGCTCGAAGCCCTTCTCACGCCGCGCCCCGAGGCCGTGCTGCTGCGCGCCTACGGCGTGGGCAACGTGCCCGCGGCCGAACCCGGGCTGGCCGATGTGCTCGAGCGGACGATCGCCGACGGCGTCCCGGTGGTCGTCGCCTCCCAATGCCATCAAGCCCAAGTGTTTCTTGGCCACTACGAGGCCGGCGACGCCATCGCGAGGGCGGGGGCCGTCGGCGCCGGCGACATGACCTTGGAGGCCGTGTACTCCAAGATCGTCTTCCTCCTGTCTCAGGGGCTTCGCGGAAACGACCTGGCGACGTGGATCGGGCGGCCGATAGCCGGCGAGCTCACGCTGCCGACCTTCCAGTGAGCGCCAAGCCCCACAAAGGTCCGGCGAAACGCGCGTTTGAGCGACGTCAGTGCATGCGCATGGCGAGTGCCGTGCCTTGGAGCGCCGAGTCTCGCAACAGTCCGGCGAATCCCGCGCAAGCGGCGCGCTCTTCGGCGACGGCTGCGCATGACGTCCGGCGCACTCCGCGCTTTCAGGGGTTACGCGTGCAGTCCGGAAGCCCGTTGCACGACGGCAGCCCGTCTAGTGTGCGACACGATTCCACGCCTGCCCTGAAGACGCTCCGTCGAGAAGCGTTTGCACTGGGCGCTGATCACAGCGCTGAGAAATTGCTACGGGAATCGGACGGCATGACTCAGCCGTCCCATGGATCAGTCGCCTTTCCCATGTTATCCAGGGTAGCGACCTGAGCGTTCATCCTTTGCGCCTCCGCATCGTCAACATCGCGAAAAGCATCGATGACGAGGTTCAAGTTGTAGGCGCCGAGGGCAACGTCTTCCCCAAGTTCTCTCACTAACCTGAAAAGCAGATCCTTAACGCCATAGAAGACATCGGAGGGGCCTTCGGCGCTGTATCCGACGCCCTCAGCGCGATGCAGGGATAGCGCAAACGTATTGAGGTTCGCAGCTTCTTCCCCCAGCCTCCGAGACACTTCCGGAAGCATCTTCTTAGCAATTTCTTTGGCTTTGGACACATTGGGAATCCGCAGTTCAGTTTCACTGGCAGGCTTTGACTGTTGGGGGGATCTGTCCTGCTCATCCACATCTTCATACCGAAGGGGATAGAGCTCGAGATCGAAGAACTGATGATTCTCTTCCATATGACGATGATTGTTGATCAGATTGAGTAAGATTTGGTGCTCAACTTGTGAGAAGTCTTTATTGACGAGGTTGAGAGCATTCTCAAAATTCGACATTATCGACTCGTAACTCGATGTCACCTCAGAGATTTCACGTACTGTTTTGACGATTTTCCCCCCTAAATCGACACTAACGGAAGCCAATCCAACTCCAACGACCAAAAGGCTTCCTCCCGATGCGACCACCGCGGCCCCTGCGAGAGCCGCGCCGATAACGTCAACCAGCAGATTGCCCATCAGCTCGCCTCGCCCCGGGATTTCAGCATAGGCAGCAAAGGCCTGAGCGGCTTGCATGGCCGCCTTGGGAACCACCTCACGAACTTCGTTGAGAGCCGCCTTCTCGGCGGCCAGATTCTCCTCGATGACGTACGCCACTCCGCACAGAGCATTCATCGTGGGCTGTATTTTGCTGAGAAAGTTCTTCTTGAAGTTCAACATGGTCTTGCCAGACAACGCCTTCGACTGTTTCACAGCTTCATTGAGGTCACCGGCCACGGTCCCTTCGAAGACAGGCCTTTTCTGTCCCGGCTCCGGCCTGCCCTGCACCGTCTTCTTAGCCAATGCGTGATATAGAGTCTGACAACACTTCATAGGTGCGTCCAGCTTTCCCGGGTCCGGCACGGAAAACCACTTCAAGACCGCATTGTCCACTCTTTGCACGACGCCCTGGAACGCGGTTTGATAGTCGAACCGGTCCAGAGATAGAGGATTCTTTTGTTCTCCTCCGCCCAAACCATTGCTTCCGGGCAGAGAAATGCAACTCCCCTGCGCCAAGGGAGACAGTCCCCTGTATTCGTAGACTCCAAATGTTTCGTTGGCCCTGAAGTCCCTTTCCTTCATGTAGGCATCAATGGCGCGCCTTTTCAGATTGTCGATGATTTCACCGAATTTTTCGAACAGATTATCGGTCACTGACCTCTCCTTTTACATTAGCTTTATCTAATGGATAATGAGTTTCCATTCAGTCCACTAGCTATCAGCTTGTGCCCTAAGTGCGATTTATAGAATATTTATTCGCGAATGTCCCTTTTCTCATTTCATAGGATCCGTCAACTCGGTATAGGTATCCAAAGTGTTCGCTACTGAGTCCAGCGATTTCGCATTCGCGTCATCTGCTTCCTCGTACATCTGGATGACCATTCGAAAGTTGACGGCACCCGCTTCGACGTCCTGAGACATGTCGACTAGCAGCGCAGCGAGAAGGTTCGTAAGTTCATGGAACGATTCCGAGGGCCCCTTGGGCCCGAATCCCACATCGCCGTCACGATTGAGCGGAACGTTGATCGACCTGACGTTGGAGGCCGCCCCATTGATGGCAGACGCCGCTTCGGGCAGGTAGACATCCGATATCTCCAAAGCCAGGTTCGTATCGGGAATCTGCAATTCCACCTCCCTGGAGGGTGAATTGGGCCCTTTGTCGATGTCGTCGACGTCGTCGCTGCGCAGGGAGCGGTACTTGAGATCGAATTCTGACCTGTTGCCCTCATGACGGGCTATGCTCCCGTCGACCTTGAGATTCATATTGACCAGAGTCTCCAGCTGTTTAAAATCATCTTCAAGAGTCTTCAGGGCATTTTCGAACTGCGTCATGACCGATGTGTAGTCACCGGCAGGATGAAAAGTACGCAGAGTGTCACCGATGCCATCCGCGGTAGTCACAAGAGTTGAACCGATATCCAGCTGCTTGGCGGTCACGGGGTCTTTGCCCAAGACAGTCTTTGCGATCTTCAACACCGCCGAGAGCAAATCGAATGCCAAGTCGATGCCCTTGCCGCCTCCCGATCCGGACGCGATGAGAGCGAACGACTTCTGTGCCTGGTCGACGGCGTCGGCCACGGCTTGTCTGGCTCCCTCGATTGCTTTCTTCTCGGCGACGAGCCCGGCTTCGATCCCAAGAGCAAGGAGGCACTGGTTGTTCAGTATCCTCTGCGACTCCGACAGGAAGTTGTCTCTAAACGCCGTAATTGCGCTGCCTGACATGTCCTCCAGGAGGGAACCGGCTTGTTGCAACAGGTACGAGACCTCGCTGTCGAAAATTCCGGCCTCCCCTTCCGAAGAGGTGCCTCCAGTCAGCACTTCCGACGCCACTGCGGAATAGACTTCCTCGCATCTGGCGATTGGCTCGTCTAGATCACCTGGCTTCGGGAGCCCTCTCCATTTGCCAATGGCCTTGTCTACCCGCGACCTGATGGAGTTGAATGCGTCCGGGTAGCTCTCCTCGCCCGGGAGAAATAGACCGTGAAGCAGCTCCCCACCGCCAAGCCCCTCTGAATCAGGCTTGGTGACAACCGTGATATCGCCCTCGCCAAAGCTTCTGAAATATTGACCTTCAATGTCGACGTACTTGCGCTCTCTCATATACGCGTCGATCGCGGACTTCTTCGCTTCTACGATGAGAGTGTCTAAAGAGCCATAATCCGCCATTTCGTTCCTTCCTCAAAGCAGCTATCAATGTAAGGCTTGGAAAAGCGAGGTTTCCTTAATGCCCTGCAAGCATCCTAGTCCGGCGAAACCCTCGAAAACCCTTGGCATCTCGGGGAGAGGTACTTGGCTCCACAAGTGCCTCGCCTCCTGCCCGGCTGATCAAGGTCGATTAGACGCAGGCGCCCCTCAGCCAGGCACCACCGCCACTTTGAGGCCCGCGCGCTCGCGCACCGCGGCGATCGCCGCGTCGATCTGGGTCAGCGGGAACCGGTGGGTCACGAGGCTTCCGACGTCGAGGGCTCCGCTGGAAAGCAGCTCCACGGCCCGGCGGACGTCGGCCCTGCGCGCGTTCGAGCCGCCCGTCACCTGCAACTCGCGGTAATGGACGATATTCGGCTCCATCACCGCCGTGGATCCCTTGGGGAAACCGGCGAAATAGTTGACCCGCCCGCCGATGGCCGCCACTTCGAGCGCCTGGTTGGCCAGCGCGGGGTCGCCGACGGCCACGATCGCGACGTCGGCCCCGCCGCCGGTCACGTCGAGAATCTCGCGGGTGAGCTCCTCGCCCTGCGAAGCCAGGACGTGCGTCGCACCCAGGTTGAGCGCGGGATCCAAGCGGCCCGGACGCCCGACGGCCACAATCCGCACGGCCCCCGCGAGCTTGGCGAGCGCGACGTGAAGCAGTCCGATCGGCCCGGTTCCAAGGACGACGACGGTCTCGCCCGGGCGCACCCGAAACTGCCTTGCCCCGTTGAGGCAGCAGCTGACTGGCTCAGCCAGCGCAAGCGCCGTCGGTTCGAGTTCGTGCGGCGCGAGCACAAGATTGCCGCGCTCCATCGCCTCGCGCGGCACGAGCAAGTACTCGGCGAGCCCGCCGTCGATCTCGTATCCGAAGAGCCGCAAGTTCTCGCACAGGTGCTCGCGGCCGGCCAGGCACTGGAGGCAGCGGCCGCACGAGAGGACGATCGAGCACGTCGCCTGCACGCCGACGTCGACCCCTTCGACGCCTTCGCCGACGGCCGCGACCCTCCCTGCGAACTCGTGGCCTAGGATCACTCCGGGGCGGACTCCCGCGGTTTTGGCGCCGGAAACAATGCGCAGGTCGGTGCCGCAGATCGTGTTCGCCTCGACTTTGAGGAGGACTTCGCCGGGCCCGGGCTCCGGAACGGGGACGCGCGTGAGGGACAGGTCGTCGATGCCGTGCAGAACGGCGGCGTTCATGCTCATGCGCCTAGCCTACGCGTTCGAGCGCCCCCTTCCGCACTCGGAAGGCCGATCGGCTGCCTTTCAACCGGCCGCAAGTCCCGTCCGTCGGCCCTCGTGGTCCGTCGCAGGTCCCGTCAGCCGACCCTGCGGGTCCCGCCCGCGGAGCCGGCCTGAGGAGGCCGCTTCGTCGCCGACTCGGCGGGCCTCCCCCGCCCGCGAGCCGATCGCCCGGATTCTTCGATGATTTTGGCGATCTCTGCCTTGCATCCCCCGCCCGCGAGCCGATCGCCCGCCCCCGCCGTTTGGCCGCGGCGCCTTAAAGCGACAGTGCAACGACGCGCAAAGAATGTAACAACGCGCCAGTAAGAAGCCCGAATTCTCGTCACGACCCGCAGGCAACGCGATGTTTCCTGCAAAATTGTGTACCGGGTCACTGGGATATAAGATCAACGTACATCACGCAGCCGCCCGACGACGGGCGGCAACTAGGAAAGGCACGCAATGACGCGACTAGTAAATGCACCCGCGGATTTTCCCGCCGAGGCGCTGCGAGGGTTCGTCCTGGCCAACAAGCGCTACGTCAAGCCGGTCTACGGCGGCGTCGTCCGCTCCACCGCGACTCCGCAAGGGAAGGTGGCCGTGGTCTACGGCGGCGGATCGGGTCACTACCCGGCGTTCGCCGGCTGGGTAGGCGCCGGGATCGCCGACGGCGCCGTGTGCGGGAACATCTTCTCCTCCCCTTCGGGCGCCCAGGCGTACTCGGTTCTCAAGGCGGCAGACCGCGGCGCCGGAGTGCTCATGGGATTCGGGAACTACGCGGGCGACGTCCTGCATTTCGGCCAAGCCATCGAGCGTCTGCGCTCTGAGGGAATCCCCGCCGACACCCTGGTGGTCACCGACGACATCGCCTCCGGCGCCAAGGACGAACTCGACAAGCGCCGCGGCATTGCGGGGGACTTCCCCGTCTTCAAGATCGCGGGGGCGGCCGCCGAGGCCGGCAAGGACTTCGAGGAGGTCAAGCGCATTTTCGCCAAGGCGAACGCGGCCACGCGCTCCTTCGGAGTCGCCTTCTCCGGCTGCACGCTCCCCGGCGCCGACGGCCCGCTTTTCACGGTTCCCGCAGGGAAGATGGGAATCGGCCTCGGCATTCACGGCGAGCCCGGGGTCTCCGAGGACGATTTAGGCTCCGCCGACGACGTCGCGGCCACCCTCGTGGACGGCCTGCTCGAGGACCGCCCCGAATCGGCGGGAAATCGCGTCATTGCCATCGTCAACGGACTGGGCGACACTAAGTACGAGGAGCTGTTCGTCGTCGTCGGGTCCGTCGTCGACCGCCTGAAGGCCGCCGGCGTGGAGATCGCAGACGTCGAATCGGGAGAATTCGTCACCTCGCTGGACATGGCGGGCATATCGCTCACCCTCGTGTGGGTCGACGACGAGCTTCTTTCCTACTGGGACGCGCCTTGCGACACCCCCGCCTACAGGAAGGGCTCCGTCGGCGAAGTCGAGCGCGACGACGCCGAGCTCAACTCTGCGGCGGCGACCGTGGTCGTGACCGAGAAGGGCTCGGAGAGTTCGCAGGAGGCTGCGGGGGTCGTCGTCGGGCTCCTCGAAAAGGTCTCGGAGATGCTCGAGGAGTCGAAGGACGAGTTCGGCAAGCTCGATTCGATTGCCGGCGACGGCGACCACGGCATCGGAATGGCGAACGGATCGAAGGCCGCCGCCCAGGCGGCGCGCGCCATCGCGGATCAGGGCGCGGGCGTGGCGACCACGCTGAGCGCCGCGGGCGACGCTTGGTCCGATCGCGCGGGCGGCACCTCGGGCGCCCTGTGGGGCTCCCTTCTGACCGCGATCGGCGCTGCGCTAGGAAACGAAGAGGCCCCCTCGCTCGACTCGATCACGGACGCCGTCATCGCCGGGCGTTCGGCCGTGCAGAGGCTCGGCGGCGCCCAGGTGGGCGACAAGACGATGGTCGATGCGCTCGTTCCGCTGGTCGACGCCTTTGTCTCGACCGACGGGGGCCTCAAGGCCAAGGGCGAGGCCGCCGTGGCCGCGGGCCAGGCGGGAGCCGAGTCCACAGCCCAGCTCGTCGCCAAGCTCGGCAGAGCCCGGCCTCTCGGAGAGAAGTCGCTGGGAACCCCGGACCCGGGGGCCGTCTCGCTGGTGCGTGCGGTGAAGGTCGTGGTCGAGCAGATCTGATCTCGACCGCCGAGTGCGAGCCCCGCCCCAAGGCGCGGCCGCGCGCAGACAACGGGGTCCGCGTGCGCCTACGCCGGGGCGGGGCTCGCAGAAGCTTCAGCCCAGCATCGTCGCTAACTTTCGCAGCGTGCGCATGTTCCGCGCCGTGACGGTGACGCCCAGATGGCGCTCGGCATAAGCCTGGGTGATGCGCGAGCCGTGGAGCCCTCGCGGAGTGCCGT
>ERZ773043.2248-NODE-2248-length-10187-cov-8.934070_pt1 | contig 10187 bp, 16 predicted proteins | sample MGYA00580636_ERZ773043 | MGnify/ENA primary metagenome ERZ773043 (study PRJEB29015, sample SAMEA2737992) | human oral metagenome | biome: human oral; feature: human-associated habitat; material: dental | place: China | collected 2065 ... | reverse complement strand
CAAAGGCACCCAGATCACCACACACCAGCCCTACCACAGGCGCCATCGCCGAAGAGCTTGGGTGGACGCCCCAGAGCAGCCCTGGGATGGCCCAACTCCACGCGAAGCATACGAACGCCTACTCGTTGCTTCCACCACTTGACACCAAGCCCGCATGCTAATATACGGTTCCCGTCTTCTATCATCCAAGGAGCGCCTCATGAAACTCACTTCAACCAGTTCGCTGGAGCACCGTGTTCGCACCTCACAGCCAGCCGTAACGTCAATGTTCGGAGGGGGAGACAGCAATGTCGACCTGCTCGCTCCGGGGGGCTCAACCTGCAGCAGCACAGGGTCGTCCTGCTCCTGCACGACCACCGCGGCTCTAGCCCAGGTGCGCTGACAGGATAAGGGCCTGTCGGTTAAACGGTGTAGGGGCCCGGTGGTTTTCATTAGTGAGTGATCCTTTCGAATGGCCCGGTGAAGGTGATCGCGAACGCGTTCAGTGTGGGCTTCCATCTGACCATCCCCCGCCGGTGAGATCCAACAATCTTGTCACTAGGTAGAGACCCTTGAGCGTCGCCTGCTCGTTGGGGAAGTGCCTGGGGCCCGGAAACAGCGTGCTGGTAGTGAAGCGTTGATCAACTCGATTGTGCTGGTCGTGCATATCACTTGAGGATTCGCGGGTGTTGTGTTCGAGGAACGGTAATGTTCTCCGCCTAGGAGCTGCGCCAGAGGTTGGATAATCGCCGGGTAGCACTCGCTCCAGTCAGCGGCGAACTTTTCGGACCGTTTTTCGCCGCCTGTTCGAAGCCAGTGGTACAGATGGGTTTGAGCAAACGGATGATCGCGTCTCGGTGCTGCCGGCCGGCTTAATGAAACGAGTTGCAGATCAGGTGGCGATGCGCCACTGCTACTGCACGATAGTTGTCTTTCTCCAAGTGGTGTTGATCCGTCTCCGGGAGGCCCATCAGCCTGTCACAGACCACGATCAGAATGTCCTCAACGCCACGGCCCTTCAGCTCAGAAAACACCTGTAGCCAGAACCTTGCGCCCCCCTCCTGGCCGTCACTGGCCCAGATACTTAAGGATGCCACGCTCTACTGTTCGTCGCCACGCCCATAACGACGTAGAACCAATCGCTGCGGACCTACCCCGTCACGGGGACCTCCACTATGATCGCGTCAACGAAGATCACCAGATAGATCGCATCCAGCAGTCGCGAGGACCATTCGGCGAGTTCACCGGCCGTCTTCTCGATGATCCACCAGCTGATCGTGTCCCACGAGACTCCCGCCCTCGTAGATCTCGTCGAAATACGCGGCGCTCCCCGGTCGTGAGCCCACGCGCGGTCCAGTGAAAGCACAATCTGATCAAGGCCGTCCAGGCGGCGTTACGCTTGGGCACAATTCACCAGCTCGAACAACCCGTCACGGCCCCTCAAGCCTTCAACCTCGACCCGCCCGGTCTCAGTCAGCATCATCTTCGTCCGGGTCCCGTTACGCATGTTCGACCTCAGCGGAGTCTCACCGTGGTCGTGACCGAGGTGCTCGGTCAACTCAGCGTTGAGCGCGGCCTCAAGTACGTTCCTCGCGAAATGGTTCAGCAGCCCCTCGGCCCCACCAGGCTCACACCCTGCTGCTTCGCCTACGCACGCAGACGCTCAACGAGGTCTTTCCGATCGACAATCTCCCCCACCATCACAGAATCGATCACGCCGTCATCCAACAACTCGCTCGCATCAACCACAGCCATCTCCTCTCAGATCAACCCAGACTCTCACACACCGTTCTTCTGACAGTCCCCCACTGGAGTGTGGGCCGAATCGATGTAATCCATCCGCAGTGATCCCCGACACGACGAAGCTTATTCACAGAATCCCAAAGATAATTCCTGCGATGGCGTTGACTGTGGTTTGGAATGTCGAGTACGGGCGGTGGTAGATGGCGCTGAGGATGCGCCAGTTTTTGAGGTGTGCGATGGCTCGTTCGATGGATCATCTAATGTGGTTGATGCGTTGGTTGTGCTCTTCTTCCGGTTCGGCTAGCTTTCACCCGGGTTGGGTTCTGGTTAGGGTGTGGAATCCGCGGCCAATGTGGCCTTTGTCGGCGATGATGTTTCTAGTGTTTAGGTGATTGAAGATTTCGTGGGTATCGAACGCTTTCGCCCCATGGACACTCTCTTTAAGGATGGGTGAGATCCACTGGAGGTTTCCGTGGGTTTCGGTGACGACTTGAACGTTTACGCTACTGTGTCGGCGCTTGCCTGAGAAAATGATCTTCTCGGCTTTCCAGCTCCAGCAAGGTAGGAGTGTGCCGTCGATCAGCAAGGAGATGTCTTTGGGTGCCTGATCCAGAGACAGAGGCTTTTCCACTAGACGGTCGGCCAACAGATCTGTTACGGCGGTGATGGTCCGGTTGATGGTGGATTGAGACATGCTGTGACTTTCAGCGAGTTCAGCCCGGATGTGGTTTCGTCTCAGATACTTCAACGCCGCATCGAGTTCCCCTATGATGCCTAGAAATGTCGGGACTTGCGCCGGTTTTTGCCCTGTTCAAGACTGTTGCGTATTGCCCTCTTGAGGCGGTTCGTAGAGGGCGTTGAATTAATTGTCAGCTTATACATCCAGCGGGCCGTTTCATTAGAGATTGTGCGGATGGGTCAGGGCTGTCGTTTGGGTCGTTTGTCCTGATTGGTGGGTGGTTCAGTCCTGTCGGATGAGGTGGTGCAGGGTGATGATGGTGTTGGCCGGGGTGATGAAGGCCTCGATCACGTGGGTGTGGTGTTCGGTGCAGATCAGCAGTTTGCGAAAGCTCTGGTTGTGTCAGGAGTTGGTGCGTTCGACGATTCAGCGGGTGTCGGCTTGTGAGGGAGTGCTCTTGGTGGAGGTGTGCCTCTTGCAGCCCAGGATGGCCAGTCGTTTGCGGGTTTTGTTGTGAGTTGTAGTCGGTGTTCATGTGCACAGTGATGTGTTCTGGTGGGTCGAAGTCCAGGTCGTGGTCGAAATGGGCCACGTGTTTCAGGGTGGGTTCCAGTGGGATCGAGTCGGTGCGGTTCAGGCCGGCGTGCGCAGGTAACTCGAGGGTGATGGGGCCAACGTCATCCTCAACAAGCCTGCGCCGAATCTCGACGGCCTCACGCACCGCGTCGACTGCCCCGCCGACGCCCCCGGAAAAAACGTCCTGATCCTGACCATGCTGACGGGGGAACGTCACCAGTGACCACGGCTGCCCTGCCCCGGATTTTCCGGAGGAAGAGGTGAGTGTCGTCCCCGTTGACTTAGAGGGTGTGCGGGGATAGGTGTTGTGTGTCGGGGATGTGGGGCAGGCACGAACACCGGTAGATGAAGGGTAACTAGTCATCCTCAACCACCGAAGGACTGTTCGTGCCTGCTGCGCCAGCATGCATCATCAACCCGTTGTGGAACCAGTTCTCTGAACTGATCCCACAACGAGTGGAGACACATCCCTTGCGGTGTCACCGGCGCCGGATCCCGGTTCGGGTCATCTTTGACAAACTCATCTAGGTCGTGGTGCTGGGCATCAACTACAACAAGATCGCTGACTCCTCCTGCTCGACCACCACACTACGAGCCCGTCGTGATGAGTGGATCCGGTTGGGGATTTTCACCCGTCTGGAAGCCACCGCCCGTGACGGCTACGACAAGATGGTCGGCCCTGACCTGGAACACCTCCTGATCGACGGCTGTATCGTCAAGGCGTCCTGCGGGGGTGAGGCTGCTGGACGTTGTTCCCCGGCGGGCCGAGGGAAACAGGGTCCCAAACGCTCCCTGCTCACCGACGGCGCAGGGCCCCTGGGGGCAGTCGCCCGGCGAACCGGCACGATTTTCCGCTGTTGCGCCCCACCCTGGAGTGTCTCAGTCGTCTCGATCTCGGTCTGGGAGCAGGACCACCCGAGACGATCACGAGCCACCCGAGCCCTCCTGGCGGAGTTCGGCTGTCGTGGCGTGATCAGTCCGCGCAGGACCTCACTGGAGACCGGGAAACGCTGGCCAGTTGAACGGGCTTACTCCTGGCGCAACCACGGATTCAAGAAACTCGCCAACTGCACCGAATGCCGCATCAAAGTCATCAACGCCTTGACCAACACAACCATCATCAATCCGCCAACTCCGCCACCACGTCTGGCTCACCCACCGCTGGGGCACCCGCCCCACCTGAAAGCCCTAAATCCCACACCTATCCACGTACCCTCTTAGTTTCCAGACTGTTTTTCACGCGTCCTCCAAACCTTTCGCGACTGCTACATTGCCGAGGCGGGTCCAGCCTACCGACAGTAAGTCGCGGGCGCGAGGCCATCCCGCAGGTCGGTTAGGTCAGCGCGATAGCAGATCCACGCACGGCCCCCGCGGAATGTCGACGGGAGCGGCCTCTCCACCGTTCGGTACATGAGCAACACGTCGGCGATGGCTTCTGCGGTAAGGCTGATACACTGAAATCGACGGAAAGTCCGACTAGAAAGGGAATGTGATCATGCAGATCACCGTCAAGTCCATGAGCGACCACCGGGTTCGCACCGTCCAAACCGCCTTGAACACCACGATGGGGTTCAACTCCCAGATGGACCTGCTGGCTCCCGGCGGCTCCACCAGCTCGAGTTCTGGCTCGTGCTGCTCGTGCTCGACCTGCGCAGTGGTCGCGCAGTTTCAAGACTGACCACCCGGTCAGCCCCACTTGGGGTGGCGCTCCTCGTGCCACCCCGTTTTTATTTGCTCGTCAGGGTCCAGGAACTGAGGAACATCACCGTGTGTGCGACGACCAGCGGGAGAAGAAAGTCTGTTTGCGCGGCGAGGTATCCCTGCGAAGCAGCCATCACGCACGCGCCGACGGCAGCGAATACGCCCCCTATTTGGCGCTTCAACCCACTGAATTGCATTACAACGAAGAGAAGGCCTGCGGTCCACATCTGTCCTGGGAGACATCTGGGTAAGAGAAAGCGGAAGATGATCTCCTCACAGGCCAATTGCAGGATCAACAAGATAGTTCCGGCACACAGGTTCACCTTCATGGCAAGTCGAATAGTCTTCATCCAGCCACCGGCGCTGGCTTCAATTGCTTCAGCGGCCAAGCGTGATCGCCTACCGCGCTCTATACGATGTATGTCGACCAGTCTGAGCAGCCCGTAGACACATTCCGCCAAGACTCCAGATGCGACGCTCTCCCCCACTCCAAGGAGCACGGCTAGGGGAACGAGGCCGACCTGGATTGCCAACTGGTCCGCTTGGCGGTGCCACCAAGACAGCGGCAGGACCATGATGATCAATGTTGCCGCAACCACGAGGTGGGCGCCCACCACCAGCGACATCTGGAAGAACGCTTGTCGTTCCGCGATGGTCCCCATGCTCAACATTGGCAGTCCAGACCTGGCAGCGTTGCTGGATAGCTTTCGCAGAAAGGGTTTTAATGCGAAGTAGTAAGTGATGTATAGGGTTATCGCTACGACCGTGACGATCATGCAGCCACTCTCTTGGAGCCCCGGGCGCGGTCTCGTAACCACCAGTAATGGATGTTGTAAACCAAGTGTCCCAAGACGCAGGCCCATGCACCCCACAGGACAAAGAGAACGGTTCCAAGGACTGCTAATGGGATCTTGGAGAGGACTTGTCCCCGACCGAACACCGAGTGCCCATACGCGAAGAGTGCTGCTCCTAGCAGGACTAAGACAAACCATTGCGGTGTTGCCCTCAAGGCGAGGATCGGCACCCCGATGCGGAATCCGATCTCTTCTCCAGCGCCGACGACCAGTAGCTGCCACAGAGGCATGTTCTGGACAGACTTTGCAACCTTCATGTGTGCGACCCAGACCGGGGGTCGGGCGCTGGCATCCCCACTACGGTATAGAGAAGTCTGCGGGGTCTTCGAAACCCGCCGTGCTGCAGCGAGATTTACTCGTCGAACGATGCGAGCATCGAGAGCAGCGGCAATGAGAGGGCCGCCTAGAGCGAAAGGGACCCCCAGCAGCATGCCGCCCCATCCGCGCGTCGGTTGAAGGTTTTGCGGCGGCGTTAACGCAAGACAGGTGGTAGCCAGCAGGGCCAGAACTAGGAGGTAGATCCTGGTATAACCCATACTCTTGACGAGGTTGCCTACCATCTTCGCTAAAGTAGCCGGGGACCAACTCACTAGCGCTGTCGAGATCAAGGCGAAACAAGACCAAGTGGACATCCGGGGGAGGGCTCCTATGGGTAGGGATGTGGTTGCGTGTTCCGGAAGCCCCCGTACGCTTCGTAACGCGGATGTTGTCTCATGGGTGCGCTCGGCAAAGATAGGGCCAATAGCCCGGGCGCCCAAAGTCGGACGCAGTGCAGCCCGAGGCTTTGGATTTCGCGGGTGGTGAAGTCCTCTGCGTAGAGGTGTGAGATCGAGGTGATGTCATTGAGGACGTCGCGCACAAGCTCAGTGTCCGTGTGGGGATTGTCTGCCGGGAGTTCGGTAGCTCGGGCGGAGGCTCCGAGGTCGAACTTGTCGACGGCGGCCTGGGCGGCGCGAGCGTTCCGCGCGTAGTAGGACACATTCGAGTCAAGGTCGAGCATCGACTCGGTGGACATGGAAGATGCCGATTCGGAGTCGAAGGAGGTCCACACTGCGAGCATTCGAACACCGCTGCACTCAAGGAAGGCTTTGTACATGGCTCCCTCCAGGTTCGCGTCCGCCCCAAGACCCACCGCAACGAGAGGAACCTGTTTCCCCGTACCGAGCATCATACAGGCGATAGTGAAGTTTTGGAGCCCGGGCGCGGGTAGCCAATAGAAGCGCAACTCGTGACTAAGGCCGGCCGATCGTTGCAGGATCCGCCGGATTCGGTGGAGGCGGGGTCCCTCTAGGCTGATGCGCACTGGTGAGGCGGTCCCATGCCACAGCCCCATCGCGGCGTCGACTTGGATCAGTTCGTAGGCTGCGGCCAAGGTTGCCGCAGCGCGTGTGGTGTGGACGGCGGTGCCTGTGGTCACGGCCGTCCCAAGCCACGGCTCGCCATCGTGCCGACGCGGGTTATAGCCAAGGTAAAAGAACTGCGCGGGGATCCATTCGGGCTGAGACATTCCGACCCGGTGCGCCTTCACCCACGTCATCGGCATGTCGTCACTGTAGCTGTCGAACGGTCCTCCCGCCGTTGGGTGAGAGAATCCTAGGGAGCCCAAGTCGAGGATCGGGTCGTCCGTCTGATCCATGAGGTCGTGCCGAGAGGCCCACCTTCGTTCGTACTGGCTATGGAGGATGCCGGTCCCGGCGCAATACCGCTCCACCGCCTCGGCGTAAACCTTGATTTCGGCTTCGAACTCGTTTAATCCCACGCCTCCAATGTGGTAACTGCCAGGCTTCGGGTCGGGTCGTCCGATCAGCGCGTGCATACCCGTCAACTCGCCCCCGTTAACGCGGACACGAGGCCCTCGCATTGGACGAAGCGAGTAACCGACGGAGGTCACCAAGCCACATAACGGGCTATAGGTGCGGCGCTTGAGCCGGGCTGCGGCCTCAATCGGATCGCTGTCCAACCTGAGTCTCATCGCTCGTCTCCAACAAGCCACTCACGGATGTCGTAATAGAGGTCTGGAGCGGCGTCGAACTGTGAAGCAGCATCAAACTTGGCCATGGGAAGGACGTCATTGAAGGCGATCTCCATCGTAGGGAGATATACAGAAAGCACCTTGTTGCGTGTCGCGTAGAGCCCGCCTCGCGCGATGTTGGCGGCTTCGTAGGCGGTGTGGGCGGCCAGCAACGTACGCGCGGACGCCCTCATGGCAGAACTCCCGGTCTTGACCTTGTCGGCGGCAGCAGCACGCATCCATGACAGATAGCTCTGTCGTTCCCGCAAGTTCATCGCAACCCGCTGCTCGAATGTTCTGTATGAAGCGGTAACGCCGGGGACGATGAACGGCCCCACATAGAGCGCAGGGCCATCGACGACCGCGTGGAGCCATGCGAGCCCAGCACGGCGCGCTAAAAGGTCTAGAGTTCGCAGCATGGCCGGGTTGTTCTGTGCTAAGGCCACGATCAAGAACGGATCTGCGGCTGTATCCCGCGCTGACGCAACTTCGAGTGCCTGCTGCTCCATGAGTAGTTCATCGGTCGACTCGCCGAGGTGAAGGCTGGCGAAAAGTTGCGACGACGGCTGCGTATCGTTGTCGATCACTGTGACCTGCAGGCCCTCCTCGTCGAGTATCCACCGGATTTGGTCGGAGAGAGCTGCTTCGTCGCTGAAGACCCATACAGACCTGACAGCCTTGACAGAGCTCCCCGATTCCGCGTCTTCCTGCACCAGAACCCCGATGGTGATCAGGTGGGACACCACGTCATCTAGGGCGCCCCGAGTTAAACCTGGAATCTTTGATACGATCTCCGACGGTTCAAAGCCTTGGTTTAGAAGGTCGAGGACCGGCCAAAGCGTCCCGGTGGCATCGTCATCCTCAAGAATAGTGCTCTCGGCATTCCATACACCCCGGCGGAACTCAACTCGATCCATCGAGTAGGGGATCATCGTCAGACCCGGAGAGAATTGGTTGTTCATTTTCGGCTCCTGTCACGGCTTAGGCTTCTACGCCAACAGTCATCGTATGGGTAGCGGTTTCAAAGGTCCCGTCGAGATTGAGAGCTTGATTGAGTTCGTCCTCGTAGAAGCTGGATGACTCGACCGAGGCGAGACCCAAACCAGTGCAGATCAAATTGATCTGTTGTGCAATCGCACCCACTTCTTGAAGAGTAAAACGCAACCCTCGCGGGCCGTACTTCCGCATGGAGCGCCATGGGGATATCACGAATACCAAGTGTACCCCAGCCGCATCAGATTGTTCAGCAGCAAGGTCGCCGGCCAAAGCGCTCCTCACATCTTGACACCCACGCTCACCTGCAACCGGCACCAAACGATCGAGCAGAGGGGCATAGCGGTACACGCCTCTGTCCAACCCGCCGACTCGGAGGACTGCCATGAAGACCGACACGGGATAGAGTCCGCCACCCGAGGGGACGGCGCGCAAATTGTATCGGACCATGTCCCCGCTAGCTCGCGGAACCTCCATATGACCCGTAACGCCCGCGGCTCCCCGTAAGAAGGTGGCCACATCACGCAAGTCCAATGCTTCCCCGGTGTAGTTACGTCCGCTCCGACGGCGCGCTATCACCTGTTCGAGGGGAGTACGTAATTTGCTGGACTTGGGCAGTTCGACGGTGTCCGACGCCAGCGAGTCACGATCCATCTCGCCGTAGGTCACAATCATCGGGTCGACGAAATAGTCCCCGACTGAGACATTGAACTCCATATCCCCGCGGCCAATCCGTGAGGCCAGCAGGAAGTCGACCGCAGGACTGGAGAGGCAGTCGCCACCGGTGTTGTCACACCGGAACTGGTGCGTACGAAAGCCCACCCCCTCGGTTCCAGGGCTCTGGGCTCGATACGAGGTTATAGCAGAACTGGCCTTCTTCAAGCCGCCGGGTACATCTCCCATGACCATCTCCTTACTGCGTCTCGCAAACGCTCACGACGATACCAACGGTCTGGGGTGGCCGCTAGACCCGCTTGGTGTCAACTGATGGAAGCAATGAAGTAGGCGTCGTATGCTTTGCATGGGGTTTAAATCATCCTAGGGTTGCTCTGGGATGGCCAACTCAGCCTCTTCGGTGATGGCGTCTGTGGCACCAGCTGGTGCGTGTGGTGATCTGGATGCCCTTCAGGGCAAAGATGTGGTCACAGGTTCAGCTCACCTGATGTCCTCTATTGGGGTCCCCCGTCCCCTTGCGGTAGAGCGAGGATGAGCAGAACCATACCCTTGGTGTCGGTTGCCGGGGCGAGCGCAGCATGCAGGCGCATCTTCGAAACCGTGACCCCAGGTCACAGGAACCCCTGCATCACATCAGGGGATGGTGTCGGTTGTGATCGACAGTTCACACAAGCCCTCAGAGGTTTCCTCATTGCCCAACAGATGCAGCGAGGATCGTCCACGGAGCCGGATGGCTGTGCCCCTCTTCCAGGTTCTGCCGCCGTGGCGTCTATGGATTCCCGAAGTGATCCAGGGGTCACGCCTGCCAGTGCCTCGGGGTCCTACGATCATCCGCTTCCTCAGGGGCAGTCAACCAGTGCTGGCCATCCCCACGAACTAGGGTGGGCACGCTGCCCCGCCAAGTTTGGTCCGGCCAACCTCCAGGGGGTCGGCAAAGTCGGTTTAGGTGGTTGTTTGGGTGAGTAGCTTGATGGCG